>JADMIO011482804.1_pt1 | contig 45927 bp, 45 predicted proteins | sample 8958161 | NCBI WGS metagenome assembly JADMIO01 (sample SAMN16585339, study PRJNA669376) | soil metagenome | isolation source: Crop rotation soil | place: USA: Cullars Rotation, Alabama | collected 2011
GCCGCGACTTCAAGTCACGTGAATTCCAAGCTTCGGATCCCACTGTGCTGGAAAGGGAAAGACATTCCTCCAGCCGATCAGCGCGCCGCGGCTGACGCCGAAGACACAGTTGCCCTCGGACTTCAGTCGGGGCTCTCGCCAATAGCTTGCAATGGAGAGCGCGAGACAGGTGACCGCCGCCAAAGCGCAAAGCGAGCGAATCGTCCAGAGAATGATCCGAGCAATTCGAGAAAGCGGGGTCATGCGGGCGGCCTCCCGCACTCCGGGCACACCGCCCCCGCCGCAAGCCCAGCGCGGTCGTAGTGGCACTTCGGGCAGAGGTTCAGCCGAGCGCGGCGGCGAGCGAGGATGTCGAGATGCGAAGCGAGAAGCGCGATCAACGCCGCAGCGATGACCGGAATCCACAATGGGATGAATACCTGCGGGCCCAAGTAATCCGAAGAGACCTTCCACGCGAACGGAAGGGGCTCCCAGCGTCGGTTCACACGCTCGAAGACGGCGATGGTGGCTTTCCCATCATCGTCGTCCTCTAGGTAAGCCATTCTCGCGACGTGAACACCGCCGCCCGCGATCACCACACATCGTCCGCCGGAGAAGCCGCTTGCATGGATGAACCACCCGCTCCCGATCCACACCACTACTACCAGCGCCGTCACCACCGCGCCGCCCCACTTCACCGTCTTCCGGATGCGCGGGTAGGACCTCATAGCACAAGAGTCTAACCCAATCTCCCCTCCGCGTTCCTCCGGTCTCTCCGGTGCCTCCGCGTTCCGTCTTCCTCCGTGCCCTCTGTGGACCGGATGCTCGCACGCCTACGCCATCTTCGCCCCCACCCACAGCCCCAGAAAGAACGCCCCGATCCCCAGCACATTGTTCGCCGCCACGTTCATCGCCGCCCCAACATACTGCTGCCGCGCGATCAAGTCCCCCGTGTCGAACGCGAAGCTCGAGAACGTCGTGAACGCCCCCATGAACCCCCCCAGCACGATCGTTCGCGTCTGCATCGACAACTGGTCGTGCTTCCACAACTCCCACACCAGCCCGAACAGGAACGACCCGACAATGTTCACCGTCAGCGTCGCCGCGGGCAGATGCCACCCCGTCTTCTCGAGCCACCGCTCGCACCCCGCGTACACGCCCCATCGCGCCAGCGTCCCCGCCGCGCCCGCGAGCGCGAGCTGACCCGCCTTGACCAGAATCGGTGCGATCATCACGCTTGTTTCCTCGCATTGCTATCGGTGCATCTTTCCCGCTCGGTCCATCTATACTTGATCGATGTTCAGGTTGCGCAACAGGGTCGGGCAGGGAATGCGGCGGGGGTCGGGGGCTTCCGGAATGTGGTGGCTCCGATCCATCGAACTCGCCGCCGCCGTCCTGCTCCTGGCCGCGTTCTCCCTCACATCCACCCGCGCCGACCCTCCACAGGGTGATGCCCCCAAGCCCGATCTCCCAAAGACATCCCAGCCCCAGCCCGCGACTCCCACCCCGCCCTCCCCCTCCCGCGCCATCCCCTCCGATCGCGCCGCCCAGAATGTCGCCGTCATCACCGTCAAGGGTCCGATCGACGAGTGGACCCTGCGCTCGGTGCAGCGCCGCATGGAGCTGGCCCGCACTCAAGGCGCCGACGCCCTGGTCTTTGAGGTCGATTCCCCCGGCGGCGGCATCGTCCCCTGCCTCCTCATCGCCGGCGAGATCAAGAAAAGCCCGATCCCCAACACCACCGCGTGGGTCCATCCCATGGCCTACTCCGGCGGGGCGATTATCTCGCTCGCCTGCCGGCGCATCGTCATCAGCGACGGCGCCGCCCTCGGCGACGCCATCCCCATCGTCATCAATCCCCTGTTCTCCCAGCTCGAGCGCCTCCCCGCCGACGAGCGCGAGAAGTTCGCGGGGCCGGTCATCGCCGACCTCATTGATTCGGCCCGGCGCAACGGGTACGACGAAATGATGGTCCAGGGCTTCGTGCGGCGCGGCGTCGAGCTCTGGCTCGTCGAGCACGAAGACACCGGCCAGCGCCTCTTCGTCACCGAGGAGCAATACCGCGTCGCCGTCGGAGAGGAGCCCGAGCGACTCTCCCCCACCATCCGATCCGGCGCCGGGCCAATGGACCCCAGTCTGAGCGGCGGCGGCGCCTCCAAACCCCGCAAGCGGAGGCCCGTTGCCGGGGCCGGCCAACCCCTGCCCCCCTCCGACACGGACTTCACACCCGCGGCGAGATATTCCCCCGACGCCGCCGCGCAGATCAACCAGGACCTCAGCGTCAAGCAAGCGCCCCCGAACACTCGCCCCAACCTTGCCGATCCGGCCCATCGCGGCAAGTACAAGACCGTGCAGTACGTCCTCGACGGCACCGGCGTACTCACCCTGCGCGAGCGTGAACTGCTCGACTATGGCGTCGCGAAGGAGCAGGTCCGCACCGACGACGAACTCAAGGCCTACTTCGGCGCGAAAAACGTCGTCCGTCTCGACGAGAACTGGGCCGACCACGCCGCCCGATTCCTCTCAAACTTCTTCGTCAAGGCCTTCCTCATCATCGTCTTCATCATCGCCCTCTTCGTCGAGATGACCCACCCCGGCCTCTCGCTCCCCGGCGGCATCGCGGCCATCTGCCTCCTCGGCCTGGTGCTGCCCCCGATCCTCGCCGGCGTCGCCGGCTGGTGGACGCTCCTGGCGATCATCGTCGGCATCGCGCTCATCTGCGTGGAACTCTTCGTGACCCCCGGCGTCGTCGTGTTCGGCGTGCTGGGCGTGCTCTCTCTGTTCGCCGGGCTCGTCGGGACGTTCCTCGTCGGACCCGGCGGTGGACTGTTCCCCGGCGCGGGCAGGGGCACCGGCGACATCGCGTGGGCCACCACGACCGTCCTGCTCTCCCTGGTCGTCTCCGGCGTCGCGATCGGATTTTTGCTCAGGCACCTCCCACAGTTGCCCATCCTCAAGCGCCTCGTGCTCACCAGCGGCGCGGATGGATTCGAGGACGCCACCCCCGGCTCGTACACCCAGGCATTCGAGCCCATCGCCGCCATCCAGCCCGGCGCCTCCGGCACCGCCGTCACGCCCCTGCGCCCCTCCGGACGCGTCCAGATCGGCGAGAAGCTCGTAGACGCCATGGCCAACGGCTCGTTCATCGAGAGCGGCGAGCGGGTGCGGGTGGTCTCGTCGAGCGCCAACCGGGTGATCGTGGAATCGGATCCGGCCTGATTGCCGCGCCCGACCGCCCACCCGCTCGACCCCGCACCGGATGATTCTTGCCAACTATGATGGCTCACGCGGCGAACACGCCCGCGAGAAGGACGCCCAGAACGTGGACCCGATGCTTGCCTGGGGAATTGTGCTGCTGGCCGCGGCTCTGTTGCTCGTGGCGTTGGAGATTTTCCTCCCCTCGGCCGGGCTGATTTCAGTCGTGGCCGGCCTGGTGGGAATCGCCGGCATCGTTTGCCTGTTCCAGGTAAAGGAAGGTGGCGCGGTCTGGGGATTCGCGGGCATCCTCACCATCCTCATCCTGGTCCCGACCATCCTCGTATTCGGCTTCAAGGTGCTCCCGGCCACCCCGTTCGGCAAACGCCTGCTCTTCGGGGAGAGCGGGAAGCACGAACCGGTCATCCCGGAAACCCGCGGGAGCGAACTCGAGCCGCTGCTCGGGGCCGAGGGCGAGGCCGTGACCGATCTGCGCCCCGTCGGCATCTGCCGCATCGAGGGCCAGCGCATCGACGTGCTCTCCGAGGTGGCGTTCGTCGCCCGCGGGACGCGCGTCAGGGTCACCGCCGTGGAAGGGTCCCAGGTCAGGGTGCGCCCCCGCGACGCCTGAGCAATCGCGGAAATCGACTCGGTTGAACCGGTGTTGTTGCGCCGAATGGCCCGCCAAACCGGCGGGTTTTCCGGCGCGCGGTATACTCTCGCCCGCGCCAACCAACTGGAGGGTTCACGTGCATCACCAGGGCATTCTCATGACAACACTCGCGCAGTTCTCGACCAATCAGGCGTCGAACACCGCCATCTGGGCGGCGGTCGTCGTCTGCTCGATCTTCGCGATCATCCTTCTGTTCGTCTTCCTGAACTTCGGCAACCTCTGGCTCCAGTCCCTCCTCTCCAACGCCCCCGTCGCCTTCAGTGAGCTCATCGGCATGCGCCTCCGGAAGGTGGACCTGCGGACGGTGGTGTTCAGCCGCATCCGCGCCGTCAAGGCCGGCCTCCCCGTCTCCACCAACCAGCTCGAGACCCACTACCTCGCCGGCGGGCGCGTGCCGAACGTCATCAGCGCCCTCATCGCCGCACGCGGCGCCAACATCGCCCTCGACTGGGGCACCGCCACCGCCATCGACCTCGCAGGACGCGACATCTTCGAGGCCGTCCAGACCTCCGTGAATCCCCGCGTCATCGACTGCCCCGACCAGCGCGGCCCGCGCGCCACCATCGACGCCGTCGCCGGCAACGGCATCCAGCTCAAGGTCAAGGCCCGCGTCACCGTTCGCACCAACCTCCGCCAGCTCGTCGGCGGCGCCACGGAAGAGACGGTCATCGCCCGCGTCGGCCAGGGCATCGTCTCCACCATCGGCTCGGCCCACGACCACAAGGCCGTGCTCGAGAATCCCGACGCCATCACCAAGACCGTCATGAACCAGGGCCTCGACGCGGGCACCGCCTTCGAGATCCTCTCCATCGACATCGCCGACATCGACGTCGGCGACAACATCGGCGCCAAGCTCATGTACGCCCAGGCCGAGGCCAACTCCAAGATGGCCCAGGCCGAGGCCGAAAAACGCCGCGCCCTCGCCGTCGCCGCCGAGCAGGAGTTCAAGGCCGAGGCCCAGAAGAACCGCGCGTCGGTGGTCCTCGCCGAGGCCGAAGTTCCCAAGGCCATGGCCGAGGCCTTCCGCAAGGGCAACATGGGCATCATGGACTACTACCGCATGAAGAACATGCAGGCCGACACGGCCATGCGTGGCTCCATCGCGGGGCACGATCCGCAGGCAACGGGGGCACAGTGAGAGTCGAAGGGGGAAGGGGGAAGGGAAAGCGGACGACGCACTTCGGCAATCAGGTATCATCGACCCTATGAGCGATCGAGATCTGAAGGCACGTACGAAAGCGTTTGCCCTGCGCGTAATGAAACTCGGCGATTCTCTGCCACGCACGCGCTCCGCAGATGTTGTCGGGCGTCAGTTGATTCGGTGCGCGACGTCGGTGGGCGCCAACTACCGGTCCGCTCAGCGCGCGAGAACCCACAAGGACTTTCTCTACAAACTCGGCATCGTCGAGGAAGAGGCCGATGAATCGTGCTATTGGTTGGAACTTCTCGCCGATTCGGGCCAGGTAAAGGCATCTCGCCTCGACGACCTTCGCAAAGAAGGCAACGAGATCACGGCGATCATCGTGGCCTGTATCCGCACCGGGAAACGAAAGAAGGGCCGTTGATCCGTTTTACGCTCTGGCCTTCCCACTTCCCACTTCCCACTTCCGCCTTATCCCGTCCGCCACGCCTTCGTCACCACCCCGTCCTTCAACTGGACGTACGCCGCGCCCCCCGTCGTCGTGTTGCTCGACCCGCCGAAGATGAACAGAACCGCCCCGCTCGACTGCTTCACCTTCGAGTACGACCACTTCCAAAGTTCCTCCCCGTTCTCCAGGGAAGTCTTCTGCGTGGGCTCACCCAGGGTTCCCAGCAGCCACTGCTGAGTCGTTTCCCCCGGCTTCACTTGGCCAAAGGTCTCCGAGCTGACATATGTGCCCGAATAACTCTCGTTCGATGAAGAACTGATCAGGCACCCCTGCATCGGGGCCAGCCCGAGCACGAATGCGGCAACCAACCCCAGTTTCACGCGTTCAATCACGATCGACATGCTGAGTTCCCTCCGAGTGCGCGGCCACGGACACAGGGTACCACATCGCCCGATGTCGCAACAGCCCACTCGCAAGCTCCCGGCCTTCTACGATTCCCGCTTCCCCCAACGGAGTGATTTCATGCCCCTCCCCAGCCGCGGCCTGCTCGTCCTCGCCACCCTGGCCGGTTGTGCCGGTTTCGCCCCCGCCCAGCAGCACGAAACCGTGCCCGTCCCCAACGCCCCCGCCCCCGCCCAGGTCAAGCCCCTGGAAATCGGGGACCCCGCCCCCGCCCTCGACATCGGCGCCTGGGTGAAGGGTGATTCCGTGAAGTCATTCGAGAAGGGCAAGGCCTACGTCGTCGAGTTCTGGGCCACCTGGTGCATGCCCTGCAAGGCCAGCATCCCCAAGCTCACGTCCCTCCAGGAGAAGTTCCCCGACAAGAAGCTGACCGTCATCGGCGTCAGCATCGACCAGGGTGGCCTGAACGTCGTCCGCCCCTTCGTCGAGAAGATGGGCGCCAAGATGGACTACACCGTCGCCCTCGACGCCGGCGGAACCGTGGCCGCCTACATGGCCGCCACCGGACGCAGCGGCATCCCCTACTCCTACGTCATCGACACCAACGGCAAGCTCGCCTGGCACGGCCACCCCTCCGACGCCCTTGAACTCGTCGCCGGCGAGGTCGCCGCGGGCAAGTTCGACCCCAAGAAACACCAGGAGCGTCAGAACAAGTTCCACGAGCTCGACGGCAAGTTCTCCCAGGCCAAGAACGACAAGAAATGGGACGAGGCCGCGGCGCTCCTCGACGAGATCGCCCAGCTCCGCCCCGACCTTGCCGGCAATCTCCTGATCACACGCTACTGGATCAAGTCCGGCGGGCAGGGGGACAGCGCGGGGGCCGTCGCCTACGCGAAGAAGCTCGCCGACAACGAGTTGAAGAACGACCCCGAGAACCTCCTCCTCCTCGCCGACCAGGTCTGCGGCACCAAGGACCTCAAGCCCGAGGATCGCCAGTGGGCCACCTCCCTGGCTCGCAAGGTCGTCGATGTGACCAAGGGCCGCAACCCCAGCGCCTTCGCCATCCTCAGCTACTCGCTCGAGCAGGAGGGCAAGTTCGACGAGGCGATGGCCGGCGCCCAGAAGTGCATCGACGCGACCGAAGACCCGATGGAGAAGCGGTACTACTCCGGCCGGCTCGACGAGCTGAAAAAGAAGGCCGACGCCGAGAAAGCCAAGGCCGACGCGCCGAAGACCGACACCCCCGCCACCTCGGCCAAGCCGTAATCTCGTTCACGAGATCACGGCCAGCACATCCTCCCACTTCATCGCGTTCCCCGGCTGGCGCATCTGCGCCCACTTCACCTTGCCGCGCCCCTCGGGCGATTTGCCGACCACCACGGTCGCACGGTTGGTCGTGTTCTTGTCCGCCCAGAACAGGCCCAGCCCCTTGGTCACTTCCCGGAACTGATCCGACAGAAGGGTGTGCTTGAACCCCTCCTTCTCCGCCCACGCCTTGAGCGCAAAGGGCGAATCGCACGACACCCCCACCACCTGCGCCCCCTTGTTCTGCCAATCCGCCATCTCGCGGCTGACGCACTTCATCTCCTCCCCGCACACGCCGGTAAAGGCGAACGGGAAAAAGCAGAGCACCGTGTCCCCCTTCTTCACCGAGTCCGACAGCCGCCAATCGGCCCGGTCCTGCGTCTGAATCGTGAAGTCCGGAACCGAATCCCCCACCGCAACCGCCTTCTCGCGTGCCGGAATCTGATTGGCCATGGTGTCGCTCCCTTCGTTCTGACAATAGCCCCGCTTGTCGCCACTCCGCCCCCCGGACTACGCTCCCACGTCCCTACATCCCAGTCGGCAGGCAGGAGGCCGTTCCCGACCATGACCACGATCGAAACCCTCAAGGACAGGTACACGGAAGTCCGCCAGCGCATCGCCGACGCCGCCCGCAAGGTCGGCCGCCGAGCCGAGGCCGTCCTTCTCGTCGCCGTCACCAAGTCCGCCGAGCCCGACCAGATCCGCGAGCTCATCCGCCTGGGCCACGCTGACTTCGGCGAGAACCGCGTCCAGCAGCTCGTCCAGCGTGCCGCCATCATCGACGAGTGGATGGCCCGCCAGCGCTCCCTCCCCGGCGTTCAATGGCAGAAAGCCGAAAGCGGCGATGCCCTCGCCACCGGAGGCGCCAAGCCCGGAACCGGCCTCCCCCAGTCCATCCGCTGGCACATGATCGGCCACCTCCAGCGCAACAAGGCCCGCAAGGCCGTCGAGCTCTGCCGCCTCATCCACGCCGTCGATTCCCTGCGCCTGGCCGAAGAGCTCCAGATGATCGGCATCAAGCGCGAGACCCCCATCGACGTCCTCCTCCAGGTCAACTGCTCCCTCGAGCCCCAGAAGCACGGCTGCGCCATCGCCGCCGCCGCACACCTCGCCGAGCAGATCGAGACCATGGTCCACGTCCAGGTCCGCGGCCTCATGACTATGGCCGCGATCGACGCCGACCCGCCCGAGGTCCGCAAGACCTTCGAGCGCTGCCGCGAACTGTTCGACGAGATCCGCGACTCCGGCGCCGTCGGCCCCCGCTTCAACATCCTCTCCATGGGCATGAGCCAGGACTTCGAGGCGGCGATCCTCGAGGGCGCCAACATGGTCCGCGTCGGCACCGCCCTCTTCGGCGAAGGCCGCCCCGGCACATCCGACGCCGCCGACGACGAAGACGAGGATTGAACAGAGTCCTGAGTCCTGAGTCCTCAGTCCTGAGTCCTCGGCACTCGGCACTCGGCACTCGGCACTTCGCACTCACGCCTCAACACCCCTGGAACCACTTGTTCAGGAACGTGAAGATGTCCGGCACGCTCAGCGTTCCGTCGGTGTTGATGTCCGCCTCGAAGTTCCCCGCGAACCACGCGCTCAGGAACGCGAAGATGTCATTGACCGTGATCCCGTTCACCTGATCGAAGTTCGCCGCGCAGCACGTCGTCGGGTTCCCGCTCGGCCCGCACGCGGTCCCCACGCCCATGAACCGTCCGACGCACCCGTCCGATGTGTTGATTGAGCACCCCGTCCCAAGGCAGCAGGCGCCCGTCGGCTGCGGGCACAGATGTGCCGTGCAGACCGACGACCCGTTCCACGTGTTCCCGGCGCCGCAGCTCGCCTGGATCACCAGGAAGCACGCCCCCGTCGCCGTATCGCAGCACGCCCCCGGCTGAGGGCACGGATTGGGCGAGCAGACCGCCGTCCCCAGCCACGACATCCCGGCCCCCGCACACGCCGATTGAAGAATGATCGAGCACAATCCGCTCCCCGTGTTGCAGCACACCGCCGGCTGCGGACACAGGTTCGGCGAGCAAGTGTTCGCCCCATTCCACGTGTTCCCCGAGGCGCACACGCTCTGCAGCACAAACGAGCACCCGCCGTTGGATGCGCAGCACGCCCCCGGCTGCGCACAGGTGTTCGGCGAGCACGAAGTTCCCATTCCGCTGAACGTTCCGCCGCAGTTCGAGACCACCGAGATCGTGCACCCGCCCATCGCGTCGCAGCACGCCCCGCTCGTCCCGCTCGCCACCACGGTTGCCTGGAACGTGAGCTGGCGCAGGGGATTGTCCGGATCGTCCGACGTGATCGTGAGCGTGCTCGACTTCGCCCCGATCGTCGAGGTGTCCAGCACGATCGTGTGCGAGTTCGCCGCCGCCGGCGCCGGCGTCGCCGCCCGCTCGAACGGCCCCAGTCCGCCCTGAATGCTGAACGCCCCCGTCGGCGGGGGGGGGGTTATCGCCAGCGAGTACGACAGCCCGTCGATCCCCCATCCCGTCCCATCGCGGCTGAACCTCGCCACATCCGCCGCGTTCGTCACGCTCAGCACATACGAAGCGCTCGCCCCCTGATTGATCACCCCCAGGTCCACCGTCCCGTTGGGGGGGCTCGGCGCCCCCAGCTTCGCCGGCACCTGCAAGTCCAGATACACCCCAAGGTGCCCATTCCCGTTCACCGACGTGATCAGCGCCTGCGCGATCGCCGACCCCACCTGCGTGTTCGTCGTCGTCCGGATCGGATTCTGGAAACTCTCCGCGTCGTTCCCCCAGCACCGGTACGAGTGGTTGTTGTCCGCCCACTGCGACCCGTCCGTGATGCTCGAGTTGTACGTCCGGAACGGCTGGAGAATGTTCCCCCCCGCAACCGCCGGCAGGTACGACATCCCCTGCCCATCCCGCAGCGAAGCGCTCACCAGCAACTGATCGTGCCTGCTGTCCATCTGCGTGGACGGCTCCTGCGTGTGGATCGTCCGGTACGTCCCCACGTTCTCCCACGTCACCGGGCTCGAAATCGTCCCCCCGCTGTTGATCGGGTCGAAGAACTGCCCCGACTGGTGCGACCGCACATCGCTCCCCGGATACCCCGCGTTGTACTCGATCAGCGACCGGTAGAACGTCTGCCCCGACGACTGCACGTTGAAGTCCCCGCCCAGGATGAAGTTCGACCCCGCCGGCAGGTTGTTCGCATCGTTCCGGATCCGCAGCCCCTCCGGCTCCCGCCGCTGCTGGTCGAGCGTCGTGCCCCCCGCCTTCATGTGCGACCCATACAGGTACAGCGTCGCCCCCGCCCCCGAATACCCCAGCACCCGCACCGTCCACCGCTGATTGTCCCGCGGCGACTGCGTGTCCCCGCTCCCCACATCCGGATTCGCCCCGCTCGCCGTCCCCAGCGTCACCGTCGAACCCGCCACAAACGTCGCGCGGCTGCTCCGATAGAACAGCGCATTTCCCGTGTCCCCCTGATTCGTCACATACGGCGCGGCCGCCCAATCCCCCGGCGAGTTCGCCGCCGTATTCAGAAGCGAAAGAAACGCGTTCACGTTCCCCTGGCCGGGATTGCTCGCCCCCTGCGTGATCTCCTCCACGATCAGGACATCCGGCGACATCGACAGTCCGTTCACCGGGCTGATCCCATAGATCGCCGTCTTGAACGCCGCGTCCCGCGTGTGCACCGACCCGTTCCAGTTCGTGATGTTCCACTGCGCGATCCGGAGCTGCGCCATCGCCGGCGCGCACGCCAGCCCGCACACACCCACAGCCCAAGCAACAGCCCTTGTTGCGCGCATACCGCTCCTCATTCTCGACTCTCTTCCATACGAATGGCGTGCCACAGACGCGGCGTAACAGATCGAGTTTGCCCGAGATTCCCACCCCGTCAAACGGCCTCAAGCCGCAGCGCGCGGCCGGGCCTGGCCGCGTCCACCCCTCAACAGAGCGGAATCGACGCAGCACACCTCTATAGTACGTCCCATGCCCGTACACACCACGAAAACCCCCCGAAAGATCGTCCTCGCCTACTCCGGCGGCCTCGACACCTCCGTCATCCTCCCCTGGCTCAAGGACCGCTACCCCGGCGTCAAACTCGTCGCCTACGCGGCCGACCTCGGCCAGGGTCCCGGCGAGCTCGACGGCATCGAAGACAAGGCCCGCAAGTCCGGCGCCGACGAGGTCATCGTCGAAGACCTCCGCCGCGAGTTCGCCGAGCAGTATTGCTTCCCCATGCTCCGCGCCCACGCCATCTACGAGAACGACTACCTCCTCGGCACCTCCATCGCCCGCCCCCTCATCGCCAAGGGCCAGGTCGCGGCCGCCCGCAAGACCGGAGCCGACGCCGTCTCCCACGGCGCCACCGGCAAGGGCAACGACCAGGTCCGCTTCGAGCTCACCTACATGGCCCTTGGCCCCGATCTCCAGATCATCGCGCCCTGGAAGGACCCGTCCTTCGAGCTCACCAGCCGCGAGGCCGCGGTGGACTACGCCGCCAAGAAGGGCGTCCCCATCGCGCAAACCAAGAAGAAGATCTACTCCCGCGACCGCAACCTCTGGCACTGCTCCCACGAAGGCGCCGAGATCGAGCATCCGGACCAGAAGCCCCACGACGACGTCTGGCTCATGACCGTCCCCGTCTCCAAGGCCCCCGACGCACCCGAGAAACTCACCGTCCGCTTCAGCCGCGGCAACCCCGTCGCCGTGAATGGTAGAGAAATGGGGGGGGGCGAGCAGATCATCGAAACCCTCAATACCATCGGCGGCAGGCACGCCATCGGCCAGGTCGTCCTCGCCGAGAACCGCCTCGTCGGCATGAAGTCGCGCGGCGCCTACGAAACACCCGGCGGTGAGATCCTCTACCAGGCCCACAAGGCCATCGAGCAACTCACCCTCGAGCGCGACACCATGCACTTCAAGCAGCAGGTCGCCCTCCGCTACGCCGAGCTCACCTACTACGGCCAGTGGTTCCACCCCCTCCGCGAGGCCCTCCAGGCCTTCGTCGATCACACCCAGCACAACGTCACCGGCGAGGCCACCATCGAACTCTTCAAAGGCCGCGCCACCGCCGTCAGCGCCACCGCCGAGAAATCCCTCTACGACCCCAAGCTCGCCAGTTTCGCGATGGACGGCTACGACGTGACCGCCGCGCGGGGGTTCATCGATCTGTTCGGGCTGCCTATGAAGATTGCGGCGATGAAGCGGTGAACGCCCTTGTCTTCCAGCGCTCCTCGCCCATGGTGAACGACGGGATGCCTGTGGAGAGAACAAGATACACTCCCGCCCATGTCGGCCCTGCGAGTCAGCACGGTTCTATTTCATCGTCCTACCCAAAGGGAAACTACTGCACGCTTTGTTGAGTTGACGCCCGAACTTGCCAGCACCGCGCTAGACGACGGCTGGTGGAATAAGCCGCCCGGTAGCACCCACGGTAAGGGCGAGGAGGATGCTGACTGGAACTGGGAACAGCTCTCCACCGAAACGAATGGAAAGGACTATTGGGAGGCAATTGCGCTTCAGACGACTTCCGGAGTCTTGCAGGGTGCGATGGTGTACCGAGTGGACGCGAAATCGGTGCTCGAGCCCGACGTCGGAGCCGTTTTTGTCGAGAACTTGGCAACTGCGCCCTGGAATCGGAAGCGGGTTACGGCCACACCGCAGTATGGAGGAGCGGGGCCTGAGCTTCTCTGCCAGGCCGTTCATCACAGCCACTTGCTAGGATTCAGAGGTAGGGTACTCCTGACCCCTCTCCCCGGCGCCATCGAGTTCTACCTGGGAAGGGGGTTCGTGGACACCGGCCAGATGATTGACGACTTGCCCTTGTACGAGTTGCCGGAGGATGCCGCGAGGAAGTGGCTGAATGAGAAAGGACTGGTGGGAAATGGCTAAGTCACCGCGAATCGCAGACATGGATGCGCCAACCGGCGGCGTCTCGTTGCCCCACGGCCTTCGTCGCAAGCTGGCTCCCCTGCCAACTGCGGGTGCTAGCCCGCTAGTCAAGCACATTCAACGCCTGAAGGCACTGCACCCTGAAATTCACCTCAAGTTTCGTGACGTCAAGCTCACCGAAATGGATGAGTCCACCCTCCGACTCCTGCTAGCGAATCTCAATGAGCAGTTGGGCGTGGATTGACTATGGCTCACCTATCGCTCGCCAGCGCTCGACGCCTTGCGGAAGAGATGTTCCCGAAAGGTCCCGAAGAAGTCGCGGAGGCGATGGGCGTTGTGGTGGAGCATCACCGGTTGAAAGGGACCGATGGGTGGTGTATTCAAGCAAAGGGACACACCCCCAAGATTCAGATCAACAGCAATTCTGCCAAGACTCGTCAGCGGTTCACTCTCGCCCACGAGCTCTCGCACCTGTTACTCGGAACCGATCCCGAAATCGTAAGTCAATCGATCCTGCCGTTCCAATCGGTCAAGAAGGAGGAGCGCGCTGCAGACGCGCTCGCATCAGAATTGCTGATCCCGCTCGTCCACCTCAAATCGCTGGTCAGCGAGGTGCCCGTTGACGCCAAAACCATCAAAGACCTGGCGAAGAAAGCCGACGTCTCACACATGGTGGCCGCGGGTCGGATTGTGACCGAAGCGACAACGCTAGGGCTCATCAATGCCGCGATGGCAGTGTTCCGGAACAACGAGTTCCAGTGGCACTGGTCAACGACGCTGACAAATGTAAAGGCCGCAGCCATTGACCTGCTCGAACTCGCTCGGGAAGCTCTTCCCGCTGTGTATCGCTCTAAGCCCGACAGCAAGGGGCAGGTGCAGACGGCAAGTCTGGTGGGAAGCCCAGAGTACCCTGTGATCGTGATGCAGCTACTCCCATCGCAGAAGGCGGCATCTCCTACCCATCACGAGAAAACTCGAAAACTGGACGAAGCACTATTTGGCGATGACCACTCATTTCGCCAGTCATTCAACGGTTGCCTCAGTAGTTTTAAGCGGGAGGCCGAACAGTTGGAACTCGATGATGCCGTTGGCGCGTTCAACGATCACTACGACACCTGGGAAAAGGACCGGCTCAGGCGTCTCCATTCGGCGGCTGGGCAAGCGTATCTGCGACATCGTTTGTCGGCGTGGGCAGTGCCTTAGTGTCATGCCCTTTGGATCGACGGAGAGATAGACGTGCCGCACGAGGAAGCTTCGCCTTTCTCCAACATCAACGGGCGATGAGCCCGAGCGCGGCTAAAAAGGGTGGCTTCGAGAATGCGTGAATGCTCTTCTCCACGCTCCGAACCTCCGCGGGATCCGCGCCCGCGTTTCGCCGGATCCATCGCACGGAAGCGCCCGGCGGGTTGCCCTACCTTGCCGTGCCATCGCCTCGCCGCTTTGGGCAAGGTGCTGCCGAGCGCCCTTGTACACCCGCGCTCGCAGTGGCACGCGACCGTAATACCACCGGCAAGGCGCGGCGAGGGGTCGGGACTTGCAGGGGTCGTGCGCTCTCAGGACGTTGGCTGTTGTGCCCCAACGGGGCACGCGCGCGTAGCCGCGGGTGGAGCGACGCTGCTCCGAGCGTCGCGGAACCCGTGGTGATCGTCGGTCAAACCCGCATCGCCCCGAAGGGGCGCACGCGATGCTCCGACGACCTTCCAACTCGGGCACACCGCGCGTCCCTTGCGCCCACGGCTCCCCGAGTGCGCGCCGCGCGCCTCGCACGGTCACAGTGTCAGGCCGCCGTCTGGAGTGAGGGAGGGGTTTGCTGTGCGGGCCGTACTCAGCGCGGGGGCGCGCCGCACTCGGGGCAGACCTCGCCCGGCGCGAGGCCGGTGCGGTCGTAGCGGCACCGAGCGCAAACCCCGAGACTCTTTCGACCCGCGCGGCCTCGGATTCTCAGCCCGAGTCCCACAGCCGCGAGCGGGAGGACGCAGAGCGCCCAGAACGGGACAAACGCGACCAAATGTGGCGATCGATCCGAATCCCAATACGGTTTCCAGTATCTGCGGCCACTGGCGCCCGCGACCAGAACTCGCCGCACCTCGTGCGCGGATGCCCCGAGCGAATCCTGATAGATTACAACACCCCCTTGCGTCATCGTGATCGAACCGTCTGCCGCGAAAAGCACGTGCGGCTGCCACCAGTGGCTCAGAGTCCACATCACAGCCACGACCGTCAGCAGAAGCGCCCCACCCCACAGCAGCACTCCGCCAGTTCTCGGATGGGCCTTCACGCAAGAACGCTAGCGCGTGGCCCCGCGACGCTCTCTGGTTCATGGGAATGGTTGCAGGAAGGGGGCTTTCCCTTTCCTACCCCAATCCCACCTTCATGCCCTTCGCTCCCCTTCGCACTCTTCGCGGTGAGCAGAACCTCGCACCCACGTCCCCCTCCGTGCAACTCCGCGAACTCTGTGTTGACACGCCTTGTTCCCGCACGATGTGGATACTCTTCCCTTTCCCCCGCACGGAAGCGACCGCCTCAATGCCGACACCAACCGCCCCCAACATCGCAACCCTCCCCGGCGTGAACCCGGCGCTCCCCGAAGCGCTCCACCCCCTCCTCGAGATCGCCTACAACCTCCACTGGTCCTACTCCCCCATCGCCCTCGAGTGCTTCCAGCGCCTCGACCCCGCCCTCTGGGACAAGACCGGCCACAACCCCATCCGCATGCTCGTCGAACTCCCCTTCGAGCGCCTCGAAGCCCTCGCCCTGGACGAGAAACTCGTCGGCATGGTCAAGGACGCCGCGGCCGAGTCCCGCTCCGCCCTTTCCGCGCCCGGCTGGTACGCCGACCGGGCCAAGACCCTCCCCAAGTCCAGCAAGCCCTTCCTCGCCGCCTACTTCTGCGCCGAGTTCGGCCTCCACGAGTGCTTCCAGATCTACTCCGGCGGCCTGGGCCTCCTCGCCGGCGACCACCTCAAGGCGGCCAGCGACCTCGGCCTCCCGCTCATCGGCGTCGGCCTGCTCTACCGCAACGGCTACTTCCACCAGAAGCTCGACGCCACCGGCACCCAGCAGGAGCTCTTCCCGCCACTCGACGCCCCGCGCCAGCCCGTCCTGCGCGTCATGGACCTCGAGAGCGGCCGCCAACTCTCCGTCGGCATCCATCTCCCCGGCCGCGAGGTCCGCTGCGCCGTCTGGCGCGCCGACGTCGGCCGGGTGCGGCTGTACCTGCTCGACACCAACGTCCCCGAGAACGCCCCCGAGGACCGCGAGATTACCGCCAACCTGTACCTCGGCGACCAGAACCGGCGCATCCAGCAGGAACTGGTCCTCGGCATCGGCGGCGTCCGCGCCCTCAACGCCGTCGGCGAGAAGCCCTCCGTCTACCACATGAACGAGGGCCACGCGGCCTTCCTCGCCGTCGAGCGCATCCGCGAGATCCGCGAACGCTCCGCGATGACCTTCGACCAGTGCCGCGAGTTCGCCGCGGCCGGAAACCTCTTCACCACCCACACGCCCGTCCCCGCCGGCATCGACCGCTTCCCCGTCGGCCTGATGACCCACTACTTCGGCATCTACGTCGAGCTCCTCGGCCTCGACATGGAGGGCTTCCTCGCCCTGGGCCGCGAAAATGTCGCCGACCGCTCCGAGGCCTTCAGCATGGCCATCCTCGCCCTGCGCTGCAGCCGCTTCGCCAACGGCGTCAGCCGGCTGCACGGCGAGGTCTCGCGCCGCATGTGGTCCAAGATGTGGCCGCAGACGCCCGAGGACGATGTCCCCATCGGCCACGTCACCAACGGCGTGCACCCCGCGACGTGGTTCGCACCCGCGATGACCGCGCTGTACGACAAGCACCTGGGGTCGAGTTGGCGCTCGCGCCCGCAGGACCGCGAGGCATGGAAGGCCATCGATCGCGTCCCCGATGCCGAACTCTGGGCCGCACGCAACAAGGGCCGCGAAGGAATTGTCAACTACATCCACACAATGGCCGGCTACGTTGGGGGGGGCAGAACCGGCGGTCTCCGCCCCGACCTCAAGTCCGACCAACTCACCATCGGCTTCGCCCGCCGCTTCGCCGGCTACAAGCGCGCCACGCTCCTCCTCCGCGAGCCCGACCGCCTCGCCGCCATCCTCCGCGGCCGCGAAGGCAAGGGCGTCCAGTTGGTCATCGCCGGCAAGTCCCACCCCGGCGACGGCTGGGGCAAGGGCCTCATCCGCGAGATGGTCGAGTTCTCGCGCACCGAAAAAGCGGCCGGCCGCATCGTCTTCCTCGAGGACTACGGCATCGACGTCGCACGCGAGATGGTCCGCGGCTGCGACGTCTGGCTCAACACCCCCATCCGCGGCCTGGAAGCCAGCGGAACCAGCGGCATGAAGGCCGCCATGAACGGCGTCCTCCACGCCTCCATCCTCGACGGCTGGTGGGACGAGGGCTACACCCCCGACGCCGGCTACATGATCCAGGACCACGGCATCTACCCAAGCGACGCCCCCAACGAAGAGCGCGAAAACGCAGAGTCCGACGCCCTCTACAAGCTCATCGAAACCCAGCTCGTCCCCGATTTCTACCAGAGCGAGGGTGGCATCCCCATGCGCTGGACCAGGCGCATGAAGGCCTGCATCCGCGACCTCGCCCCCTTCTTCAGCACCCAGCGCATGGTCATCGAGTACGCCGAGAAGTACTACTTCCCGGCCCACGCCGCCGCCGAGATGCTCGCCGGCCCCGATGGCAAACTCGCCCCCGCGCGCGAACTCTCCGACCACATCGACCGCTTCCGCAAGCTCTGGCACCCCGTGCGCATCAAGCACGCCGAGTGCGCCCCGGCCCACGGCGGCGACGGCCTCGCCGTCGCGGCCAGCGTCCGCCTCGGCATGCTCCGCCCCGACGAGGTCCTCGTCCAGGCCTACCACGGCCCCCTCGACGACAAGGGCAACATCCAGCACGGCCGCGCCGCCAATCTCATCGTCAAGGCCCCGCTCCCCGGCGGCGACGGCACGTACCAATACGCCGGCGTCTTCCAGGCCGCGCAGCCCCCGTCAACCTCGACCAATCCAACCCGCGGCAAGCACTACGGCCTCATCGTCCGAGTCCTCCCCAGCGACCCCCGCCTCGTCACCCCCTTCGTCCCCGGCCTCATCGCCACCGGCGCCCCCATCATCGCAGAACCCCAGATCGGCGGGCATCTGTAATGTGATATGATTCAACGAATGGTCGCCGAGAACCGCCAGCCCGGACCTCAGGAAATCGCCGAACGCGGCGAGCGCATCTATCGCGAGCGATTGCGAGCCCTGTTGGAGCCCGCCCACACCGGCGAATACATCGTCATCGACGTCGACACCGGCGACTACGAACTCGACAAGAATGATCGCGCCGCCTCGGATCGTGCCGCCGCACGCTGGCCCGGCGCATCTCGGTACGCCATGCGCGTAGGCCACCGAACGCTGGGCCGGATCGGCGCCACCGAGCAGGCAGGCCTCGCATGAGCCACGTCGGTTCTGTCATGCCAAACGGTGAAGCAATCATCGAGGTGCGCCTCCGGGGGCCGCGCGGCCAACTGACCACCGCGCGTGTCGCGATCGACACCGGCTTCACGGGGACGCTTGTCATCGACCGGAAGGATGCCCGCGACCTGCAGCTCGAGTCGCGCGAGAACGGTTCCTACACGCTGGCCGACGGATCAACCGTGGCGGCTCCCCGGTTCGCGGTTGATGTCGAGTGGATGGGGGCTTGGCTGCCAGTCATGGCGGTGTGCATGGATGGCGGGCGCCTCCTGGGAATGCGTCTGCTCGAAGGATGCCGCTTGGAAATGGAAGTCGTTGCCGGCGGCGCGGTTGAGATCGCGCCGCTCATTGACTCGTAGAACATGCCCGAACTCCGCATCGCATTCCTTGGTGATGTCGTCGGCGCGCCAGGGCGGCGGGCGGTGGCGCACGCGTGGCCGAAGCTGCGGGACCTGCACTCGGTGCACGCACTGGTGGTGAACGGCGAAAACTCGCGCAACGGCTCCGGCTGCTCCCCCGACAACGCCCGCGAGCTCCGCCGCGCCGGCGCCGACGCCATCACCCTCGGCGATCACGTCTATAAAGACCGCGCCATCGTCGAGATGCTCGAGGACCCGCTGCAGCCGATCGCCCGCCCGGCGAATCTCGCCTCGGGCGCGCCCGGCAAGCGATTCGTAAGACTGGAGTTGCCAGACAAGTCTCCCAAGTCGCCGCCGGTCTTCGTGATGACCGTCCTCGGGCGCCTCTTCATGCCGATGCTCGCCAACAGCCCCTTCGAGTGCATCGATCGAGAACTGACCGCCCTCGAGGATCGCGACGCCATCGTGATCATCGAAGTGCACGCCGAGGCCACCAGCGAGAAGCAGGCGGTCGCTTGGCACTGCCTGCACCACTGGTGCAAGGACGGCTCGCCGCGCGTCGTCGCCGTGGTCGGCACCCACACCCACGTCCAGACCGCCGACCCCCGCGTCCTCGAACACCAGCTCGCCGCGATCACCGACCTTGGCATGTGCGGCCCCCACCGCAGCGTGATCGGGCGCGACGTGAACGCGACCCTGAACGCCATGGCCCTCCAGACACCCGCGGCCCTCGACGTCGCGAGCGGCGAGAATCGCGCCTGCGGCGTAATCCTGCGACTGGACACCGAGCACCGGCGGGCCATCGGCATCGAGCAGGTCAACATCGCGGTACCGGATTAGCCGTGCGCAAGGCCCGAGCGTGAGGCCATCGCGTACAACTGGCCCCCCGAGATGCGAGTGCGGACCATGTACCCCTGCAGGGCCCGCCCGGGGCACGCCGTCGGCGCTCGCTCCTGGTGCGTCCGCACCGCGCCCATCGAGATGTTGTACTTCTGCATCTGGCTTGCGAGAAACTTGTCGAGCGTTGCAAGCGCGCCCGGCGTCGGCGACTGCTGGTCGAAGTTGCCCATCACCAGAATCCCAAGGTTGTTCTCGTTCTGGTCCTTGACGTGCGCGCCCTGCCAACGGGTGCTGCGCCCCTCCCAGACGCGCCCGGACGGATCGATGACGTAGTGATAGCCCAGGTCCGCCCAGCCGCGCCCCATGACATGCGCCTGCCGGATCTGCTCGATGCGCGAGGCGACCTGCTGCGTGCTGGTCAGGTGCACCGGCGGCATGCCGTCGTGGTGAACGGTGATGCGCCGAATGCCGTTCATCTCGAAGATCTCGCCCGGCCGCGCCACGCCCAGGCGCGCCCACGCGGTGCGCGGAATGATCGGCGGCAGGCCCGGCCCGTCGAACGGCACGCTCGGCGCAGGAGCGGAAGGGGTCATGGCAGGCGCAGGCGGAATGTTGGCGGTGGTCGCGCCGTCGGGCTGGGAAGCCCAGTAGGCCTTCGGGAGCGCCGCGCTGGATCGCCCCCCGCCGCACCCGGCGAGAAAGAGCGCCCCCAGGGCAAGGCCTCCGCCAGTGATCAGCTCGCGCCGGTTGACAGCGCGCTGGACATCCGCCCCCTGTGTCTCCTTGCCCTGCTCTTGCATGCGCCTCTCATCGACCGGAATCCGACAGGTTCTGCACGGGATGACCCCTGTTCCGCTCACTTCGTCTCCGCCCGGCGGAGCCACTCCTCTTCGTGCTTGGACAGGGTGGTGTGGACCTGGTCCCGCTCCGCCATGAGCTTGGAAAAGCGGGCCGCGTCCCGGTAGGTCTCTTCCTTGGCCATCTCGTCGTCCAGAGACTTGAGCTGTCCCGAGAGCTTCGCGATCTCCGCCTCCAGCCGGTCATCGGGCATCCAGGAGAGCCCGCCCTTCTTGGCGGGCTGCTTGTCGGGCTTGGGCTGCGGCTTTGCGACCGAGTGGCCGTTGTTCGAAGCCGGGGTCGGCTTGGGGGCGGGCTTGGGCTGGACCTTCGGTTGGGGCTTCGCGGAGGGCCTCCGGTCGCGCTCCGCGGCCTCCGCCTTTGCCGCCTTCGCGTCGGCCAACTGCTTCTTGTGCCACTCCGAATAGGTGCCATTGAAAACCGTCGCCCCGCCCTTCCCGTCAAGAACAATCAGGTGGTCGCAGGTAGCGTCGATGAGGGCACGGTCGTGCGAGATGAGAATCAGCGTCCCGTTGAAGCCATCGCCATCCTCGGTGGGCTTGAGCGCCATTTCCAGGCGTTCGGCCGAGGGAATGTCCAGGTGATTGGTCGGCTCGTCGAGGATGATCAGGTTCTTCGCCGACGCCAGCAGCCCCGCCAGCCGCGCCCGGCTGCGCTCTCCGCCAGACATCACCTTGAGCTGCTTGTCCTGGTCCGCACCCGAAAACAGGAACGCCCCCGCAAGATCCCGGGCCTGCTGCTCGGAGTAGATCTGCTTCTCGTTCTCGCGCCGGATGATCCGCTGGAGGTACTGGTAGACCGGCAGCTCGGCATCCTCATCCGGCGGCAACTGGGCGTAGTACCCGATCGCCACGTTCGAGCCGATCTTGGTGGCTCCCGAGTCGATTTCCGTCTGGCCCAGGATGCACCGCACCAGCGTCGTCTTGCCCGCCCCGTTGGGTCCGATAACCGCCCAGTGCTCCCCCCGCTGGATCGTCACGTTCAACTCGTGGAACAGCACCTTCTCGTGCGGCGTGCTGTTCTCCTCATCCACCACGTTCGTGTACTTCTTCGAGCCCTCGCGGACAACGACAACGTGATCCCCCGAGCGCGGCCCCTGCGGGAAGCCAAAGCGTGCGGTCCCCATCTCCATCACGCGATCGATCGAGAAAAGCTCCTTCTGCCGGTTGAGCTTGCTCAGACGCCCCTGCGCCTCCTTCGCCCGCTGCCCCGCCTTGAACCGCCGGATGAACTCCTCTTCCTTGGCCCACTCGCTCTGCTGATTCTCATACGCCCGCTGCTGCGTGAGCAATCGCTGCCGCCGGATGTCGATGAACGCCGTGTAGTTGCCGGGATAGTCGATCAGCCGCCCCTGCTCCAGCTCCTCGATCCGCTGCACCACCCGGTCCAGCACATACCGGTCGTGGCTGATGATCAGCACCGCCCCCTTGAACTCATTGACCAGAAACTCCTCAAGCCACTCGCGCCCGGCGATGTCGAGGTGGTTGGTCGGCTCGTCCAGCAGCAGCAGATCCGGCGACTCCAGCAGCAGCTTCGCGAGCGCCAGCCGCCCCTTCTGCCCCCCGGAGAGCTTCGAAACCAGAATGTTGAACTGGCCATCGGTGAACCCCAGGCCATGAAGCACTTCCTCCACGCGATGGTCCGTGGCGTACCCCCCCATCTCCTCGATGGTGTGCTGAATCTCCGCCTGCTTCTTCATCAGGCGTTCGAGCGTCTCCCCCTCGGCGTTCTCGGGAAGCGCCATCTGGTGGTAGACCTCTTCCAGTTCCGCGTGCAGGCGGATCAGCTCCACAAACCCCGACGCGGCCTCATCCCGCAGCGTCCGCGTCAGGTCCAGTTCGGGGTCCTGCGTCAGATACCCAACCCGAGCCCCCGCCTGCGTGCTCACAAACCCCTCATCCGGTTTCTGCCGCCCCGACAGAATGCGCAAAAGAGTGGTCTTTCCGCACCCATTCCGCCCCACCAGCCCGATCCGCTGCCCCGGCTCAATCGAGAACGACACCCCGTCGATCAGGACGCGGGTGCCGATGGAGTAACGGAGATTGGTGCAAGAGAGAATCGGCATAGGAAAGGGGGGAAAGGGTAGGTTGACCATTCCCCCAAGAGAGCCCTGAGCGCAAGCTCAGGAGGTCCCGCATCACGCCCCCGCTCACCATTTCACCACCCCGCCGCCAGAGCCCCGCCCCACAGACCTCCTCCCCAAAGAACCCCGCCGATTTCGGCCCAATCCAACGAAATCGGCGCGGCGTGGACAATCGAAGGACCGCAGGAAGCCCGCCCATCCAATCATGTTCCGAAGTGGCACCGCCCTTCCGGGCGATGTCTGGTTCCATCCGGCTCTTGAACTCTCACATGGTTTCCAAGACCAGCAAGCAACGAATCGCGATCGCGGTCGTGCTCTGGCTCCTCCTGGGGGCGGTGATCAACGTAGCGATCGCGTGGGGGACTTCTTTGTGGGAGGCAAGTCGCGACAAAAACCTGTTTGCCAAAGTGATGGCGGCGATAAAGGCGGGCGCGTCGGCGAAAGCACCGCTGCCATCGCTACCACCGGAGGGCTGGAGCGTGGAGCCGCCGGTCGGCGATTGCACGATGCACTGCTTCGGAGTCCGATGCGAAGTGTGGGGCATGCTCGCTGAGCCGCCGGCATCTCCTCAAGCCGACCGCGGACTACCTCCACGAATGCACAAGTGGTCATACGAGTTGCTCCTTGTTCGGGTGGACTGTGGGTTGCCGTGGCGATCCCTCTCTTGGGAGGCGTGGGACTGCTACCCCTGGAGGAGTGATTCCCAGGGACTCGAGCGATCCTGTTGGCAAAGTGGCATAATTGTTGAGCGCGCACCGGCGACGTTGCGGACAAATCTCCACCGCCTACCGCTGTTGCCCGACTGGCCCCTCTTCCTTGCGGACACCGTCTTCTGGGGCGCACTCGCCTTGCTTACCACCGGCGGCCTCCGCCGCTGGAAACGCGCCTGGCGCCGCGAACGCACCCGCTGCATCAACTGCTCCTACGACCTCCGCGCCCTCCCCCCAAATCCCCCTGCCCCGAATGCGGCACGCAATAGCCACACACCGTGCCACGGGTCGCCGGAAGAACTCAAAGGGTCTCGTCCGCGCAGCAGCCGCTCCATGACGCGCGGCCCGCGATTCGAAGCAAGCCCGGCGACCTGTGCCGTGCACGTGGGCACCGCGAAACCAGAAGACCACACACCGGCCGCCCCGGCGCGCCAAGCATTCCCGGCCCACCGGACCCGCGCCCATGCGCCCCCGCCGCAAAGCCACCATTCGCTTCACCGCCCTCGCGCTCCTCTCCGCGCTCCTGGGCATCTTCACCGCGTGGGCCGCTTCATGGGCCATCGCCGCCTGGGACCAGCGAAAGGGCGGCGCCTTCGAGAACGCCGCTAAGCCCGAGATGTGGAACTGGGTCAACGAGCCCCGCTCGCGCGACCCAGTCTCCGCCTTCGTCGGCCTCTTCGCCGGCGCCCCCTCCGGCAAGCGCGAGCAGGGCAAGCCCGGCACCCGCCTGGTCACCTTCAGCCCCGGCTACGACGAACTCCGCGTCTGGTGGTTCGGTCTCCCCTGGCCCTGCGCGTCCTTCTCCGAAAAAACCGAACTCACCACCGCGTTCGGTCCTTCGGGGCCCGTCACAGCCACGACCAACCGCACCGAAAACCACGCCTGGAGGTTCAACGCCGCCGGCAAGCTCTGGCTCTTCCCCATGCGCCTCGATTGGCCCGCCCTCGCCAAAGACGCCGCCTTCTGGTCCGCTGCATTCGCCACCTTCCTTGTCGGCATCCCCCTCACTCGCCGCCTCTGGCGATCCCAATCAGGCCTCTGCATCGACTGCGGCTACGACTGCCGCGCCCTGCCCCCCGGCTCCTCATGCCCGGAATGCGGCAGCCATCGCAGCTCTCCCGACGCGCCGTAAGCCGAGCGCGATTCCCGCACCCAAAACCCCAGCGCCTAACTCTTGCCGTTACCACGATTTACGGAAATCGTACGGCAACCCTATCAAATCCCTTGACAAGCCAAAAACACACCGTACATTGTGTCACTCGTGGACTCACCTGCCAACTTCAACCCCGCCCCCGACCTCACCACCCGCATCATCGATGCGCTCACCGATCCCACGCAATCCCTCGCCAGCATCGCCCAAACCCATGGCACCACCCTCGAGGCCCTCACCCTCTGGATGACCCGTCCCAGCATCCAGGAACGCCTCATCGCCGCCGATTCGGTCGCCTGCTGGCGCACCCGCCTCTGCGCCACCGCCATCCTCAACAAAGCCGTCCACGCCCTCTCCCAAATCCTCGATCACGCCAACCTCGCGCCCGTTTCCTCGTCTTCATCCTCTTCCTCTTCCCAATCCTCTTCCAAATCCTCCCCCTCCGCGTCCTCCGCCCCTCCGCGCGAATCTTCTTCTTCCCCCTCTTCTCCCCCCTCTGCGCCTCTCGCGTCTCTGCGTGAGCCCCTCCTCCACCTCCGCTCCCTCGAAACCATCCGCAAGGCCGCCACCGCCCTCCTCCGCCTCGCCCACTTCCGCCCCTTCGCACCAACAGCCCCGCCGCGCACCATTTCCGCATCACCTCCGCGCGCAATCCAGCCCGAGCGAGCGCCTCTCGCACCCGCACCAACGCCCGAATCGATCGAGACCCTCCTCGCCCTCCTCGCGCCCCAGGCGCCTCCCGGCCCCGCGCCCGCCGCGAAAACCGAATCCGCGCCCGCAACCACTCCACCCGCCGAAACCTCGCCGCCCCGCCACCCTCCCGCAAAATTCCCCCCCGGTCGCTTCTCCGGCCTCACCTTCGCCCAATACCAAAGAGCCGCCCGCGGCCTCAAACCCGCGACACCCGTACCACCCGTGCCACAGGTCGCCGGCCGTCAACAAATGCTCTCGTCCCGCGCCCCGCCCACACCACCCACGGCGACCTCCCCACACGAAGCAAGCCCGGCGACCTGTGCCTGAGCGCGGGGCACTACCCATTCCGCTGCGCCTCAATCCCACAACGTCGCGCACCAGCAACGCGCGCAACTCCCACCCCCCCCCGCCTCACTTCTCCCCCGTCACATAACAAATCCACGAAGCACACGCCTCCCCCTTCTCCGTCGCCGTGAACTCCCCGTTCCCCTCGCCGTTCTTGTCGTCCCCCTCCCAGTACACCTTCGTCCGCGCGAACCCCGCCTCGTCCAGCATGTCGCGGATCTCCTTCAGCCCCCACAGCCGCCAGTGATACGTGAACGCCTTCCGCAGCCGCGACCCATCCGCGAACGCGAAATGGATGTGGCACGTCAGTTCCCCGGTGATCGGGTTGTACGACTCCTGCTCCCACACATAGGTGAACGGGTGGTTGAACCCGACCACGCTCAACTCCGCATCGCTCCCCTTCCGAGGCCGCGGAATCCGCCGCCGCTCCTTGATCTCGCGCAGCGCATCCGACCCGCCATAGAAATCGAGAAAGAACACGCCATCCCGCGCCAGGTCCTCGTGCACGCGCCGGAAGTACGCCAGCATCGACGCCCGGTGGTGGAACGTCCAGAACGAAAAGTTCATCGCCAGCACGCAATCCAGCGACCCGCGCATGTCCGGGTGCTCCGCGAGCACATCAGTCTGTCGCAGGTGGATGCGCGCCCGCTGCTCCGGCTTCAGCCGCGACACATTGTGCGTCTCACCCCAGTTCAGCGGCACCGGGTCCAGGTCAAACCCGAAGGCCACATTGTCCGCCCGCCGCCGCACCCACTCGCACGATGTGTTCGCCGTCCCGCAGAAGTCCTCGCGCAGCCGCACCGCCGTCCGCCCGCGCAGGGTCCGAAAAGTCTCATCCACGAAATCAATCTCGGCCTCGGGGCACTGAACAGCCCGCTGGTAGCAGTCGTACTTGTCGGCGCGGCCGGCCAGCGTCCCGGCGTTTCCACGGGCCGCACGTTTGGGGCGATTTCGCTGCGTCTTTGGCCGATGTTTCTGGGGCATGAGGGGTCGGAGTGTACCGGTCGGCGGCGGTCGGTCGATCAGTGTTCTCGCCTAAACTCGTCCCCCCCGGAAAGAGGTCGGCAGGTGGGGCGGGGCAAGCCGAAGGAGCGGTGCGATGCGTCTGACGATGGTTGGGACCGGATATGTGGGCCTCGTGACAGGCGTGTGTCTTTCCAACACCGGCAACGAGGTGTTGTGCCTTGACACCGACACCCGCAAAATCGACATGCTCAAGCGCGGCGAGTGCCCCATCTACGAGCCCGGACTCACCGAGCTCATGGAGCGCAACATCGCCGCCGGCCGCCTCAAGTTCTCCACCGACCCCAAGTCCGCCCACCGCAGCGCCGACATGATCTTCATCTGCGTCGGCACCCCCAGCGACGAGCGCGGCCACACCGACCTGAAATACATCCAGGGCGCCGCCGACGACATCGCCGACGTCCTCAAGTCCCTCGGCCCCAAGCAGACCCCCAAGATCATCGTCGTCAAGAGCACCGTCCCCGTCGGCACCACCTTCATGGTCCGCGACCGCATCCGCGCCCGCGTCGGCAACGACATCCCCTTCGAGGTCGCCGACAACCCCGAGTTCCTGAAAGAAGGCGCGGCCATCGACGACTTCAACAAGCCCGACCGCGTCGTCGTCGGCGTCGAGAAGGAGTGGGTCGGCGAGGCCATGAAAGACCTCTACGACCCCTTCGTCCGCAACGGCCACCCCATCTACGTGATGGATGTCCTCAGCGCCGAGATGGTCAAGTACGCCAGCAACAACTTCCTCGCCACCAAGATCTCGTTCATCAACGAGATGGCCAACCTCTGCGAGGCCTACGGCGCGAACATCAGCCGCGTCCGCGAGGGCATGTGCTCCGATAAGCGCATCGGCAACGCCTTCCTCTACCCCGGCCTGGGCTACGGCGGCTCCTGCTTCCCCAAGGACACACTCGCCTGCATCATGATGGGCGACAAGGCCGGCATCGAGGCCACGCTCAGCAAGAGCGTCCACGCCGTCAACCAGAAGCAGCGCGACCGCTTCTTCGACAAGATCCAGACCCACTTCAAGAAGCATGGCGGCGGTGGACTCACCGGCAAGACCCTTGCCTTCTGGGGCATCGCCTTCAAGCCAAGAACCGACGACATCCGCGAAGCCCCCGCCATCACCCTCATGCGCAAGGCCGTCGGCTACGGCGCCAAGTGCCGCGCCTTCGACCCCGTCGCCAACGCCAACGCAAGGGCAGAACTGGGCGACAGCGTGACCATCTGCGACGACATGTACGAAGCCCTCAAAGGCGCCGACGCCCTCGTCATCGCCACCGACTGGGACGAGTTCAAAAGCCCCGACTTCGAACGCGTCCGCACGCTGATGGCCGGCGGTGGCGGCGGCAAAGCCATCTTCGACGGCCGAAACCTCTACCGAACCTCCTCCATGGCCCAACTCGGCTTCCACTACTACTCAGTCGGCCGCGCGGCCGTCGCGCCGCAGTAGACCGTTCACCGAGGACGGTACCGCTTGAATACCCGGTCGAGCTTGGTGAGATCAAGCACAAACCCCGGCACGGCCTCGCTGCCGAATCGCTCACCCTTCAGAGGAATGTCGAGGTAGATCCCCCGATTCAATCTGAGAAACCGCGCCGTCGCGGTGAACGGATCGATGATCCAGTACTCCGCGACGCCGAACTTCTGATAGTCCTGCAACTTCGTCTTCTGGTCGAACGCGGCCGTGCGTGGCGAGAGAACCTCGACAACGAGGTCCGGCGGAAAATCGACAAGCTCCAGGGGATGCTGAAACCGGCCAGACCGCAGAAACACCAGGTCCGGTTTGTACACCACGCTCGCCGACAACTTCACATCGATCTCGGACAGCACAATGCCGAGTTCGCGCTCTTCGACGAAGCTCCGCAACTGGCTCTCGATTTCCCCCCGGATGTCCTGATGCTCGGGCGAAGAACTCGGCGTCATGACCACCACTCCGTCGATCAACTCGTAGCGAAACCCATCGTCTTCCAACGAGAGGTACTCGTCCGACGACATGCGCAGCCCGGCATAGCGAGAAACTTCCGACGGACTTGGCACGCGAGCGACCACGAACAATCATACGCCCGCACCAAATGGCAACCGTTCACCAGACCGACTGGATCAACTCGCCCGCCGCACTCCCCGCGGCGTCCATCGACTTCCTCTACGCCGACCCCCCCTTCAACACCGGCTCCCCCAAGCGCACTCCCCCAAACGCCCACAAGTCCGGGCGCACCGCCGACGCCGCCTACGACGATTCCTTCGGCTCCCCACGCAACTTCCTCGCCTTCCTCCGCCCCCGCCTCGCCGCCACTATCCCCGTCCTCAAGCCCACCGCCCTCCTCTGCATCCACATCGACTGGCGCACCAGCCACCACGTCCGCCTCCTCCTCGACGAGCTTCTCGGCGAAGACCGCTTCGTCAACCACCTTATCTGGTCCTACGGCCTGGGCGGCTCCTCCCCCCGCCGCTTTGCCCGCAAGCACGACGACCTCCTCCTCTATTGCCTCAACCCCGATCGGTACTACTTTGACCCGCCCCGAGTCCCCGCCACCAGCATGCGCCTGCGCGGCCAAACGAAGAAATCCACCGACGTCCTCGACATCCCGTCCATCAACAACATGGCCAGGGAGCGCACCGGCTACCCGACCCAGAAGCCCCTCGCCCTCCTCGATCTTCTCGTCCGCGCCTGCTGCCCGCCCGGCGGCACTGTCCTCGACCCCTGCTGCGGCAGCGGCACCACGCTCGTCGCCGCCCTCAACGCCGGACGCAACGCCATCGGCCTGGACACCAGCCCCGCAGCCGTCGAACTCACGCGCCGCCGTCTCGATGAGTGCCGCGCCCTCACGAATCTCGAAAATCCCCCGAACACCCGCGCGAGGCGGAACCGAAAACCCGCCTCCCGTGTACGATGACCTCGCATGATCACCCGCGTCGTGACCTGGTACGCCAGGCGCATCGTCAACGTGAACATCAACATCGTCCTCGCGGGCGTTCTTGCGCTCTTTCCCGTGCTGCTCGTGGTCCGCATCACCGAGCACCTCATGGCCACACGCCAGTTCAAGAACGGCGTGCTCCAGGACCAGCTCGAGACCCATCAGAAGGCCATCATCCCCGGCATCACCTTCCTCGCCGACATCACCTTCGACCTGATGATCTACTTCGCCCTCCACTGGTTCGCCAACCACTCCCCCAAGCTCATCATGCTCCGCAAGCAGCAGATCGAGGGAGTCGCGGACGCCGCGGCCGAGAACGTGCCGTTCTTCAAGGACGCGGCGAAGGTGCAGATGCAGCGTGCCGTGCTCTCGCCGCTGCTCTACATCCTCTGGCTCGGCTCCCAGTTCATCCTCATGCACAAGTTCGACCTGCAGCCCGTCTGGGCGACGGTCTTCGGCTTTGTCCTGGGCATCGGCACCGCACGCGGCATCCACACCGCCTGGATGCTCTGGGAAGAACGAAAACGCACGGCCATCGCCTCCGGCCACGTCTGCGCCAAGTGCGGCCACGACCTCGCCGGCCTGCCCGATGACGCCCTCGATTGCCCCGAGTGCGGCGCGGCCCGCGGCCGCCCCGGCATCGCCGCCTCACCGTCGCCGGGCGACAACGGCCGTCAGTCCTTGAGCGAGAAGGGCGTGAAGTCCGTGTCGCGGTCGTAGTAGTCCACCTGGTCCGCCCGCTTGAGCCAGCCGCACACGGCATAGGTCGCGGGCGTCATGACCACCTCGACCGCCACCTTGAACAGCCAGTTGAACAGCACCACCTTCCCGAGCGTCTGCGCCTCCCACAGACCCCCAAACGCCACCGGATAAAAGATCAGACTGTCCAGCCCCTCGCCCACGATGGTGGACCCGATCGTCCGCATCCACAAATACCGGCCTTTGGTCACCAGCTTCATCTTCGCCAGCACATACGAGTTCGCGAAGTCCCCCGCCCAGAACGCGATCATCGAGGCTACCACGATCCTCCACGTGTTCCCGAAGCACGCCTCCAGCGCCGGCTGCATCACCTTGTTGAACGGCTCCGCCGGGTCGGGCTTCAGATGGATTACGACCCACCCCATCACCGACGCGAACACCATCGCCCCGAATCCCGCCCAGATCACCTTCCTCGCTTGCGCATACCCGTACACCTCCGTCAGCACATCGTCGAAGATGTATGAGATGGGAAAGAAGAGATTCCCCGCCCCGAACGTCACCAAGCCCACCAGCGGAAGCGTCACGATGCAGGTCTTTCCGGGCCCGATCAGGTTCGAGCACAGCAGCACCGTGACGAACGACCCCATCACCAGCGGGTAGTACCTGTGGGCGCGGCTCTGCGGCTGAAACGTTGGCGGCGGCAGGGGTCTGGCCATCCTCGCAGCATACACGCCCGGGATGAGCGAGGGCTCTGACGAGCGAATCCCGCGGATTTCGGCTTCACTCCCCCGCTCGCGATCTATTCCTCTTCAATTCACGTATCCTCACCACATGTGCGGCCTCGGCGGCATCCTCCGCGTCTACACCCCCGACCAGCGTGACCTCGCGCTCCGGACACCGCATGACCAGTCGATCCCCGAGCAGTGGCTCGACATCCTCGACGACGCCGTCAAGCACCGCGGGCCCGACGGCCAAGGGCGCTTCCGCGACCGGGCGATCCGCGCGGACGGGTGCGTGGTGGACGTGGCGTTCGTGCACCGGCGGCTGAGCATCATCGACCACGCCGGCGGCCACCAGCCCATGGTCCTCCGTCTTCCTCGCATAAAGAGAGCCCGAAGCGCAAGCTCAGGGGGGAGCGGCAACGGTCGTCCGGTTTCGGGACGCCTCCTGAGCGTCGAGGAACTCGAAGCCCACAATCGCCGGGTTCTCGCGGAAGCCCACGGCGCGCCGGGCGTGGCCCCTGAGCTTGCGCTCAGGGCTCTCTCGGAGAACGGCCACGACCACATCGCCGTCATCTTCAACGGCTGCATCTACAACCACCGCGACCTTCGCGCCGAACTCCAGCGCGCCGGGCACGTCTTCACCACCGACCACTCCGACACAGAGGTGCTCGTTCACGGCTGGCGCGAGTGGGGCGAACAACTCTCCCAGCGCCTGGATGGCATGTACGCCTACCTCCTCTGGGATGGCGCAACCGTCCGAGTCGCCCGCGACTTCGCCCAGGAGAAACCGCTGTATCTCTGGGATCATGCAGGGGTCTTCGCCCTTGCGAGCACCGCGGCGGCACTCGCGCGTCTGCAAGCCGTCGCAGGATCGCAACTACTTGGTGCGCGGCCCTGGATCGTGTCGGCATCAACAGAAGACTGGTGGGGTGATTGGTTGCGCTTTGGCGCGTCCGACGATCCCGCGATCGGCGGCGTGTTCCGTTGGCCCTACCGCGGCATGTTGCAGGACGTGACGCAGTGGCAGCACCCCGTCGGAGAACTCAGGGACTTGCCCGGCCGCGCCAACCCGGCCCGCCTCGACGCCCAGAGGGCAGAGGACCTGCTCAAGTCCTCGGTGGCCTCTCGCCTCACCGCCGACGTTCCGGTCGCTTGTTTCCTTTCCGGCGGCGTTGATTCGTCGCTGGTCGCCGCGTTTGCGAAGGAGGCAGCCGGAAAGATCGCGACGTTCTCCGTCACAATGCCGGACCCTCGTTACGACGAGTCCAAGTTCGCATCGCTGGCGGCACGATCGATCGGGTCGGACCACCATCAACTCGCGTGCGATGCCCGCCCCTGTGAGGACCTCGTCGCGTTGATCCACCAACTGGGCCTTCCACTCGGCGATAGCTCGCTCCTGCCAACCCACTGGGTCAGCCGCGCCGCAAAGTCCGTTGCGACCGTCGCGATCGGCGGCGATGGCGGAGACGAGCTGTTCTGCGGCTACGAAAGGTATGTTGCCGCGCGATGGTTGCTGCGGTGGGGAGCGCTCGCCAGACTCCTTCCCGCCAAGTCCCTGCCCGACAGGAATCCGAAGTCCTTTGCCTCCAAACTGCGACGACTGGCGAGTGCCGCGCGATTCGGCTATCCCGAACTCCTCGCTCTGTTTCCACTCGACGATGTCGACAGGATCATGCCGCACGCAGACTTCGCCTGGTACCGCCTCGCGCCATTCGAGGAGAAGGACCCCGCCGCGCACGACTTCTACGAGTATCTCTCCGATGACCTGATGAGCAAGGTGGACACCGCGTCCATGGCCGTTGCCCTCGAGGTGCGATCACCCTTTCTTTCCCCCGAGCTCATCGACGCCGGTCTTCGTGCGCCATACGACGACCTCATGCCCCACAATCAGCGCAAAGGCCTCCTCCGCCAGGTCGCCGGCAAATACCTCCCCGCCGAGATCGTCGATCGGCCCAAGATGGGCTTCGCCATCCCCATCGGTGACTGGTTCCGCACCGACTACGGCGGCCTGCGCACCATGCTCCTCGACCACCTCAACTCCACCGAGCCCTTCGGCCCCCCTCCCCTCGGCATCAACCTCAACATGCCCTTCATCCGCCAGATGCTCGACGAACACCTCGGCACCGGGCCTTCAGGCCTCATCAAACGCGACCACTCCCAGCGCCTCTACATGCTCCTGGTGCTGAGCATCTGGGCAAAGTGGTTAGGTTCGCTTCGCTGATTCCGGCGCCGGCGTGGATGAACGTTGCTGGCCGACGGTCCACAGCCGCCATCCGAAGCAAAGGCAGAACCCGGCGCGGCCGAGTTCCAGCCAGTTCGAATCGACCAGTGCGGCGATCAACACGAAAACACCGCCGGCGAGCAAGAAGACTCCCAGCACCTGCGTCCAGTTGTCCACGCGGCGATTGAGGCCCACAACCAACGGGTTGGCCTCGCCCCCTCTCCGTCCCTGCGTCTCCGCGCCTCTGCGTGAGACCTCTCTCCCCAATCCACCCGACAAAAACGGGCAAAGCCCCGCTTGGCCTCGGGGCTTTTGTCCGTGAAAGGAGTCGACAGGGACCAATGTCGTCGCGCGGCGCGAGCGACTTCACCGTGGGCGCGTCGAATCACGCGCAATCGCGCGGCGGGCGCGCCGGGATGACGCGCGGTGCCCTGCCTTGGGGGTTGGCGTCGGGCGCATCCGCGGGATTCGCGGCGAAGCGCCGCTCATCCCGGGCGTGTTTGTCCCGGCGCGTCTGGGTCAGAAGTTGTAGACCAGCGCGGCAAAGTAGAGGATGTCGTTCCGCTTCTTGTCATCCCCCGGGTTCGACTGGTATTTGTCGTCCACACCCAGTTTCAGCGACAGGTTGTGCGTCGGATCGACGACGATCTCGTACCCCGCCTTTGCCTCGGCCCGGTAATCCGTGAACCGGTGCAGCGACGGGTAGTAGTCGAGGTTCACAAAGAACTTCGACCGCTCGTCGATCTTCTGCTCCCAGTCGAGCCCGATGTCCAGTTCCGGCTCGATCCGCTGCTTCTCCGACCCGAACTCCTTGCTGGCACCGGCGCCCAGACGCCCCAGAAGCAGGGTGTTGTCGTTCTTGATGAGCTCGTAGCCAAACCCGCCGAACGCGCTCGCGCGCCAGTCCCAATCCTGGAACTGGTCGTACTCGCCCTTCCCGATCGCGAAGATGCGCCACGGCCCGCCGATCTTCCAGTCGTTGCGCAGCGATGCCTCACCCTGGTCCACCGTCTTGTCTCCATCGGTGGATGAATACGCGTAGTGGATGTTGAACGTCGTGGTCGTCTTGCTCGTGTCACGCACCGCGTTGAACGCCGTGTGGAACGTCAGCGCCTGGCTGTTGCCGTCCGATCCCGTCAGCCCGAGCTCGACCGAGCTTTTCCATCCCTTCCAGATCGATTCCGGGTCCGGCGGCGGCGGTGCGGGGGCGGGCGGCGGGGGAGGCGGGGGCGGGGCGGCGATCGCCACCGGCGCGAGCTTCACATCTCCCCGGGCCAGCGTCAGCTTGCCGAGCACGGGGTGATCGAGGACGATCGTCTTTCCATCATCGGACACGACGGTCCCCCGAATCACATCCCCCGACGACAACGTCACATCCGCTTTTTCTCCCGGTGCCTGGGCCGCTGCCCACGAACCCGCTCCCAACACCATCATCGCCGCAGTTCGCCACATCATGGAAACAACTCCTTGGTCACGCGGCAATAGCCGCGGGGGCAAGAATACCCAAGACCTGTGGCATTTGGAACGCCAATGTGGGGGCCCGAAATGAGGGATAGCTGTGCGTGGGAAAGAAAAAGGCCTTCCGTGCGGGAGGCCACTTGGTCTCTTGTTCACAAAAAGACCGGGCCCGTTCAGCGCCGGCGCGGGCGCGAGGGCTGCGGACCAACTGGAGAGATCGTCGATAGTGGTTCGGTTCGATGCAGCAGGGGGTTCGCGTTCAGACGTTGCGGCACCGACCCCCAAAAGAAGTACGGGTTCATGCGAGTCTGTGCACTCTTCAAGTTGCGGCCTTTCCACATGGCGCGTGCGTGGGGCGCTGCGGCGATGCTCGCAGCCGCGGGAAAGACAGCCGCCCAGCCCACCATCACCGACCTGGGTGTGCTTCCGGGAACCTTGGGCTCGGATGCGGTGGCGATCACGCCCGATGGCTCGGTCGTGATTGGCAACAGCGGCGACAATATCTATCGATGGACGCAGGCAGGGGGACTCCAAGCCTTGACCTTGCCGCTGGGAGGGAGTCGGCCGCGGTGTACCGCCGTGAGCGCGGACGGTTCGATCATCGTGGGGCGCATCCTCATCGGCAGCGCGGCGCAGGCCTGCCGGTGGGAGATCACTCCGAACGCGCCGTCGGGAGTGTGGCTTGGCCTGGGCAGCATCGGGACCAGCGTGAGCGGGAGCTCGTACTCGTTTGCGTACGCGGTGAGCGCAGACGGCTCGGCGATTGTGGGTGAGAGCTCGACGCCGGGTGGGGACATGGGCTTCCGATGGACGCCCGGAACTGGCATGCAGGCGCTCGCGCCGCTTCCTCCGCCGTTCGCCCAGCGAACGATAGGGTTCGCCGTCAGCGCGGATGGCGCGGTGGTCATCGGTCGGGATGGCTACTCAGATGCCCCCGTGCTCTGCAGATGGACAGCGGCCGCGGGGGGAGGCGGGGGAGTTGGCGCCGCCGAAAGACTCGAGCCCGCCAACGACATCGCGGAGCCCCTCGCGTGCACTCCGAATGGAAGGGCCGTGGTCGGCGCCACCGTTACTCCGGATGCGAATGGGGCACGTGCGTTTCGCTGGACGGCGAGCAGGGGCATGCAGATTCTCGGCGCGCCCGTTCCGAACTTTCTTCCTCCGGGGACCCCGATCGTCGCGTCGATCGGGACTGCCATCAGCGCGAATGGCGAGGCCGTCGCCGGGGAATATCGGATCGACGACACCCACACATACGCAATGCTCTGGACGGAGGCCACCGGCCCCGTTGATCTGAAGTCCTACCTGGCATCTCTTGGAACCGACGTCGCAGGGTGGACGCTGTTCCAGGCGCTGGGCATCTCCGCCGACGGGACCGCGGTCGTCGGCTACGCCTCGCATAACGACGCGCGCCGGGCGTACCTCGTCCGAGGCCTTCCGCCGTTCGTTTGCAACGGCCGCCCGGCGGCGTGCCCGGCGGACTTTGACTGCTCGGGAAGACTCGCGGTCGATGACATCTTGAACTTTCTCACCGCGTGGCTCGCGGGGGACGGACGTGCGGACTTCGGCGGGTGGATCGGACTCGATGCGAGCGATATCTCCGAGTTCCTGACCGCGTGGTTTGCTGGTTGCTGATGGGCGTTGCGCTTGGAGTACTGGGAAGTGGCCAGTGACCAACGAAAAAACCCCGAGCTTGCGCTCGGGGCTCTCTGCGGCTGTTGTGATCGGGGCGAACGAACTCAGGCCAACTCGACCTGACCGCCGGCCTCTTCGATCTGCTTCTTGAGCTTCTCGGCGTCGGCCTTGGGAAGCCCGGTCTTGACGGGCTTGCCGGGGGCCTCGACGAACGCCTTGGCCTCGGCGAGACCCAGGCCGGTCGCCTCGCGGACGACCTTGATGACGCCGATCTTCTTGGCGGCGTCGGAGCCCTTGAGGATGACGTCGAAGGAGGTCTTCTCTTCGGCCGCGGGGGCAGCCGGACCGCCGCCGCCGGCCATGACGACCGCACCGCCGGCCGCGGCCTCGATGCCGTAGGTGTCCTTGAGGTACTTGCCGAGCTCGACGGCGTCCTTGAGGGAGAGGCCTGCGAGCTGGTCACCGATTTCCTGAATGCTTGCCATGGGAGACACGTTCCTTTCGCCGGGGTGGTCCACCCCGGCTCGCTGTCACTGTCTGCACCCGAGAGGTTCCGGAACAGTTCCGGTCTTTAAGCCGTGTGGCCCAGTCGGGAGCGAATGGTTCGGATAAAAAGAAGGCATCAAGGCATGAGGCACGAGGCATCAAGTCAGGCGGCCTTTTTCGCGATTGATTCACCCTTTTCGAGCTTGGTTTCGATGGCCTTGACGAGGCCGGCGACGGTCGCGCCGGGGCCCTTGATCTGGGCGGCGAGCTTGCGGGCGGGGCCGAGGACGAGCGTAACGAGCTGGCCCTGGGCTTCGGCCTTGGTTGGATACTTGCTGAGTTCCTTGATGCCCTTCTCGCCCTTGAAGAGGGTTCCGTCGAGGACGGCGCCCTTGAGCTCGATGGCGGGCATGTCGGCGAGGATCTTGGTGAGTTCGCGGGCGACCTCGACGACGCTGGCGTCGCCGTAGACGAGGGCGCTGTTGCCCTCCATGAGCGGGAAGAGGGGCTCGATGCCGGACCCGGCGAGGGCCTTCTTGGCGAGCGAGTTGCGGAGAACGCTCATGCGGACCTTCTTCTTGCGAAGAACGCCGCGGAGCTTGGTGGTGTCCTGGGCCTTGACGCCGCGGATGGAGATCAGCGTGGCGTCGTTGAAGCCGGACATGCGAGACTTGTACTCGCGGATGATCATTTCTTTGACTTGCTTGGACATGTGGAAACCTCAAATCGCAAACCGCAAATCGGAAATCAGAGCCGAATCACTCTTCGACGTGGGCCTGCTCGATTTTCACTTCGACGCCGGGCGTCATGCATCCGGCGATGACGCACTTCTTGATGTAGACGCCCTTGGCGGTTGAAGGCCGCATCTTCTCGATGTGCTTGATGAAGTGCTCGAGGTTGGCGGTCAGGTCCTCGGGCTTGAAGGACCACTTGCCGACGACGGCGTGGACGTTGCCGCCCTTGTCGTTGCGGAACTCGACCTTGCCGGCGGAATATTCCTTCACGGCCTGGACGACCTGCGGCGTGACGGTGCCGGACTTGGGCGAGGGCATGAGCCCCTTGGGGCCGAGCACCTTGCCGAGCTTGGACACCACACGCATCATGTCGGGAGTGGCGACGGCGACGTCGAACTCCATCCAGCCGCCCTCGATCTTGGCGACGAGGTCCTCACCGCCCGCGGCGACGGCCCCGGCTTCCTTGGCGGGGCCGATGTTGTCCTCGCGGCAGAAGGCGATGACGCGCTTCTTGACGCCGATGCCGTTTGGCAGGGAGACCGAGCCGCGGATGGCCTGGTCGGCCTGGTCCGGGTCGATGCCAAGGTGCATGACGACGTTGACGGTCTGGTCGAACTTGGGGGCCTTGAACTTCTTCATGGCGGCGACGGCCTGCTTGGGCTCCATCGCCTCCTTGGGCTTCAAGGGCTCGTTGTGCTTGGTTCTTTTGGAGATGTGCAATGCCATGGGTTAGCCCTCCACCACAAGAACGCCCATGTTGCGGCACTGGCCCTCGATGATCCGCATCGCGGCCTCCATGGAACCGGCGTTCAGGTCCGCCATCTTCTCTTTGGCGATCGCCTCGCACTGCTTCTTGGTGATCTTGCCGACTTTTTCCTTGTTGGGAACGCCGGAGCCCTTCTCGATTTTGGCGGCCTCCTTGATGAGGACGCCCGCGGGCGAGGACTTGATCTCGAAGCTGAACGAGCGGTCGTTGAAGACCGTGATCACGCAGCCGACGATCTTGCCGTTGAGCTTGGCCGTCGCGGCGTTGAACTGCTGGACGAACTGGCCGGGGTTGATCCCAGCGCCGCCCAGAGCCGGACCCAGGGGCGGGGCAGGGGTTGCCTTGCCGCCGGGGGCCATCACCTTAATTTTGTTGACGATTTCTTTTTTGGCCATGATGCTCTACCTCCCACCGGCTCTCGGCCCGACTGGGGCCTGGTGCACCCTCCGGCCAAGGAGAGGTGCGAGACGCGGTGGTCAACGGTCTTGGCTGTGTGCCCGGCGGGTGCCGAGCGGGAGGGGAGGTTAGGGGGGCGAGGCCCACCGGGCAAGTTCGGTCGAAACCGCGTAGAATAAAGCGATGACGGTCACGGTCCAGCAAGCCCAGAACTGCCTCGCCGAACTGATCGCGAAATCGGCGGCCGGGGAGACCGTGGTCATCACGGGGGCGGGCAACGATCCCATCGCCCAGATCGTCCCGGTGTCCAACGGCCGGTCACCCCAGTTCGGGTTCGCCAAAGGACGACTGACGATTCTGAAGGACGACGACGAGCACCTCACGGACTTCCGCGAGTACATGCCCAAGTGAGGTGATCGTGCGGGTGCTCCTCGACACACACGCGTTCCTGTGGTACGCCCTGGATGATCCGTCCTTGAGCGCCAGGGCTCGCGCGGCGATTCTGGACCCTACTTTCGAGAAGCATGTCAGTGCCGCCACGATCTGGGAGATCGCGATCAAGGTCGCCTTGGGAAAGTACAAACTGGAGATGCCGTTTGACACTCTCGTCGAACAGGGCATCACCAGGAGTGGCTTTCATCTCCTCCCGATCCTGCCGCGCCACGCGTCGAGATTGATTGGGCTCCAATCTGTTCACCGTGATCCATTCGATCGCATGATCGTGGTGCAGGCGATGGTCGATGGGCTGACCATCGTTTCGCGCGATACGGAACTCGGCGGTTATGGCGTGTCGCTGCTGTGGTAGCCGCAGTCGGGCGTCACCGATTCACCAGCGCCAGCGTCATCTCATCCGCCACGTGCTTGTCTAAACCGGCCGCCACCGCGCGCTGGCTGAGCGTGCGGGCGACATCCATGCGGCCTTCGCTCTGGGCGAGGACGGCCGCGGCGAACAGAGCCCCGCTGGTCCTGGTGCGGTTGGCGTAGGCCATCACGAGGTTGAACCGCGAGTGGTGGTCGAGCTCGCTTGCGCCGAGGGCGCGCCAGTCGAGCGGATCGCGGGCGAGTTGCGGCTGCTTGGTGTACGCGTGCACGAAGATCGCGACCGCCTGATCGACCTTGTGGTCATCCAGCAGAGCAATGGCGAGCAGTCGCTCGACGCCCGCGTCGTCGGGGTAGTCTTTGAGGTGGCGCCGGAGCTGCTTGGCGCACTCCGCCGCGTCGCCGGCGCGGAAGGCAAGCTCGGCGAGCTCGAGCGCGGTCAACTCTCGCGGAGCAGCGGCGGGGCTCTGCTGGGAGGGCGCGGCGGCGGCGGGCGGGGCCATCAGGTCCGGGCTGGCGACGTACGACGTGCCGTTGGTGACGATCAGGTACGGGTCGTACAGGCCGTAGTTGGTTGTGCTCCCGTAGTCGGCCCAGGGCCAGTAGTACGTGCGGTAGAGATGCGGCGGATATTTGAACTGCGAATGGTCGTAGCGATAGTTCACCAGCGGGAAACCGGCGCCGACGTGGAACGCGAGGCGCCAATCGTCGCCGGTGTAGTAGCCGCGGATCTGGCCGGTGTGGGAGTCGCGGGCCGGGATGCCCCAGCCGTTGTTCCACGTGAAGGGGCTCCAATGGGAGTAGCCGGGCTGGTTTGGCGACATTGGCACAAACGTGATCGCGGGGGGCGGGCGCAGACCGTCCGCGGGCCCGGGCACGCCGCGCATGTCCGACGGGGGCGGCGTCCGGATGATGGGCGTCTGATGCGCGGGCTGGTTCGCACCTGGCGCAGAGACGCCGACGGGCGTGGAGAGTGGATTGCTTCCGGACCCCGGCGCGGCGGACCGAACCCCTCCGCCGGAAACGCCGCGTGCCGGAGACACTTGGCGCGCCGGGAGCGGCTGATCGCCCGGCTGCTGCGCGAGTGATGATGACGCGGCCGCCCAGGCGATGCCCACGGTGCACGCGATCCACGTTGCATGTGACATGCGGCGCCTCCCTTGGGCCGACCAATCGGACGCTTGCCCCCCCACAATGACCCACAGCAATCGTAACGCGATACCTGCCCCGGAGTTCCGCATACGACCCGAATGCGCTGCGAACGCAAGAGATCGGAAGTGGCCGGCAAAGTTCCCTGAACTACCGGGTCACGTTTCTACACTGGGCGATGCTCGAACTCACCCCGGACGAGTGCCGCGTGCTTGGCGTACTGGTGGAAAAAGCCCAGACGACGCCCGGGCAATACCCCATGACCCTGAACTCGCTCACGGCAGGGTGCAACCAGAAGAACAACCGCAATCCCGTCGTTGAATGGGACGACGAGCGGGTGTTCGACGCGGTGGACGGGTTGCGCGCCAAGAAGCTGGTCAACGAGGTCATGCTCACGGGCAGCCGCGTGGCGAAGTACAAGCACAACTCCCGCGAGGTGCTCGGCGTGGATACGTCGCAACTCGTCGTGCTGACGGAGTTGCTGCTGCGCGGGCCGCAGTCGCTCGGTGACATTCGGGGAAACGCCTCACGCATGCACCCGCTGGAATCTCTGGACACCACGCGGGCCGTGATCGACAGTCTGATGGCTCCGGCGCGCCCCGAGCCGCTCGTGCGAGAGGACCCGCCGCCGCCGGGGTCCAGAGCCCGCCTGTTCAGGCACCTGCTCTCGGCCGAGTCCCGGGAGCACTCCCCTAGCGCGCCGAACGTCCCGGATCCGGGCCCGCTTCAAACTGCCCCAATCGCTGGCGCCGGCGATCTCGCGGGCCGCATTGCGGCCCTGGAAACGGAGCTCGCCCGGGTCAAGGGGGCGGTCTCCGCGCTCGCGGCCGGGCTGGGCTCCCCGGACCCCCTGGCCTGAGGCCGCCAGGCCCGCCCGGAGCACCCAAAGTGTGCGGGGCGGGGAAAGAAATCGCCGACCACAAGCGAAGCTTCTCCGGGGTTTTCACCGGCCAAGCACGGGTTATCGTGTACAATCGAGCGGTACAAAGGGGAATCCTGAGTCTTGCACGCGCCTTGCACGAGATTGTCGGCCGCTCTCGGCGCTGTGGCATCGCTCGGCGCGTTGTTGTCGTTCACGAGCCCGAGCACCGCGATCGTTGACGGAGCGATCCCGGCGTGCACCGACCGCCGGTTCGATTGCGTCGGGCTTTTGCTGGTGAAGGCGCCGGACGGGGCGTGCCCCGCGTATGGCATCGCCGGCTCGTGCGTGCTGATCGCGCCCGATCGCGTCATGACCGTGCACCACAGCGTCACGCCGGACTATTTCAACAGCGGCGAGTCTTTCGCTCCCACGCAGATGCGCGTGCGATTCCGGCGCGCGACCAACGGGCTGATGAACTCCGAGTATCACGCGGGGAACGAGCCCAACGACTGCAACGCGAACACGATGCAGGAGGTGGACGTGGCCGAGATCCAGGTCATGCCCTATGCGGTGCCCGACCCGTACGGCGACCCCAACGATCCGGACAATCCGAATCCGATGCTCATCGGGCCCGATCTGGCGGTGCTCCGGCTCGTGACTCCGGTGCGGTTCATCAAGCCCGCCGGCATCGAGCCGTTTCCCGCCGAGGGTCAGCCGCTGATCGCGGCGGGATGGGGCTACAACGGTCAGTGCCTGTGCCAGGGCGAGCACTGGGCGCTGCGCACCGCGCCCTCGCTGGTGCCGATGTCGCAGTGGGATTTCTATTACAGCGTCTCGTACGGCGGGTACCAGCGCTTTTTCACACCCTGCTTCCAGTCGGTGTATCCGTACGTCGAGCCCGCCCACGAGTGCCCCGACACGTTCAACCCCGGATGCCCGCTCTTTGGCGCCAGCCAGACCACGGTCCCGTGCCCCAGCGACTGGCCCGCCGGCGCGGTGGCCAACCTGCACGATTCGGGCGGGCCGATCTTCCACGTGCACAACTGCGGCGGGGGCGAGGCGAGCGACGGCTCGGGCACCGAGCTCCGCCTGGTCGGGATCATCAACTCGCAGTCCATCTGCGTTCGTTCGATGGCGTGGAACGAGTACCGCACGCCGGACCAGTACCTGCTCCCCCCGACGCCAACGACCTGCTCGTACTGCCGGGTGGATATCAACAGCGACGGCGCGGTGACGAGCACCGACATCCTGGATTTCCTCCGCTGCTGGTTCCAGGGGGCGTGCATCGCCGACTGGACCAAGGAGGGCACCATCTCGGTGCACGACATCAACGCGTTTCTGTCGGCCTGGTTTGCCGGGTGCCCGGGCGCGAGCTGATCGACCGCCTACTTCTGTGAGCGGGGCAGGGCGTTGATGGCCTTCGCCAGGTTGCCGAGTGCACCATGCAACTCGTCGTCCTGCGTGGCTTTCCTCGCACGCTCGATCATCGCCAGGGCACGCTCGGGACGCCCCTGCGCCGCCATGAGCGCGGCAACGGCCGTCCAGGACCTGGCATCGTTGGTGCGATTGGCGTCCGCGACGATGCGACCGAGCATCTGGCGGATCGTCTCGCCGGAAGCCCCGCTGAAATCCTCGTCGAGGCCGACCGCGGCGAGGCGCGGATGCGCGAGATACGCCGACGCGAGCCGATCGACCCCCTGCTTCCACGTCTGCGGCAGCGTCAACTCCGTCACCGCGAGGGCACGCTCCAGGCGCCCATCATCGGGAGTCGTCTGCATGGCCGAACGAATGGACTCCGCCTGCCGCGGCGCCGAGTCCGCGATCAACGTGTATCGCTGCTCCTGATCGTCGATCACGGGCTTGGGGTCCGCGAAATGCGGATCGGCGATCCGCCCGCGCGAGAACTGCGAGTCGTACGCGGCCTTCGCCCCGCGGGCGTAGTCGTCCACGGTGGGCTGGCTCTGGCTCTTTGCCCGTGCCGCGTCGGGGTTGTCGACCTGAAGCAGCGCGTTGGTGAGCGCGTGCATGTCGCACGGATCACCCTTCGCGAACACCTTCCCGCCGCCGGGCAGCCACACCTCGTTCCATCCCTCCGAACTCGGGTACTTGGCGCGGGCGGCGTTGACGGCCTCGGCCGTCATCTCGACGGGCTGGAGCGCCGGGAGATTTGACGGAGGCGGTTGGGTCGGCGATACAAACTCCTGCGCGACTGGAGACAGTTGGGGTCCGGCGGGCTTGAGGGCGGTCGCGCCGACCTTGGCCTGATCGCTCCCCGCGAACCAGGCACCCACCTCAACGTCCGCCGGGAGGGTGAGCACGCCCTTGGCCGCTCCGTGGGCGATCGGCACGACGTAGTCCCTCGTGTCCTTCTCTCCCATCGAACCATCGATCTTGACGGTGCCTTGGGACGGGTACCGCGCGGTGATCAACTGTCCGAGCCGGGCCTTCCATGCGTTGATGGCGGCCGCGTCGTTCGACGAGACATTGAGCGTCTTGCCCCCGATGGTCACGGGCGTTGTCGGGCCGGCGGGGGCGGCTGCCCGCGCTGGAGCGGGTGTCGGGGCGGGGGGTGTGGGGAGCGCGGCCATCGCCATCGACGATCCCGCCACAGCGAACAACGCAAGGGGTCGAGCAAGTTCCATGGGGGCCCTTCCAAAGAAGGTGAGTGCTTGTCTTGACAAGGTACGTGCGACTCCCCAGCATCCTGCCGGCCGCACTTCAAAGGGGCCGGTTTTGGACGAGAGTTGGGCTTCTCCGCCTTTTCTCCCCCGAACAAGTACACTTTGCCGAAAACACCGAGGCGAGCGCACCTTGACACACACCAACCGACGAGCAAACTCCCGACACCTCGAGCACCTCGTGGTGTGTGCGCTGGCTGTTGGCATGGCGGTGGCTCTGGGGGGATGCCAGCTTCTGTACTTCAAACCCGGTGGGGAGTTGACCACGTCCTCCGCATTGGGCGCCAAATCGCTTGCTCCGTCGCTCGTCACCGCGGCGTACCAATCTCAGGACGCGGACACAGCCGACGTGTACCTCTCCGACATCCCCTCCAAGCGTTTCCTGGACCCCAAGGACACGTTCGCCGACGCCGTCGGGACGATTGTCCACATCCATCTGTTCCTGGTGCCGCAGGCGGGCGAGACGCCCATCGACTCGACCGCGTGCAACGTGATCGTGCGCCAACTGGTCCTGGCGGGGCCCTATCGCGGCCCGGGCGCCTCCGACACGCCCGTGATGGGCCTCTACGCCGGAGGTGGCTTCCTCTACCCGGATGGAACCGTCGGCTCGGGACCGATCGGGGGCTCGATCGACGCGGCGTCGCAGCGGTTGAGCCGATCCACGTCGGGCTTCACCGACCTTCTGGGCGCCGGCTCGATCTCCGGCCGTTTCAGCGCGCCAGCGGATGATGCGCTCTCGCACGCGATGGGCGCAAAGCTCGACAGTCTGCTGCAACGCCTCCCCGCCGCGGTGATCGAGCCGGAGAAGTCAACGCCGGTGCCCACCAAGAAGAAGCCGGCGTCAAAGGACGCGAAGCCCAAGGAGGGCGACGCGAAGGGCGAGAGCGCTCCCAAGCCCGCCAAGGGCGGCTGATTCCGCTCCCTACCTGGCCCAGTGCGGCTCGACCACACGCTCCGCCACGCCCGAATACAGCTCGCGGAGCAGGTCTGCGTGCAGGTTGATCGATCGAAGACGCGGAGCGCTCATCGCGTTGAAGTGCGCCGGATCGACCATCATCAGATCGGGGTCGGCGATGGGCGAATCCATCTCCAGCTCGGTCTCGAGCATGGTTCGCAGGACCCAGTAGCGGCTGGCGTACAGATCGAACGCCGCCTCGGGGCTGTCGGCGAGATCCGACATCGGGCTCACCCCCTGCTTCTGCGGGCGCAGGTGATCTTCCTGCACGACGATGTCGGAACCGAACAGCAGGCGGCCCCTCCAGCGGACGAAAAAATCGTGGGTGGTTCGTGCCGGATGCGAGCCCAGGGCCCGCACGACCCACTTGGTCGCGCTGGTGTCCAGATGCAGGTTGGGGTGGCGCGTGAGCATCCCGTCGAGAAAGACCAGGTCTTCCGGCCAGCCGCCCATGTGGGCCGCGATCCACGGCCCTGGGAAACGGTCGAGCATGCGCTCCAGGCCCTCATATTGCTGGCGCTTGGTGCCGTACTTCCCGGCGTTGGTGTATCTGGTGCTGAACCACGTGTCCGGATCGGCGACGTGGACCATGAACATCATGCCCAGCGATTGCCCGACCTCGCACGCCCGGATGCGCCAGGTGCTGTCGATCTCGCCCAGGTCGGTCGCGCCGAACGCCTGTGAGCCAAGCTGGGGGATCAGGTCTCGCAGGCGCGGGCTGGCCCAGAGTTTGCTTTCCAGCACATTGGGATCCTAAGCTTAGAATTCCACGTGGACAAGTTGTCGCGGCCGCTTCTATAGTGTCACCTAAATACTAGTGACTCCAGCGTAACTGGACTGGCCACAGTTAGGCCGCAAATGTAATCACACTGGCTCACCT
>JADMIO010921782.1_pt1 | contig 45924 bp, 26 predicted proteins | sample 8958161 | NCBI WGS metagenome assembly JADMIO01 (sample SAMN16585339, study PRJNA669376) | soil metagenome | isolation source: Crop rotation soil | place: USA: Cullars Rotation, Alabama | collected 2011
CCGCGCGAGCCTGCGGAACGGATGCAACAACATCTATCGCGTCTCGAGCGCGTTCGTGCGCGGCGTGGCGAAGGCGCGATGACGACGCGCATCCTCCGGTTGCTCGTGACCCTCGCGGTGGCGCTTCCGGCGCACGCGGCCCCTCGCCTGCTCGGCGAGGGCGTGGTCTCGACCTCCGCGGACGAGTTCGGAGGGCAGCTCGACCACGACGGGGCCACGCTCTTCTTCAACCGCTCGATCCCGCGCTCCCAGATCTACACGATCTTCTCCGCGAGGCGGGTGCGGGGTGGATGGGCGCCGCCCCAGGTCGTACCGTGGTCGGGCACCTGGCGGGACTTCGACGCCACCCTGTCGCCCGACGGTCGGCGCCTCTACTTCATTTCCGACCGGCCCGGGAACGGGGCCGCTTCCCGCGGCGACTACGACGTCTGGCGTCTGGAGCGGACCACGCGCGGCTGGAGCGCGCCGCGGGACCTCGGAGCGCCGATCAACGGGGACTGGGGCACCCACTTCGCGTCCGAGGCCGCGGACGGCACGCTCTACTTCACGTCGGATCGCCCCGGTGGCACTTCCATTGTCGACGTCTGGCGCGCCCGGCGGGACGGGGACGGCTTCGCGACGCCCGAGAACCTTGGGCCCCAGATCAACGGTCCCCACCAGTTCAACCTGGAGGCCGTGATCGCACCCGACCAGAGCTTCCTCATCCTGAGCGCCGCCGGGCGCGACGACTCACAGGGCGACAGCGACCTCTACGTCTGCTACGCGCGCGACGGCCGCTGGCTGGCGCCGCAACCGCTCGGGTCCGAGGTCAACACGTCCGCGCGAGAATACAGCCCGCGGCTCTCGCCCGACGGCCGGACGCTCATCTTCTCCAGCGAGCGCGGCGTTCCGACCGAGCACCGGACACAGGCGTGGACGTACGACGAGCTGGCGCACCGGATCCGCGGCATCGACAACGGGCTCGGCAATCTCTACGAGATCGACCTCGCCTCCGCCCTGCCGCCGCCACCACCGGCATCGCCGTAGTGGGGGCGGCGCGCAAGAGACGCGCGAACGGGTGTTCACCAGATGCGAACGCGCTGATCTGGCGGCAGGTACAGCTTGGCCGTCGACGGGACGCCGAACGCCTGGTACCACTCGTCCATATTGCGCACCGTGCCGTTGGCCCGGAACTCTCCCGGCGAATGGTTGTCGGACACCACCTGCTGGCGCAGCGACTCCTCGCGCGAGAGTTGGCGCCAGATCTGGCCGAAGCCCAGAAAGAAACGCTGCGTGCTGCTGAAACCATCGATTGCCGGCGGCTCCTTGCCCTGGAGCGAGATCTTGTAGGCCTCGAGCGCGACGTTCAAGCCACCCAGGTCGCCAATGTTCTCGCCCAGCGTCAGCCTGCCGTTGACGAACAGGCCCGGCAGCGCCTCGAACTTGGAATACTGATCCGCCAGCTTTCCGGTCAAGTCCTTGAATCGACGCTCGTCCTCTTCGACCCACCACTTCCGCAGCACGCCCTTCTCGTCGGACTTGGATCCCTGATCGTCGAATCCGTGACCCATCTCGTGCCCGATGACCGCGCCGATGGCGCCGTAGTTGACCGCGGGGTCCGCATTCAGGTCGAAGAACGGCGGCTGCAGGATTGCCGCCGGGAACACGATCTCGTTCCAGGTCGAGCTGTAGTAGGCATTGACGGTCTGTGGCGCCATGCCCCAGTCGTTGCGGTCGGCGCCTTTCGCCAGCCGGGCGATGTCGCGCGCGCGTTGGAAGGCATTCTCACGCTGGCGATTGCCGAACGCGTCGCCCGCCTCGATCTCGAGCGCCGAGTAATCGCGCCACCGATCCGGGTAGCCGATCTTGACGTTGAGGGTCTCGAGCTTGCGCAGCGCCGCTTTCTTGGTGTCCTCCGTCATCCAGGGCAGCTTGGCAATCCTCGCTTTGTAGGCCGCGCGCAGATTCTCGACCAGCTTGGCCATTTCGGTCTTGGCTTCGGGCGAGAACGTGCGCTTCACGTACAGCTCCCCCACCGCCTCGCCCATCGCGGCGTTGAACGGCGTGCCGCTCATCGTCGACACCGCGCGCTTCCAGCGAGCACGCTGGATCAGCGTGCCGGTCAGCGTCTTGCCGTTGAACTCGAACGCCAGATCGTCGAAGGCCTTGGGCAATACGTCGGCGTTGGCGTTCAGGTAGTGGAACGTCAGGTACGCGCGCCAGACCGCGACCGACGTACCGCGATAGAGCCTGGCCAGCGACTGCACCGCGTCGAGCTGGGCGACGATGAACTCATTCTGCGCCGGGGCGCCGAACGCGGTGAGCCGCGCCTCCCACGGGAATTCGGGCGCGAACGCCAGCAGCTCCGCCCGATTCTTCGGGTTGTAGGTCAGATCCCGGTCGCGCGACTTGTCACGCGGCCAGTGGATCTCGGCGATCCTCTTCTCGACGGCCACGATCGAGTCGGCGTCGGCTGACGCCTGCGCATCCCCCGACAGCTCGAGCATGCTCTCGACGTACGCGCGGTACTTGGCGCGCGCATCAGCGAACTTGGCGCCCTCTTTCAGGTAGTAGTCGCGGTCGGGCATGCCCAGCCCGCCCTGCCCGATCGCCACGATGTAGACATCCGGCCGCTTGGCGTCGAGCGTGACGCCCATGCTGATCGGTAGGTTGGCTCGGAACGATGCGCCGCCCGCCAGCCTGGCGATGTCCTCGTGTGTCTTGCACGCCGCAATCGCCGCCAGATCGTGCTTGGCCGGCTCGAGGCCGCGCGCATCGATCGCGGTGGTGTCCATGTAGCTGCGGTAGTAATCGACCGCCTTCTGCGTCGCCGATCCCGCCGGCTGCTCACCCCTGGTCGCTTCGTCCAGGGCCGCGCGAGCGTCATCCTCGGACTTGGCGCCGAGGATGCTGAACCCGCCCCAGCGCGCGCGGTCGGCGGGGATCTGCGTGGTCTTCATCCAGGTGCCGCCGGCGTAACGAAAGAAGTCGTCGCCGGGCTGGATGGATTTGTCCATGGCGGTCAGCTCGACGCCCCAGGAGCCGAACATGGCCTTGCCGGTTTTCGCTTGTGCCGTGGTGGTCATGAGTCCCTGCCTTGGGCCGACAACCAGGGCGGCGATGAGAGCGGTGCCCAAGAGGAGAGCGCGACGGGCTTGAAGTGGCGACATCCTGGTGTCCCCCTAGAGATGGCGAAGGATGCTATTGCGTCGGGCAACACTCGATCGCGATGTCCGACGATCTCATAGGTGCCGACGTGAGTGCCGGCGGCCGGTGACATGGGGCGAAATTACCTCAGACGAGGCCTGCGTTACGAGCGCGGACCGGCTGCGAAGAAGACGCATCGGCGCGAGCTCCGAAATGACCTACGGGAGGCCTTGAGTCTTCCCAGTGCCGCGGGGCGAATCCGTTCGGGCGCAGGCCCTCGCGAGCACCCAGATCACCCACGGCGCCACGCGGGTCTCGCTGACCCAGGCCACGCCCTCGTCGCCCCTTGCGACCGGGCGGTAGTCGGCGATCACCTCGAGTCCCGCATCCGTGTACATCCGCCGGTAGCTCTCGTCCAGGCACAACACGTCCTCGCAGGGCTGCCCTTGGCGGAATGCGGTCGTCACGATGCGCACGACGTCACCGTCGACGGCGCGCCGGTTCTCGGGAAAGTCCCGGGTCGAGAACGAGGCCCATTCGTGCGTGTAGATCTCGGGTGACGAGACCACGTTGACGATGCGACCCGTGGTGTCGAGGCGGTCCCGCAGGGCCGCGAGAAGGCGCGGCTTTTCGACCATCGGCGTGTTGTCGAAGGGAAACGCGGCGAGAACGAGATCGAACGTCTCCATGGGAAGCTGCGCGAGATCGCCGCCATCGATCAGCCGGTAGTCGCCCTCCGGGTCGAGCACCCTCGCCCGCTCGATCATGGATGTGGCGATGTCGATGCCCACGACTTCGAAGCCACAGGCCCGCAGCAGCCGCGTGGAGCGACCGGTCCCACACCCGAAATCCAGCGCGTGACGACCGGCGACGTGGTCGCGGAGGATTCCCGGCAGATCGCGTCGAACGAGCTGGTAGGTCCCCTCCCACTCCAGCCGTGAGTACTTCTCGACGTATTCGGCGTCGTCGTAGGTGTTGTGAAATCGGTTCATCGACGGGTTCCGGTAGGCAACCTGTGCCTCTAGCGATTTGCGGTGCCGGGCGGCCTCGCCTCCAGGGGCGGAAGAGGCGCGCCTGGGGCGGCGACGATCGGATAGCCGCGGCGCTGCCATTCGAGGATGCCCTCGTCGAGCACGAAGGCGTGCGGGTAGCCACGCGTACGCAGCGAGTCGACGACCACTCCCGAGAGATGGTGCGGGCAGGCGCAGTACGCGACGACCCACGCGTCCTTCGGGATCTCCTCGAGCCGTTTCAGCTGATAGTGGGGAATCGAGACGGCGCTGGTGATGTGCGTCATCATCCACTCGGATTCCGGCCGCGCGTCGATGATCACGAGCTTGCGGCCCTGCTGCAGCGCGCGGGCGACCTGGTCGACGCCGACGAAGCGGTCGTCTCGGGGCGTGAAGTCCGGCGCCCGGCCATCCGGGTACGCAAACAGCGGCTCCTTCCCCGTGGGCGGGAGCAGCCGGTTGCTGCCGACCGGGCGCGCCAGAGAACGCAGGTAGGCGACGACGTCGGCGATCTCCGTGGCGCCGAGCGTACCGCGGAACGAGGCCATGTCGGTCCGGGGGCGGCCCTCGAGGACCGCGTGCTGGATGAACGCGTCGCTCGCCACCGCCAGGAATCCCGGGTTCGCGAGCATCACGTCGTCGCCGCGCCTCTGGAGATCACCGTGACAGCTCTGGCAGCGCGAGGCGTACAGCGGCTGGCCGCGCGCGGAGTCGCCCGCGGCGACCGGAGCGAGAGCTCGCGCGGGCGGGCCGTGAGACCGGATCCATGCGACGAGCGCATCGATGGCGGCGGGGCCCAACGGACCTCCGACCGACTTGGCATAGGCCGCCATCGAAGTGCCGGGGCGCCCCTGTTCGATCGAGAGCCGCAGGTAGAAGTCGCTCGCGCTCTCGAGGAACGTCGGGTTCACGAGCGAAGGCGCATGATCCGCCGCGTATCCCGTCGCATCGGGGCCGTGGCAGTGTGCGCACAGGGTCGCGTACATGGCCGGCGCCGGCAGCGTATCGGCGTCCGCGAGGGCGGGCACTCGAGCGGTCGGGTGCGGACGAGTCGCCGCGCACCCGAACGAGAAGGCGGCGATCGCCACAAGACCCCAGGCGAGCCAGCGAGGATTCACTGCCCGCACGACTTCATCCGACCGCGGAGGTGGGGACATCGAGCATTCGGAGCATGGACCGCGTGAACTTAACGGGCCAAGCGCATGCAGCGCAAACGCTTCGCCCTCGGTGCAGTCTCACATCTCGCGCAGAGCGCGGTGGACGAACGCCACGGCCATGGAGCCCTCGCCGACCGCGGAAGCGACACGTTTCATGTTGCCGCATCGTACGTCGCCTGCGGCGAAGACGCCGGGCAGGCTCGTCTCGAGGAGGTGCGGCGGGCGAGCAAGTGGCCAATGCGCTGCCTCGAGGTCTTCCTTCGAGAGATCCGGTCCCGTCCTGATGAAGCCTCTCTCGTCGACCGCGAGGCACCCACCCAGCCATTTCGTGTGCGGGGCGGCACCCGCCATGAAGAACACGTGGCGGATCGGGCTGCGCTCGGTCTGACTGTTCCCGTTGCGCCAGGTCACCGCCTCCAGATGGCGATCCCCCTCGAACCCTACGATCTCCGTGCGCACGCGCAGCGTGATACGGGGATGCTGCTCGATCCGCTGGATCAGGTAGGCCGACATCGTCTCGGCGAGCCCATCTCTGCGGATCAACATGTGCACGTGACGCGCTCCCGAGCTGGCGAGGTAGACGGCAGCCTGGCCCGCGGAGTTGCCGCCCCCGACGACGACGACTTCCTCGTCCTGGCAGAGACGAGACTCCATGTGCGTCGCGCTATAGTAGAGGCCCACGTTCTCGAACCGCATCGCGTCGCTCACGTTCGGCTTGCGGTATTCGGCGCCTGTCGCGATGACGATCGCCCGCGCCATGACCGATGCGTTCTCGCCGATGCGGATTTCGAAGGGTCTGCGCGCACAGCGCAGCTCCACCGCCGGCTGGGCGACCATGATCTCGGCGCCGAACTTCCGGGCCTGGAAGATCGCGCGCGCGGCCAGCCGCTGGCCCGAAATGCCGGTTGGGAAGCCCAGATAGTTCTCGATCTTGGAGCTCGTGCCCGCTTGCCCGCCGGGTGCGCTCGTCTCGAGCACGAGCACCCGGAGGCCCTCCGAGGCGCCGTACACCGCGGCGGCGAGTCCCGAAGGCCCGGCCCCCACGATCACCAGATCCCGCACGTCGGTCGTGTCGATCGCCGCGTTCAAGCCGAGGCAGTCCACGATCGCGAGGTTCGTCGGGTTGCGCAGCACGTCACGGCCGCGGCAGATGAGCACCGGTAGGTCCTTCAACCTGACGTGGAAGTGGTCGAGCACCGTTTGGACGCCCGGGTCGACATCGGCGTCCACATCGACATGGGGGTGGTTGTTGCGCTCGAGGAACTCGCGGATGCGGATCGTGTCGGCATTGTGGTTCGAGCCGATCACGACGACATCCCCGATGTGGCGTGTCATGAGCTCGACGCGCCGCATGAGGAACACACGCATGAAGAGGTCGCTGAGCTCGGAGTCGGTCTTGACGAGCTGCAGGACTCTTTCGCGTGCGATTGCGACCACCTCGCTCGGCTTGTCCGCTCGGATGGTCACCATCGAGGGCTGGCCGGCGAGCAGACTGACTTCGCCCGAGAAACGCCCGCGCTCGATCCTCGCCACCAGGGTCTCGTTGTCGCACGAGGGCCGCACGATGACGAGCGCGCCACGCAGCACGACGTAGATGTTCGTCGTCGGCATGCCGGGTTCGAGCAGTGCTTCGTTTGCAGCCAGGAGACGTCGCTGACCGAGCGCGGTGAGTCGCTCGATCTGCTCGGGCGTCAGAGGCGGAAAGAGATGATCGTCACCGGCCTGGCCGGTGAGCGGCGCAGGCTCGGTCGGGGTGTTGGCCATGGAATCCTCGGTATGAGTGCCGGGGCGAGAGGGTGTGCAGTGGGCGGGGTCTCACCGAGCGCGGAGATCGTCATCGAAGAACGCCTCGCATGATCTCGGCGAATCGTGGATGTGCCCGCATCGAGTCCCAGTAGGGAAGGCCGAACCAGAGCACCAGGGGATCGCGCTCCGTCACGCCGCGTTCAGCCCAGCGAATCGCCTCGTCGGCGAGCCCGGCGGACGCCGCCGCTATGGCGAGCCAGCTCGGCGCCACGAACTCGTGGCGCGAGCGCGCCTCCAGCTCGTCGTAGCAGGCACGCGCCATGTCGGCGTGGCCGGCCTTGCCGTGCGTCCAGGCGAGGACGCCGAGCGCCCAGGTGTGTCGGCCGGAGGCTCCTAGCAGGGCGGGCGCTTCCGCGATGGCTCGGTCGTAGTGACCCGCCCAGGCGTTGCTCCGCATCACCTCGAGGTGGGCGAAAAAAGAGTCGGAGTCGAGTCCAACGGAGCGCTCGGCTTCGGCGATCGACTCCTCGTGTCGGCCCGCGATCCCGAGGACGTAGGAGTACATGCCACCCACCCAGGAGTTCAGAGGATCGTCTTGCACGGCGCGTTGCACTTCGGCCACCGCCCATTCCATCGGCATCACGCCGCGGACCGCCCGCCACAGGGCCCGCTGCGCGCGCGCCTGAGAGTGGCGCGGATCGATCGAGAGAGCGCGCTCGTAACTGGAGTCGGACTTCGCGAAGGCGCGGTCGTACTGCTCCTCGATCGCCGCCAGCGTCGACCAGGCCTCGGCAAGCTCCGGGTCGATCGCCAGGGCCCGCTCTGCCAGCTCTTTCGCTCGTGGCATGACGTCGCCCGGCCGGACGTACGAGAAGACCCCCATCAGCCGGAACGAGTTCGCGAGCGACGCCAGGGCTTCGGCGTAGCCAGGATCGAGCGCGATCGCACGCTCGAAGCACGCGACCGCCTGCGCCATGAAGCGGCCGCGCTTGACCTGCAAGGCACGGCCGCGAAGCAACAGCTCGAAGGCCTCGATGCTCTTGGTGCCGCTTCGCGCCCGACCCCGGCTCGCTTCAGTCCGCATCGCCCCGCGCAGACGGGTCGTGATGGCGGTCGCGATCTCGTCCTGGACCGCGAACACGTCGGTCATCTCGCGGTCGTACCGCTCCGACCAAAGCTGATAGCCGTCGGCCACGTTGATCATCTGCGTGGTGATGCGCAGCCGAGTTCCCGCGCGGCGGACGGTGCCCTCGAGCACCGTGGCCACGTCGAGCTTCTCGCCCACCAGCCGCAGGTCCTCGCGGCGGCCCTTGAACGCGAAGCACGAAGTGCGCGCCGCGACACGCAGGCCCTCGACCTGGCCGAGCGCGTTGAGGATCTCGTCGGTGATGCCGTCGGCGAAGTACTCGTCGTCGGGTCCGCTCTGGTTTTCGAACGGCAGCACGGCGATCGACTTCTCGCGGGCGGCGTCGGTTCGGGCGCCTCCGGCGGTCAGCTCTTCCAGCTCGAGCCGCACGTCGCGAATGTCGCGCGGGCGCGCCTCGGCTTCCTTGCGGAGGCAGCGGCGCAGAATCTCTCTCACGCGCGGCGGAGCACCCGCGGGCAGAGCCGACCAGTCGGGCTCGCGCTCGAGGATGCGCGCGATGAGGTCGGACACGGTTTCGCCGCCGAAGGCCGGGCGTCCGGCGAGACACTCGAACAGGAGGCATCCGAACGACCACACGTCGCTGCGCCGGTCGACGGGCCTGCCGCGCGCCTGCTCGGGGCTCATGTAGGCCGCGGTGCCGAGGATCGTGCCGGCGACGGTGGCGCCGGCGTACGCGGTCATCGTGGGCGATTGAGATGAGTCGCCTCTGGCTGGGAGCGGCGCATCGCTCTTGGCGAGCCCGAAGTCCAGCACCTTCGCGTCGCCGCGCCGCGTGATCATGACGTTGCCGGGCTTGAGGTCACGGTGCACCACGCCCTGCTCGTGCGCGGCCTCCAGTGCCCCGGCCACCTGGATACCGACGCGCAACGCATCGGCAGGCGGCATCGGCCCCCGCGTGAGGTGTGCCGTGAGCGTCTCGCCCTCGACCAGCTCGAGCACGAGGTAGGGCGCGCCGGACGCCTCCTCGAGCCCATAGATCGCCGCGATGTTCGGATGGTTCAGCGACGCGAGCGTCTGGGCCTCGCGCTGGAATCTCGCGAGGCGTTCGGGATCGGAAACGAACGCGGCCGGCAATGCCTTGATCGCGACGTCACGCCCGAGCCGAGTGTCGCGCGCGCGATAGACCTCGCCCATTCCGCCCGCCCCAAGCGGGGCGAGGATCTCATAGGGGCCGAGGCGGGTCGCGGGAGTCAGCGGCACCGGGCAAATCTACCTCAAGTGAGGGCCCGCGTGGGCACGGCATCGAGCGCGCTGCGGAACCGCGATTGCGGCGGCCGAAGGGCGCTGCCCTCCCCCCACAACAGTCTCGATGGCCATCATCGCCCGGTTCGGCCACCGCTTCGAGATCAATCCTCGATTGGCCCGTCCGCTCTCAGTGTGAAGCGACGGCAGGCAGAACGTTCTGGTTCAGATGGAACAGATTGCCGGGGTCGTACTTCGCCTTGAGGGTCGCGAGCCGCTCGAAGTTCGGCCCGTAGGCGCCCGACTCGACGCGTTGGGGCTCGTCGGAGGGCATGAAGTTGACGTACACGCCGCCTGTCGCGGACGCGGCCGTCGCTTCGAACAGCTGGCGGGCCCACGCCATGCATGGCGCGTCGTGGGCTGGGTCGCGCCAGCGTGCGTGTGCGTTCATCACGAACTCGACGTCGCGATGCGGATAGGCGGTGGCGGACACCGGAACACGGTTGATGGCACCGCCGAGGTGCGCGATGAACACTTCGCTCTCCGGGCTCGGCAGGTGTGCGGCGGCGTCGACCACGGCGTCCATCGTCTCGTCCTCGAGCCATCGGAAATCGTGCGACTTCCAGTAGTTCCGCGCACCGGACCCGAGCAGCGGGTCGAACGCCGCCTGCCAGCCGACGAGCGGCATCGGGCCAAAGTGCTCGGCCACCGGCCGGCCGAGGCCGCGGAGCGGAGCCATCAAGGAATCGACGGCGTTCACGCCACCGAGATAGCAGAAGGCGAGGATCACGACCTCGCGACCGTGCCACTCGGCCGGAACGAAGGGCAGCGGCGGCGCCAGGCGGAGCACGGCCCAGACGGTCAGATCGTCGGGAGTGCCTGCCGCGAAGTCGCGATAGCGGCGCAGCAGAGTGCCGGCGTCCTCGAGCGGGTGCACCAGGAACCCGGCGAACACCTCGGGACCGACGGGGTGCAGTCGATACTCGAACGAGGTCACGACTCCCAGATTGCCACCGCCGCCGCGAAGGCCCCAGAAGAGATCGGCGTCGTCGTCGGTGCTCGCGCGCCGCTCGCGCCCCTCCGCGGTCACCACATCGGCGGCGATCTGATTGTCGATCGTGAGTCCATACCGGCGGCTCAGCCACCCGAAGCCGCCGCCAAGCGTGAGCCCCGCGATGCCGGTGGTGGAGTTGATTCCGACGGGGAGCGCGAGGCCGAGCCGCTGAGTCGCCTGATCCAGCTCACCGAGGGTGACGCCCGCCGCCACCTTCGCGATCCTCGCGGAAGGATCGATCTGGATCGACTTCATGTGCGAGAGATCGAGTGTGATTCCGCCCTCGGAAACCGCGTTTCCCGCGATGTTGTGCCCTCCCCCCTTCACCGCGAGATCGAGCCGATTCTGGCGGACGAAGTCCACCGTCCCGACCACGTCCTCGACGCTCATCGCGCGAACGATCGCGGCGGGGTGATGGTCGATCATCGCGTTCCAGATGGAGCGCTCTAGGTCGTAGTCAGGGTCCGCAGGCGTGCAGAGCCTCCCGTGGACGCGGCGGTGCAGCTCGCTCAGGAGCGGGTCGGGGATCGTGGTGCGACCCGCGGCGCTGGTTCCGGTCGTTGCCATTGGCTTGTCTCCTCACCTCGTGGCTCGGTGATCTCGAACCATCATGAACGAGTGCGATGTGTGGGCGAGCGGGCCGGCCGCCGCCGCGTGGCCGCTTCGTCGACAGCGGCCACGCAGGACGACGGGTCCATCGCGGGGGAGCGGGTCAGACCGGCGCCGGGATGGCGCCGAGCTGAACCAGGAGTCCGAGCCGGTCGAGGGTCGTCCAGCGCCTGATGATGCTCCCGTCGCGGAACTCGAAGATGTACTGAGCTCCGAACGTCACCTGCTTTCCGGTCGCAGGGACGCCGCGGAACTCGCCCGTATGCGTTCCCCGTGCCGTGAGGCGCCAGGCGACCTTCTCGTCCTCCCCGACCATGTCGTCGATCGTGATGCGGAGATCGGGGAAAGCGGCCCAGAGCGCGCCGTAGAACTGCTTCAAGCCGTTGAAGTCGAGCGGTTCCGTGCTCAGGCCGTGGGCGACGACCGACGGATCGTGAATCCCGAGCCACCCCGAGCGGTCCTGCCGGCTGTTGAACGCGTCCGCGCCACGCTGAAGGATCGCCTTGTTCTGTTTCGCTGACATTTCGCTTCTCCTCTCTTTGAGGTGGAACATCCGCGCGGCCTCGAATGGCCGCCTTGGATCGCGAGGTACTAGACAGACCGGTCGGTTTGCAGCCGAGCCAAAAAAACTACTGCCTCCTTCGCTTCCCTCCCCTTTCCTGCTTGTCCCTCGGTCGCAGCGTCTCGACATATCGCTCGAGGGATCTTCGGCAGGCCCCGAAGGGAAGAACGTCCCGGGCGTTCTTCGCGAATCCGACGGCTCCCATGAGGGTCGCGACAATGAAGGTTCCTGCCTCGTCGGGATCGACGGCGCGATCGACCGTTCCAGCGGCGTGACCGCGGCGAAGCCCGTCCGCAATCGTGTCCCGCCACTCTCGCAGGATGCTCTCGAGCCGCACGCGAAATCCGTCGTCGACGCCGGACATCTCCTGGATCAGATTGTTGAGCGGACATCCGCGCTCGAGGATGCCGGTCTTCCGCAGCTCGTCCTCCATTCGTTGACCCATCCTGCGGAGTGCTTCCGGCGGATTGGCCGACTCCCGGAACGGCTGGATGTAGCGCTCGCGCACGAGCGGCCGCACCCTCTCCTCCACGACGGCGTAGCCGAGGCCGTGCTTGTTGCCGAAGTGATGGTAGAGCGATCCTTTGGAGACGCCGCTGGAACCAAGGATCACGTCGATGCCGGTGGCACGAAAGCCGTGCAGGTACATCTCGGCGAACGCCGCGTTCAGTAAAGCCTCGCGGGCGTCGTCAGGGCGTCGTTCGTGGATCCGACCGTCCTTCATACAGACCAGTCTGTCTAGAACGGAGGGTCTTGTCAAGGCCCAAGTTGATGGGCCACGACCAGCCGATAGCCGAGGTCCAGCTCGTCCGCCGCGAGCAGATGCCCGTGCCGGGTGTGCCACGCGCCCGACGTCACGTCCGCGCGCAGCCTCTCGAGTCCCCCCTCCAATCCCGGACGCGCGAACGAGGAGATCCCCGCCCGCACCGCGGGATCGAGATACGCCGCCGGCCTCGCCCAGTACGTGCCGAGGAACCCGTCGAGGCAGTCGCGCGGGATCGGCACCGGCGCGACCTCGACTCGCGCGCCCGGGCCGAACATCTCCGCGTACGTCGCCATGGCCGGGAACACCTCGAGGTCCGCTCGGGCGAATTCGGGGAAATAGTCCCGCTGGAGCCAGAACGCATCGGCCGCCGGGTCCCAGGTCAGCACGACGACGCGTCGGCGGGCGACGCGCGCGCATTCGGCGAGCCCGCGGGCGCGGTCCGCCCAGTGGTGAAGCGTGAGGACGGCCATCGCCGCGTCGAACGCCCGGTCCCGGAACGGCAGCGCCTCGGCGCGGCCTTGCACGGCGCGGGCCGCGCCCGGCGGCCGCTGGGCGAGCATGACCGCCGACGGCTCGACCGCGACGACGCGCCGGTCCAGCGGCTCGTAGGAGCCCGTGCCGGCGCCGATGTTGAGCACCGATGGCGCATCGCCCAGCGCGGCCGTCAGCCGGGCGGCAATGCGCGGGTCGGAGCGCCGCCCGCGCGCATAGTCCCGCCCGATCGTGTCGTACCGCGCGCCTGTGCGGCTCACGGTCGAACGTCCTGTGCGCTTCGTTCCCATCGATGACCTCGCAGATGCTGCACCACCGCGGGATCGAGTGGCTTGCCGTCGCTCACGCCCAGATTCGCGTCGACGTGGACGCGCTTGCGCATCCCGGGAATGACCGTCGATACATCCGGATTCGCGAGGATGAAGCGCAACGCGACCTCGGGCAGGGTCATCCCCGCGGGGACCACGGGCCCAAGCCGCTCCGCGCGCTCGATGCTCGCGCGAAGCCTGTCCCCCGCGAAGTAGAGGTTGCGGAAGTCGCCTTCGGGCCAGGTGCTGTCCGTCCTCAGCATGCCGGTCAGCGTGCCTTCGTCGAAAGGCACCCGCGCGATCACGGCGATGCCGAGCTCTCGACAGACCGGGAACAGCACGTCCTCGGGCGCCTGGTCGAAGATGTTGTAGACCACCTGAACGGCGTCGATCAGCCCGGTGCGCAGCGCGCGCAGCCCGTTCTCGGGCTCCCATCGATTGACGCTGACCCCCACGGCGCGGACGAGCCGCTCCGCCTTCAGCGATGCGATGGCGTTCTGCCAGCGGGCGTCATCGGCCCATGCGTCGTTCCAGGTGTGGAACTGCAGGAGGTCCAGCGTGCTCACTCCGATGTTCTCGAGGCTCTTCTCCGCGAACTCGCGGATGTGATCGGGGGGATACGAGTCGTCCAGCCGCGAGTCGGCAGCAGCCGGCCACCTCATGTTCTTCGGCGGGATCTTGGTGGCGGCATGAAGGCCCGAGGCGGGGCGCGATCGCAGGAGCCGGCCGAGCAATCGCTCGCTGTGCCCCTGCCCGTACGCCCAGGCGGTATCGAAGAAGTTGCACCCGAGATCGACGGCGCGCTCCAGAGATGCCATCGACTCCTCGTCATCGGAGCCGCTCCAAGCACCCATGCCCCACATCCCGTAGCCGACTTCGCTGACGCTCCACCTCGTCCTGCCGAACGATCGATCGCGCATGGGCTCCTCGGTCGTTGAAACTCATTCTTGGCCCGTTTCCGATATGCCAACCGCATGCGCTTCACCAGGGCCGTGAACCCCGGATGGCCGCGGACGGGTGCGAACAGGAACGAGTCCTTCATCGGTCGAATCTACCTCATGGAGCGGACCGGACGTGAGGCAATGCGATGAGCTGTCTTCATGCGACCGCCTCGGGAGTTGGCGATCGCATGGATGGCCCCTCGGGAACCGCCAGATCGAGCGTGGCGGCGCCTTCGGTCACCTCTCGGCGGCGCCAGAGGTAATAGATCGCAGGATAGACCAGCAGCTCGAGCAGGAACGAGGTGACCAGACCGCCGACCATGGGGGCCGCGATGCGCTTCATGAGATCGGAGCCCGCCTCCGTAGACCACATGATCGGCAGCAGACCCATGAAGGCGGCGGCCACCGTCATGGCCTTGGGGCGGACGCGCTTCACCGCTCCATGAATGATGGCCTCGACGAGGTCCCCGGTCGTGCTCAGGCGACCCCGTGACTTCGCCTCGTCGTGGGCCAGATCGAGAAAGAGCAGCATGAACACGCCGGTCTCGGCGTCGAGCCCGGCGAGCGCGATCATCCCGACCCAGACCGCGATGGAAACGTTGAACTTCAGCAGGAACAGCAGCCAGACCGCGCCAATCATCGAGAACGGCACCGCCAGCATCACGATGCCCGACTTGAAGGCCGATCGCGTATTCAGGTAGAGCAGACCGAAGATGAGCAGCAGGGTGAGCGGGACGATGAGCTTCAGGCGCTCCTTCACCCGCAGCATGTTCTCGTACTGGCCGCTCCACGTGACGGCGTAGCCGGTCGGGATCCTCACGTTCGCGGCAACGGCTTGCTTGGCCCGCTCGACGTATCGGCCAACATCGACCTTGGCCACGTCGAAGTCGACGTAGACGTAGCCGGTCAGCAGGCCGTTCTCGTCCCGAATCATCGAAGGGCCCTCGACCAGGCGGACATCGGCGATCTCCGACATGGGGATCTGACCACGGCCGCCGGGCAGCGGCAGGAGCACGCGGCGCAGGGCATCGAGATCCTCGCGGTAGTCTCGGGCGTAGCGGACGTTGACCCCGTAGCGTTCGCGACCTTCGACGGTGGTCGTCTGGTTGTCTCCGCCGACGGCGGTCATGACCATCATGTTCGCGTCGTCGACGGACAGCCCGTAGCGCGCGAGATGGTCGCGATTGAGGACGAAGTCGAGGAAATAGCCACCCGCGACTCGCTCGGCGTACACGCTGCGCGTGCCGGCGACCCTCTGCAGCGCCGACTCGATCTCGAGCGCGGTGTTCTGGATCACCGGAAGGTCCGCGCCGCTCACCTTGATTCCAACGGGGGTGCGAATGCCGGTCGAAAGCATGTCGAGCCGAGCCTTGATCGGCATGGTCCAAGCGTTGCTGATGCCCGGGAGCTGGAGGGCGGCATTCATCTCCTCGACGAGCTGCGCTTCGGTGATGCGGTCCCGCCAGAACGGTCTGAAGATGGCCTTCAGCCATGGCGGCGCCCAGCCGGAGTACCATCGTCGCTGCTCGCGCCACTGAGACTCGGGTTTGAGGAGGATCGTCGTCTCCATCATGGAGAGCGGCGCGGGATCGGTCGGGGTGTCCGCGCGGCCGGCCTTGCCGAAGATGCGCTCCACCTCGGGGAAGGTGAGCAGCAGCTTGTCCTGCACCTGGAGCGCCTTCTGAGCCTCGGCGACCGACATGCCGGGTTGGACCGCCGACGGCATGTAGAGCAAGGACCCTTCGCGCAGTGGCGGCATGAACTCGGATCCGAGCGAGAGGTAGACGGGAATCGTCGACACGACCAGCAGCAGGCTGACGAGCACCGTCGCCTTCGCGTGGCGTACCACGAACCGGCACGGCCCCTCGTAGATCCGGTGGAGCACGCGGCTCATGGGGTGCTGCTCCTCGGCATGGTAGCGGCCGACCAGGAACTGGGTCGCCAGCCACGACAGCCACCGCGGCCGGAAGGTGAAGGGCTCGATGCGAGCGAACAGCATTCGGATGGCGGGGGTGAACGTGATCGCGAGGATGGCGGCGATCGCCATCGCGAGGTTCTTGGAGTACGCGAGCGGCTTGAACAGCCGGCCTTCCTGGTCGACGAGGGTGAAGACCGGCATGAACGCCACGGCGATCACGAGCAGCGAGAAGAACACCGAAGGGCCGACCTCGACCAGCGCTTCGAGCCGGACCTTGTGGAAGTCCTCCTTGCGCCCCGCCGCGTCCCAGAGATGGATCTTGTTGTGCGCGTTCTCCACCTCGATGATCGCCCCGTCCACGAGCACGCCGATCGAGATCGCGATGCCCGCCATCGAGAGCACGTTGACGTTGAGTCCCATGAAGTACATGGGGATGAACGCCAGGGCGACGCTCACCGGAATCGTGAGAATCGGCACCGTCGCGGAAGGGATGTGCCAGAGGAACAGCAGGATGACGAGCGAGACGATGACGATCTCTTCGATGATCTTGCTCTTGACCGTGTGGATGGCACGGTCAATGAGCTCGGACCGGTCATACGTCGTGACCACTTCGACGCCGGCGGGCAGCGATGGCGCGAGCTCCACGAGCTTGGCCTTCACGCGACGAATGACGTTGAGCGCGTGCTCGCCTTGGCGCATCACCACGATGCCGCCGACCACGTCCCCCTGGCCGTTGTAGTCGGCGATGCCGCGGCGCATCTCGGGCCCGAGCGCCACCGTTCCCACGTCCTTGATCTGGATGGGCGTGCCGCTTTCGGTCTTGAGTACGAGCTTTTCGAGGTCGCTCGTCGACTTCACGTAGCCGCGCCCACGGACCATGTACTCGCGGCCGGAGACCTCGACCAGGCGGCCGCCGACATCGTTGTTGCCGGCGCGGACCGCCTGGACGACGGCATCGAGTGGCAAGCCATAGGCGGCGAGGCTGGCTGGGTTCACCGTGATCTGGTACTGGCGCACCTGGCCGCCGACGGTGGCCACCTCGGCTACTCCCGGGACGCTCTGCACCGCGTACCGTAAGAACCAGTCCTGATAGCTGCGTAGCTCGTCGGTCGAATGCCGACCCGAGCGATCGACGAGGGCGTACTGGAATACCCAGCCAAGACTCGTGGCGTCCGGGCCGAGTTCGGTCGTGACGCCCGCGGGCAGCCGAGACGAGATCTTGGACAGGTACTCCAGGACTCGGGAGCGCGCCCAGTATATGTCGGTCCCGTCCTGGAACACGACATACACGTAGCTGAAGCCGAAATCCGAGAAGCCGCGGATCGCCTTGACGCGTGGCGCCCCGAGCAACGACGTGATGATCGGATAAGTGACCTGATCTTCGATGATGTCGGGGCTGCGGTCCCAACGCGAATAGACGATGACCTGCGTGTCGGAGAGATCGGGCAGCGCATCGAGTGGAATGTGCCGCATGGTCCAGAAGGAGATCACGAGCGCCACCACCGTGGCGGCGATCACCAGGATGCGGTTCTTGGCGGAGAATCGGATGATCCTGGCGATCATGGCTTCCTCTCCGTCATCGCCGCGAGCGAGGCGCGCAGCTGCGATTCCGAGTCGACCAGGAAGTTGGCCCTCGTCACGACCTCCTCGCCCGCCCTGAGGCCGCTCTGCACCTCGATCGCATTGCCGTTCTGGGCGCCGAGCAGCACTTCACGGGGCGCGAACTTGCCTTCGCCCAGCGCCACGAAGACGACGTCACGAGTCCCGGCATGGATCACGGCATCCGCCGGGATCCCGAGGCCCGCGCGGTTGGGGCCTTCGAGCACCACGTCGCCGTACATCTCGGGCTTCAGCTCGTGCCCGGGGTTGGAGAAGTGCATGTGCACCTTGGCGGTATGCGTGGCAGGGTCGAGAACAGGGTCGATGAACGCGACTCGTCCTCGGAAGGTCCGGCCGGGATAGGCCTTGAGCGTGAGCGCCGCCGGGAGCCCGACGCAAACCTTGGAAAGGTCGCTCTCGTAGGCGTCGGCCATGACCCAGACCGCCCCGAGATCGGTGATCTCGTACGGCGTGTCACCCGCTTGCACCGTCGCGCCCTGAACGATGTCCTTGGCCGTGACCACGCCGCTGAGCGGAGACAGAAAGGTGAGTGTGCGCGATGCCGTGCGTGTGCGTTCGATCCGCGCGATCTCGGACTGGGGAACGTCCCACAACTCGAGCTTGCGTCGTGCCGCCTGGACCAGCGAGGCGCCGTCCTCGCCCTGGCCGCCGGCGGTCTTCAACTGATCGCGGGTCTCGAGCGCGAGAATGTACTCGCCCTCGGCGGCGAGCAGTGAGGGGCTGTAGATGGAGAAGAGCGGCTGTCCTCGGCGTACCGAGCGGCCGATGAAATCGACGAACACGCGATCGATGTACCCTTCGACCTTGATGTTGGTCTTCCGGACCCGCGTGGGATCCACGGCGATGCGGCCAACGGTGCGCCAGCTGCCGGACACCGGTCCTTCGGTCACCGGGGCCGTGCGCAGGCCGATGAGCTGCTGTCGGGCAGGATCGATCGTCACCGTGGCCAAGCCTTCGACGTTGGGAGACACCCCCTGTTCGTCGGAATAGACGGGAACGTAGTCCATGCCCATCTCGTCCTTGCGCGGTGTCGGCGACGTTTGCTTCGGATTCATGGGCGAGCGGTAGAAGAGGATCTTGCGACCCGTGGTGCCGGCCGCGGCGGCCGCCTTGGCCGCGCCCTTCACCTCGACGAGCTGCATCCCGCAGATCGGACATTCCCCGGGGTGGTCCGAGGTGATCGTGGGATGCATCGGGCACTGGTAGAGCGGCTTGTCTTCCACGGTCGCGGTGGTCGTCCGAGGGCCGCCCCTGCCGCGCATCACGAGCCAGCTCACGCCGAGACCGAGCGCCATTCCGACCACCAAGAGTGCCGCGGCAAGGGCCACGAGTCGGGGTGATGTGCGGACCATGCCGCGCGGTTTGCCTGTCTTCGTTTCGAGTTCGTTCAGTTCGATGTTCACGATTCCTCCGCTACATCCGCGGCATCGCCGGCGAAGTGGATGGGGCGGGCGTGGGCGGCGTGCTTCGTCCAGCGGCAGGCATTCCGCCCGTGCCACCGTTTCCCGGCATCGAAGACTCGCTCAGTCCCCCGATCGCCGGACCCGCCACGGGATCGAGGCTGAGCTCGCGCTGCGCGATGTCGAGGCGCTGCGTCGTCGCGACCGACTCGAAGAATCCGAGCTGGTCGGTGAGGTATCCGTTCAGTGCCTCCAGCACGGAAGCGAACGGGACTCGTCCGACCTGGTACTGAGCCATGGCGCTCGAAACGGTCGCGTCCGACTGGATGAGCAATCCGGAGCGATAGAGGCGGTTTGTTTCGAGCAGCGCCCCCAGCACCCCGCGGCGTTCGGTGAGACGCTGCCGGACGAGTCGTCGAATCGTCTCGGCACCACTCTCGGCGGCCTGGCCGCGCAGTCGGTACTCCCCTACGGCACGCGACTGCTTGCTGCCGGCCCAGAGTGGAATGGGCAGAGAGACCCCCGCCTGCCACATCGGCTCGAAGGCGCCTCCCCGAGGCATGATGCCGCCGCTCAGCGTCAGATCGGGGAAGTAGTCCTTGCGTGCCGCCGAAATCAGCGCTTCCCACTGATCGACCGCAAGCTTCGCCCTGCGGAGCTCCGGCGTGCGCGCCTCGGCGTCGGCCAGAGCGCCGGCGGAGTCCGGGAGCGATGGGTCCACCACGTCGCCGAGCGAAAGCGCGGTGACGATCGGTTGGCCGAGCGGTCGCCCTGCCAGCCGATCGAGCAGCGCGAGCCGGCGGCCCTCTTCGGCGCCGAGCGCCAAGCGTTGCTGCTGGAGTCGGCTGCGCTCGAGCTGCGCGCGGAGGAGGTCCGATTGGGCTCCTTGGCCGGCCTCGTAGCGCGTTCGCGCCAGTCCTTCCGCATGCTTCCAGAGCGTTTCGAGCTTGCCGAGGATCCGCGACTGGTCACGTACGAGCAGGAGGTCCAGGTAACCACGCTCGACCTCGCCGCGGATCGAGAGCCGTGTCCGCTCGAGATCCGCCTCCGTCTGTCTGGCCCCGAGCGACTGGGCCTTCGCCCGCAATCCACGCTTCCCGAACCACGGTAGGGTCTGAGCCCCGACGATCGACCAGTAGCTCGTTTCCGTCTCGCCGATCCGCAGGCTCTTGAACCCGTCGTTCTGGATGCCGAGCGACAAGGTCGGGTCCGGAAGCGCTCGCGCCTGCGGAACGCGGGCCTTCTCGGCCTTGACCAGTGCTTCCGCCTGGACCAGCTCCGGGCGGTTCGCGAGCGCGTCGCGAACCAAGTCGGTGAGGACCGTGTCCGCTGCCAGCTCCGCCGCCGCCACGATCGAAGGCGGCGCGGACATCACGCCGATCGCGGTGACCACGTACGCCAGGCTGAGCTTCATGGACTACTCCTATCTGAGGGAGGTGAGTCTTCTCTGCATGTGACGGACGCGCCATCGCCGGAGCCCACCCATGGCTCGGGAGACGACCGGTTCGCGCACACGCATGGAATGCGCGTGCTCGACCTGCCGCGTTGGGTGAACTAGGCGGGAATGGGCGGCGCGCGGAGGCGGTGCGCGCCCGGATCATCCGGAGGTGCCGGACTCCCGACATCGAGCGCTGCAACCCGCTCGATGATCATCGCGCGGGGAGCGTCGAAGGAGCTGCCGGGGATGATGAGTGCGTTCGAGGAGGTGGGAACCTCGACCGGCGCAGTCGCAGAGCTCGGAACGCCGGCGGGGAGCTGGAAGCACGAACAGCTCGAAGAGAACGGGTCTTGGTTCGGCCGACTCGGCCCGGAACCGTGGTCGGCCGCTGTCCCTGCGGCGGTCGCGCAGCACCCATGTGAGGCGGCGGCATCGACGCAGGCCGGCGCCGTTGGCCTTTCGAATCGCATGAAGACGCAGTGCGCCGACTCGAGCGGCAAGAGCAGCGCGAGCGCGGCGGCGAGTGTGAGCCTGGCGATTCGAGTGCTCATCATGGCTTGGACCTTCGTTTCACGACATACCCGATGAGGATAACGCAAAGGTCATGCCTAACGTGACTCTTTATCGTTGCTCTTCCAATCGAGTCATATGGGCGCTGTTCGATCCATCTGGAGTCGGCAACCCCGGGACCGCGCCTGCCAGCATGTCAGGAGAATGTCGTTCCTTGGCAGTCCACATTCAGGATCGACGAACTTGGCTCGGCTGACCATGGTCCTCAAGGACCATGGGGCGAGTCCTGATGGAGGACGCTCTGGTGGCTTCGTGCCAGATGCTGGTGGACGGATCCCACCGCGACCGAGCCCTCGCCCACCGCTTCCGCGATTCGCTTGATGGACCCGCGGCGTACGTCACCCACTGCGAACACCCCTGGAACGCTGGTTTCGAAGGGCAACGGGGGCTGGACGCCTGTTCGTGCATCGGACGGCAGATCGCGACCCGTGAGCACGAAGCCGTCCTCGTCGCGGCGAATCGCCGGGCCGAGCCACTCGGTACGTGCCTGCGCTCCAATCATCGCGAAGACCGCGGTGGTCGGGATGGTGCCACGCCGGCCGTCGGCATCCTCGAGCTCGAGCGCGGCGAGGCGCTCGGTTCCGTGGCCTTCGGCGACACGAGTGCGCAGCCGCACCTCGATGTTCGACGTCGCCCGAATCTGAGCGACGAGGTAGCTGGACATGCCGGCCTCGAGCGCCGCGCCGCGCACGATCAGCGTCACGTGGCTCGCGAACTGCGACAAGTGAAGCGCCGCCTGGCCGGCCGAATTCGCGCCTCCGATCACGCACACCGGTTCGCCCGCGAGCGCAGGGGCTTCGGTCCCTGCCGCGCCATAGAAGAGCCCCGCGCCGGTCCACTGTTCGAGCGAGGGAACGCCGAGTCGCCGGTACTCGACCCCGAACGCCAGGACCACCGCGCGCCCGAGCACTTCGTCACCATTGGACAGCATGAGCGAGTGCAGGTCGTTGCGCGACCCGAGCCCGATCGCGCGCTGTGCGAAGACGAATTCGGCGCCGAACAGCAGGGTTTGCTCCCACGCGCGAAACACGAGGTCGGCCCCGCTGACGCCGCGCGGGAATCCCAGGTAATTGCGGATCATGGAGCTGGTGCCGGCCTGTCCGCCGATCGCGCGCTCCTCGACCACGATCGTGCGAAGCCCTTCGGACGCTCCGTACAAGGCGGCGGCCAGACCCGCGGGGCCGGCTCCCACGATGACGAGATCGTTCACCTGCGACGAGGGTTTCGTTTGCACCCCCAGCGCCTGCGCGATGTGGAAGGCGGTCGGCTCATGGATCACCGAGCCGTCGTGGAGAATCACCGCAGGCAATCGCGTGACGTCGACGCCGTGCGCCTGGATCAGCTCACGTCCGCGCTCGGAGTCCGCCGGATAGAAGCCGAAGGGGACGGTGTTGCGCGACAACGTCTCCCGCAGCCAATGGCTTCGCGGCGACCATTGCTCCCCGACGACGCGCAGCACCTCGTGATGAGGACCGTGGAGTCGCGTCCAGGCGCTGAGCGCCTCCTGGACGCGAAGGTAGAGCCACTCCTCCGGCGAAAACCCTCCCTTCACGACCCAGAAGTCGATCCGGTTGAGCGCGGTCGCGCGGCGCAAGGCGGCGAGCGCGGAGAACGGTATCCGAGTGCCGCGCCGGTCCATCGCGACGAGAAGCACGCGGCTCGCATGGGGATGGAGAACGTGGGCGCGCTCCAGGAACGAGATGCCGCCCTCTTCGTGGGACAGCGCCAGATCGGCCGCGATCAGGGCAACCCGCGCACCCTCCTTCGCGAGCCGTTCGAGCAACGCGAACCCTTCGAGCGCGTTGCCTCCGACCTGAACCTGGTAATCGGCTCCGAATCGCCGCCCGAGCGCGATTGAAATGCGTTCGCGAGCATCGGAGTCGGCGTCGACGAGGACCAGCACCGGAAGCGCGCTCGGCTCCCGGTCCGTACCCGACGCAGGCGACATCATGCCTCCTTCACGGCCGTAGGAAGGTCTCGAACCAAGCCAGCACCGGCCCAGGCAGAGGGCCGTGGTCCGCTCCCGGCACCACCTTGACGGGCATCGCTGACTCGAACCCGTGCGCTCGGGCATCCGCGATCGCGCGCGCCGTCTGATCCTCCACGAAGCGGACGGCGGTGGCGGCATTCCCCGTCGGATGGCCGCAACGGAATGACTGAATCGGAAGCGCCGTGCGTTCTGTTGCGTGCGAGAAACCGGGGGTGAGCCCCCGACGCTGGTAGTTGGTGCTCACGGGCCCGACCGCGCGCCAGCGTTCGGGTCGCCCGAGCGTCTGCGCCCACACCGTGTGACCACCCGCCTCCCAACCGGTGAGGAAGGCCTTCGATTCGCCGTGCCATCGCTCATGAACGTCGGCGAGCACGGCCGCGAGGCCGGCATCGTCGAACGCGAAGTCATCGCCGGAGCGGATCGAGTCCCATTCGGCCGGCGAATACGAGTAGCGGTTTGCCTGGCGCGTTCTGGCCCCGCCACAGCTCATCACCTCGGGCGCGACGAGGATGAACGGGCGATTCCCACGGGCGGCGATGAAGGCGTTCAGATTGCCCGCGAAGTTGCGGGACGCGTCCGGAATCACCACCACCACCGGCCACGTTCGGTCCGGAGTCCAGTCTGCGGGCAACCCGAGGTGGTAGCGCATGGGATGCCCGCTTGCGCGCTGGACCGCGGGAGCCGGAGGCGACGCGACACCCACGGCCGCGGCGATCCACATCAGGGTGGCGAAAGTGGGAATGCTCACGGTCCGAATCTATCTCACGGACCGACTCGAGCGCATTCCTCCAGTCACCTATGGCGAGACCACCACCTTCTTGACGGCGCTGCGCACGCCCTGCTGCAGTCGGACGAAATACATCCCGGGCCGGATCCGCTCGCCCTCTCCCAGGCTCAGGGAGTGAACGCCCGGCGCCAGGTCGCCGATCTCGCGATGCGCGACGCGCCGCCCGGCCAGATCGAAGAGGTCGAGCGCGCCCGGCAAGCGCGCCGGCAGCTCGAACGCCACCAGGAGCCGCGAGTCGGCGGGGTTGGGCCACGCTCCGCGGAGGGCGAAGACGAACCTCTTCTCTCCCACGCCCACCAACGGCGAGATGGTGGTCTGTGCGTCCGGTTGCCCGGGCGCGGCCTCGGCCAAGAACACCGAATCGCGCGCGACGCTGAAGAACGCGTAGGAATGACCCGGCGAGCCAGTGAACGTGGCCGATGTCTCGGACACGCGGTCCAGCCACACGCTGTCGGGTCCTCCATCCACGGACACGTGGATGGTGAAGTCCCTCACGCCTGAGGCGGCATCGCTTCCGCTCCAGTTCACGGGGAAGCTGGCCGAGTTGGTCACCGCGGGCAGAGCGGCGACGGCGCTCACCGGGGCGGTGGCGTCGATGGTGTTGGTCCACACCGGAGTCAGGATCGCCTCGTTGGTGTCGAATACGATCGAGGCCCGATTCCCGATCACGCCACCGGTCGGCACGTCGCCCCGCGCCATGACGGTGTACTGGACGCTGCCCTCTCCCTGCGGCGAAATGATGTTGGGCGGCAGGAAGCCGGCGTAGGGGTCCGTGGGTGGTTCCCCGGTGTCGGGATCGATGGAGGACAGCCGCCAGCTGAGCACCCCCGTGCCAGTATCGAGCCGAACGTCGGCCTTCACGACGAGGTTGGTGGCCGGCCTCAGATCGTACGTCGCGAGGAACGACGTCGAGCCCGGCGGGGGCGTGAGCGTGTGCGAGCCGAAGCGAATCGGGCCCAGCGCCACCGTCCCAACATCGACCTTGGTCGTGTCGAGCGTGTCCGCGATCACGACTTCTTGCGCTGGGGCGGTCGCGGTGTCGAGGTTCTCGAAGTAGATCGCGTAGGGAATCGGCGTCGAGATGCGCACGTAACGTGCGGGGCCGATTCCTGCCGGGCCAGCTTTGTCGTTGGGGTCTGTTCCCGTCACCCCGAACAGCCACATGAACGCGTCGCCATCGGCGCCGACGCACGTGTTGAAGGCCTCGCCGATCCCCCATCCGCACGAAAAGGCGCCCCAGATGTTAAATGCGTCGCCGACCTCTTGCCCCGCGCATTCGGTCGACGTCTCGATCGTGCTCACGACGACGTCGATCGTGGTAAATACGATCGAGGTCCCGATCTGCCCGGTTTCGTCGGGCGACTGGATCATGTCGTTGCCCGTCGAGACGATGGAGTTGACTGTGTTGATGAACAGGAGCACCTGCGACGAAAGGCAGTTGCCGCCTGGGACCAAACCAAGGCACCCCCACGCCGCGCTCCAGAGCGCAAGGTTGCAATCGAACTGCTTCTGTTCTTGCTCAGGATCGGAATAAGGCGGATTGCTCCAGGAGTGTATGGGGAAGCTGGTCTGCGAGCTCGACTCCACGGTCACTCGCACTTCCACCGAGAGCCCGGGCGGCACTCGCGGCAGAATGATGCCCGCCGTCGAATCACTCGGCGAGCCGTACTTGTTCGGTATGTTGCTGTAGTCGCTCGAGCCCGTCCCCGGGAGCGACGGTGGTGGCGTCATGGGTGGACTGATCGACGATGGGACGCCGGGGGGAATCCCGCCGATCCAGACCGGCACGCCGAGCGCGTCCACGTTGCCGTCGTTGGTGAAGACGATGATATACGATGCTGGCCGACCGACGCGGAATGCGGGTCTCCCCACGATCTGGACAGAGATGGTCGCGGGTCGCAGCGCTTCGACGGTGAACCCGTTGGTCAGCGTGACCGTCGTTCCATCGGCCCCCTGAACGACGACGTCCCACGCGCCGAGCGCCGCTCCCGTGAGATCGAAGGTGACCGCAAACGCGGTGCCCAGCGGGCTAATGCCGCGGAGCTGGCCCGTGATCTGGTTGGCCCCGCGAACGAGCTTGGCCGTCAATCCCGGAAAGAAGCCGCCTCCATGCACCACGCAGCTCGCCGTGCCCTGGCCACCGTGATTGGGGGTCACCGAAGTGATGGCCAGCGGGCCCGTCGACAGAATCATCGCCGTATCGGTGTAGGTCGGCGCGAACTGGAGGCTCCCTCCCAGGGCGAGACCCTGGTAGGAGCTGAACGTGCCCGTCCGCGTGCCGTACTTGAGCACGGCGAACGGAGTGCCCGCGGGCGGCACGAACCCGCCGAGCAGCACGACCTCGAGCGTTCCGCCGAGCACCGCCTGACCCGTGCATTGCAGGACGTCGTAATCCGTGAACGGCTGTGTCCCGGAGAGCTCGATCCGAACGCGGCCGGTCGCGGATTGCACCACCTTGCCCGAGAACGTCAGCTTGCCGGGCGACGCCCCGGGACTGATGGTTCCGGCATTGGTGATGTCGGGCCCCGTGGAGCTGATGGTTCCGGACCCGCGCAGCGTCCCCGCGACGTCGTTGAGGAACGTCCCGCCGCTGATCACGAAGATCCGCCCCGCGCCGACATTCAAGGTCCCGCGGTTGGTGAAGCTGCCGGCGCCGGACTGGCTGAGGACGACATCCGAGCTGGTCAGGTTGATCGCGCCGCCCACGTCGTTCAGCTGGCTCATCGTGCCGTTGTCGAGGTAGAGGGTGTGCTCCACGGTCAACGTCCCCCGGTTGACCATCGGCGTCTGGAGATGGCGTTCGCCACCCGTTCCGAGGAGCACGCGGAACGTGCCCCCCGCCACGTTGGTCAGCGGCCCATTGCCCGACAGGATCGATTGGAAGTTGCCGTCGGCGGTCGTCAGCTCCATCGCGCCGCGATTGGTGGTCGTGCCGATCACCAGATTGGCGCTGCCTCCGCTCGCGCCGAGCACCCGCATCGTCGCGCCGGTCTCGTTGGTCAGCGCGCCGTTGAGCGTGGTGGTCCGGCGCGTCACCAGCACGCCCTGGTTGGTCAGCGCCCCGTTAACCGTGACGTTGTTGAGCGTCAGCGTCGTTCCCGCCCCGTTGATCAGGCCCTGCGGAATGTTCACGGTCGAGCTCGTCGCGGACGCGCTGCCGAGGTTTAGCGTGAGGAGCGTGTTCAGGTTCGCGGTCAGGCTGGTGAGCGACAGGTTTCCGGCTCCGGAAAGGGCGCCGGTGTTGGTGAACGTGCCACCGCTGATCGAGAAATTGAGCCCCGTCGCGACGTTCACGGTCCCCTGGTTGGTGAAGCTCGCCGACCCGCCTGATTGGCTGACGATGAGGTCCGCGCCGATCAGGTCGTAGATGCCACCCACGTCGTTCAGCTGGCTCCCGGAATTGTCGAGGTACAGATGGTTCTGCACCGACACCGTGCCTCGGTTGGTGGTGGGCACCGCCAGATGGCGCTCGCCGCCGCCGCTCCCGACCAGCACCTGGATCTGTCCGTCCGCTTCGTTGGTGAGCGGTCCGCTGCCGAGCAGGTTCGACTGGACATAGGCGGTCGAGGTCAGCTCGATGGTGCCGTGATTGGTGACGGCGCTCGCGAGCGTCGAGTAGCCCCCGAGATTCCGCACGGTCGCGCCGGACTGATTGATCAGGCCTCCGTTGAACGAGCAGAATTGGTGCAACACCACGAGCCCCTGGTTGGTCACCGCCGCGTTCACCGTGCAGTTGGTCAGATCGACGAGCATCGTGGACGCGGGCGAGAACGAGCCGGTGATCGTCATGCCGCTGAGCGTCATGGTTCCCGCGCCGGCGATCGTGCCGGAGTTCGCGAAGGTGCCGCCGCTGGCGACGAGGACGCGCCCCGTCCCGATCGTCAAGGTCCCCTGATTGCTGAACGAGCCGCCGCTCGATTGCGTGAGGACGATGTCCGAGTTGATCGCGTCGATCGTGCCCCCCACGTCGTTCAACTGGCTCAGCCCGCCGTTGTCGAGGTAGAGGGTATGGTCCACCGTGATCGTCCCCTGATTGATCGTCGGGACGGAAAGGTGGCGCTCGCCACTCGAGCCGAACAGCACGTGGATCAGACCTCCCGGCGCGTTGGTCACCGGGCCGGTGCCGGTGAGGTGCGACTGAAGATTGCCGTCGGTGGCGGTCAGCTCGATCGTGCCCCGGTTGGTGAGCGGTCCCACCGTCAGCGCCGCGCTGCCTCCGGTGGCGCCGAGCACGCGCAGCGTGGCTCCTGAAGCGACGCTCGACGACCCGCTGAAGGTGCAGTTGCGCCGCGCCACCAGCAGCGCGCGGTCGATCACCGGCCCATTGACCGTGGAGTTGCTGAGGTCGAGCACGCCCGAGGGGGCCACGGCGACCGAGTCGGTCACGGCGATGGTGCGCCCCGAGCCGACGAGCGTCTGCTGCCCGGATCCCGCCCCGATCACGATGGCCGCGACGGACGGGTTGACGTCGAGCGTCACCGTATAGGTTCCGGCCAGCGTGATGAGGGCGCGATCGGAGACTCCGGGGACTGCGTTCGTGCTCCAGTTTCCCGGCGTGCTCCACGAGCCGCCCGCCGCGTTGGTCCACGAAACGTCCGCGCCGGCGGCGAGGCCGGGGCATGCGACACGAAGCACGGTGAAGGTGGTAACGAGAATCGCGGCGCAACGGATCACGAGCGGGGCACGACGCCCAAGGCCCCGTGCGTTCTCACGCGCCCGAGCGGTGGGATGGAAGTCGAGCATGTGCGACCTCGGCTATGGGGAGACGCTGAACTTCCAGAAACGACCTAGAGTCTACGTCGTCGGCCGAGGCCGGTACAGTACTACTGCACGCGACGCCAGAAGTAGTACGAGAGGCCCCAGAGCACGGCCGTGCCCGCCGCCCAGCCCCACGCCTCGGGGCCATCGCCCACCGCGAAGTGAGCGATGAGCGCCGAGCCGAGGTTGATCGCGAAGCCGGCGTAGGCCCACTCCTTGAGCCGCGCCGGCACCGGCGCGAGCAGCAGCGCCACGCCGAGGAACTTGGCCCAGGAGAGCTCCACGCGGAAGTAGTCGGGGAAGCCGAAGCGGGCGAACGCCTCCGCCACCTGCGGCAGGCTCAGCTGCGCGTAGGCGGTGAATCCGATCTGCAGGCAGAAGGTCGCGGTGACGGTCCAGAAGGCGATGAGCATTCCCTTGGAGCGGGGCAGCCTCAGATCGACGGGCGAGAGAGCGGACGTCTGCAGGGTCGTAGCCATGGGTGGTGCCTCCTCCGACGCTCGACGCGTTCAGCGCTTGGTCGTGTTGCCAGGGGTCTCGATGCCGAACTGCTTGGAGTATTCGTCCTTCAATCGCTGCCAGCCCTCGAACTTCATGACCTCGGGCCCGACGATCCGACCGATCGGCTCACCGGCGATCAGGCGATCCAGCACGTCGAGGCAGATGTGCCAGCCCGCGGCGCCCCACGCGATGTAGCCGCGATCGATGTTGTGCCAGAGCGTGAGACCCGTGCCCTGGCCGAGCGGCTCCAGCTCCCAGCGGAGGTCGTTGCCGCCCCAGCCGTACTCGAGCAGCCTGGGTGCTTCGGCGCGCTTCACCGTCGACTCCGATATCTGCGGCGTTCCGACGGTCGACAGCTTCACCGGTCCGACGGTGGCCAGGTTCCCGTCCGCGTCGAAGGGCGCCCATTCGCGCAGATGCGCGGGGTCGGTCAACGCCTGCCAGACCCTCTCCGGTGGGTGACGAAGGTCACGGACCAGAACGAGGGTCCACTGGTCCCCCTGCTTTCGAATCTCTGCGCCGGCGGCGGGGCCCGGCGTGTAGCTCTCGCGGTGGCTCATCGTTTCCTTCCCTTCGAGCGTGCGGGTCTCTTCCTGCGTTTGGGCTGCCGCTCCATGCGATCCAGGTGGCGCTCGAGCGCGTCGACGCGGGCCGACCAGAAGCGTCGGAACGGGGCGAGCCAGGACTCCATCTCAAGGAATGGCTCGGGTCGGAGCCGGTAGACCCGGCGCTGCGCGTCGATCCGCGACTCCACGAAGCCTGCCTCCCGCAACACCCGGAGATGCTTCGATACCGAGGGCTGGGGCATTCCGAGCCGGTGCTGGAGCTCGCCGACGGACCTCTCCGACGTGGCCAGGAGATTCAACAGGGCGCGGCGGCTCGGCTCGGCGATGATGGCGAAGGCGGATTCCATGGATTTATATTCCCATAGACGTATATGCCTGTCAAGGTACTTGTGGGCCCCGCTCAGGGGCGCTTCGGATCTCGTCGGGGATCAGCGGGAGAGTCGAGGCAGGGCTAACGCTTCTTCGCGGTCGCGCCGTTCGCGGCCACCGCGGCCTTGATCAGCGCCTTGAACGCGCGGGCGTCGACCTTCTCCCCTTCACGAATGTCGATCGCTCTTCGCGTGTTGCCTTCCAGGCTGGAATTGAAGAGGCGCGACGGGTCGGGAACGCTGGCGCCCCGGGCGAACGTGAGCTTCACGACCTGCTTGTAGGACTCCCCGGTGCAGACGATCCCGTCGCGCGACCAGACCGGGTTGTTCCACTTCCACTCCTCGGTGATCTTGGGGTCGGCCTCCAGGATCAGCTCCCGCATGCGCGCCAGGGTCTCTGCGCGCCAATCCCCCAGATCGCGGATCCGCTGGTCGATGAGCTTGGAAGCGGGCTTGTCGGGCGCCGGCTCATGAGTCTTCATGGCCGGCATCCTAGCGCATCGCCTCGTGGCGCAAAACGGCGCCCGGTTGACCGGCCGACACTCTCTTGCGCATGGTGGGCGGCATGAAGAGCAAGGCCAAGGTGGCCAAGCGACCGCCGTCCCGCGCCGTGAAGGGAAAGCCCGCCGCGGCCGAAGGCAATCGTTCCAGGGCGAAGGTGAAGCTCCTCTCGGGCGGCAATCCGCAGATCGCGAAGGCCGACGGCGACGCGCCCGTGCAGGCCTACATCTCGGCGATGCCCGGCTGGAAGCGCGACGTCGGCCGCCGCCTCGACGCTCTGATCGTGCGCCACGTCCCCGGGGTGCGGAAGGCCGTGAAGTGGAACTCGCCGTTCTACGGCATCGTGGGCCGGGGCTGGTTCCTCTCGTTCCACACCTTCACGTATTACGTGAAGGCAACCTTCTTTCGCGGCTCGTCGCTGCGTCCTGTCCCGCCCGGCGAGTCCAAGCACAAGGAAGTGCGCTACCTCGACATTCACGAGGACGACCGGCTCGACGAGGCGTTGCTGGCGAAGTGGATCCGGCAGGCGGCCGCCCTGCCCGGCTGGGGCTCGTAGCGCCCATTTACCTCACCCCCATGCGAGCGAGCAGCGCCTCGAATCGCGGGTCCTTCCAGAGCGGCGCGAAGTCCGCGAAGTAGGTCACGTAGGACAATCGGATCTCGCGCTCGGCGAGCGACTCGTCGAGATCCCGGAACGCGGCGTCGAGGTCACCGAGCTCCGCGTGCCACCGGGCGCGGTCGCTCGGCAGCAATCGGGCGGCGGGAGCGGACAGCTGCGCTCGCAGCACCTCGGCTCGTCCTCCTCGGGCATGCGCCGCCCGTAGCTCGGCGGTCGGCACCGCCACGCGCTGCGACACCGCTTCCAGCCGCTCCCTCAGCCTGAAGTACTCGTCGATCTGATCGCGCTGCCAGCAGAGTCGCGCCGCTAGCTCGAGCGCGAGCGGCAGCGTCGGTGTCAGCTCCAGAGCTCTGCGGTGCTGCGCCATCGCCTCGTCGAGCTGCCCCTGGAACCAGGACCACTCCCCCATGACCGTCCAGATGTTGGCGGAGAGCGGATCCAGCTCGAGGGCGGTCCGGAGCTCTCGATGCGCCGTGTTCCAGCGGCCGGTCATCATGAGCAGATCGGCGTACCACTTGTGCGTGTTCGCGTCGTCGGGACTCAGCTCGATCGCCCGGCGGTACTCGGCTTCCGCCTTCGTCCACTGGAAGTCGACCATCAGCGCGTACCCCAGCGAAGCGTGCGCCCGCCCGAGATCGGGTTTCAGGTCCAAGGCCCGGAGGGCGGCCTCGCGTGCCTTGGGCAGCGCGACACGGGTCGGAGTGAGACTGTAGTACGGAAGGGTCAGGTAACAATCGGCGAGGCCGGCCCACGCTTGCGCGAACTGGGAGTCGTGCGCGAGCGACTGCTCGAAGAACTCGATGCCCTTCCTCATGTCGGACTCCGTCCGCTTGTTCCAGTGGAAGTGCCCCTCCAGATAGGCGTCGTACGCCTCGGGGCTGCTCGTGCCCCGACCGGCGGCGAGTCCGCCTTCGCGGATGCCGAGATGACCTGGAAGCGCCATGACGACCGCCTGAGCCACCTCGTCTTGAACGGCGAAGATGTCGTCCGCCGCACGGTCGAACGTTTCCGTCCACAGGTGGTATCCGTCCGAGACGTTCACGAGCTGCACGGAGATCCGCACCCGATCTCCCGCCTTGCGGACGCTCCCTTCGAGCACACTGGCCACCTTGAGAGCGCGGCCCACCTCCGCGATGGTGGTATTGCGGCCCTTGAAGTAGAACGAGGACGTGCGCGCCGCCACGCGCAGACCCGGAATCTTCGCCAGCATGCCCATCAGCTCTTCGGTGAGCCCATCGGTGAAATACTCGTTCTCCTCGTCGCGGCTTCGATTCACGAACGGCAGCACGGCGATGGAAGCGGCGGCGGGCGGTGCCGTCTTCGTTGCCACCGTTCCCTCACCTTGCTCGAGGGCCCGTCTCACGCGGCGCAGCCGGCTGCTCATGTCCTGCGCCGTCTGAGCGCGCTCGCCCGGATCCTTCTCGAGACACAGGCTCACGATGCGGTCGAGATCTTCCGGCACGTCGGCTCGAACCGCGCTCAGCGGGTCGGGCGCATCCCGCAGGATCGCCGAGCTCAGGTCGGCGGAAGTCGCGCCCGCGAATGGCCGCCGCCCCGTGGCCAGCTCGTACAGCACGATCCCGAGCGCGAACAGGTCGGTCCGCGCATCCACCGCGTCGCCGCGGACTTGCTCCGGCGCCATGTACGGCAGGGTTCCCGCGATCTGCCCCGCGGTCGAGATCGGCATGGTCTGGGTCGGGGTCTGCGTCGCCTCGAATGCGACGCGCTCGTTCGCCGGCTTCGCGAGCCCGAAATCGAGCACCTTGACCCGGCCGTCCTGAGTCACGATCACGTTGGCCGGCTTCAGATCCCGATGCACGACACCCTTCTCGTGGGCGGCGGTCAGCGCGTCGGCGATGGCGACGGCGATGTCGATGACCCGCGTGATCGGCAGGCCGCCTGGCGTGACATGCCGGTCGAGGCTCTGGCCCTCGACCAGCTCCATGGTGATGAAGCGGGTGCCGTCCACCTCCTCGATCGAGTGGAGTGTGACGATGTTCGGATGGTTGATCGCGGCGACCATGCGGGCTTCGCGCTCGAAGCGGGCCAGACGGTCCGCCGACGCGGCGACCGCCTCGGGCAGCACCTTGAGAGCGATGTCGCGCCCGAGTCGCAGGTCCTTGGCGCGATAGACCTCACCCATCCCGCCCGCGCCGAGCGGGCCAATGATCTCGTAGCTGCCGAGGCGGGTCGAGGGAGCGAGCGGCACGGCGAGAATGTACCCTAGCGAGCGAGGAGCCGCCGATCCCCCTCGGCCTTCTTGCGCGCCGTCTCCGCGGCTCCGCCGCTCATCGCACCACCGCGAGCGCCTTGGTCTTGGTCTCCCCCAGAGCCTCGACCGTCGCGAGGTAGATGCCGGCCCGGACGATCTCACCGTCGTGGTCGCGCCCGTTCCAGCGCACGATGTTGTCCCCCGGCACCCCGGGCATTCGCTCCGCCACCGTGCGCACCAGCCGCCCGGCGCGGTTGTAGATCTTCACGGTGACCGATCCCTCACGCGCGAGGGTGAACCCGATCGCCAGCTCGGACGAGGCGAACCCGCCCGTGGGCGAGAACGCCCGCGGCGTGATCGACAGTCGGTCGATTCCACCGGAACCGGAGGGCGCCGTCGCTCCGGAGAACAGCGCGAAGCGGCCCTCCGTCGTGAGCCCCAGCGCGACGCCGCCGCCGGCTTCGGGCGATCCGCCGAGTCGCCGCCACGTTCCGTCGGTCTCGACATAGGCGGCGAGCGACGCGGTGGGCCGATACGGTCGCATCTCGAGCACCCCGTCCTTGACGAGATCGCTTCCGCGCCAGCCGATGTTCCACGCGGCGCTGACGCGCACCGCTCCGTCGGGAAGGGTCGCCAGAGCCGTGGCCGAGGTGTCGATCGTCACGATGGCATCCGCCGCAAACGCGTTCGGCGGAAAGTACGCGTGCGTCTCGGCGTGGGTCGTGAACACGTCGCCGCCCTCGGTCGCGACGATGCGCGCCGGGCTGGTGACGTTCGCGAACGGCGGCTGGTTGTCCACGATCACCCGGACCGTCGAGATGCCGACGAGCCCGAGCGTGTCGATGACGCTCAGCCTCATCTCCCAGTCGCCATCGGAGCGTCTGGAGGTGTCCCACGTCGCGAGCTCGCCGTCCTCCACCGGAGTCTCCCCCGCGGCCAACACCAGCACAGAGTCGCCGATCCAGGAGGTGGTTCCCAAGGGCCGCGCCTGGAGCGCGAAGGCCTTGAACCGCGGATCGGAGGCCCGCCCGGTCACGACCACGCGGCCGCGGATGGGCAGGCCGAACACGGGCGAGGTGATCTGCGCCACCGGGGGCGTCGCGTCCACCTCGAAGGTGAACGCGGCGGGCGTCGGGTCGACGTTGCGCCACAGATCGCGCGACCGGACTTCGAGCGTGTGGGTGGTGTCGGGGATCGCTCCCATGCTCCACGTGTTCTCGGTGGTCCAGGCCGAGTAGGGCTCACCGTCCCACGAGGTCGAGTACTCGAGGTCCGCCACCTCTCCGTAGGCGGCGCCGAACACGAACGAGGCCGTGCGCGAGCTCGACAGCGCGGCGGGCCGGTTGACGAACACGGTCTGGGGCGCCACGCGATCCGGTTCGTGCTCGGTCAGGCCGGCATTGCTGGAGAACCAGAGGTGACCGTGGTGATCCTCCAGGAAGCCGGTGATCTGATCGGCCGCGAGACCGTTGCCGCGGCTGTCGTAGATCCGCCACTGGGCGCCGTTCCAGCGACTCAGGCCTCGGAACGTGGCGAGCCACATGCTGCCGCCGGCGTCTTGGAAGATGCCGGTCACCGGCGTCGAGCCGAGCGTCGTGGCGCTGAACGATGTCCAGCTCCCACCGTTCCAGCGCGCGGCGTCGAAATCCGTGCCGACCCAGATGCCGCCTTCGCGGTCTTCGTAGACCGCGTTGACGGAGCTGTCGCCTGGCGTCCCGAAGAAATTCCAGGTGTTCCAGGCGTTGGTCTGCAATCGCGACACCCCGCGCGGAGTGCCAAACCAGAGCCCGCCGTCGCGCGCCTCGATCATCGACGTGACCTCGTTGGAGATCGGACCATCGGGAGCTGTCGAGCGCGAGAGGGTGGCGCGCGAGGCGTCGAGCGAGAACAGCGCGACCGACGTGCGCATCCACAGACGCCCCCCCGCGTCCTCGAGGAATCCGGTGACTTCCACCGGAACGCCGTCGACGCCACCGCGCAGCCAGCTGGTCCAGGCGGTGCCATTCCAGCGACCGGCACCGTTGGTCGTCCCCACCCAAACATCGCCCGATCGGTCCACGTAGAGGGTGCGCACCGTGTCCGAGGCGAGCCCCGTGGCACGCGAGTGCAAGGTCGATACGGTACGCGTCGAGTCGAGCTGCGTGACGCCCGAGCGGACGGCGCCGAGCCACAGAGCACCGGCGTGGTCCTCGGCCAGCGAGGAGATCGAGTCGGACACCGGGATGCCGGCCGAGCGCCTCGCCGAGGCCCAGGTGCCGACGCGCCTCAGCACCGAGGTGCCGCCGTTGTAGGTCCCGAACCACAGCTCGCCGCGATGGTCCTCGAGCATCGCGCTGACACAGTTGCTTCCCAGCAAGCGCAGCGAGGGAATGTTGGGAGAGGGACGCGAGGGACAGCCCGGGCTGTCCGCGACGTTCGAGAAGTAGTGACGGAACGTCACCCCGTCGTAGCGATAGGCGCCGCTCGTACTGGTCCCGATCCACACGTTACCCGAGTGGTCGGTGAGCAGTGACCAGACCTCGCCAATGAAGACTCCATCGCTGGTCTGCGTGTCGGTGCGCACGGCGCGGCCGTCGAATCGCGCGACTCCGGTGAATCCGCCGAACCACATGCGCCCCAAACCGTCGCAGGTGATCGCGAGCACCGGCGGGCTCCGGAGCCCTTCCGTGACGCCGAGCTTCGACCAGACGCCGTCCTGCGCGAGCCGCCACGCGCCGAGGTCGGTGCCGAACCAGATGCTGCCGTCCCTTCCCTCGCCGAGGGCCAGAACGCTGTCGCGGCCGAGCGCGGCGGGGTTTTGCGTCCACGACGTCCACGTGTCGCGATCGGGCCCGAGACGGCTCACCCCCTCGGGGGTGCCGATCCAGAGATTGTTCGAGCGATCCTCGAGGAGTCTCCACGCCGACGGGTGGACCAGACGACCCGCTCCGGCACTGTACGTGGTCCAGCGATCCGCGTCGGGCTCGTAGCGCACCAAGCCGAGGCTGGTGCCGATCCAAACGTCGCCGCGATGGTCCTCGAGCAGCACGTTCACCTGGTTGGCGGGAAGCTGCCCGGTGGAGACGTCGAAGCGCTCCCAGCGCGCGCCGTCGAAGCGCGCGAGACCGCCGGTGGAGGTGCCAAACCACTTCCGCCCCTGGCGGTCCTCGAGCAGCGCGAATACCTTGAGGTTGGGAAGGGAGTCGGCGAACGTGAACCAGCGCTGGCCGTCGAAGCGGCTGGCGCCGAGCGAAGTGCCGAACCACAGCGCGCCGTCGTGGGACTCCGCCAGGCAGAGGACGCTGTTGTCGGCGAGCCCGTCGCGCGCCGCGTTGAACGATTGCCAGGTCGCTAACGCGCGGGTCGGAATCACCAGGGCGAGGGCCAGCGCCAAGCCCGCCAGGGCCCGCGCAACGGGCCGCGGCCACGAAGGCTCCACGGGGAATCTCGTGGCGCTTCGTCGTGCGCTCTCGAAGCACCGGGCAGCCGATCCGATCATGATCCTCGGAATCTACCTCAGCATGACCATGCGGCGAACGGCATGGTAGGTGCCGGCGCGCATGCGGAGGAAATAGACTCCGGGCCCGGACTGCAAGCCGCGAATCGCGACGGAGTGATGGCCGGCCTCGAGCCGCTTGCCGTGGAGCACCGACTGCACGAGGCGCCCCTGCACGTCGAAGACGTCGAGGTTCACCGCCTCCTCGCGTGCCAGATCGAAGCGTGCCGACGTGGCGTTGCCGAACGGATTCGGCGCCGCGCCGAACAACAGGGTGGCGCGTGGCGGGGCGGGCGTCGCGACGCCGACCACCGTGCCCACGGGAACCACCACGTCGAAGCCCTGCTTCGCCGGCTCGGCGTTGCCCGAATTGTCGAGGGCCTGGCTCCTGAATGAATAGTAGTGGCCGGGCTGCACCGGGATCTCGAGCTCGCTTCCCGTCAGCCCCGTGGCGACCTGCTCCAGCGCCCCATGATCCCGCCGCATGTAGAGCGCCACGCTCGCCACGCCCGATCCATCCGCGTCGTTCCTCTGCCAGGACACGCGCACGCGAGTCGAATCGATCACGATCGGATTGGGCCCCACGTTGCTGGATGGCTTCCCATTGTCGATCTTGTTGCTCGCGGTCGAGGTTGCGACCGGCGCGTTCACGTCGAACTTGATCGAGGCCTGAGCCGTCACCCCCACTCCCGTCACGGTGTTCGACCGCGGCAGCACCGTGAAGGTCGTGAAGCCCTTGCCGCTCCCCGAGGGATCGTTGACCGGCAGGAAGCCGATGTACGGGTTGGTCGGCTGCAGCCCGGTCGCGGGGTCGATCGAGGTGAACGTCCACTGGGCGGACGTCGTCGACAGATCGATCCCGCACGTGATCCGCACCCGCAGGCCCAGATCGCTGAAGAATGGTTCGACGCTGTAGCTGGTGCGGTCGGGTGGGACGTCGATGATGTGCGTGCCGAACCCGAAGCTCCCGAGCCGGAACGTGGTCGGATCGAGGTCCGGGTCGAGCGGGACCGTGACCCGGACGACCTGGGCCGGCGCGGTCGCGATCGACGGCAGGTTCTCGAAGTCGACGCGGTAGCTCATCGGCTCGAGGGCGTTGACCCAGTGCTGATCGCCATAGCCCGCGGGCCCCGTCAGCTCGTTGGGATCGCAGGGCACGACCACCTTGGCGTCGGCGGACACCGTGGTCGAGAACCCCTGCACCGACGTCCCCACCACCGTTGCGACGGCGCCCGGTCCGAGGCCCACCGGGAGCGGCACCGGCAACGAGGTGCAGAACACGCTCACGCACCCCGGCAAGGCGGACGTCGCCGGGCTCACGTCCGGCTTGCACTCGGGCACGCCCGCCGGGGAAGCGCAGCCCCCCACCGCCGCCTCGTCGAGGAGGTCCTGCGGCCCAGCCGGGCCCGGGAAGCTCGGAGACGGGGCGTCCGCGGCAAGAAGATAAGCGCTCAGGTCCGAGGCCGAGACGATCCCCGGTTGCACCTCGGCTCCCACCAGCGCCGCGTTGCGGAACGCCGCGGCGTCGCCCGCCAGCAGCAGCACGTCGGCGGGCACGCCGCTCGGAGCGGCGAGTAGCCCCTGGCGCGCCGACTCGTGGAGCGCGACCTCGCGATCGAGGTACTCGCCGACACCGCTGGCCTGCGCGAGCACGCGCACCGAATAGGGGCTGGTCTCGAATCCCGCCAGGCCGAGCGTGGCCGTGCGGGTTTCGCCCGGGGCCAGGTTGCCCGCCACCAGATCCACCGCGAGCAGCGAGTCGCCATCGGCGCAGTCGCGCAGCAAGGTCACGTCGCCGCTCAACGGATCTCGCAACCCCGGGAAGCGCTCGCTGGAGGACAGCAACCCGCGCGTGGTTTCGAGCTTCTTCAACACCGACGCGCCGTGGGTCAGGATCCGCGCCGTCATCACCTGGATGTCCTGGTTCGAAGGGTTGGTGAAATCGACGACGAACGTTCCGGTCGCCGTCCGCCGCAGCACGTCGGCGTGATGGACGCTCACGTCCACCGCCATCGGCCGCGCGGCCTCTACCTGGAACCCGCCCGGGATGGTGATCTCGTCGAGCCCGGTCTTCACGACCAGATCGTAGGCGCCGGCCGCCATGGACAGAGTCAGCCGGGCCTTGAATTCCGTGGTGCTCACGAACTCGGTCATGGTCGCCGTGGCCACGGTGCTGCCCAGCTGGTCGAGCCGCAGCTCGGTGGTGTTGCGGAACCCGGCGCCGTGGACCGTCAGGGTCACGCGCCCTGGCGCGCCGCCCGAGACCGGCGAGTAGGACTCGACCGAGAAGGGCAGCAGCTCGGCCATCAGCGAGACGCCTTCGCTCGAGGCCGACGAGCCCAGGCTCAGCGCGCGCACGCGAATGAAGTAGACCCCGGCCTCGGTGCTCGGAACCACGATCGTCGGGGACGCCGAGAACTGGGCCGGGCTCGAGAAGTCGAAGTCGGTCGAGCTGGGCGTGCGGCCGAACGCCACGAGCACTTCGTTGGTGGCATCCGGGACGTCCCCCGTGAGCGAGATGCGCAGATCGAATCCGGAGGGCGTCGTGACCTTGTAGTAGCGCTCCTGCTGGCTCGCGAGCGCGAAGGGCGTGGCGGTTCCGAGCGTGAGAGCGGGAACGTCCGCGGTGAGCGTGGTCGCCGAGGCCATCATGTTGTTGCCCGCGTTCAGCTCGTGGACGCTGCCCCGGATGTTGGCGCGCACGATCGCGTAACAGGGACCCGGGGTCAGCGGCGGTAGCGTGCCGGTCACCCCGCCCGCCGCGTTCACGGTGATCGGGCGGTCGAGGACCACGCGCTGGCTTACGTGCATCAGCCCACCCGTCGGCAGGTTGATGCTGCGCACCTCGATGCCCACCAGTGGGTCTTCCTCGGATGCGAACACCGTGTTGGACGACACGTACACGCCATTCTGCAGAGACCCCACGGCGGAATTCACTCCGACGTTCACGATGTCGTAGGTGATCGTCACGGGCTCGCCCGGCGTCGCCGTGGGCGGCACCACTACGTCTTGGATCACCAGGTCCGCCGAAGGCGGCACGTACACGAGCAGCGGCGGCGATACCGCCACGTTGTTGAACTCCGCACCCCCTTCGTAGAGGTCGTTCCGGCTGTCGGTGCGCACGACGATGTAGTAAGGACCACTGGCCCAGCTCGGCACGGTCGTCTCCAGGCTCTCCGGCTCCGCTGCCGTCGACAGCAGATTCGCCGCGCCCTGAACCGCCCCCAGCGACACGTCGTTGCCATCGAACAGCGGATCGCGCGACAGGTACGCCTGGCTGAACCAGGTCCGGTCCACGACATCGCCGGGTCCGAGATTGGTCACCGCCCAGCGGATCGTCAGCGGCTGTCCGGCCGTGTCGGTGGCCGCCGCCGTCACCGCGCTCACCGTCAGGTTGGGGGGCGGGATGGACGTGATGGTCACCGGAGTCGGCGCGGCGAGAACGTCGTTGGCGGCGTTCTGATCGTCGCTTCCCGCGGGCAGGGTGCGAACGAAGACGTAATAGGTGCCTCCTAGCCCCGGGGGAATCGTGGGCGTGAACGTGCGCGTGTAGTTCTCCCCCGCGCCCAGCGTTCCGCCGTGGAAGGAGTTGGCGAGGAACAAATCGCCACCGAAGTTCGTGTCGGTCGACAGCCAGACTTCCTCGTTCCAGCTCCCGCTGAGCGTCGTCGCGAGTCCCAGGTTGCCGAGGGTCCAGGTCACCGGCAGTCCCGCGCCGGTCTGGGTCGCGCTCACGCCCAGGGACACCGCGGTGACCGCCACGTCGACCGGCGGGTAGGGCCGTACGTAGAACGAGCCGAGGGTGGCGAAATTGTCGCCCTCGTTGCTGTGCTCGTAGAGCTCGTTGCCGCTGTCGGTGACGAGGTGGGCGTAGTACGTGCCTCCCAGGTTCGTCGGCAATTGGATCGTCGTGTTCGCCGCGTAGTCCTGGTTCGTGGCGAGGGCGCGCGAGATTCGTACGCTCGCCGCCCGGTATCCACCGGCGGTGCTGACTGGGTTGGGCGAGATCCAGATGTCGTCGTTCCACCCGCCGTAGGTGCCGGCGACCCCGCGGTTCGCGACGTTCCAGGTCACGAGCGCCAGTCCTCCCGCCGCCGCGGTATCCGGCGTGGCTCCGCCCTCGGGCACCAGGTTGGGCCACGGCGAAAGGCTCACGGTCAATGTCCCCACGGCCTGCGCGACGTTGTTGTCCTCCCGGTACTCGCCTACCCCGCCGTGCACGTCGGTCTTCACGAACAAGTGGAACGTCCCCGAGAGGCCGTTCGGCAGCCCCATCTCCTGCGTTTGCGTGTAGGCCTGCGACAACCCGAGCACGCCGCTGCGCGAGAAAGTGCCCATCAACAGGTCCGAGCCCTCGTTCAGCGTCGCGTCGCTCGACAGCCACACGCGGTCGGCCCACGAGGTGTTGGGCGTCGGGTTGAACCCGCTGTTGCGAACCGTCCACGTCGCGGTGAACGACCCACCCGATGTCGCGCTCGTGGTCAGGATCTGCGTCGACTCCGCCACCAGATCGGGAGGCTCCTGCGCCGTCACCACGGTGGACTCCGCCGCCGCGGCGTTCACCTCCGATACGTACTCGAACACGCTGCCGGCCTCGGACACGCCCTGGAACTGCCCGTCGGCGGCGAGATCCGAAGCGACCAGCAGATACTTGCTCCCGACCGCCCAGGACGGGATCGTCACCTGCATGCTCCCCGTGTATTGGTCGAGAGGATCGAGCCCGCCCACGTGCTGGACGCGGCCGAGCGGAACATCGAGGACCCGGATCTGGCCGTTGCCCAGCACGGAATAGTCGAAGACCGGATCGTCCGACAGGAACGCCGTGTCCCACCAGCTATCCACGTTGGTGCGTCCGCTGCCCTGGTTCTGCACGGTCCAGCTCACGGCCACGGTCTCGCTCGAGAGCGCGGTGGGCGGAGCCACGACCTGGGTCACCACCAGGTTGGCGTACGTGCCCAGCGCCACGCTGACCCCGGAGGACAGGCCGAGGTTGTTCCCACCGATCGTCTCCGGGACCTGGCCGCCGTTGTCCGCCGCGACGAATACGTAGTAGGTGCCGTCGAGTCCGAGCGGAAGCGTCACGTTGCGGGTCACCGTGTAGGTCTCGTTCTGACCCAAGAACGTGAGGTTCGTCACCCGCACCAGGTGGACCGCCGTACCGCCGTCGAAGGTCGGGGTCGGTGACAGGTACACGTCGTCGAACCACGACGGCGCATTCGTTCCGCCGACGGCCTGATTGGCCACCGTGTACGAGATCCCGAGAACCTGGCCGGAGGTGGCCGTCGGCGGCACCAGCACCTGCGTCACCACCAGGTCCGGCAGATCCGCGATCGTCGCCCCGTTCGAGGCGCCGCTGAAGGCCGACACGTTCCCCGCGCAGTCGGTCGCCGAGGCGCGGGCGTAGTAGGTGTGCCCCTGCGCCCCGTTGTAGTCCGTCGTTCCCGCCGCGCCGATGGTCTGGTCCAGCAGCACGCTCCCGAACGTCGGGTCCTCCGAGACCTCGACGCGGTACGTCACGATCCCGCCGGCATCGGTTCCGGTGCAGGTGATCCGGAACGTGCTGCTGTCGAGCAGCAGCGTGGTGGGCAAGAAGACGGTGGGCGCCGTCTGGTCGACGCGGAAGGTGCGAGTCGCCGTCGCCACGTGGCCGAGCGCGTCGCGCGAGCGCACCGACAGGGTGTGCTCCCCCTCGCTCAAGGCGGTCAGGCTCGCCGTGGTGTCGCTCCCATACTCCGAATAGTCGCCGCCGTCACGCGACCACCCGTGCTGGATCGCGGCCCGCGGCGTGACCACGTCGGTCGCCGACCAGGCGAAGTTCGCCTGGGTTTCCGCGAAGCAGGCCCCCTCGTCCGGCCCCGAGGTGAACACGATGACCGGCGGCAGCGCGTCGCTCACGAACCCTCGGGTGGCGGGATCGGGATCCACGTTGCCCGCGAGGTCCACGGCGGCGACGTGGAAGGTGTGAGCGCCGTCGGCGAGACTGGTGAGCGTGGAAGTCGCCGCGCCGGACGGCGCGCCGAGCGCGCTATTGTCGAGCGCGGTCGAGAACCGCAGCTGGCCCGGCGCGGTCGTGTTGTCGTTCCCCGTGAACGTGAACGTCGCGCTGTCGCCGTTCACGACTCCGGAGGGCCCGGTCAGCAACTGGGTCTCGGGCGGTGTCAGGTCGATCGACCAGGCGCGCGTCGCGGGCGTGGCGTCCAGGTTTCCCGCCGCGTCGCGGGCCACGACGGCGAGGGTGTGTGGCCCCGCCGCGAGGCCCGACAACGCGATCTTGGTCGATGCCGAGAACGGTCCGAGGGTGTCACCATCCACCTTGAAGGCGAATTCCACCAGGTTCGGCGGGGTCAGGTTGTCGGTGGCGGATACGGTGAACGCTGGTGAGGAGGTGTTCGACCAGCTGCCCTCGGCCGGTCCATCCGTGATCAATGCATTGGGCGGCGTGAGGTCGACCACGAACGGCGTCGCCAGCGAGTCCTCGAACAGGTAGGCGTCGCGAGCCTTGAGGTGAAACACGTGTGCCGCTTCGGATAGGCCGTTGAAGGATGCCTTCGTGGTCGGGCCCCACGCCGAGGTGGCGCCCCCGTCCATCCGATAAGCGTATTCGATCGTCTCCGGAGCCTGCGTGCTGGTCGCCGAGAACGTGAAGGACACGTTCGCCTGAGTCCCATAGGCCGGCGGGCCGCTGATGACGAACTTCGAGGGCGCCTCGAGGTGCACGATGAAGCCACGGCTCAGGGGGGCACTCTCGTTCCCGGCCCGGTCGAGTGACTTGACCGCGAAGGTGTGCGCCCCCTCGCCGAGGCCGAATAGGTCTCGGGAGGTCGAGGTCGATCCCGGCGACCAGGGGCCGTGGTCGACGGAATGTTGGTACTCCAGCTCCCCTGTGGCCGTGAGGTTGTCCGTCCCCGACACCACGAATTGGGGCGCCGAGGTGGTGATGACGGCCCCCTCCGCCGGGCCGGTGACGATCGAAACCGTCGGATTCGTGAGGTCCACCGTCCACGTGCGTGCCGTCGGCGTCCTCTGCTCGTTCGCCGCCTCGTCCCGGGCCATCACCTCGAAGGTGTGAGAGCCCTCGGAGAGACTGTCGACCGTGACGGTCGTTGCGAAACTGAAGGCGCTCCAATCCCCCCCGTCCAGGCGATAGCGGAACTCCAGCGCGCCCGGCGGGCTCGCGTTGTCGCTCCCCGTCCACGTGAAGGTCGCGGCCGATACGTTGGAGTGGCTGCCTTCGGCAGGGCCGGTGAGAATGCTCGAGGTCGGAGGCACGGTGTCGGCGACCACGGTCCATGAGCGAGTCGCGGTCGCGCTCACGTGACCGGCCGGGTCATAGCCCCGGACCGAGAACGTATGAGGCCCCAGCGTGAGCCCGTTGAAGGTGACGGTGGTGTCGGGCGATGGCGATGGGAACGTGGCCCCGTCGAGGGAGGTCGAATAGGTGAGCGAATCCGTGGGCGCGACCGCATCGGAGCCGGCCCAGCCGAACACGACGTGGTTCCGCGTGCTCTCCCCGCCCTCGGCGGGTCCACGGGTAAACGCGACCGACGGCGCTCCGGTGTCCACGTACCACGTCCGCGTCGCCGTGGCGGTGAGGCCCGCGTCGTCGGTCGCGCGGACGATCACCGTGTGCTGGCCTTCCGCGAGCCCGCTGAGGGTGAGAGACGTGTCGGAGCTCTCCGAGCCGAACCCACCCCCATCGATGTTGGTGGCCCAGGTCGTCGCCGGGCGTGAGGCATCCGCGGAGAGCGAGTCGATCGTCCAGGCGAGCACCGCCGAGGCGGAGTCGACGAAGGATCCCGCGGCGGGGCCGGTGAGCAGCGCGACGTGCGGAGGCCGCGCATGCACCCGGAACGTGCGGGAAGCCGGCGAGGGGTCGACGTTGTCGTTCAGATCCACGGCTCGGACCTGGAACGTGTGGGCGCCATCGGCGAGCCCGCTATAGATGACGGACGTGTCGGAGGACGGCGCCGAGAATCCCCCGCCGTCGAGCTGCCAGCCGAACCGGAGGTAGGCGCTCGGGATCAGGTTGTCGGTGCCGCGGAAATCGAAGGTGGCGTCGGAGACGAGCTGACGCGAGCCCTCGGCGGGCCCGGCCGTGATCTCGGTCTCGGGAGCATCGAGGTCGCGCACGACGTCGGCGCTGCTGCGGGGGCAGAGGCGGAAACCGGCGACGACCTCGTGCACGATGCCGTCCACGGTCAAGATCGTGGGGGGATCGGGCGGATCGTAGGTGTCGAGGACACCGTTCAGGTTCGCGACGAGGATCTCGTGAATCCACTCCCCGAGTGGTCCGCCCAGGCGGAAGTCCTGGCCGGCGGACGCCACGTCGTTCACCCGTCCCGCGTCGATATGGACCGGCATCCCTTCGTAGTCCTCGGTGGTGATCCCAGAGGCGAGCGTGGAGATCGCCACCGAAGGGGCGGGCGGAATCGTGCCGGCGCCCTCGTCCACCAGATTGGCGATGAAGACCGCTTCGGTCTCTTGGCTGAACTCCTGAATGTGCGCGCCGGCGATCAGGTACTTGCGGCCGCGAACCAGGGGACTCGGCGGGCCGAACAACGACACGCCGCTCCGAGTCCCACCCGCCTCGTCCTGGACGTAATAGAGGTTCCCGAACACCCCCGTGCAGATTCCGCGGAACGAAACGGTCGCGCCCGCCGTGAATCCGGGGCCCGCGAAGCGCGAGCGGTCCAGGGCCGGCAGGAAGGCCGGATCGGCCTCCTGGATCGCGGCGACGGTCATGACGCCGCCCACGAAGTAGCGTGACTGTGGTGGAGTCATGAGGCACGCCGGGCACCCGGCGGATCCGATGCTCTCGCAGCGCACCGAGTCTCCGACGCCGTCGCTCAGCGGCAGGCTCGAGGTCAGGCGCACGAACCGCCCGCTCCCTCCTTCGACCGACGCGGTCGCCACTCCGACCCCGGAGGCCAGCGAGTAGTTCGAGGCGATCGAGGCGCTCGACACGTCCACGCTGCGGTCGAACTCGAGCCGCAGCAGGTCGTCCTCGATCGCGTACGCATTCACCAGGTTCGGAGGCGCGGCGAGGAACAGGTCGTCGCCGTCACGGAGCTGCACCCGGTAGGTGTTGATCGTCGAGGTGG
>JADMIO010604027.1_pt1 | contig 45912 bp, 44 predicted proteins | sample 8958161 | NCBI WGS metagenome assembly JADMIO01 (sample SAMN16585339, study PRJNA669376) | soil metagenome | isolation source: Crop rotation soil | place: USA: Cullars Rotation, Alabama | collected 2011
CGGGGGTATTGCTGCGCCCGCCTCCGCGCCGGCGTCGGCGCCGGCAATGGCGTCGGCGCCGGCCAACGTCGTTGCATCTCTCTTTGCCAAGCTGCGCGCAGTGACGCCCGGGATGCAGGAAAAGCCCTCGCCGGGAGACTGGCTGCAATGGGGACGGACCCCGGACGCCCAGAACTTCAGTCCGCTGACGGCGATCAACCGGAAGAATGTTGCGAACCTCGCCCCAGCATGGCGCGCGGCGCTGCAACCGGGGCCCAGCATGCCGATGCCGCTGGTCCATGACGGCGTGATGTTCCTGCAGACGACGCCCGATGTCGTGTTCGCCCTGAATGCGGCGAACGGCGAACTGCTCTGGCGCAGCGTCTACACACCGAGCGTGCCGTCGTCCCAGAAAATGGGGCTCTCGCTGGCGGGCGGACGCGTGTTTGTGCCGACCTCGGACCTTCATGTGATCGCGCTCGACGCCAAGACAGGCGCCGCGGTCTGGGACCACACAATCGAACTCAGCGCGCCTGCAACCAACCGGCGCGATTTCCAGCTGCGCTCGGCGCCGCTGATCGTTGGCGACAAGGTGATCCAGGGCGTGACCGCAAGCGGGGCGCCCGGCGGCGGCTTTATCGTCGGGCTCGACATTGCGACAGGCCGAGAACTCTGGCGCTTCCACACCATTCCGCGGCCGGGCGAGCCGGGCGGGAATAGCTGGAACGGACTGCCGATCGAGGGGCGCAAAGGCGCCTCCGTCTGGGACCAGGGCAGTTACGACAAGGCGCTGAACCTCGTCTATTTCGGCGTCGGCCAGACCTACGACACGGCGCCGCTGCTCAAGCGCTCGGACGATCCGTCGGTCAACAACGATGCGCTTTATACCGACTCCACGCTCGCGCTCGATCCCAACACCGGCAAGCTGGTCTGGTACTATCAGCACCTCGCCAACGACCAGTGGGATCTCGACTGGGTGTTCGAGCGGCAGCTCACGACCATGAAGGTTGGCGGCAAGACAAGGCGCGTGGTGATGACCATCGGCAAGATGGGCATTCTCGATGCGCTCGACGCCAAGACGGGCGCCTACCTCTTCTCGATCGATGCGGGCACGCAGAACGTCATTGCCAGCATCGATCCCGTCACCGGCGCCAAGACCATCGATCCCACCAGGATCCCCGATGTGACGCGCTCAACGCTGATCTGCCCCGGCGTCTCCGGCGCTCGCGCCTGGCCTGCCACGTCGCTGAACGCCAGGAGCCAGACGGTCTTCGTGCCGATCACCGAGTGGTGTCTCACCTTCGGCGCGCAGGGCTCGAAGCTTCTCTCCGCGCCCGGCGCGAGCTTCACCAACGCCAACCACCCGGATGCAGACAAGGACGGCATGATGGGCCGCCTGCAGGCCATGGATCTTTCGACTCAGAAGCGCGGCTGGAACCACGACCTGCCGGCCCCGATTTCGACGTCAGTGCTTGGCACCGCCGGCGGGGTGGTGTTCGCCGGCGACCTCGATCCTGCGCTCAAGGCGTTCGACGACCGCGATGGCAAACTGCTGTGGACGGCTGCGCTGGATAATTTTCCAAGTTCGAGCGTCATCACCTATTCGGTCGGCAAGACTCAATACGTCGCCGTCGTGACGGGCCTGCGCAACAACCATGTCAACGATCTGTCCCGCCGCTATCAGGCGTTCCGCCGTGGCAGGGGCGAGACGCCGCCTGCGCCTGCGGGCGCGCCGGCGATACAGGTCTTTGCGCTCAATGGAGGGGCCCGCTAGCCCCAGATCTGTTCGGGATCGACGCCGAGAGCGTCCATCTTGTACTGGTCGTAGGCGTGGTTGCCGAAGAAATCGAGGAACACTTCGTTGGCGATATGCACCAGCTTGCGGCAGGCATAGTCCAGATCGCCATCGAGGCTCCGGATCGCAAGCGTCAGCGCATTGCCTTTCTTTCGTAGAGTCAGCTGCGCGCGCGTTTCATCGACGCGGCGATGCTCGGGCTTTTCTGAAAACCGCTTCAGGAAGGCGCGCAGGGCAGGCGTCAGCGCAGGCTCGATATCCGTCGAGGGCAGGAAGTCCGGCAGGGCAATGGACTTTCGCTTGCGGTCGAAGGAGATGTCCATCGCGCGCTGATAGAACCAGCGGATGCGGTATCGGGCGACGCTGGAGGTGTGCTCAAGACGGGCATAGCCCTTGAACACGCCCTTCTCGGCGTAGGTTTTCAGGATCCGATCGATGAGATCGATGTCGGTTTCCTCAGCCGTATCCGCAGCGCCACGCGGCATGGTCTTGTTCCTGCGCCGCCCTAGTGCATCCCGCCGACGACGTTGGGCTCGGACCCGCCCCACAGCTGTCCCGGCGGATACTTGGACGCCTCGGTGAATTCCTTGATCGCCTGGACGTTGATCAGCGACGGCAGGCTTTCCTTGGCGGCGATATCATAGGCGCGCTTCAGGGCCGCGCGGAATTCTTCCGGCGTGCAGACATATTCGCCGCGGCATCCAAGGCCCTCGGCCATCTTGTCGTAGCGCAGGTTCTCCTGGAACAGATGCAGGTGCACCGAGCGCGGCGAGCCTTGTGCGGCCGCAAACGTGCCCCACGCATTGTTATTGTACACGACGCCGATGGCCGGGATCTTGTACTTGGCCGCAGTCTCCAGTTCGAACAGGCTGTAGGCCATCCCGGCATCGCTGCTCACGCAGATGGAAGGCGCGCCCTTGTAGGGCGCCTGCGGGCCGACGCCTTCTTTGACGGCAGCGGTCGCTCCTATCATCATCGAGAGGTCCGGGCCGATGGCGCCGAACTGGTAGGGCGGAATGATGCCTTGCCCGGGCCGGTTGGCGCGCACCATGGGGCCGATATAGCCGGGGCAGGTGTTGCCGCCCCAGCCATAGATCGTCTGCTTGGGATCGATGCCGTTCTTGCCGACGTAGAAGAACTCCCGGATTTCCTTGCCGATGACGGCAGGATGCAGGAAGCCCGTGTCGTTGCTGTACTTGAGGCCGAGCTTGTAGGTCTCTTCGAGATTGTCCTCGTACTTCTTGCGCGCGGCGTGCACCTCCGACACCCACGAGTCGCGTTTCTTCTTGGGAAGCGCTGCCGCCAGTTCCTCGAGAAACGCCGCCTCGTCGGCGACGATGCCCAGATCCAGCGGCCAGTTGCGTCCAAGGTCTTCAGCCACCGGATGGACACGGATCGCCTTGACGTCCGGGTTGAACTTGAACTCGCCGGGGCTCGGCATGCAGTACTGCCCGACGAAGATGACAAGGTCCGCGCTCATCAGGGCGTCAGGCGACAGGTTGCACGACAGGCGGTGATCGTCCGGGAAGTGGCCGCGCATCGGGCCGGTGATGCAGACGACGAACTCGTTCTTCTCCGCCGCCTTCAGCAGGGGCTCCCAGCCCTTGTGCTGGAACACGCCTTGCCCCGCGACGAGGATCGGCCGCTGCGCCTGGTTGATCAGGTCGACCGCCCTGGCCATGTCCTTGGCGCCCGGATGGGCAACCGACTCCGTGCGGTACTTGGCCTTGTCGTAGTAGTCGGTGAGCGTCGACGGGTCGGTAAAGCGCTGGCGCGCGACTTCGCCCGGAAAGTCGAGGTGCACCGGGCTGGGCACGCCCGTCTTCAGGTGCCGGAATGCGTAGGCCCCGTATTCGTGAACACGGTTGGGCGCCGTGATGCGCTTGCCGTACTTCTTGATCCCCGTGGTCATCGGCTGCTGCTGCAGCTGCTGGATGAAGTACTCGCGGTCTTCTCCGGAGAGCTGAACGTTGCTCGCCAGGACCAACAGCGGCGTGCGCGCGGCATTTGCCGCCGCGATGTTCTTGATCATGTGGGTGAAGCCCGGACCCTCCGTGCCGGAGGCGGCGACCACTTCGCCTGTCGCCCGGGAGAAGCCGTCAGCGGCGGCGCACATCGATCCTTCGGTGCGCCCGCCATAAGAAGGGATACCCGCCGCCGCGAGGGCGTGGATGATCGTGTAGTTGCCCGGCGCGCAGAACAGCGCGGCGAGATTTTCCTTCTTGCACAGCTGCGCGAAAATCTCGGCGCCCGTCATCCCCCGGCCCGTGAACGCAAGCTCCTTGGGAGGATCGGACAGCGAGGCCGGTATCTCTTTCGGGATCTTGATGGATGCGATCGCAGCGGCCGCAGTCGCGTTCTGGGCCTGGGCAGAGCCGGCGAACAGGGGCAGGGCGCTTACGGCGACGGCGCCGGCGGCCAGGGGCTGGAACACCTGGCGGCGGGTGGGGCTCGGCGCCGTGTCGGCGGCGTCCGTATTGCCTGCTGCGGGGACTTCTTCTTTCGGTGAACCGGTCTTGAGGTCCGTCATGGTGTTGTCCCTCCCGTTCGGAATGCGTGTCTGGCGAATGCGTGTCTGGCGGATTGCGCGTTTAAGGTTGCTTTGCTGGCTGGCGGTCCGCCGGCCACAGGCTTTGGATGAAGTTGACGAGATTCCAGAGATCGCTCTCTTTGCTGATCTTGCCCTTGTAGGGCGGCATCGTCACGGCTGCCCCGTCGCGAAGCGATTTGAAGATCTGTCCCGGCTCCGCACCGTTGTTCCAGAATTTCGGCTCGGTGAGATCGGTCGCGTTCGCGATGACGTCGATGAGCGCTTTCCCATCCGGTCCATGACAGGCCGCGCAGTTGTGGAAGAGATAGAGCTGCTTTCCGGCGGCGATGGACTCGGCAGTGAATGGCACAGGGTTCTTGAGCGCCGCGGCTTCTTCCGCAGTGAGGGCAGGCGATTGCGTGGTCAGCGTTCCTGACGCGGTCTGGCCCCACGCGGACTGAAGTGGGCCAGCGATCAGAGCTCCGGCGAACACCGCAAGTCCGATACGCAACGCGCCCATGTTTTTCTCCATGACATCGCCGACGCTATTTCACCCGCTCGCGTGCAGCAAGACGAGTACGTGAACGTGCTGTCGCCCTCGCGTTCAACCCCTCTGTAAATTCTGAGGACAGAACAAGTATTCGTGATACCGAAAGACATGCGGCTGCTGGGTTGGACATCTCGCAGGAGCCGGCGGCGCAACATCCTCGATTTGATTTGGATTTCTGCGGACGTTGCCTGCAGGACGTCACGGCCCGCCCGTTTTGCGGCGATAGCGAAGGGGCGTGTTGCGCTGCACCTACGTGGCCCGCGCAGTTTGAGCCGGACTGGAGTCATGGCTTACTTCGATAAACCGGCTTCGGAGGGAAAATGCGTTCAGCGCTCGACAGGCTCGCGGCCGGCTCGTTCCTGGCGCTGTCTGCCGGCGTGGCGGGACTACTGCTTGCGAGCTGCGTCAGCCCTGCGGGGGAGACCGCTTCGGCAGCGCCGGCCAACTCCAGTCCAGCCTCAAAGCTGACCCTTGTCGCGACACGACGGGTCACCGAGCTGCAATACGCACACGCCATCGCGGACAACTTTGGACCCGCGATCAAGGTGGAAGGCAGGTTCGAACCCGAGCTCCGCAAGGACGGCCTGCTCTCGATCGGCGCCAGCGAAGCTTCCATATCGGATGCAGGCTTTGCGCAGTACTTCGCGATTGCCCGTTCGATCGCCGACCAGGTCCTGCTGAACACGCCCACTCAGGAAAATCAGAAGGCCGCCGTCCAGGCCGCCCGCGACAAGGTGGTGACCTGCACGCCCGCCAGGGCCGATGCGCCCGACGCCGCGTGCGCCGAGACATTTATCCGCACCTATGGCGAGCGTTTGTTCAGGCGCCCTCTTTCCGATGCGGACGTCGCCTCGCGTGTCCGGTTCGCAGAGGCTGCCGCCATCCAGAACAAGGACTTCTATCACGGCCTCAAGCTGGCGCTGATCAGCCTGCTCACCGCGCCGGAGTTCCTTTTCCGCCTGGAGACCGCCGAACCTGACAGCGCCTCGCCCGGGTCCATGCGCCTCGACGGCTACACAAAGGCTGCTCGCCTGTCTTACCTGATGTGGGATGCTCCGCCCGATACAGAGTTGCTCGCAGCGGCCCGGGACGGCTCGATCAACACGGCGGCGGGTCTGAAAGCGCAAATCGACCGGCTCTCGGCCAATCACGCCCGCATGGAAGTGGGTCTTCGATCCTTCTTCATCGACATGCTTGGCTTCAACATGTTCGAGGATCTGACGAAGGATCCGAAGGTCTATCCGAAATACGGTCTGGCCGTGGCCGAAGGCGCGCGCGAACAGACATTGAGAGTGCTGGTCGACCAGCTCATCACGAAGAATGGCGACTATCGCGACATCTTCACGACGCGGGACAGCTTCATCAACCGTGCGCTCGCGCCGGTCTACAAGGTGCCCTACACCTACGATGGGGAATGGACCCGCTACACCTTCCCGCAGGAATCCGGCCAGTCGGGCGTGCTGACCCAGGCCACGTTCATGATGCTGTTTGCCCATCCCGGCCGGTCGTCGCCGACCGTTCGCGGCGTGAAGCTGTCCGAGATCTTCCTGTGCATGAAGATTCCGCCACCCCCGGCCGATGTCGACTTCTCCAAGGTCCGCGACTCCGATGCGGGAACCGTGCGCCAGCGTCTTCTCCAGCACGCCACCAACGCCGGTTGCTCAAGCTGCCACCTGATCAGCGATCCGCCGGGCCTCGCGCTTGAGAATTTCGACGGCCTCGGCCAGTTCCGCACGATGGAGAGCGGCCAGAAGATCGACGTCTCCGTCGACTGGCTGGGCAAGAAGTTCGAGGGGTCGCAGGGGCTCGGCGCCATGTTCCACGACGACCCGCAAGTCCCGGCGTGCCTTGTCCGAAACCTCATCGCATACGGGACGGGCAGGACGCCCGATACGATCGACTACGCATTCATGGACCGCCAGACCAAGGGCTTCGCCGCGGGCGGATACAAGGTGCCGGCCCTGCTGGCGGAGATCGCCGCTAGTCCCGAATTCTATCGTGTCGACTTGCCGAAACCAGGCTTGCCGTCTGCAGGCCCGCAGGCGGCAAGCGTGACGGCGGCGCCGGCGGCGCCACACTCGGCTTCATAGGTGAAGACCATGTCGAAGATGAAAACGAGACTGCTGCTTCCGGTGCTGCTGGGGCTCGCATTCGCTGCGCCTGCGCCGGCGTTTGCGGATTGGTCGAAGGGCTTTGTCGTCGACTACTTCACCGATCCGGGCTGGAAGGGCGGGGAGAAGGATTCAAACTGTCCCACCGGCGATGACCCGCCGCCCGACTGGGTGAAGTTGATGACCACGTCCTGGCGCACCGAGGCGGAGGCCAGGAAAATGCTGACCGGCGCCGCCGTCGGAGGCGTAAGGCTCAATGACCGCGGACCGAAGCCGGGGATGAACGTCAACCGGGATCCAACCCTGATCGCCGATCCCAGGGCGAAGATGGTCGTCGGCAACACGGGATATGGTTTCGATCTCGACCACAATCCCAGCACCGGCTTCACCTCTCCCGACGGCAAGCAGAAGGGTCTCGACAATCAGTACTATCGCGCCGTGGGCTGCTTCAAGCAGTACCGCGGCGGCGGCCGCGGCTCGAAGGAGACGCGCGGGGGCGAAGACTATGAGATGACCGAGATGCGCGCCGGCGTCTTCACCGTCGTCGTCGTTCTGTCAGGCGATGGCGCCGATCCGATGAACGACCCAAACATGCGGGTCGGCTTCTACCTGTCGAAGGACAAGCTGGGAATCAACGCCGACGGCGCGGTCGGGACAGATGACTCCTACCGCATCGATCCCGATCTGCGCTTCACGACCGTGTTCGAGGCGAAATCGGCCAACGGAATCATCACGCCGAAAAAGCCGCTGGAGCGGCTGCGTCTGCGCGAGCCCGGATCGCGCTATGGCTTCGGCCAGGACCTGATCCTCGAGAAGCCGCAGGTGCGCATCACCATGAAGCCGGACGGCAAGATCACGGCCGACATGGGCGGATACCGCAACTGGCGCTACATGTATGTGGGCTACGCATCAGCCGCCAGCGCAGCGGAACAGCCGGGCGGCTATCAGTTCGCCGCGCTCTGGTACAACACCAAAAAGCTTGCAGACTGGAAGCCGCCGGGCGTTGAGGGACCGAACACCCACATTTCCATGTTCTATTCGATGGACGCCATCCCGGCATTCGTGATCACCCCCGACACCCATCAGGTGGTCAAGCGAGCAGAGGTGTTCTCGGGCGTGTCCCAGGCGGCCTCGCGCACGCCGGAGGAGCTGGCGCGCTCCATGCGCACCATCGGCACCGAGGCGGGTTTCGTACTGGTTGGCGGGGCAAGGGCCTGGCCGAACAAGCCGAAGCCCGACGATCCCGCGCCGCCAAACGATCCGCTCTACTGGGCCAAGGCGATCCAGGACCCTCGCGGCGGCTATTACGCCATTGGCCTCGCCTCGCCCGCGGAACCCCCGCCATCGATGGAGAATGCCCTGGCGGGGAGATAAGGCTGGACGCGAACGTGCGTTGGATCAGACTAGAGGCTTCTTGAGGACTGCCCCCATGACCAAGTTCACCCGCAGGTCGATGTTGCGAGGCGCTCTGAGCGGTGCGGCCGTTTGCGTCGGCATACCGGCCCTCGACATTTTCCTCGATGGAAACGGCAAGGCCTATGCGGATGGCGCCAAGCTGCCGCTCCGTTTCGGAACCTATTTCTGGGGGCTGGGGCTGACGCCGATTATCACAAACGGCGTCGCCAGCGGATCGCGCTGGATTCCGAAGGAGTCAGGGAATGCCCAATGGACCCTCACGCCGCAGCTGAAATCCCTTGAGGGCCTCGAGAAGAAGGTCACCGTCCTGTCGGGCTTCAAGGCCGAGCTCGAAGGCAAGACGAATGTGCCGCACTTCAGCGGCACCGCTTCAGTCCTCACCGGCCGCGCTCCGCGCGAGGCGAACAGGTATGAGGGCGCAACATTCGATACGGTCATCGCCGATGCGATCGGCGGGGGAACGCGCTTCCGCCAGATCGATATTTCGCCCTATGGCTCGGCGAAGTCGTACTCGACGCGCGCCGCCGGCTCGGCGACGTCCCCGGCTGACGCGTCCCCGCTGCAGCTCTACCAGCGGCTGTTCGGCGAGGGCTTCCAGGATCCGAACTCGGACACGTTCACGCCCGACCCGCAGGTCATGCTGCGCAAGTCGGTCCTGTCGGCTGTCGGCGAGCAGCGCCAGGCGCTGATGTCGTCGCTCGGCGTCGCCGACAAGACCGCGCTCGACCAGTATTTCACCGCCGTGCGCTCGATGGAGAACCGGCTGGCGCTCGAACTCGAAAAGCCGGCGAAATGCGAAAGCTGCGTCGTGCCGAAGAAACCGGCCAACACTCCGCTGGCGCGCGACATCTACGCCGTGAACAAGAACAACAAGCTGATGGCCGAGCTCCTGGCCATGGGCCTTGCCTGCAACCAGACCAAGGTCTTCACGGCCATGCATTCGGACGGCACCAACGGCGTCTTCCTGCCGGGCGATCCTGCGATCTACCACCTCCACACGCACGACGAGCCGGTCGATTCCAAGCTCGGCTATCAGCTGCTTTCGGAAAAATGCGCTGGCCTCTGCGCCGACGGCTTCGGCGATTTCGTTCATGCCCTTGATGCGATCAAGGAAGGGGATGGCACCCTCCTCGATAACACCCTGGTGTTCGGCTATTCGGACAGTGGCTATGCAAAAAACCACTCCGTGGAAAACATACCGTTCCTGCTCGCCGGCGGCGCAAGGGGCGCGCACAAGTCAGGCAAGCACATCCAGGGCAATGGCGATCCGGTCAGCCGCGTTGTTCTCACCGCCCAGCAGCTGGCCGGTCTGCCCGCTGGCCAGTTCGGCGACGGCGCCATGAAGACCACCAAAGCGATCAGCGAGATCGTGGCTTGATCGTCCGGAGAGCACGAGCGTGAAGCGCACCGCACTGGCCCCTCGCTCGCCGGCCGAGTTGCGCCGCCCGAAACCTTTGGCACGCCGTCCGGCGGTGTCGCCGGAAAGCTGGGGCGAAAGCCCGGGCAGCCAGGTCAAGCCTGTCTCGCGTGCCTTCCAGATCCTGCGCTACCTCAGCGAGACGGGCGTGCCGGTCCGCGCCGTCAATGTCGCCCGCGCGATGGGCATGCACAACTCGACCTGCTTCAACATCCTGCGCACCATGGTTGCCGAAGGCGTTCTGGAGTTCCACGCCGAGAGCAAGACCTACTCGATCGGCATCGGGCTCGTGAAACTGCTCGGCTCGACGCTGGCCGACAGCAACAGGATCGGCGCCGTGACCCCGCTGTTGCACGATATCGCGGAGCGCTTCGGCTTGACGGCGACGCTGTGGCGCCGGGTTCCGCCCGATCGCATCGTGCTCGTCGCCGTGGCCTACACCCCCGGCGGCTTCCGCATCCACATGGGGGAGGGGCAGCGTCTTCCCATGCTCAGCGGCGCGACGGGCCGTCTGGTTGCGGCGTTCGGCGACCTCACCCGCCAGCAGGTGGAAGACGGGTTCCGCAAAGTGCGCTGGGGCCGCCCACTGAGTTTCGAGAGCTACTGGCGCGGCGTCCGGCTGGCGAAGAAGAATGGCTGGGCGGTGGACGACGGCGATTTTTCGCAGGGCGTTCTGATCATCGATGCGCCGGTCTTCAACCGGCTGGGCGAACTTTCCTACTCGATCTCCACCGTTTCGTTCCGCGCCCAGCAGGACGATGCGACGATCGCCCGGATCGGCAAGGAGCTTCTCGCAGCCAGCCGGAAGATGACGGATCTGCTGTTCTGACCCGCCATCGGTCCGGCGGGTGATCATCAATGTTGTTACGGGTTCCATTGGAGGGCGGTACATGAAGCTTCGCACAGCGTTGACATCCGGTCTTGCCATCGTGCTGGCGGGCGGGATGGCGGGCGTCTCGGCGGCCCAGCAGGTCCAGCCGGTTGCCATCAGCGAAGCCGACATGGCCATCGGCGCCGCGACCTTCGACAACAAGTGCAAGGGCTGTCACGACCCGGCCGTGGACCGCGCGCCCTCGCGCGAGGTCCTGGCGCAACGCGCGCCGGAACAGGTCGTCACGTCGCTGACGGCAGGATCGATGCAGGCGATGGCTTCGGGCCTGACGCCCGACATGGTGCGGGCGGTCGCAACCTACCTCACCGGCAAGCCCTTCTCCGACGCCGGCGCAAAGGTGGGCGTGCAGCCGCCGGACAACATGTGCGCGGGCGCGGCCCCGGTCATCAAGGCGGCGGCGACGGACTGGAATGGCTATGGCAAGACGGCGGCGTCGAACCGCTTCCAGGAAAAGACGACAATCAACGACAGGAATATCTCGAAGCTCAAGGTGAAGTGGTCGTTCTCGCTGGCGGGCGGCCGCGCGGGCCAGCCAACGATCATCGGCGACAGGATGTTCTTTGTCACCTTCGCGGGCGACGCCTATTCGCTGGATGGCAAGACGGGCTGCGTCTACTGGCGCAATCACATCGGCTCGCCGATGCGCTCCTCGCCGCTGGTGGCGAACCGGCCAGGTGAATCGCCGTCAGGCTGGGTGATGTATGTCGGCGACTTCAACCGCGATTTCCGCGCGCTCGATGCGATGACGGGCAAGGAGATCTGGAAGACAAACGTCAGCAAGCATCCCCTGTCGATGCTGACCGGCAGCCCGACAATCAGCGGCGACCGCATCTATGTGCCGGTGTCGTCCTCGGAAGAGAATACCGGCAACCTGCCGAACTATTCCTGCTGCACCTTCGGCGGGCTGGTGAACGCGCTCGACATCAAGACCGGCAAGATCATCTGGACGACACAACTCCTGGACCCCAAGCCGACACGGAAGAACGACGCGGGCACGCAGCTCTATGGTCCTGCCGGAGCGGCAGTGTGGTCGCAGCCAACAGTGGATACCAAGCGCGGCCAGCTTTATGTGACCACCAGCGACAGCTATACCGAGGCGCCCGCGCCGACCGCCGACGCAGTCGTGGCAATAGGCCTTGCCGACGGCAAGATCCGGTGGGTGAAGCAAACGTCGGAGAACGACAACTTCCTTATCGGCTGCGGCGCCACGCGCAGGGGCATCAATTGTCCGACCGGCGAGATCGGTCCCGACCATGATTATGGCGCATCTCCCATCCTGTTCACGCTGGCCAATGGCAAGCAGGTCATCCTTACCGGCCAGAAGTCGGGCGCGGCCTACGGCGTCGATCCCGATACCGGCAAGCAGCTCTGGGTAAACCAGGTCGGGCGCGGCTCGGCGCTGGGCGGTGTCGAGTGGGGCATGGCCGCCGACAAGAAGTCGCTCTTTGTCGCGATCTCGGATGCCGCTGCACGCGAAGGCGCCAAGGCCGGCGTCTATGCCGTCGATCCTGCAACCGGCAAGACCGTGTGGTCACAACCAGCGCCCAAGGTCGCCTGCGGCTGGACCGGGAGACGCTGCATCAACGCGCAATCGGCGCCGGTCACGGCGATCCCCGGCGCGGTGATCGCAGGAGGCCATGATGGCTGGCTGCGCGCCTACGCAGCCTCGACCGGCAAGGTGCTGTGGGAGTTCAATTCCGCCGGCCAGACCTATCAGACGGTCAACGGCGTCGCCGACCAGGCAGGCGGCTCCTTCGACCACACCGGCTTCGTCGTCTCGGGCGGAATGATGTACGCCGTCTCCGGCTACAACGGCGCAACAGGCGCGGTCGGCAACCCGCTCAACGTCCTGCTGGCCTTCTCCGTGGACGGCAAATAGACGAGCGGTTCGGAATCAGCCCGCGCAGCGTTTCGCGGCCTCCGCCGGCGAGACCCAAAGCGCCGGCGAATCCGCCCGGCATTCAGTCTCTGCGAGTAGGGCAGGGCGGTCTGGCGGAGAGGGTGAGATTCGAACTCACGGTACCCGTGAAGGTACAACGGTTTTCGAGACCGTCCCGATCGACCACTCCGGCACCTCTCCGCGGGACGCGGGGGTATAGCATCCAAAACGTTAAGCGCAAGCAACGCCCGCCGCGCCCGCCGTCCGCGGTGAAAAAGGCCCCAAAAGCGTCACTCTCATGCGGGGCGCCGTCTCCCCGGGTTCCCCTTCGGCGGGCTTGTCGCGCCGAAGCCCTGGCGAAGGCGGGGGGCCGTGGAATTCGCAGCCCCACGCACCTTGCCGCGCCAGCACGGCGATCAATTCCCCACGATGTCATTCCGGAAACGGCCTTCGCGCCTCCTCCCCCTGAAAGGGGGAGGTCGAGCACGCGAGGCCGCAGGCCGAAGCGCGCGCATGGGGTAAGCGACGGCGCCGAAGGCGCGATCTGGTGCGGGGGACCAATTCGTCCGCTGCGCGGACCGCGCCTCACCCCCACCCCGACTTCGCTTCGCGAAAGTCGGACCTCCCCTTTCCAAGGGGAGGATGTCCCCGCACCGGCCCATACCGGTGGAAGATTTTCGAAAACGTTAGACAGGTATGGCGCGTCCACCCTCACCGCTTCCTCAGCAAAATCCACAATCGACACAAAATCACGGTTCTCGAACTGTAGGGGTCCAAAACCGTGAGACACTCAACCCATGAGCTTGATGGCGATCATTCTCTGGGCCCTGCATGCGCTGTCTCCAACGAGAGGGCTGATCGAGGGCGTGCGTCATCTCCTGACCGCCGTGTGCAACCAGCTCACCGCTCACGCCTCGCAGGACTGGCTGTGCGCCAATCCGGATGATCCCCGCGGCGTCGCCACGCTCGAGCGCTATCTCGACGACGCCGAGGCGATGATCCACTTCATCATCTACCAGAAGGCGAGGGCGATCCTGGGCCTGCGCCACACACCGTGGAGGCGATACCGCCCCTCTCCGCCCCAGCGCCGCCGCGCGCAAACCTTCATCGCGCTCTACGCCCGCTTCGAGGCCTGCGCGCTGCGCTTCGCCGATATCGACCGTCTGGCCGAGCGCCGCGCCGAAAAGCTCGCGCGCCTGCTGGAGCAATCCGGGTTTCAACTGGCCGAGCCTGCCCATGCAGCGTTCGCAAGCGGGCTCACGCAGCGCGGCGAGGGCTGCGCCGCCGGCGCGACATCCCCCATCATTCCTGTCTGTCCGACACTCCGTGCGCCCCAACGCGCCGGCCAACGCGCCGGCCCGGGCGCCCGCGCGCCGCCCTGGCGCAGCCCTCTCCGGCAATCAGATCCCACCCCAACCCGCACGTCCTCACCTGCGAGAACGATCCCTCATGCCCCGAATGCGATTTCCTTCTGCTTCAGGCCCTTCTCCTTGAGCGCTTCGGCGATGCGATGGCGGTGGCACTTTGCCTCGTCGCCACAGAAGCAGAGCAGGGCGGTCACCTGCGCCCGGCACAGCTCCTCGGCTTCGAGCAGGGCAAGCTGCGCTTCGGGCCGCTGGAAGCTGGCCTCGTAGATCTTCGCGAACTCGTCCATCCGCCCGGCGCGGTTGGCGATGCGTCCGGCCTTGGGCGTGCCCAGCGCGCGCAGGTGCAGATAGCCGATCCCCGCCTCGTCCAGGCTCGCCGACAGCATCTTCTTGGAAAACCCCGCGCGCCGCGAATTGGCGACATCGCGCGTATCGATCACGCGCTTCACGCCTTGCGCCTCCAGCCCGGCGATCAGACCGGCCAGCGTCGTGTGCTCATATCCCACGGTGAAGAAGGTCTTGCGCGTCATGACGTAGAGTTAGGGCGCTGAATGGCCGGACGCAAATGGCAGGTGCGACAGTTCCGGGATAATTCCGCGACACTCTCGGGCGACGTTGGCCCGGCAAGGCGGCCTTCGGCGGCTGTCGCTACATCTCAAGGGGGATGCGATGCTGGGTGTAAGCAATCCGGGAAACGGCAGGCTGGCGCTGGCCCTGCTCGACACGCTGATCAAGCAATTGCTGGCGCAGGGGCTGATTGCGCAGAGCGATCTCGACGCGCTGATGGCCGAGGCGGAAGGGCGGCTCGCGACAGAGAACACGATCACATCGGAAGGCGCGCTGATCGCCCTGCGCTCAAGCAGGATCGGCCAGTAGCAGGGCCAGTAGCAGGTCCAGTCTCACGGCCGCTTCGGATTGCCGGCCTGACCACACCGATGTGGGCCGGGATATTGCTCAAGCCAATGGCTGCGATCGGGGCCTTTGACGACGTAATCGACTGCGGCGTCTGGCAGGGGCGCGGGTCAATCCGCTTCGTCCAGCACCCTTACGCGCACACGGCGGTTGCGGGCCTGAGCCTCCGTTGTCTCCCGCAAATCCAGAGGCCGGCTCTTTCCGAAGGAAATGGTTGTGATTCGACTCGCCGCCACGCCGCGCGAGACCAGAAACTCTTTCACCGCGTTCGCGCGGCGCTCGCCCAGTGCAACAAGGTACTCCTGCGTCTGGCCGGGTTCTTCGGCAGGCGCGTGGCCCTCGATCTCGATCCTCTTGTCCGGATAACGCTTCAGCCACGCATACTGCGAGACCAGGTCCGAAATTGCCTCCGAAGAGAGATTGTACCGGTCAAAATCGAAATAGACGCGCCCGCCTTTGGCCCAGTTCTCGAAATCGGCGGCCGATCCTGGAACCGGCCCGACCTGTGGCGTCGAGCGCGCCGGTTCGGCGCAGTTTCCGGAAAGGCAGAACTTCAAGGACAGGTCCGAATAGAAGGCGGGCCGCTGCAGGTGAGATATCGAACCCGCCAGCCTCTGCACCTCGTCGCGGGTTTCATCGAAGATGGCGAGCAGCGGGCGGTTGGCGTCGCCCAGCCTCGGCAGCAGGGCCCGCGTGAAAACGGAATAGCGCACGGGATCGCTGGGCGAGAGGCTGTCGAGCGCCTTCTGCCTTTCGCCAGCCGAGTAGACGACCAGCGTGTTGCTGAAAATCGGTGTCGGTATCAGGCCGCGCGCAAGGCCGTCGCGGGCGCCGTTGCTGAAAGGATTGTCCCGGCAGGCGTCGATGATCGCCAGGATGAGACGCGGCTTCCGGTCGCGAAGTCTTTCCAGGATCGTCGTCGCGAGAGGGATGGTGGTATGCTCGAGCGTGGTCTCCGACGCGCTGGCCGGCGTGTCCGACGGCACAAGAAAATTCTGCCCACGGCCGGCCCAGCCATGCCCTGCAAAGACAAAGACCACATCGTCGCCTGCAGCAATGGACTTTTCGAACGCGTCAAAGGCTTCGAGAAACTGGATCAGCGTCGGGTTCTGCGGCGGCAATGTCACCTTGAATCCAAGCTTGCCGCCAAACACCTCGGCGTATCCGTCGGCATCCCCGGCCGTGTTGGGCAGGTCGGCGAGATTGGCGTAGTCCTTGATGCCGACAATGAAGGCGCGGCGGGTCTGCGCCGATGCCGGCGCCAGTCCCGCGATCAGGAGGGTGATACAGAGAAGCAATCGTAGCATGAGGTGTCCCTGCCTCTCATGCTAGCACGCCCGCGGCGCCAACCAAGCGCCTACTTGCACTCGGGATTGATCGCCTGGACGTAGTTCGGGATCACGTCCAGCCCAACGGCGGTCTCCGCGCCGAGGAAGCCCTTGAGCCGTTCATAGCCCACATCGTCCGGATACTGTTTCAGGTACCAGGAGGCGACCGGCTTGTACGACCAGTGCCACTTCTCTTCCTCGTATCCGCTCGCCCGCCCGCCTTCGCCCTTTGCGGAGTAGGGCTGGCAGAATCCGAACTCTCCGGCGTGCTGCACCAGCCAGTCATAGATGCGCTTGCCGTCCTTGGTGTTGAAATACTTGTTGTCGAGGCTGTTGAGGTCGAAGTCCGTGCCCCAGTGATGGCGCGAGGTGCCGGGCATGGAGGAGTATTCGAGGATCTTCTTGGCGCGCTTGTTCGGATCGGGAATTGTCTTCGGCAGCTTGCCCTTCTCGACCAGCGTGGCGCCGGTCCACTTGTCTTCCCAGATCTTCTTCTGGTCGTCGAACGAGCGGAAGGCCGAGACGATCTTGAGCTGGTAGCCGTTGACCGCCGCCGCTTCCGCCATGCGCCCGAACGCCTCGACCGCATCCTTCTGGCCCCAGGTGCGCTGGCCGCCGATATACTTCTCTGGGATCTTCGCGAACGTCGCATCCTTCGCCGGATCGACATTGCCGGTGAGGCGGTTGAGCGAGATGTGACCGGGCGCGGCGGCGTCGGGCGCGGGATCGGGCGGGGCAGGGTGATCGTTCACGGCGACATCCGCCGCAGCCGGCGCCGAGGCAACCTGCGCATCCGCAACGGCCTGCGCTGCGGTCGTGGGCGTCGTGATCTTGGAGCCGGAGACGGTTACCTCATCGCCCGACACGGCGATGTTGACCTGCCGGCCATCATTGGCTTCCCCGCATGCGGTGAGACCTGCAGTCCCAAGCGCTGCAAGCAGCGGAACGGCGAGCGCCGTCGAACGAAGCCACATCTCAACCTACTCCAGGTCCGCTGCCCGCCCGCATCGCCCGCCCATAACTCAGTGGGCAAAGCTTACACCTCGCTTTGCCATCCCGTGTCCATTGGGGCAGGCAGCCGCACGTCTTGTCCAGCCCTTTCGAATGCAGGGGTTGGCGCTGCAATGAACGGCCGTTCAGCGGCAAATGTCAGTTCCCCGAACCCGTCAGTTCTTGAACTTCTGTTCCCGGGGCCGCATCAGGCCCTCCTGCGTGACGGAGGCGACAAGCTTGCCGTCCTCGGTGAAGATTTCGCCGCGGTTGAACCCGCGTGCGCCGGAGGCCGACGGGCTGTCCATGGCGTAAAGCAGCCAGTTCTCGATGTTGAACGGCTCGTGGAACCACATGGCGTGGTCGAGGCTCGCCATCTGCACCCCGCCGGTGAACCAGTTGACGCCGTGCGGCTTCGTTGCGGTGTCGAGTATGCCCATGTCGGAGGCATAGGCGAGCATACATTGCTGGAGCGCAACGTCATCGCCGACCTTGCCTCGGGCCCGCAGCCACATCTGCTTCTTCGCCTCGGTCTTCACCGGCGAGATCATCTGCCGCGGATCGACGGGCTTCAGCTCGATCGGACGCGGACGGGCAAACTGCTTCTGGAACTCTTTCGGGATGTGATCCTTCGCCATCGCCCGCAGCTCGTCCTCGCTCTTCAGCTCGTCCGGTTTTTTCACGGGCGGCATCTCCGACTGGTGCGTGAAGCCCGTCTCGGGCACCTGGAAGGATGCGGCGAGGTTGAAGATCTGCTCGCCATGCTGGATCGCAGTCACGCGGCGCGTCGTGAAGCTCTTTCCATCCCGCGCACGATCGACCTCGTAGAGGATCGGCACGGTCGGATCGCCGGGCCGGATGAAATAGGCGTGCAGCGAATGGCACACGCGCTTTTCTACCGTACGGTACGCAGCAACGAGCGCCTGCGCGATAACCTGGCCGCCGAACACCCGCTTCATTCCATCGTCAGGCGATTGCCCACGGAACAGGTTCACCTCGATCCGCTCGATGTCGAGCAGGCCGATGAGCTCCTTCACCGGATCGTCGGAGAAGGCGCCGGGAGAGGGGGGGGCAGTGTCGGTCATCAGGTCAAATCCGTTCAGCCCAGATCCATTGAGTCTCGGGGCGCCGGTATAGACCCGATGCGCCCGCTTTGCGAAGCGGGGTCTGCCTTGCCTGGCCTTCGGGCCCTATTTCGGATCGCAATCGCCCAGCCGCTCCGCCAGAACGCTCATTTTCTGTTCCTCCATGCCCTTCATGGGCGGAGGATCCATCTTCACCGTCATGTCCATGGTGTACTTCGTCTTGAAGTCGCCCGTGGCCCGCGCGTCGGTGGTGATCGTCATCGGCTTGCCGAGGATCTCGGCGGTGCAGACCGAATGGCTGACCTGCGCATCGCCCTCCTTCTTGTAGACTTGTTCCGAGCAGGTGACGTTCGGCTGCTGCGGCTGCTGTTGCTTCTGTTGCTTGTCGATCTCCTCAAACGACATCTGCTTGTCGTAGCAGACTTCGGTGGGCGGCATCGCCTGGCCCATCGCCGTGGTCGTCAGCCTCCACTTGCCTGCAGCTGGTCCTTCGCCCTGGCTGGCAGGCGCGGGCGCCGGCGCCGCCGCACTCTCGGGCGCGGCTGCCGCCGGTGTTGCGCCGTCGGTCGCCGGCTTGGCCGGGCTACAGGCGGCGAGGCCAAGGGCTATCATCGAGGCGGCAAGAAGCTTTTTCATTCCACGTCTCCGTCCCTGAAGCAGGTGAGTCGGAAATCTAGCGGGTTCGCGGCAAATGGCGAGCGTCTGGTTCATGCCTTGCAGAGGACGCCCAGGCAGAAAGCCGCCCAGACATCAGGTGTCCGGATCATCGGTATAGCCATAGCGCGGCTTGTCCGACAGCTCGCGGCGAACCTCGCGGTCCATATGGTCAAGGTCGCTGACCAGTTCGATGAATCCCGCGATCAGCTGGTCCAGGGACTCGAAGCTGGTGTCGATGTCGACGCCTCTCGCCGCATCCTCGAATCTTACGAGATAGTCGATGTCCCGGTCGGGATCGCCGCCCGCCGCGTCTTCATCATCGGCGCGCCAGCGCTCGACCGCATGGACGATCCGGTTGCGGTCAGCGTTGAGCGCCCGCAGCCGGCTGCACACATTCAGGAGTTCCCCTCGCAACGCCTGCGAGAGAAGCGCATGCCCCTGCGCCCGCAGTTTGAGGCTCTCGCGCTTCTGGGCGAATGTCTGCCGGCTTGCGTCGGCCAGCTGGGCGGCGCGCATGTCCGCCGGAAACAGATCGACCAGCACCTGCCGGGTCTGGCGCTCCAGCAGGTTGTGCAGGAACACAAGCTCACCAACCCGGCGATAGATCTGGTCGAGGGTCTCGGACGTGCCTCGATGTTCGATCCGGCGCCCCGACATGGTCTGGCTTCAGGCCGTCGGCGTCGCCGAGAACGTGAACCTGTGTTCCTTGCCGTTGACCGTGACGACAAGCTTCACCGGTCCGCCGCTCTTGGGTGGCTCGACGACGATCACGCCTCCGGCCACGCCTTCCGGCGCCACGTTTTCCTTGCGCAGCGCCTTGTGCGAGATCAGCTGGTTGCTCAGCTGCAGTTTCACCGCAGCCTCTGCGATCAGCTTGGCGTCCGCCTCGCGGTTGTCGCGGTCGACGCGGTAGTTGCGGCAGCCGTCGAGCCCCATCGCGCATCCGGAAAATCCGCCCGAGCCGGCGGCATTGCCGCCATAGTTGTTGTACTGGTACTCCCGCGTCGCCGCTGGCGTAGCGTTCTCGGCCCCGACATCGCTGGTCCGCGAGGTCGCCCGCAGATAGCCGCGCGCCTGGTCCTTCACGCGCTCGTTGAGTTCATCGGCCGCCAGCACGGCGACAGGCTTGCCGTTGACGGTGGCGGATATGTTCTGCGGTCCGAACTCCATCGTCCCGCCCGACTTGTTCTGCACCGCCACGATGAAGCTCGCCCCGAAAGTCGAGAACTGGTTCTCGGCGCGGATGGAGACGATGCCGCCTGGCTGGCGCGATTCCATCGTGGTCGTGCTGTCGAAGCCGGTGAGCGCCTGCCCATTGGATTCAGTCGGGATCAGGCTGAAGTGCTGCACGGCCGCCGGCCCGGTGGCGCAGGCGGCCAGGAGGGAGCCGGCCAGAAGCGTTCCGGCAAGAAGGGCAGTGGCGCGTTTCATTCTATCCCCCGCGGGTTGCAGGCCGTCCCGCTGGCCCATGCGGCGCATGATAAGGGCCGTCCCGGCGCCGCGAAAGGCCGATCTCGTCACGGCTTGGGGAGGCTTGTATCAACGGTCTTGTCCCAACGGCCCTCTCTGGTTTGCTTGTCCCCGGTTGCCGGGAGCGGCTTGCTGGAAAGCAGCGCCCCGGCTATCCCGGGCGCTTCCGCATCCGTTCCAGTCACATTCACTTCGGTTTCTTCAGGGGCCCTGCCATGGCCGGCCATTCGAAATGGGCCAACATCCAGCACCGCAAGGGCAAGGCCGACAAGGCCAAGGCCAAGCTGTTCTCCAAGCTGGCGAAGGAGATCACGGTCGCCGCCAAGTCCGGCATGGCCGACATCAACTTCAACCCGCGCCTGCGCCTTGCCGTGAACAACGCCAAGGCCGCCTCGATGCCCAAGGACAATATCCAGCGCGCCATCGACAAGGGCGCCGGAAATGACGGCGCCAACTACGAAGCGATCCGCTACGAGGGCTTCGCGCCCGGCGGCGTCGGCCTCATCATCGAGTGCTCGACCGACAACAAGAACCGCGCCGCCACCGACGTGCGCACCGCGCTCACCCGTTACGGCGGAAACCTCGGCCAGACGGGCGCGGTCTCCTCCGGCTTCGAGCATGTCGGCGAGATCATCTATCCGCCCAATGCCGGCACCGAAGACGCCGTCATGGAAGCTGCAATCGACGCCGGCGCGTCCGACGTCTCGAGCGACGCCGACGGCCACTATGTCTACACCGCCCGCGGCGACCTGATGGAAGTCGCCGCTGCCCTGGAAGGCAAGATCAAGACGCCCGCCACCTCGACGAGCCTGATCTGGAAGCCGCTCAACACCGTCCCGGTCGAAGGCGAGAACGCCGACAAGCTGATGAGCATGATCGAAGAGCTCGAAGACTGCGACGACGTCCAGAACGTCTATGGCAATTACGAACTCTCTGACGCCGAGATGGCGAGGCTGGCGGGATAGCCCGATGAGCGGCATCCCCGGCATCGTCATCCGTGAGCCTGTCGCCGCCGATGCCGAGGCGCTCGCCGCCTACACTGCAGCGCTGGTCGCCGAAAACACCCGTACGATAACGCTGCGCACCGCGCCCACGGTCGAGCAGGAAGCAGACTTCATCGCCAGCGTGGCCGCCCGCGCCCGCGCCTTCATTCTCATTGCCGTCGAGGGTGAGCGTATCGTCGGCCTCCTCGACCTCCATGCGGGAGACCGCGAGCACAACCGCCATGCCGCCCGCTTCGGCATGTCGGTGGCGAAGGACAGGCGCGGGCAGGGCCTCGGCCGCCAGCTGCTGGAAGACATGATCGAAAAGACGAAAGCCTGGCCCGGCTTCTGCCGCATCGAACTCGAAGTCTTCCCGCACAACACCGCCGCCATCCGCCTGTACGAGTCCGCCGGCTTCGAGCTCGAAGCCCGCAAGGCAAAAGCCGTGAACCTCGAGGGCAAGCCCGAAGACCTGCTCCTCATGGCGCTCACCTGGTAGCCCGATCAGGACAGCCGCGCTTCCAGCTGTTCGATCGTTAGGGCAGGCCGCACCAGCTTGCGCCCCAGTTTCGTATGGCTGAGCGTTCCGCAGAAGCTTGCATCGAACAGGCGGGCATTGCTGAGAAAGCGCACCGCCTTTGCCTCCAGATCACGCGCGCGTTCGCGCTCCGCATCGTCCCGCACCCGCACGTCGCGGATCGCCGCCAGCAGCTGCGCCATCGCGCCCGCCGCCGAGACGGCTTCGACTTCCGCGAGACGGTCGCGCGCATCGTCCGCCGCCAGCATCAGCTCGTCGGAAATCGCCTCCAGCTCGCCCATCACCTCGCCCGACCGCGTCATCCGGGCTTCGGCCAACAGCCGCGCCACCTGATCGGCAAACGCCTCCAGCCGGACGATCGCCGCGGCGCAGGCCGCTGCCGGGCAGAACTCGATCGGATCATTGGTGGTTTCGGTCATGGTCCCGGCTCCCCTGATGCCCGCAGCAGCTAAAAGCAGCTCCGGGCGGCTGAGAGAGACCTTTGGGCGCGATTAGTTAATGCGGAGTTAACCACCCGCTTAGCAGCCAGGTTCGCTCTGTAATCAAAGATTTTTTCTGCAGAAAAGGACGGTGAGGTCCGGCCTCAGCCCGGCAGCTTGCCGGACTTCCAGAGGTCCTGGAGGTGCTGGAGGATAATCATCCTCGCCACCTCGGCCCGGCTGTTCCCGTAGAGGCCAGAATCCACAAGCACTTCAAGGCGCTCGGCCGCCTTGGCAGGCAGCACGATCGTGAAAGGCTTGGAATCTGGGTTGGAAGGTGCCCGGGCCATGCATTACTGTTGCATTGTCCAGGCAATGCTGCAATGAGATTCGCGCGTGGGGCTGCCTCAAGCAGCTAAAGGACTCTCCGGATGACCAAAGCCATCGCCAAGCCCGCCAACCGCCAGCCGCTCACCGTGCGGCTCGATCCCGATTCCAAGAAGCTGTTCTCGGAGGAAGCCGAGAAGTGCGGCCTCGAGCCCGGCGTCGCGGCCCGCCAGATCCTCGAACTCTATGTCCAGCGCCTGCGCGAGAGCGGCGACTACATCCAGACCCTCGCGGATTTTTCCTCCGCCCTGAGGTCGCAACGCGCCCACTGAAGCCGTAGGAAGGCATCCCCAGCGGAGCCTCCCCATGAAACTCGTCGACTACATCGCCATGCCCGGATCGAAGCTGGGCGGCGGCATGAAGACGGGCGCGGGTGATGACCGCTACGTGTTCGATGAGGCTGCCGGCTGGGCCTGCGTGATCGATGGGGCCACCGATGTCGGCCCGGTGCGCATCTTCGCCAAGGCAGAAAGCGACGCCGCCCGCTTCGCCGAACTCTTTGCCGCGGAGCTTCTTGCGGCCCCCGCAACCGCGACTGAATCCCCGCAGGCATACATCGCCCGCTTCCTCCCGCGTCTTCGCGCCGCGGTGGAGAAGGAAACCAAAATCCCGCTGAAGGACGCGCCGCTTGCGTCCTACCCGACGGCCGCCGCCACCTGGGTCCGCATCAGGGACGGCAAGGCCGAAGGCGCAACGCTCGGCGATTCCATCGCCATCGTGCGCGACCCTTCCGGCCGCGTCACGGTCTTCGGCGAAGCCTCCAAGCCGGCCGAGGAACAGGTCCGCGCGAAGAAAGTGATGGAGATGGCGCCCGAAGGCCGGATCAAATGGCTGCAGGGCGTACGCGCCATCCACAACACGGAAGACGGCTACTGGGTCTTCGGCGTCCAGCCGGAGGCGGCCGCGCATGCCGCCTACCAGAACGCCGCCGCCCCGCCGGGCACGCGCATCCTGATCATGAGCGACGGCTTCTACCGCCTCGTCTCGCCCTATGGCCGCTATACCGATGCGGCGTTGATCGAAGCGGTGAACGCAAGGGGCCTGGGCCCGCTGATGCAGGAATTGCGGGGCCTTGAATCCAACCCCGAAGACGACGCCAAGGTCGGCCGCTTCAAGACATCAGACGACGCGACGGCCCTGCTGATCGAAGTATAGCGCGAGCCCTAGGAAACCAGCTCATCCCGATAGAGCACGGCGCTGGCGTCGGCTTCGCCGCCGCCGGGCTGGTACCAGAACCAGAAGACGCGGTTCGAGCGCTGCTTGGCCACGATGCGTCCCCGGTCGATGCACGGGCCCGAGGTGATCTTCTCGTTGTATTCGAAGCCTTCGACGCCGTTGGCGACCTGCGTCAGCTCGCCCTTGCAGCCGAGGCTGGGATATTCGATCAGGCTGCGCCCATGCTGGTCGACGGTCAGCTTGATCGTCCAGGTCGACTGCGTCCCGGCGCGCGCGACCTGCAGGCCCGTTCCCTTCCACACGCCGTCGGCAGGCGCCTGCGCGTGCGCAGGCTGGGCCAAAGCCGTCGCCGCGCACGCAGCGACGAACGCCACGAACAGGAATACACGCAAGATCATGGAAGACCCCTGAGACGCCCCCTCAGGCGAAGATCACCCTAGCAGAGATCGTGTCGGAAAATAGTCGCCGCGCTGACGCAGGCGCGATCTTCCGCAGTCGAAACGGCGGCATGCGCATATCATTCCGCAATCAGCAGATTTCGTCCGTGCAATGTTGCGGGTGCATCGCGAATTCGACCTGCTACAATGCCTGCAAAGACGATCTGAAAACGCGCCACAAGACGCGAAGGAAAAAGGATCTCCCCATGAAGACTCAAGCCCAGAAAGCCGCCGACTTCGAAGCCCTGCACAAGGCGCCCGGCTGCTTCGTCATTCCCAACCCGTGGGATCCAGGCTCGGCGCGCATCCTCGCCGGCCTCGGCTTCAAGGCGTTAACGACCACCAGCGCCGGCTATGCCCGCTCCATCGGCGTCACCGACTACAAGGCGGGCCGCGAGAACGTCATCGAGCACATCCGCCTGATGGCCCCCGCCATCGACATTCCGCTCGCCGCCGACCTCGAGGACGGCTTCGGGCCGAGGCCCGAGGATTGCGCCGACACCATCCGCCTCGGGGCGGAGGCCGGCCTCGTCGGCGGCTCGATCGAGGATTTCACCGGCGACCGCGCCAATCCGATCTACGACATAGCAAAGGCGGCAGAGCGGGTGAGGGCGGCCGCCGAAGCCGCCAGAAAGCTGCCCTTCAAGTTCATGCTCTGCGCCCGCGCCGAGAACCATCTCAACGGCAAGCCGGACCTCGCCGACACGATTCTGCGCCTGCAGGCGTACCAGGACGCCGGCGCCGACGTGCTGTTCGCTCCCGGCCTCAGCACGGCGGAGGATATCCGCACCGTCTGTTCCTCGCTCGACCGCCCGTTCAACATCATGCGCGGCCCCCGCAACGAGCTGCTCAGCGTCGATCAGCTGGCAGACCTCGGCGTCAAACGCGTCAGCCTCGGCGGCCTGATGCAGGCGGCGGCCATGACCGGGTTCATCAATGCTGCAAAGGAGCTGGCAGGCGGCACGTTCGGATTCACCAAGACGATGGTTGCGGGAACCGAGATCGACGGGTTGCTCAACAAGGGTGCAGGCAGCTGAGTTCTGCCAGACCCCACCTGTCCTCCCCACAAGTGGGGAGGGACCGCGCAGCGAGAGTTGAACAATGAAATGGGGTAAGCTGGCGCAGCTGGGTCCCTCCCCATTCATGGGGAGGACAGGTGGGGGTCTGAAAACGCCCGTCGATTAACCACAGCCATCGCATTCGCCTCTCAAGAGGCGCCCGCAGGCATCCTTCTTGCAATCAGCTTATCGCGGTCTCGGACCGTGGGGATGGTTCGCGCAGAAGGGGCCGACGAATGAGCGATACGATGGAAACTCTTGATCTCACCAACGGCGTCGGCAACGTTCGCCGCACCGCCGCGGAATCCTTCAACAAGCTGAAAGGCGCCGCCTTCTCGATCGGCCGCCACCAGGACGCAGCCCCCACCGCCGCCAATTCCAACACCTCGCTGGCGCAAGCCGCAGCCCGCAAGAAAGCCGGCGTGCCCGCCGCTTCTGTCCTCTCCATCAATGTCGAGATCGCCGGCACGGTGGTCGCCCCCGACGAACTCCACGTCTTCGGCACGATCGAAGGCAATGTCCGCGCCCAGTCTCTGACCGTTTGCCCCGGCGGCCTGATCCGCGGCGAAGTCGTCGCTGATGTCATCACCGTCCAGGGCGCAATCGAAGGCCGCATCCACGGCTCGACCGTCCAGATCGCAGCCGGCGGCAGCGTTCGCGGCGACATCATCCATGCCGCCCTCGGCATCGACCAGGCCGGCATCTTCGAAGGCGCCTCGCGCCGCACCCAGAACCCGATGGCCGACGCCCCGCAGATCGTCGCCATCTCGAAGCACGCCGCGGAGTAGCCCGCCGGCCGGCGCACAATCTACAGCACAGCATGGGCGCCACGCCCGGCCCGGTTTCGCGAGACCGAGCCGCGTTGGACCCGAATCCCGTTTCAGGCTAGGCTCGCCGTGATTTGCGGGGATGCAGCCATGCTGAAGAAAATCGCCATCATCGTGCTGGCTTCGCTGGCGCTCGCCGGCACGGCCTTCGCCGAGAAGCTGCAGGTCAAGACGCTGACCGGCAAGACCATCGAACTCACCGTCGCCCTTACCGATACGGTCGCCTCCGTGAAGGCGCAGGTGCAGGACAAGGAAGGCATCCCGCCCGAGCAGCAGCGCATCATCTACGCCGGTCAGCAGCTGGAAGACGCCCGCAAGCTCTCAGAGTACGGCATTGCCGACAACGCCGTCGTCCATCTCGTGCTCCGCCTGCGCGGAACCTGATCCCGGGCCGGGCCTAGACCTCCCCGTCCCAGTAATCCTTTGTCGCCCTGAGATCGTAGCGCTCGCCCATCCAGCGGTTCGAGACCTTGTTCGAGTCCGGATAGACGCAGCTCTCGTTCGGGTTGTTCTCGCCGATGACGACATAGCGGCAGGTCTTCTTGCCCTCATTGATCAGGCAGTGCCCCACCTTCACACCCGCCGGAAAGGCGGCGTAGTCGCCTGCCTTGAAGCGGATACGCTGCTCGCCCAGGCGCAGCGTGCATTCGCCCTCGAGCACCAGGATGTGCTCCTCCTCCAGCATGTGGAAATGGTAGGGGCAGGATTGCTTGCCCGGCGGCAGCTCCTCTATCGCCACGCCGACATGCCATTTCCTCTCTTTGCCCATCACCGCCTCGGTGAGGTGCTTGGTGCGGCAGCCGAACCGGCCCTTGTCGAAGTGTTCCCACTCCAGCGTGTCGGAAGAGACGGGGGCCAATCCTGCTTTCTGGCCGGCATTGTCGGTCATGTGATGTCCTCCTTGCTGGTCTTGCAAGACGCCCGCCGCCGGATGGACGCCCCTGGCTTTCTGGGATCAAACTAGGTCCGAAGCCGTGAACAGGGTAGGTCCCATGGGGAAGGTTCGCTTCGCTTTGTGCGCTTGCGCGGCTACGTGCCTCGCCGTGATGCACGCCGCCCATGCCCAGCTGCCGCGCACCGCAGAGGGCAAGCCCGACCTGCATGGCGTCTGGACCACTCGCTGGACGACCCCGCTTGAGCGCATGGCGGACTGGCAGACGCTGGTGATTTCCCAGATGGACGGCGATGCGCTCACCCGCGCCTTCCTGGCCCGCCTCGACGCCGCCAACCCGATGGGCGTACCTGCCCGCGATCTTGTCGGCGCGCTGGTCGTCCGCGGCGAGACACGCTCCTCGCTCATCATCGATCCTGCCGACGGCCGCCTGCCGCTGACCGAGGAAGGCCGCGCCTGGCGCAGCCGCACGCCTTCGAACGGCGTCACCGGCGTCGATGGTCCCGAACAGCGCAGCCTCACTGAACGCTGCCTCATGTCCGGCAATGGCTATGCGCCGATCCTGACCCAGCCGGCCAACAATATCCGCCAGATCATGCAGACGACGATGCACGTGATCATGTTCACCGAGAGCTATTACCAGCTCCGCATCATCCCGCTGGACGGCGCTCTGGGCCCGAGATTGCCGCGCGGCGGCTCGTCGAAGGGCAGGTGGGAGGGCGATACGCTCGTTGTGGAGACCACCAGCTTCGAGGCAGGCGACAATCTCCGCAATGCCGGGGCCGGAATCACCTTCCCGATCTCGCCTCGCACGAAAATCACCGAGCGGCTCACCCAGACTAGCCGGGACGAAATCCTCTATCGCTTCTCGATCGAGGACCCTGCGCTCTACACAAGGACGTGGATGGCCGAGACCATCATGGCGCGCACCAGCGAGAAGATGTTTGAATTCGCCTGCCACGAGGGCGATTACAGTCTTGCGGGCATTCTCGCCGGCGCCCGGGCGGACGAACGGGACAGACGGCGTCCCTGAAGCACCATGATCCTGCCCCAAAGCGATGCGACCGAAAGCTCAGCGTGGAGGGGACGGCATGCGCCAGCTGGTCTGCATAGCGTTGTGTGTTGCCGCTGCCTCCTGCGCGGGCATGCAGAAGCCAGAGACGCATCCCTCGCCGGCATGCCCGCCTCCGGCGGCAGATCCCGCACTCTCGGTTCACCTTCTCCAGTCGCGTGTTGTTGTTGTTGGCGTCCCTGAGGCCGATGCGCAGAAGCTGGCGGCCGAGGCGGCAAAGGATCGTCCTGATTATCTCGCCATCCCGGTAAAGGTAGCCGAGGTAATCAAGGGCGAGGCGCCCACGACGCTCTCCGTGATGCACTATGCCCGCGACGTCGCCTACCTGCCGACGAACGCAGCGCTGAGCGCCCACTCCGGCCAGAACTCGCTGATGTTCCTCGTGGAGTCCTCGTCGGCGACCGGCCAGTCTCAGTTCTATTTCGGCCGCCCGGATTCACTGGGCGATGCGAGGCCCGAGGCGGTCGTCGCACTGAAGTCGGAGCTGGCGCGGCAGGGCAACATCCTGAAGTCCTGGTCGCGCGATCAGAACCTGCCGCACTATCGCGAGGTGGGCGCGCTGATCGGCTCGCTGGCATCGATCAAGGCCGGCCCCGGAGCCCGCGACGCGCAGCAGGCGATCTTCCAGCAGATCGAGGCCCTGGGCGAAGCCTCCGTTCCGGCGATCGTCGCCCAGCTGGACGACAGGCGGGCGCTGGCCGAACAGCAGATATCCCTGGTCAACCATTCGACCAACGCATTCGAAGGCGTCAGGCATTATGTCGTCTACAGCATTGGCGATGCGCTGACAGCGATCCTGAACCAGATCACGGGCGCGTATTTCGACTCCTACAACCGCCTAACTGACGCGTCACTTGCCGGTTGGCGCATCTATGCGACCGATCTAGTGTGCAAGGGCGCTTAGGCAGGCCTGACTGATCTGTCTTGTCTTGTATACCCGGCTGGAGTTCGTGCTTGCCCCAACCTATCCTCGACGTTCGCGATCTGTCGGTCGCATTCAACACGCCCGACGGCCGCGTCGAAGCCGTGAAGAAGCTGTCCTTCGACGTGGCGCCAGGCGAATGCCTCGGCCTCGTGGGCGAGAGCGGTTCGGGCAAGAGCCAGAGCGTGCTGGCCGTGATGGGGCTGGTGGCGGCCAATGGCGAGGTCGAGGGATCGATCAGGTTCGAAGGCGAAGAGCTCAAAGGCCTTTCGCGGCAGAAGCTGAACCAGATCCGCGGCGAGAAGATCTCGATGATCTTCCAGGACCCGCTGACGTCGCTCACCCCGCACATGACGGTCGGCGCGCAGATGGCCGAGGTCCTCGCCCGCCACAAGAAGATCAAGGGCGCGGAAGCCGAAGCGAAGATCATCGACTGGCTGGAGCGCGTGCGCATCCCGGAGGCCCGCCGCCGCCTGCACCAGTTCCCGCACGAACTCTCCGGCGGCATGCGCCAGCGCGTGATGATCGCCTCCGCCATGCTGTGCGAGCCGGCGCTGCTTCTTGCCGACGAACCCACCACCGCCCTCGATGTCACCGTGCAGGCGCAGGTGCTGGACCTGATGGACGAGCTCAAGCGCGAGACCAAGGCCGGGCTGGTGCTGATTACCCACGACATGGGCGTCATCGCCCGCATGGCAGACCGCGTCGTCGTCATGCGCCATGGCGAGGCGGTCGAGCGCGGCCCCGTCGACCAGGTGTTTGCAGCGCCCAGCCACCCCTACACCCGCATGCTCCTCGATGCGATGCCGCGTCTCGACCGCGCCGACCGCGGCTCGCGCCCCTCGATCGCCGCCGCGCCGGGGAAAGAAGTCGAGCCTCTGCTCAAGGTAGACGACCTCCACGTCACATTTCCCGTCCACGTCCCCGGCGGTCTATTCGGCCATCGCGTGCCGCTGCGTGCGGTCGATGGCGTCTCGCTCTCGCTCCGGCCCGGCGAGACCCTCGGCGTCGTCGGTGAATCAGGCTGCGGGAAATCGACGCTCGCCCGCGGCGTGCTCAAGCTGATCGATCCATCCGCGGGCGCCGTCGCCTGGCTCGGCCGCAACATCGCCGATGCGTCGCGCAAGGAGATGCAACCGCTGAGGCAGGAGCTGCAGATCGTCTTCCAGGATCCGCTCGCCAGCCTCGATCCGCGCATGACCATCGCCGAGTCGATCACCGAGCCCTTCACCGTCTTCCGCCCCGATGTCGACGCCAAGGGCAGGGAGAAGGCCGCTGCCGAGATCATGGACCGCATGGGCCTCGACCCCGCCTTCGTGAACCGCTACCCGCACGAACTCTCCGGCGGCCAGAACCAGCGCGTCGGCATCGCCCGCGCCATGATCCTCAAGCCCAGGCTGGTCGTCTGCGACGAGGCCGTCTCCGCCCTCGACGTTTCCGTGCAGGCCCAGATCCTCGACCTCCTGATCGACCTGCAGAAGGAATTCGGCCTCGCCATGATGTTCATCAGCCACGACCTCTCGGTCGTGCGCGAGGTCTGTCATCGCGTGATGGTGCTCTATCTCGGCCGCGTCGTCGAAACCGCGCCGCGCGAAGTCCTCTTCGCCAACCCCATCCACCCCTACACCCGCGCTCTCCTCTCCGCCGTCCCCACCCCCGACCCGGCAAAGGAGCGCGCCAAGACCCGCATCAAGCTCCACGGCGACCTGCCATCGCCGCTCGATCCGAAGGCCAGCCTGCGCTTTTTGAAGTCGAAGCTCACCGACAAGGCGCCGTTCTACCGTCCCGCCCTGATCGAAGTCGCCCCCGGCCACTGGGTCGCCGAACACGACCCCGTCGAAGGCGGCAAGGGGCTCTATGCGGCCTAGCTACATCAAGTCTCGCGCCACACGCGCCGTGTTGCTGCGCTCGAAGATCTTCGTCCCGTCGAGATACGCGCTCACGCTCTCGGTCAAATGGAAGCTCGTAGCATCCGACGTCAGCTCGTAGGACGCATCCACCCGGCAAGTGAGCTTGTCCCGCTTCCAGGTCGATGAATGCGTCTGCCGCCACACCGCCGACAGCGGATCCTCCGGCCGTACCTCGCACGCCTGGTCATTGCTCGAGGATATCGTGATGCCGGTATCGCCGATGGGATATGCCGGCGATGGCTCGGACGTTGTGATCACCATCCGCCCATCCGCCCCGACCGTGGAAGGATTGTAGGCCACGAACGGCGCCGGGTCGCCATGCACCTCCTCGACGCCAAACGGCGCCGCGGCCGTCTCCACCGCCCGCACCGGCAGGTCCAGCGTCGAGACGCCTTCGTTGATGGACAGGAGCGGCGTTGCCGGCGATGGCCACAGCATCGGCCAGCTTCCCTCCGAAATCGCCAGCCGGATCCTTGATCCCGCACTGAACCGATGCGCCACGGTCCGGAGGCTGATGGGAATGGCGTACCTTTTGTTCGGCGAAAGCGGCGAGGGCTCGGCCATCGACTCGCGCCGCGTGAGGTTGAGCACCGCCCACGTCACCAGCCAGCTTGTCCCCTCGGGCCGCACCTCGGTCAGGCGGACCATGAGCGTGGCGACTGGCTTGTCACAGCTCAGGTCCAGCCGCACTTCCGGCGTTCCGAAGATTTCAAGCGGCTCTTTCAACACCGCGCTGTCGAACACCTGCGACTGCCGGTCATCGGACGATTGCTCGATCGGCAGACGGTCGAGCCATTCCGGCTTGGCCGATCCGGGAAGGCTCGTATTCGTGAATGCGACGGCCAGCCCCGTCAGCGGCGCGTCGCCCAGCGCTTGCCCGCCCGAGACATTCAGATACCAGCGCCGTACCTCCGGCTTGTTCGGCCAACGGTCTTCCGCAATCCACCGCCCCGGAATCTCTTTTCCCCTGGCCTCCGACGCCGTCGCATAGGGCATGAACACGCGCAGCCGCGGCTCATCCATGATGCCGGTCTTCTCGCCTGCCAGCCAATGCCGCCACCAGCGCACTTCTTCCTGCGCCCAGTTCAGGCCCTGCGGCTGCGCGAGATACGGATAGGTATGCCCCCACGGTCCGATCAGCGCCTTGCTCGGCCCGCGCATGGTCGCGAGCAGCCGCAGCACCGAGACCTGATACGTGTCGCTCCATCCGCTCACGAGATAGGCCGGAATGCCCCTGTCGCTCTTCGGCCCCACCAGGTCGCGGTCGAACGCCACCGACTCGCGCTTCCAGTATTCATCCTCGCGCTGGTGCTGCAGCCATGTCGCGAGGATCGGCGGGCTCGCCTCCAGCCGCTGCTGCCACATCCCGCGCCACGCATCGCCGACAATCGCCGGGTCAGGCGGCCGCGCCATCACGCTCTTGAACAGCGTGCCCCACTGGAAGTTCGTCCGCCCCAGCGTCCCGCCGATATAGTGCGCATCGTCCGTATAGCGCCGGTCGCAACACCCCATCGGCATGATCGCCTTCAGCGCAGGCGGCCGCCGCGCCGCCACCTGCAGCGTATTGATCCCGCCCCACGACAGCCCGCGCATGCCCACGGCGCCGGTGCACCACGCCTGCTTCGCGATCCACGCAATCGCCTCTTCGCAGTCATGCAGCTCGGCTTCCGAATACTCATCCGTCATCACGCCTTCGGATTCGCCCGAGCCGCGCACGTCGAGCCGCACGAACGCGATGCCTCTCTCGGCCAGCGTCTTGCCCCAGACATCGTCATAGAAGCGGTAGAGGTCGCGCTTGCGGTAGGGGATGCATTCGAGCACCGCCGGCGAAGGCGCGCCCTCCGGAAGCCAGAGCCGGGCAGACAGCCGCACGCCATCGCGCATCGCAATCCATTCGTGCTCGACAGTCGTGAAAGCCCGGCGCGCCGGCATGGTCCATTGGACGGCCTCACCCGGCTGGGCGCTTTGGACGCATGCCGCAAGCGGCAAGCTCGCCCCGGCCAGCAACAGGTTGCGCCGGTCCAGGAAAGAGGAGCCGAGAGGATCGGACGGACGCTTCGAAATCGCGCTTCCCCTTTTATTGCCGGGCAAGGCTAGCGGGGAGGGAAGCCCTCTGGCCATCCTGAGTTTGCCGGCGTCCCGGGTTCAGCCGCCGTTCAGGCGATCTGTGCGCCAGCTACCACAGCGTAACACTTTTGGGTGAAAACGCCTTTCAGACGCTTGACGGTGTCAAGTGTATCAATCATTACAAGTGACCGCATTAGGAGAACCTCCCCCCATGCTGCGCTCCGCCAAATCGAAAATTCTTGCCGCCAGCGCCCTCGGCCTGGCGCTCACCGTTGCTGGTCTCGCCTACGCTCAGCAGGTCAATCCTGCTCCGGCCGGCGTCGCCGCGAAGGCCGACAATTTCCGCCTCGTGTCGGCGGACGGCTTTGCTCATGACCTCTACCGCCTGAAGGACGCCCCCGCGGTTGTCCTCATCGCGTATGAAGTGGGCGACAAGGATTTCGCCAAGAACGCCCCGGCTCTCGAGAAGCTGCGCGCGGCCTACGCCGCCAAGGGCGTCGAATTCCGCCTGATCGATTCCAACACTGCCGACACGCGTGAAGCGATGCTCGCTGAAGTCGCCAAGCTCGGCCTCAACATGCCGGTCCTGCAGGACGACCTGCAGCTCGTCGGCGAACAGCTCGGCGCCAGCAAGGTCGGCCAGGCTTTCGTGCTCGAGCCCAAGACCTGGAAGATCGCCTACAACGGCGCGCTGACCGACAAGGCGCTCGACGCCGTCATCGCCGGCAAGGCCGCGCCGAAGTCCGTCGCCGTGAAAGGCCAGGCCCTCTCCTTCCCGGCGCGCACCGCCGCGGCCCAGGCCGAGTTCAAGAAGATCTCGTACTCGCAGACCATCGCGCCGATGATCGAGAACAAGTGCGTGGCCTGCCACCAGGAAGGCGGCATCGCCCCCTTCGCCTTCGACAGCTACGAAAAGGTCAAAGGCTTCTCCGGCATGATCCGCGAAGCCGTGCGCGGCGACCGCATGCCGCCGTGGGATCCCGATCCGCATGTCGGCACGTTCGCCGACGACAAGTCGCTTTCGGCCGACCAGGTCAAGACGCTCGTTCACTGGGTTGAAGCCGGCGCTCCGCGCGGCGAAGGCGCCGACCCGCTGTCCGCCGTCAAGCACGTCGCCGCCGAATGGCCGCTCGGCAAGCCGGACATGATCGTCGACATTCCGAAATACACGATCCCGGCCAAAGGCTATGTCGACTACCAGTACCCGACCACGCCGAACCCGCTCACCGAAGGCAAATGGCTGAAAGCCGCAACGGCGAAAGTCTCGCAGCGCCAGGCCGTGCACCACATCCTCTCGGGCGTCATCCCGCCGGGCCAGACCAGCAAGGGTATGCAGGCCTGGGGCGGCTCCGTCGGCGGCTACACCGTCGGCATGGAATCGACCGTCAACCCGAAAGGCATCGGCTCGTGGATCCCGCCGGGCGGCCAGTTCGCCTACCAGATGCACTACACGCCGTTCGGCAAGGAAGTGGTCTCCGCCGAGAAGATCGGCCTCTACTTCTACAAGGACGGCGAGAAGCCGGACCTGGTGATGCGCGAAACGCCGCTCGTCGACCAGTTCATCAAGATCCCGGCCAACGATCCGGCGCACAAGGAAGTCGCCTACTTCAAGTTCAACCACGACATCATCCTGCACACGGCAGTCGTGCACGCCCACTATCGCGGCACGTACTCGAAGCTTGAAGTCCTCTCGCCGGACGGCAAGCGCGAGACGATCCTCAACGTGCCGTTCTACGACTTCAACTGGCAGCGCATGTACGAGTTCGCCAAGCCGATCACCATCAAGGCCGGCTCGAAGGTCATCGCGACCTACATCTACGACAACTCGAAGCGGAACCCGGCCAACCCGGACCCGTCCAAGGAAATCGTGTGGGGCGACCAGTCGTTCGAGGAAATGTTCTACACCTCGCTGCGCTATGAGTGGGTCGGCGAGACCGCCGACAAGCAGCTGCCGGCCTACGATCAGGAACTGCAGCAGTCCCGCCTCATGGGCATGATGGACGACAACCTCGACGAGAAGCTCCAGAAGGACGAACTGAAAGGCCAGTTCGCCCAGCTCGCTTCGGCGCCGGGCATGTTCGAAATGGGCGACGCCAACAAGGACGGCGGCATCGACCAGGCCGAACTCAACAACGTCCTGAAGATGATGCAGCAGATGCGCCGCCCCGCGGCAACGCCTGCCGCAGCCAAGCCCGAAGCCTCGGCGGCCCCCGCCGCTGCGCCGAACGGCGGCCAGTAAGGTCCAGCCAATACCAACCAGCAGCGCCCCGGCCCCAAAGGCCGGGGCGTTTGCTTTTGGGCGCAACCCCATCCCCGCTCATCCCGACGAAAGTCGGGACCCAGGGCTGGCGGCAAGACTTGTTCCGGCTTGAAGCTTCAGGCTCGAACAAGGTTCGAGTTGCTTCCTGGGTCCCGACTTTCGTCGGGATGAGCGGGGAGAGAGCGGGCTTTCCCTCGCGGTCCGTGCGCCTCGCGCCGTCTGGCGTACCAGCGGCGCCCCGATATGCTTCCCCGACACGTTTGGGGAGACGCACATGATCCGCACGCTGGCATTGCTCGGCGCATCCGCCCTCGCGCTTGTCGCCTGCACAGGCGAGCAGAAGCCGAAAGAGGTCACCTACACGCTCAGCGAGTTCGTCGGCCCTTCGCCCTTCCACGGCCTGCACGGCCTCGCCGTCGAGCCGGACGGGACGATCCTCGCAGGCAGCGTGGTGGGGCAGGCGATCTACGCCGTGAACCCCGCGACCGGCGAAGTCACCACGCGCATGGGCCCGCCCGACGGCATGGCAGACGACATCGCCTTTGGTCCGGACGGCGTGATGGCCTGGACGGGCTATCTCACCGGCAAAGTCTTCGTGCAGGAAAACGGCGGCGCGCCGCGCATGGTCTCTTCCGGCCTGCCGGGCTCCAACTCGCTGGCCTTCACGAAGGACGGCAAGCTCTACATGACCCAGGTCTTCCTCGGCGATGCGCTCTACGAGGTCGACTGGAAGGGCGCGACCGGCGCCCGCCTCATCCGCAAGGACCTTGGCGGCCTCAACGGCTTCGAGATCGGGCCCGATGGCATGATCTACGGCCCGCTCTGGTTCAAGCACGCAATCGTCAAGGTCGATCCGAAAGACGGCAAGGACACCGTCGTGGCGGATGGCTTCCAGATTCCCGCGGCGGCGAATTTCGGGCCGGACGGCAACCTCTACGCCCTCGACACCAAGACCGGCGAAGTGAAGCGCATCGACACGAAGAGCAAGGCCGTGTCCGTGGTCGCAACCCTCGCGCCTGCGCTCGACAATCTCGCCTTCGGCCCGAACGGCAAGATGTATGTCTCCAACATGGCCGATGCGACGATCTACGAGGTGAACCCCGCCGACGGCGCCGTGCGCACCGTCGTCAAGGGCCCTCTCGCCACGCCCACGGATCTCGCGCTGACAGACGACCCAGAGGGCGAACGCCTGCACGTCGCCGACATCTTCGCCTACCGCGTCGTCAACACTGCCGATGGGGCCATCACCGATCCCCTGCGCATGTACCGCGACGAGACCGAGAACCAGCTGGGCGTCGGCGCCGGCAAGTCGAAAATCCTCATCACGTCATGGTCCACGGGCGTCGTGCAGATCATCGACCGCGCCACCGGCGCCGTCGTCACGCACCATGGCCTCGCCGCCCCCTCGGACGCCCTGGAGCTCGCCGACGGCCGCCTGGTCGCCCTCGAAGCCGCCAAGGGCGCGATCAGCCTGATCGGAGCAGGAGACGCCGCGCCCGAGCCGCTGGTCACCGGCCTCCAGGGTCCCGTCTCGATGGCCGAGGCCGCAGACGGCATGCTCTACGTCACCGAAACCGGCGGCGCGCTTGCCCGCGTGGACCTCGCAAAGAAAGAGATCACCCGCATCGCCGAAGGCCTTGCCGGGCCCGAAGGCATCGATATCGGCGCCGATGGCCGCATCTATCTCGCCGAAGCCAGCGCGGGCAGGGTGATCACCATCGACCCGAAGGACAATTCGAAGACCGTTCTGGCCGACGGCCTCAAGACCGGCCTTCCCGCAGCAGAAGGCACGCTTCCCGCCTTTGCTGTCACCGGCGTCGCCGTCTCGAAGAAAGATGGGGCCGTCTACGTCTCCTCCGACCTCACCAACACCATCTACAAGCTCACTCCGTCATCCAAGTAGTCGGGCAAATAGACCCGTCTTCAGCGGTTAACTTACCGGAATAATTACCATTGCAGGGGATAGTCCGTGCCTGGGCGCGGCAGGGTCCCCATGCGGGTCGATACACTCAATCCATTGAACCTCGAAGGTGGCGACATCGCCGCGTGGCGCAGCATGCTGTCCGCCGACGCCTCCCTCTCCAGCCCCTACTTCACGCCGGACTGGGCGCAGGCCGTCGCCCGCCGCCGCAACGACGTTCTGGTTGCAGCCTTCCGCGCCGAAGACGGAACCCCGCTCGCCTTCCTCCCGGTCCAGCGCCCCGGCGCCTTCGCAGCCCTGCCCACAGGCGGCCCGATCTGCGACTACCAGGCGCTCGTCGGAGACCAGTCTGTCGATCTCTCCCTCGCCGCCCGCGCGCTCGGCGTAGGCCGCATCGATCTCACTGCCGGCGCGCGCAACAACGCTCTTGAAAAACACCTCCTCACCGAAGACGTGGGCCACGTCGCCCGCTTCCGCGATGGCTGGGACGGCTGGTGCGCCGAACGTCAGGCCGCCGGCTCCAAGGTCGTCTCCCGCGCCCGCAAACGTCTCTCCAAGCTCACGCGCGAACACCAGGGCGTCGAGATCGAGCCGTTCTCCACCGACATCCACGCCTACGACGAACTCATCCTGTGGAAGCGCGAGCAGATGCTGCGCACCGGCGTCACCGACATCTTCGAGCATGCCTGGATCAACACCCTCGTGCGCGACACGTTCGAGGCGCCCGCCGCCAACCCGCATTTCGGCGGCGCCCTCTTCGTCCTGCGCATCGCCCGCCGCCCGGCGGCGGTGCTGTTCTGCCTGCGCGCGCAAAAGGCGCTGCACGCCTGGTTCGTCGCCCACGATCCCAAATTCTCGGACTATTCCCCCGGCCTCATCCTCTTTGCCGAAGCCATCAAGGCCGCCGCCCAGGCGGGCTACACGGAAATGGACCTCGGCCCGGGCGATTACCGCTTCAAGGAAAGTTTCGCCAACGCCGGCCGCCCCATCGGCGCCGGCTTCATCGGCAATGCCAGCCTCGCCTCAGCCGCCCGCGCGGCTGAGTTCCAGCTGCGCGCCCTGGTCGAAAGCCTGCCCCTCGGCCGCGCCCGCCAATGGCCCGCCAAAGCCATGCGCAGGCTCGATATCTCGCGGGGACTTGCCGCGCCCGCCGATAAGGCCGCCTGACAACCTTCCCAGCCTGTTGAAAACCCTCTATAGGCGCCCGCCTGAGAGGCCCCATGACCGCGCAAACCAAGCCAGCCCCCGCAGCGACCCAGCACGTCACGCTGGCCGACATCGAAGCGGCGGCCACGGCCATTGAGGGCCAGGTCGAACGCACCCCGCTGCGCTATTCCCGCACCCTGTCGGAGATCACCGGCGCGCAGGTCTGGATCAAGTTCGAGAACCTGCAGTTCACCGCCTCCTTCAAGGAACGCGGCGCGCTCAACAAGCTGGTCTCGCTCACCAATTCGGAGCGGGCAGCCGGCGTCGTCGCCATGTCCGCCGGCAACCACGCGCAGGGCGTCGCCTACCACGCTTCGCGTCTTGGCATCCCCGCCACCATCGTGATGCCGAAGGGCACGCCCTTTGTTAAGGTGGAGCACACCCGCAATTTCGGCGCCCGCGTCATCATCGAAGGCGAGACGCTGGCCGACGCCGACCGTCATGCCCGCGAGCTCGAGAAAGCCGAGAAGCTCACCTTCGTCCACCCGTTCGACGACGCCAAGGTCATCGCCGGCCAGGGCACGGTCGGCCTCGAGATCATGGAAGACCTTGCCGACTTCGACGTGATGGTCCTGCCGGTCGGCGGCGGCGGCCTCTCTGCCGGCATCGCCACCGCCATCAAGGCGCGCCGCCCCGCTGTCGTGATCTACGGCGTCGAGCCGGCGATGTATCCCTCGCTCTCGGCTGAACTCCGCGGCGAGGAGGCCAAGGTCGGCGGCGCCACCATCGCCGAAGGCATCGCCGTCAAGAAGGTCGGTCGCATCACCTCCGAAATCCTGCGCCGCCTGATGGAGCAGGTGATCCTCGTCAACGAGGACGAACTCGAGCGCGCCGTCACGCTCTTTGCTACGGTGGAAAAAAGCGTGGCCGAAGGGGCAGGGGCCGCGGGCCTCGCCGCCCTGCTGGCCGAGCCGCACCTCTTCCGCAACCGCAAGGTCGTGCTGGTCCTCTCCGGCGGCAACATCGACACGCGCCTGCTGGCCTCCGTGCTCACACGGTCTCTCGTCAGGGAGAAGCGCATCACCTCGATCCGCATCATCGGCAACGACCAGCCCGGCCTGCTTGCCGGCGTCGCCACCGTCATCGGCGAGAATGGCGGCAACATCATCGAGGTGAACCACAACCGCATGGCCCTCGACGTGCCCGCCAAGGGCGCCGAGTTCGACATCACCATCGAAACCCGCGACGCCCGGCACACGCAGGAAATCATCGACGCCCTGAACCGGGCCGGCTATCCGCCCCGGACCAGCTGACAGGAAACCGGCTGAAGACGCACAGGCTAAGGCCGATAGGCTCGGGCCCCGCAAAAGCGGGCCATTTTGCGGCGACATTCCCACGCGATCGTAATTGCCCGGCCCCTCCCACGGATGGGCGCCGGGTGGTAACAACTGGCGCGTCAGTTACGCCTGCGGGAGTCGCCCGATGAGTCTTGCCTTTGCCAAAGCCGGAATGGCCCAGCCCCTGCTGCGGCTGGCGCTGGGCCTGCTCACCGTGCTTGCGCTCGCCGCCTGCCAGCCCTCCGTCGGCAAGATCGACGAGGCCGATCCCTACGCCAAGCTCCTGCCGTGGAACCACAACTGGAAGGAAATCCAGAAACTCCCCTCCGGCGTCGAATACATCGTCATCAAGAAGGGCGACGCGAAGGGCGCCTACCCGAGCCCCGCCGACAAGATCAAGGTCCATTACGACGGCCGCCTCGCCAAATCCGGCGAGACCTTCGATGCCAACTATGACAAGGACCCCGCCACCTTCCGCCTCAACACGGTGATCCCAGGCTGGCAGTACGGCCTCGCCAAGATGCAGCCGGGCGATCAGGTGATGTTCTGGATTCCCTGGCGCGTCGCCTACGGCGAAGAGGGCTATCGCGAAATCCCGGCCAAGGCCGACCTGATGTTCCGCGTCGATCTGATGGACGTTATCCCCGCCGTCTCCGCCGATCCGGATGCCTGGAAGAAGGCGACGCCCTGGCCCACGGGCTCCAGCGAGATTCACCGCCAGAACTCCGGCCTCGAATACATCGTCATCGAGTCAGGCCCTGACGACGGCATCCCCGCCACCGACCGCGACTTCGCCAATCTCCATGTCGAAGGCCGCATCGATGGCGAGACCATGGATGACGGCCAGCCTGTCGTCGTGCAGTCGACTTATGCCGACCAGGAAACCGTGCGCTATCCCGTGGCCGATCTCACGCCCGGCTGGAACGAGCTCTTGCACCTCATGCGCCCGGGCGACCACTGGATGGTGATGATGCCCCCGCACCTGATGTACGGCCAGGAGGGCGACGGCCGCATCCCGCCCAACGCCACGATCGTCTACGAGGTCCGCCTCGACTCCATCATCTACATCGACCCCCCGCCAGATCAGCTGGCCCCGGCCAATCCGCCGAAATAGGCAGCCAAATCCCGCAGCGGCCTCGAAGCCCAAGTTCATCCGGAACTTGGTGTCCTTTGTGCATTCTTGGTGTCCTTGGTGTTCAGGCTTTCCATCAGCGCCCGCTGATCCGTCGATTTCAACACCAAGACCACCAAGGTGAGCACCAAGATCACCAAGGCTATGGTCCAAGGCGTCTATCCCGCCACCGCGCCCATCCCGCGCCCCACCGCCGGCCGTATCCGTACGCGCCGCGCCCAGCGCGAGACCACAGGCTCCGCATCCGCAGACCCCTGCAGCGCCGCAAGCCGCGGATAAACGCCCATGTCCGCAATCGAGAATTCACCGCAGATGAAGTCGGCTTGTCCCACCGCCGCAGTCAGCGTCGCCATGTCGACGCTCGCCGCAAACCACGCCGAGACATCGCCGTCCGGCAGGAACCGCCCGGTCTTCCTCGCCAGGGCAGGCAGGATGTTCCCGGCGCCCACAACCCGCGCCCCGCCGAGCGCAATCACCGGAACCGGCGCCTTGCCGGGCATGATTCGATAATCGAGGAACATCTCCTCCAGCGCGATGCCGATCGCTTGGCTGTCCGGCCCTGTCCCCGCGTGAAACTCGATCATGACTTGCCTCGTCTGTGGGGCTTATCCGCTGGCCCGCGGATTTCAATGGTCAACCGCCTCCAATCCGCTAGCTTTACAGCCATGACCTCCCCTGTGATCTCACTGGCAGCCGTCCGCGATATCCTCACGCGCCTCGTCGCTTTCGATACGACCTCGCGCGGCTCCAACCTCCACCTCGTCGAATGGGTGGAGAACTACCTGCGCCCCCTCGGCGCCGAACTCGTGCGCATCCCCAACAGCGAGGGCGACAAGACCAATCTCTGGGCGCGCCTCGGCCCCGACGCGCCCGGCGGCATCGTCCTCTCCGGCCACACCGATGTCGTCCCTATCGACGGCCAGCCCTGGAGCACCTCGCCCTGGCATCTCGTGGAAGACGACGGCAAATGGTTCGCCCGCGGCACAAGCGACATGAAGGGCTTTATCGCGCTGGCGCTCGCGCACGCCCCCGCCATCGCGAAGCTCCCGCTGAAGACGCCCGTCCACTTCGCCTTCTCCTATGACGAGGAAGTCGGCTGCGCGGGCTGCGAGCCGATGATCCAGGAAATCGCGCGGCGCGGCGCCGCGCCGTCGGTGGTGTGGGTGGGCGAGCCCACGCTCTGGGGCGTCATGTCGGCCCACAAGGGCATCCGCGACTATGAGGTGAAGATCACCGGCAAGCCTGCACACTCATCCGATCCGCGCCTGGGCGCCTCCGCCATCCACGAAGCGCTCGACCTGCTGGCCGTCATCCGCCGCATCGCCCGCGAGCAGGAAGCCGACGCTCCCAGGTCTTCCGATTTCGATCCCAGCTGGACCACCATCACCGTCGGCGAGATCCAGGGCGGCACCGCCTCCAACATCCTCGCCCAGAACTGCCGCTTCATCTTCGACGTGCGCTCGGTCCCCGGAAAGAACCCCGACGCCATGCTCGCCCCCTTCTTCGAAGAGGTCGACCACATCCACGCCAAGCTCTCCGCCCTCGGCCCCGAATGCGGCGTGGAAGTCACCCTCCGCGCCGACGCCCCGCCGCTCCAGATCGTGCGCGATTCCACCGCCGAACGCTTCCTGCGCCGGCTCACCGGCGACAACGCCATACATGTTGCGGCTTACGCGACCGAGGCCGGCCAGTTCCAGCGCGCCGGCTTCCCCTCCGTCATCTGCGGCCCCGGATCGGTCGAGCAAGCCCACCAGCCCAACGAGTTCGTGGCGGTATCGGAGATGCAGCGCGGGCTCGAGGTGTTCGCGCGCTTCATGGATACGCTGCGGTAAGGCCGGTGAGCACGGCCTCGTCCTTCGAGACGATCGCCGCTCCGCGTCGATCCCTCAGGATGAGGCCTTTCCAACCGACAGAAGTTTAGCCCTCATCCTGAGGGATCGCGGAGCGATCGTCTCGAAGGACGAGGGCGTACGCCCCGATCTGGCGATCATTCCCCCCGGGTCGGCGCCGCCGCATCAAAATACGGCTCCACCTTGCCCTTGAGCAGCATGGTCATCGGCTGGCCCTTGCGGTCGAGCGCTGCGCCCGCAACCACGCGGATCCAGCCCTCGCTGACGCAATACTCCCACACATTGGTCTTCTCCGCCCCGTTGAAGCGGATGCCGATGCCGCGCTCCAGCAGTTCCTTGTTGTAATAGGGGCTGTTCGAGCTCTGGCTCAGCCGGTCGGGCAGGGTGTCGGTCATGGCGTTCTCGAAAATAGGTCGCATCGGACAGGGTCGAGCCGTTTCCTGCACCATGGGGCCGCCAAAATCCAGCCGACCCTTGTCGGGACCCGTCCGCGCCGCACGTCCTATGGGCAGAACAACGAAAACAGCCGCAGGAGACGCCCCATGAGAAAAGTCATCGCAGCCACCTTCGTCTCGGTCGACGGCGTCATGCAGGCGCCCGGCGCGCCGAGCGAAGATCCCACCGGCGGCTTCAAATACGGCGGCTGGACCGCCCCGTATTTCGATGAAGCCGTCGGCCAGGCCATTGGCGGCGTCTTCGCCGGCGCTCCGTTCGATCTCCTCCTCGGGCGCAAGACCTACGAGATCTTCGCCGCCCACTGGCCCTATTACGAAGACCAGCCGGACGCCGAAATCGCCAGGCCCTTCAACGCCTGCCGCAAATACGTCGCGACCTCGTCAAAGGCGCCGCTCACCTGGAACAACTCCGTCGCCATCCACGATCCGGCGGCGGATGTCGCAAAGCTAAAAAAGGAGAACGGTCCCGCTCTCCTGATCCAGGGATCGAGCGTCCTCATCCACACCCTGCTCAAGCACAACCTGATCGACGAAATCCACCTGCTGACTTTCCCGCTCATCCTCGGACGGGGAAAGCGCCTGTTCGGTGAAGACGGCCCAGGCACGGAGCTGAAGCTTGTGTCCTCGAAAGCCTCGCCCTCCGGCGTGCAGCTCAACACCTATGTCCCGTCAGGCCCGGTCAAGACCGGCGACTTCTCCACCAAGGCACCCTCCGAGGCCGAACTGGCCCGCCGCGAGAAGATGAAGAAGGAAGGGTGAGGCGCGGTCCGCGTCGCAGACGAATTGGTCCGGGGGACCAATTCGAGCGCCGAACGCCCGGAGCCATGCGAAGGGCCGGGCGGCGGTCGCTAAAGGCCGAGAGCCTAGAACGGCTCTCGACCCCACGCGATGAACGGCCCGTTGCGGAATCCCTCCGCGCCCTTGCCATAGACGAAGGGCGATCCATCCGGCTTCGTCACGCGCCCGCCCGCAGCCTCAAGCACGGCGTGGCCCGCGGCAGTATCCCACTCCATCGTCGGTCCCCAGCGCGGATACACATCCGCCTTGCCCGCCGCCACCCAGCAGAATTTCAGCGACGAGCCGATCCCCGTCTGGTCGGTGATCCTGTGCCTCGCCAGGAACTCCTTCGTCCGCTCGTCCAGGTGCGATGACGAGGTGATCGCCACCAGCTTTTCCCCATAGCCCCGCGTCTTCAACGCATCCCCTTCGCCCACCCGCGCGCCCGGATCGAACCCGGCGATCACCCGCGCCTCTGTCCCGCCAAAATACATTTCCTTCCTCGCCGGCGCGAACACGCACCCCGCCACCGGCTTGCCCTTCACGATCAGCGCGATGTTCACCGTGAAGTCGCCCTTGCGCTGGATGAACTCCTTGGTGCCGTCCACCGGGTCGACCAGCAGGAACGTCTCCGCCACCGCGGCGCCTACCCCCTCGCGCGCCGCCCGCTCCTCGGCCAGCACCGGCACCCCCGCCAGCTCCCGCGCCAGCCGCGCCAGGATGATCTCCTCGGCCCGTTCATCCGCGTCCGATACGGGGCTGTAGTCCGCCTTGGTCCGCGTCTCGAAATCGGAGGTATAGACCTCCATCACCGCCACCCCCGCATCCGAGGCGATCGCGGCGAACACGCGGGCGAGCTCATTTCTCTCTTTGAGCGAAAAATCCGTCATCCGATCCCGTCATTCATGAACCCGACCGTTGATTTGCGGGCGCCGCGGTACATGTCAACCGCGAGGCCGGGGCGCGTTGCTGCGCACAGCCTTTGCATGAGGCAGCCCGGGTAGGAACCCCAAGAGACAGCCATCATGATGGTTAAGCGCGTTCTGGTTGCCGGCGGCGCCGGCTATATCGGCTCCCACGCCGCCAAGGCGCTGCGCCTGGCCGGGCGCGAGCCCATCGTGTTCGACGACCTGTCCTGCGGCCATGCCCATGCCGTCAAATGGGGCCCGCTGGTCCGCGGCGACATCCGCAATGCAGACGCGCTCCTGGCCGCCATCCGCCAGTACAAGCCCGACGCGGTCATGAACTTCGCCGCCCGCATCGAAGTGGGCGAGGGCGAGAAGAACCCCAGCCATTTCTATGACAACAACGTCGCCGGCGTGCTCACGCTCGTGCGCACCATGCTGGAAGAGGGCGTGACGAATCTGGTCTTCTCGAGCACCTGCGCCATCTATGGCGATCCCGAACGCCTGCCGCTCACCGAAGACCTGCCCAAGCGCCCCGTCTCCGTCTATGGCCGCACCAAGCTGATGTGCGAGCAGATGCTCGAAGACATCTCCCGCGCCCACGGTCTCAACTTCGCAGCCCTGCGCTATTTCAACGCCGCCGGCGCCGACCCTGACGGGGAAATCGGAGAAGAGCACGATCCCGAAACCCATCTCATCCCCAACGCCATCAAGGCCGCGATCGGCATGGGCGGCCCGATGAAGCTCTTTGGAACCGACTATCCAACTCCGGACGGCACCTGCCTGCGCGACTACGTCCACGTCACCGACCTGGCCGAGGCCCACATCCTCGCAGCCGACCGCATCTCGAATGGCGGCAACCTCCAGCTCAATCTCGGCGGCGGCGAAGGCCGCACCGTACTGCAGGTCTTGAACGCCGTCGAAAAGGCCACCGGCCGCCCCGTTCCCCACACCATCGCCCCGCGCCGCCCCGGCGACGCCGTCGCCCTCTACGCCGACACCACCAAAACCCCTTTCCAGCACAGTGGGATCCGAAGCTTGGAATTCACGTGACTTGAAGTCG
>JADMIO010904377.1_pt1 | contig 45912 bp, 33 predicted proteins | sample 8958161 | NCBI WGS metagenome assembly JADMIO01 (sample SAMN16585339, study PRJNA669376) | soil metagenome | isolation source: Crop rotation soil | place: USA: Cullars Rotation, Alabama | collected 2011
CGCGACTTCAAGTCACGTGAATTCCAAGCTTCGGATCCCACTGTGCTGGAAAGCAGATGTTGGGCAATAGAGGGACGCTTAGAAGCTGGTGGGAGATGTCTACAAGAATGAGATCTTATTAAGAGATCAGGAAATTCTAAAATCAACAATTTAATGAGGGCTGATATAATTGAGAAGAGAGAGATTATTAAGCGGCAAGCGGGTCTTTATAACAGGAGCATCAAGAGGGCTTGGTAGAGCTTTCTGTGAACGTTTTTCATATGAAGGAGCTGATGTAGCTTTTAACTATTCGAGTGATGATGAGGCTGCTAAAGAGACTGTTGCAACTATTGAAAAGAATGGTAAAAAAGCGCTCTCTTTTAAAGTCTCTATCCTTGATTATGCTGGACTTGGTAAGATAGTAAAAGAGATAGAACAGGCATGGGGCGGTATAGATATTCTTGTGAATAATGCTGGTATAAGTCAGCCTCTACCAATAGCGTTAATGGAAGAAGAGGACTGGGATTCAGTAATGGATATCAATGCTAAAGGACAGTTTCTAACATCACGAGCAGTTCTACGAGGAATGATAAGGCGTAAGAGTGGTTCGATATTGAATATTGGATCACTTGCTGGTGTGCGACTTCTAGAAGCGCCTATTCATTATTGCGCCAGTAAAGCTGCTGTTAAAGGATTTACTGAAGCTCTCTCTAAAGAAGTAGCAAGATATAATATTAGAGTAAATTGTCTTGCGCCTGGTCTTCTTGAAGAAGGAGTAGCTAGAAATCTTCCTGATTATCGAGTTCGCGAATTTTTGAAATATGTCTCGTTACATCGTAAAGGAACAATGGAAGAAGTAGCGAAATTTGCTGCTTTTATGGTTTCAGATAAGAACAGCTATATGAATGGAGCTACTGTTGTAATTGATGGTGGATTATGACGGCTGCAACAAATCAATGGATTATTAATAGACGATCTGATTTAGCTTTTATTTTTGGTGGAGCTATAGTAAGCCTGTCCATACCATTTATAGTTCTATGGAAGAGAGAGCTATTACCGATGCTCTTTTGGGGCTGGCTATTCTTTTTTGATGGAACTCATATGTGGGCCGCCTATAGCAGAACATATATTGATAGAGATTATTGGAAGACAGATAGGGAGATACTTTTGAAAAGTCTTGCTGTCTTTATAATTCCAGTTGCTGCTATTATTCTAATGCAACTCTTCCATTCCATAGAGCCGATGAATCTCTTTCTTCTATTTGCAGCGGGATGGAGTTATTATCATATAATCAGGCAGCATTATGGCTATGTATCACTCTATGATAGAAAAGGGAACACACCATTAAGGTTGCATCTTGTAAATAAATGGACAGTATATCTTGGAATACTTCTACCTTATCTCTATTTTATAATTACACATCCAGTAAATCGTAGAATTGCAGATCTTCCGCCACTGGATGAAACAGGCTTATTAAAAACTTCTGTTGCTGCCATTGCATACATCTCTTCAACTATTATTGCTGGCTATTTTTTAATCAGCCATATCTTGAAATGGAAAAATAGAGAAGAGAGTTCAAAGCCAGCCTTCTTTTTTGTACTTGCCTGCTTGATTCTCTATTCAACTATATTCTATGTTATAGCTCCACTTGAGCCGATCTTTACTAAAGCCAGAACTCCTATACAGAGCTTTATGCTGATTCAGATAATGGTAACACTCTTTCATAATATTCAGTATCACGCTATTGTCTGGCACTATAATCGAGGAAAATATAAGAAAGAGGAATATAGCAGATTTGGAATGGCTACAGTCTTCAATCGCAATTTTGCTATCTATGCTCTGATTGGAGTAGCTTTCTCTATTGGTTATATTATCACTGCATGGTATACGACTGAATATCCAACTTTTTATGGCGGAACAATTGAGCCAGTTCTTATTCCTGTAGCTTTCTGCATATGGTGGGGAATCTCATTTCACCATTATTATCTTGATCAGAAAATCTGGAGAGTTAGCAAGAAGAGAGATCTACAACAGCAATTAGGAGTTGCTGTTTAATATTGAAGTAGCGATGAAAAGAAGAATGGTATGGTAGCTTTGTAGAAATAATTGCTTACCATACCATTCTGGTTTTTGTAGAAGAGTTTAATTATTGATCGTTATCTAATTTGCCATCAAGATTGTGATCTATGCCAAGCCGTTTACCTGTACCAACAGGAACTCCAGTAAATGTTAATTCCATACCTTTATTTGCTGCCTGAAGAAGCATTTGAAGTGGAACTAGAGCTTCATCAGAGCGGTCTGGTTGGAACATTCCATTACCTACATAAAGGAAGCCGCGAGCTGATCCATTGTAAAGACCTTTTACTATCAATTCACAGTTCTTTTTATCAGCCTGTGCCATAAGAAGATTGATACTGCCAGTGACTGTAGAAGAAGTTTTATTATCAGTATCAACAGTTACCTGAAATCCTACTGCTGGAGCAGTACCAGTATCAAAGGAGAGAACAAACTGAACTAGATCTCGAATCTCATCATCACTTGAAAAAGTAAAGTTTGGTGTTTTAAAGAAGGCAAAGAGATTATCAACAGCTCCATCATGTGAGAAACCGAATGAAGCTAGCTGTTTTTTACTTGATGAATCTCTACCAATTCTTTCATATAGACCACGTAATTGTGGCACTTTAATTGGTTGCGATTCTGGTATACCATTAGGCATAAGAAGTACCTGTCCAGGAATTAATAATCCATTCGTTCCTGTGCCTGGATTTCCTGTATGGCAGAAATTACAGGTAAAGACTCCTCTGTCAGTTGTCCTTAATGTAAATGTTTGTAAACCTCTTGCTGCGCTTGGTCCAGAAGAAGGATTTGGATAAGTGCGATCAAGATTCTGTAATGGATTGGGTGGATAGGTTAATGTCTCAACAAATGAGGTAAAATCAGCCATCTCTTGATCAGTTAGCTGTCGTGGTCCACCTAGCAGAGATACAAAAGCGCCATTAAAATCAGATAGTTTGCTTCTATCACCACGCCAATGGAGAGGCTCAGTTCCAATAATTCCTCTTAAAGATTGAGTAATCATCGGTCCTTTCATTGGATGTAGATTAAAAGTGAGTGTTCCTGCTCCTATGAAATTTTTGCTCTTTACCGGCTGCAATTTACCTGTCGGATCGCCAAGATCCCAGGCAAGACCATCATTATGAGCATTTCTATGACAGCTAGCACAGGAGATATCGCCATGAGCAGAGAAGCTACCGTCATATAAGAATTGCCGTCCTTTGCGCACGTTGTTAGGTTCTGGATTAAAACCGATAGGAACTCTTGTTGACTCTTTTTCTGTCTTTAGATCGATAACACTCAATGATTCCTCAAAACGGTTTAAAACATAAACTACTGAGTGATTCTTATCATAAGCAAGTCCAGTTGGTCCTTCTCCTACAGTGATTCTCTGTTGAATCATTCCATCTGAATTAAGAACGCCAACTTTATTTGTACTTGTTGAAGCTACAAAATATTTTCCATCATCAGTATGAACTATATCAGCAGGCAGACCAATACTTAAAGAACGCTCCTGATCAGAGCCATCTGGCTGATTATAATTGATATGGGGATTCAAGTTAGCATGTTTGATGCTCGGTTTTTTACCATCAAAATCGATAATGGAAATTCGAGTATCTACAAATTGACCTTTAACTTTTGGTTCAAAACGTACCACACTCTTTGAATCTGTATTAACAACAAAGAGTTTTCCTGTAGCAGCATCAAAGACTGTATTACCTATATGAGTTCCAACTGTAGCTACTTCAGTTTGAATAGAGGGTTCAGCGGAGACACCTATTACAACAAGATCAATATCATTGACAGTATATGGCACAGATTTTGTCCATTTGCTATCACCTGTCTCATCAACCCATTTCTTTCCTTTCTGTTTTACTATAAGACTTGTAGCTGGAAAGGATGGCAGTCCTGGAGCAAGCGCAGGATTTGGTGCTGGCAGACCTCCTGCTTTTGTTACAGAAGCCGTATCAACTATAGTTGTTTGATTACCTGAATCAAAGATAGAAACAAATACACGTTTTCCAGATGCATCACTTGATAGAGAGCGTGGTTGTTTACCATTAATATTGATAACTTTAGGGCTATTGGTAAGTTTATTTGGATCGTAGATCTTAACCTGTCTAGCACCTGCAACTGATATATAAGCCTGTTCAACCGGCTGATTAATAAAGAGAATATCGGTTGGTTCATCACCAACATTAATAGTTCTTACAACATTATTAGTAGTTAAATCTACAATACTGATTGAATCAGATAGCCAGTTGACAACCCAGACTTCATTATTATTTCTAGCTGCAACACTGACTGGTTCAAGTCCTACAGGGATCTCAGCTATTAATTTTAGACTTCCGCTGGAGATATCAAATACTGAGAGTCGATTATCAGGAGAATTAACAGCTAAAAGCTTATTTCCATCAGGTGTAATGGCAAGAGGATGAATTTGAGGACTTTCAAAACTATAGAATTTTGTTGCTTCTCCTGCTGCTATTGCTTTTTGAGGAGTTGGGCTCATAGTTGCAAAAGTTAAGGAGGTCAGAAACAGAGCTATAATTATAGCAAATTTAAGCAATGTTTTATTAGATCTTCCAAATAAGGTCATAAGTTTAGTACCCGTTAAAGATGAATTAAAGAATAAAGCTAAGTTTGCCTGAAATAAGAATTAATAGCAAACCATACTTGACATCTCAATCAAATTTTCTAATATGGGAAAATTGTTTATATCGGAAAATAGGGGAAAACAATTATGTTAAAAGAATTTAAAGAGTTTGCAATGAAAGGGAATGTAGTAGATTTGGCGGTTGGTGTAATTATAGGAGCCGCCTTTGGAAAGATTGTTACATCTCTTGTTAATGATATCATAATGCCACCATTAGGATTATTAATAGGAAAAGTAAATTTTGCTGATCTTTTTATCAACCTTTCTGGTAAAACTTTTAACTCTCTTGAAGAAGCTAAAAAAGCAGGTGCCCCAACTATTAACTATGGCGCATTTATAAATAACATTTTAGATTTCATACTGATTGCTTTTGCTATTTTTATGCTTGTTAAATCGATTAATAGATTACAGAGAAAGACAGAAGTGCCACCACCACCCAATACAAAAGATTGTCCATTCTGTATTACTGCCATTCCATTGAAAGCTACTCGTTGTCCAAGTTGCACTTCACAGTTAGGCGCAGCTTAATTCTATTGCTGAATGGCAATGGGAGAATTATTTGATGAAGAGAATAATTATACTGATTCTTTTAATCCTATCAATGGCTGCTCTTAATTGTACTGATAAAGAAGTAGATACAAATAAGAGCTCCCCAGTTATTGTAAAAACCTTCAATGGAAGAGGAATAGTTAAGAAGATTGATAAGACAAAAAAGAGTATAACCATTGACCATGAAGAGATAAAAGGGCTTATGGAAGCGATGACAATGGACTTTCATGTTAAAGATGGCTCACTCTTAGATTCTCTTAAGGAGGGAGATAAAATAGAATTTACTCTTCAAAATGAAGCTAACGTAGAATTTATTTCAGCTATAAAGAAACTATAATTGTGCAAGCTAATGATCTAAATCAGATAACAAGAATATTACAGTCATCCATTACTCCAGTAGCTCTTATCTCTGGAGTAGGGCTATTAGTATTATCGATGACTAATAGATTTGCTCGTACTACAGATCGAGCAAGAGCTTTAGCTAAAGAGATAAAGATAGCAACAGGAGAGGATGCTCAGAATTTAGCTATACAGATAGATATACTTTATAGAAGATCAAAGATCTTGTTATTCTCCATTACTTTTGCTTTAGCAAGCATCTTCTTTGTCAGCCTGCTTATCATAACGCTTTTTCTCACATATCTTTTAACAATCAATCTTGATAGTTTCGCAATTTCATTATTCATAATGAGTATCATCTCTTTAATCATCTCTCTGGTTCTCTTTATTCAAGATATGACCTTATCACTTAGAGCACTAAAAGAAGAGTTAAGAGGAAGATTCTAAATTTTATAATGGAGTATAAAATTGCCAGATTTTATCTGTTGCAATTGGAAAAGCAGAAATATTATAGATTTTATAGGTCCATTCTTCTTTAAAGTGATATACTTACCAAAAGTATATACTTAGGATAAAGTCCAGCTAAATTATCTCTGAGGGAATTGTGATGCGCCGATTATTCTCAATCAGTCTTATTGCAATCTTCAACTTAGCTATTATTTTTCAACTATTTCCAACTGTTGTGCAGATGAATGTTAAGAAAACTGCAAGAATATTAGCTTCTAAGCCAGTACAACAGAGTTCAACTTTTAAGATTCTTGGGCCTGATAAGAGATCTAATCCTGTTGTGAATGAAGGCAGATTGATCGAATTGAGCGCAGTAGATAATTCCAATCAGCCTATTGCGAGTGGAATAAGCTGGGAATCAGATAGCCCGGACATAGCTACGGTCGATCCGAATACAGGCGTAGTTACTGGAAAGCGACGTGGATTTACAACCATTACAGCTCGCAGAGGAAGCGAATCTTCCTCCGCATTTGTAGTAATAGTAAGAGTTAGCAAGAGTGGCGCAAAAGTTATTAATAATCTTGCAAGTTCAACAATGGACACAGGAAATCAGATCTATATTAGCGATCCGATAAATAGCGTGATAAGGAAGAAAGATGGACCTGCTGGACCTGATACAATCTTTGCTGGAAAAGAGGGAGTAAATAGCAGGAAGGATGGAAATCGAAAAGATGCTCTCTTTGCCGGACCTACAGCTATAGCTGTGGATAATCGAGTTGATGGCGGTATATTTATTGCCGATACACTTAACCATAGTATTAGAAAGATAAGCTTTAATGAGCAAGTTACTACCATACTCGGCTCCGGTTCGCCAGGAATAACCAGTAATGATGTAACAAAGGTGACTCAAGCTGCTGATGTGCAATTTAGAAGTCCCATTGGTTTAGCAACAGATGGAAATCTCTTTATTGCAGATACAGATAATCATGCTATCTATGTTTTTGATATTCAAAAATCAGAATTGAGACTTCTTGCTGGTCAGCCAGGAACTCCAGGTAAAGCTGATGGTAAGGGAAGAGCAGCTAGATTTAATCGTCCTGCTGGAATTGCTATCAGCCCTGATAAAAAATTTCTTGCTGTCGCAGAAATTGGCAATAATCTGGTTCGTACTATATCAATAGTTGATGGCACGGTAAGCACCATAGTAAATGATAGATCCATTGACTTCATAAATAACCATTCCATAGGAGCAGATGCTTTAGGCGATATACCATTTGATGCTCCTCAATCGATAAGTTTTGATTCTCTTTTCAATCTTTATGTAGTTGATAGAAATGGAGTGAGTGTTGTTTTATCAGCTAACCAAAAGAATAGCCAGATATTGCCGCTTGCACAGACAGGAAGTTTTGTTCAGCCATCAAGCATTATTGTGAATGGTAATGCCGTTGTTGTGCTTGATTCAAAAGCGGCAACTCCTGATGAAGCACTCTCAGTTGTAACTGTAGGAGCACCTGAAATTACCAGTTTGAGTCAGGATAGAGACTCCTTAGAAGGTGGTTCAGATATACTTATTACAGGTAAAAACTTTGCTCCTGAAAGTCAGATTATTCTGGGAGATACTGTTGTAACAAATGCCATTGTAGAAAGTTCTACTCGAATCAGATTGAAAGTTCCACCTCAAAAAGCTCCTGGCGATAGAACTCTTTCCATTAGAACAAGAGGCGGTATAGCTCAACAGAGATTTACAATTTTATCAAAATCAGTTCAAGATCTGGCTAATGGTGATATAACAACCATTGCTGGCGGAGTTCTCTTTATAGGTGATAGTGGTCTCGCTACTAATGCACAGATTAACAACCCAACAGGAATAGCTCTAGATCCTGATGGCAACCTGTTTATAACTGATCTTGGAAATAATCGTATTCGTAGAGTTGATACAACTAATCAGATTACTACAATAGCTGGAAATGGTGTTAGAGGGACATCGGGAGATAATATATCTGGTCTTAGTGCAAGCCTCTTAGATCCATTCTCTGTAGCAACTGATGGAGCAGGAAATATTTTTATAGCAGAGTTCAATGGTAACAGGATCAGACGAATTGATGCAAGAACAGGCATTATTACTACTTTAGCTGGTTCTCTCTCTTTTAGTCTCGATTTAGGAGATAATGGACCAGCCATTAGCGCACATTTAAGTGGTCCAACTGGAGTAGCTGTTGATAAGGATGGTAATACATATATTTCTGATAGCTTTTTTCAACGTATAAGAAAAGTAGATGCTAAAACAGGTATTATTACTTCTATAGCAGGTAATGGAGTAGCAAGTTTTAGTGGTGATAATGGACCTGCAAAAAGCGCTACTATAAATTTTCCAAGAGGCTTGCAGGTTGATAATGCAGGTAATATCTATGTTGCTGATACAGGCAATGATCGTATCAGAAAGATAGATGCTGTTTCTGGTAATATTACAACAGTAGCAGGGAATGGTAAAAGAGATTTTAATGGAGATAATGGCCTTGCTACTGCTGCCTCCTTAAATTTTCCAACCAGTGTTGCTATAGATAATCAAGGTAATATTTTTATTACTGACACAGGAAATAACAGGATCAGGCGCGTAGATGCACAAACAGGGGTTATAACAACAGTTGTTGGTAATGGAACTTTTGGTTTTGGTGGAGATAATGGGCAGGCGATTAATGCCTCTCTTGCATTTCCTGGTAGTGTCATACTTGATGGCGCAGGTAATATTCTTATCTCCGATACTGTTAATGGTCGAGTGCGCATTGTTAATAATGCTGGAATAATTAATACAATAGCTGGCTCTGATGTAACAATAGGGGATAATGGTTCTGCCATTAAAGCGAGCTTAAATAATCCTTATTCAATAGTCTTAGATTCAAATGGCAGTATGTTTATTGCAGATGCAAACAATAACCGTATTCGTAAAATTGATGGAGCAACAGGTATTATCTCTACCATTGCAGGATCGGGTCTGCTTGGTTTTAATGGTGATGGTGGCCCTGCTAAAGCTGCAAGATTATCTACACCATTGGGCGTAGCTTTAGATTCAAATGGTAATGTAATTATTTCAGATAGTTTTAATAACAGGGTTCGTCTTGTAGATAGTTCTGGAAATATTAAAACTATTGCAGGAAATGGAACTTTAACATTTAGCGGAGATGGTGGCCCAGCTATTAATGCAGGTTTAAATCTAATTGGGATATCTTTTGGTATAGGTGGTGGAGTCGCTACAGACTCATCTGGAAATATCTATGTTGCTGACTCAAATAATAATCGCATAAGAAAGATTGATAGTAATGGAATTATTACTACAGTAGCGGGAGGTTCTGGATCTGGTTTTAGTGGTGATAATGGACCAGCAACAAAAGCAGGTTTGTTTATGCCTTTCTCAATCAGCCTGGATGAAGCAGGAAATCTTTTTATTGCGGATACTTTAAATAGTCGAATTCGCAAAGTTAATCTAAAGACGGGGATTATCACTACAGTAGCAGGCAATGGTGCTCCAGGCTTTAGTGGTGATGGTGGGCCAGCTACAGCAGCAAGTCTAAATGGAGCATTTGGAGCTGTAGTAGATAAAGTTGGTAATATATTTATACCTGATCCATTCAATAATAGAGTAAGGCGTGTAGATGGGAAGACCGGGATAATTACAACTGTTGCTGGTAGTGGCTCATCAGGTTTTGGTTTTACAGGAAGTTATGGCGGTGATGGCGGGTCAGCTATTAAAGCAAGTTTGAACTCTCCATTAGGTCTTGCAATTGATGCCGATGGTAACCTGCTTATTGCTGATACCTTTAATAATGCCATACGAATTGTTAAAGGTGTAGCTAATGGACAGAGCCCTGTCGTGCCAGTTGCCATAACATCTGCTAGCTATACAAAACCAAATCTTGTTATCAATGGCAATGGATTTGGTACAGCAGGAGCCATTGTAACTGTTAATGGTCAAAATATTAGCTCTTTAATAGCAGCACAGACAGATACATCAATTACCATTAAAGGAAAACAGAAGAAGCTGAGCTTAAAGAGTGGAGCAAATCAGATAGTTGTTAAAGTAGGCGATGCTATATCAAATACGTTTATCTTGAATTTGCTAGTAGAATAATTTAAATATCCAGATTGGCTTTTACAACTCCTTCTTCATTATCATAATGGAGATGGAAGCCTATTTTTCTGCATACTCGCTGCATTCCATAATTTTCTGGAAGAATATCAGCGACAATCTGATTCAACTTTTCATCACGCCCAAATTGTACAAGTCGGTGGAGCAGTTCAGTTCCAAGCCCACTTCGATGATATTTATCGCTGACTGCAATGGCAAATTCGGCTACATTCTTTCCATGCTGTTTAATAAGACGGCCAACAGCAATTATCTCTCTTATGGCATAAGATTCATCTCTACGCTCTATAACAAAAGCCATCTCTCGATCATAATCTATAAAGCAGACTCTAATTAACCGTTCATGCGCTATACGACGATTGTAATCGATCAAATGGAAGTAGCGAAAATGGACAGAATGGGTTGATAGAGTCTTATGGAATTCGATCATTAATGGCTCATCTTCAGGTCTTATAGGACGGATGATTGCTTTAGATGCATCTTTTAATATAAGCTCAGAGACATATTGATTAGGGTATGGGCGAATGGCAGGGGTAGGAAGCTTATCCTCAGTAACTTCTAAACCATGAAGTAGAATTCTTGCATCAAGCGCTATCAACTTATCGGCTGAGGCAAAGAATGGATTAATATCTATCTCTTTTATCAATGGCTGCTCAACTATTAATTGGCTGAATTTAACCATAAGATGCTCAAGAGTTACTAGATCAACAGGATTACGACCACGAATTCCTTTCAATGCTCTATAAATATTTGTTCGTTCCATCATCCGTCTTGCCAGTGTACTATTGAGAGGAGGTAGAGCGAGTGCTTGATCTTTAAATACTTCAACAAGCTGTCCACCAGTTCCAAATAGTATAACTGGCCCAAACTGTTCATCAGTACTGCTGCCCATAATCAGTTCATATCCATCAGAGATATTTATCATAGGCTGCACTGTTACACCAAGAAAATGCTCTTTGCCTGCTTTAGCTGTTACTGAAGCTTTAATGGCATTAAAAGCATTTCGAACGCTATCTGCATCAATCAGATTTAATTGAACTCCACTTACATCGGTCTTATGGGTAATGGTTTCGGAATGGAGTTTTAGGATAACAGGAAAGCCTATCTTCTCTGCTGCTTCTACAGCCTCCTCTATATTTTTAGCAACAATCGATTCTATTACAGGTATGCCATAAGAAGAGAGGATAGATAGAGATTCAAATTCTGTTAAGAGAGATCGCCCTGATCTTCGTACTTTAGCTATTAAATGCTCTACAGAATCACGATCATTTTTAGAATGGATATGCTCAACTGGTAACTCTGGCGTTTCATAAAGCGCTTTTAAATTATATGTATATCGCCACATATAACTGAAGACTTTTGCAGCAGTATCTGGAAAAGGAAAGGTTGGTATATTAGCTTTATTAAGAATGGCCACGCCTGCTGCTATCTCTTCTCCACCCATAAGGCTCGCAAGAATCGGTTTACCATTCAATTTAGCAAATGGCTTCACTTTTTCAGCTATATCAGCCGGATCTGTTATTCCCTGTGGAGACAGTATAAGAAGCAGGCCATCACAATTTGGATCTTTAGTAACTATCTCAAGTGCTTTAGAATAACGGTCTGGACCTGCATCACCTAAAATATCTATGGGATTATTATGGCTCCAATGGTGAGGCAGAACATGATTTAGTGCTTCGATAGATTCTTCTGAAAGAGTTGCTAGCTCTCCACCAGTTGATAGTAGAGCATCAGTAGCTAAGACTCCTGGACCTCCAGCATTTGTTAATATCATCAATTTAGGTTTTTTAGGACGAGGTTGTTTAGCGAGTGCTTCTGCCATATAGAAGAGTTCTGCTATGGTATTTACTCGTAAAACTCCAGATCTTCTAAATGCTGCATCGAGCAGATCATCGCTGCCAGTAAGCGCTCCTGTATGTGATGAGGCAGCTTTTGCCGCTGCTTCTGTTTTCCCGGCTTTAATAAGAATTATCGGTTTAATAAGGGATACTTCTCTTGCTGCGGATAGGAAAGAGCGAGCATCTCCAATCGATTCCATATAAATAAGAATGCTGCTGGTATTCGGATCATCACCAAGGTAGTAGATAAGATCTCCCCATCCAATATCGATCATTGATCCGGTTGAGATAAAAGCACTGAAACCGATATACTCTTTTTTGCTCCAATCAAGAATGGCTGAACAGAGAGCACCACTCTGGCTTATGAAAGCAACATTGCCGCGCTTAACCATTCCATTAGCAACACTGGCATTAAGTCCTGTGAGAGGATTAATAATACCAAGGCAATTTGGTCCAACAATTCTAATTCGACCTTTTTGAGCACTCTTTATCGCTGCCTCTAATTCAAGCCCTGATCTGCCCTGCTCCTTGAAACCAGCAGAAATGATGATAGCTCCTCTTACTCCAGCATCAACAGACTCACTTATAATTCCTGGAACAGTAGAGGCAGGAGTAACTATAACTGCGAGATCTATTTTTTGAGGAATGGATGATATATCTGGAAATGCCTGCACACCAAGAATGGAGGAATATTTAGGATTAACCGGAAAAACCATTCCTCCAAAAGAACTCTTTAAGAGATTTGAGAAGATAGTTCGACCTGCACTCTCTGGTTTCTCTGTTGCGCCTACTACAGCAATAGTGCGAGGTTTAAAGATAGCATCAAGAGGTTGGTGGCTATAGCGCAGAATATCACTGGCTGAATCGGTAATGGATGAATCTCCTGGTTTGCTATCACTCATAAGATGATCTATCTCCTATTAATCCATTTATGCAACAAAGGATTTAAGTCTATTTCATTTTTATGAACTTTAAAAGTGATGAATCAACCAGCGGAGGAGAAAATAGGAGATTATAGCAATTAATAATATTTTTATCACTGAGAGTATCTTACCAAATATAACCATTCTTTCTAAAAACTTTACTACATCTCTATCCATAATTTAATTTTAGCCATAATTTAACTTTAGATTTCATCAATGTACACACAGGTTATAGAGTAGTCTACTCTCAGTTATTAATCTTTTAAATCAGATCAGCTACTATTTTCTATTTAAAGAAGTGATTGTAGATTTATTGGCTGGTTTAAGCGGTCTGCCAACAAGAACAGGACATTTAGCCTGACGCAGTACACGATCAACATTTGAGCCAAATAGCGCCCATCTGTTAAAATCAGTGCCATGAGCACCTAGAAAGATCATATCTATTTCATTCTCTTCAGCATAGCTCAAGATCTCTCTATAAGGAGTGCCCTCTCTTAGCTCTTCTTTTATTTGACACCAATAATGGGCCTCTTCTGGTATGGCATATTGAAGGCGTCTTATCATCTTATGGACTCTATCATCATATAACTTATTCAATGGATCTCTATTTTGTGGCAATACATGTAACAGATGTAATTGCGCCTGATACTCCTGGGCAAATGTGAGTCCATAAGATAGGGCAAGCTCAGAATAGTCAGAGAAATCATAAGCTATTAGGACTCTCTTCAGATTTATCTTATTGCTAGTATAGCTAATCCATTCCTTCTGATCTGGATGGGTAATAAGAACAGGACATGGAGCAATACGACATAACTCTTCAGCAGTTGAACCGAGGATAGCTGCTGCATGGGGTCGTCTTCGCGAGCGCATTACAATCAGATCGATATGTCTTTCGGCAGCTTCCTGGGCTATAGATTTAGCTACCTCTCCTGTAACAATAATTCCTTCCCATTCAAAAGATGGAGTACTTTTTTCTGATGATCCGCTATCTTCAGAAAAAGGGAGAAGCGTTTCATCAAAGTAGGTCTTTATATGATTAAGTCCTTTTATCTCATCATTCCAATCAGCAGGTTCTTCAATAGCATGGCAGATATAAAGTTTTGCATTGTAAGCTTTTGCCAGCGCTACAGCATATCTCAAAGCAGCATCAGAGCCTGGTGAAAGATCTGTAGGGCAGAGAATTCGATCTATATTATGACGAATATAAGAAGAGCGAATATGAATTTGATTTTCTGATAGCATCTGGCTTTATCTCCTTAATCTCTAATCTCTTTTATTATCTTCTATTACCTTCAACCATTTGGCAATAGTTGTGCCAGTGATTAACCTGTTGTAATTAAAGGAGATAGTTTGAAGAGTGCTTAATAAGAGGGGAAAAAGTCCCTTATAGCTGTGGAATTTTACTAATTTTCTTAAAAAGTTTAGGTGGGGAAATTTTCACACCTGACTAATGGATCTAGTATCTATTAGCCAGATGTGAGTTTTTGCATTTCTAATAATTCTAATCAGCTTTTAGAAACAACTATGTAAGATTCAACTAGATAGGCCAGGCATTACTCTTTTCTGTTATCTGAACGCTGACACGCTCAACTCCGCCCCAATCGACTTCATTCCAGTTAGCTGTCTTATTAACAATCTTTCCTTTAGCAGCAAGATTATCATTAATTAATATTTCAACCTGAGTGCCTATTGGAAATGCATAAAGTGTAATCAGACCAATACCCGAATTACTTATATCTGTAGCTCTCATAAGAGCATCATAAGTATTGGAATCATTAACCGCTTTTACTTTTACCATCAATTGAGAATGTTTTCTCACCTCGCTACGAGTCTTCTCGTCTCTCGTGCTGGAATACATAACTATCTCCTTTCTCAGTACAGCTTCAACCCTTAAATGTAGAAAAAGAATGCAAAGCATATACCCTACTAATCCCTTACTTGTAGGAAACTATACTATGACAACCTTATAGAATAGACCTGGGGCATACCTTATATTAATGTTGTGATTATTTTACAGTCGATGGAAGGTTATTCTAAGGTCCGCTAAATATATTCCTATATTCTTAATCGAGATCATCTTTCAACTCTCATTTCTTAAGATTTATCTTGTAGCATGTCTTGATATTGCTCATCACGTTCTTTTCGTTCTTTTAACTGGTAAGCCTTACGACGCTCTCTATGCGCGTTAATTGCATCTTCGATGCTCTTTTGTGTATGGTCTCCGCACCAGCTTAGATGCTTCTCGCACCAGATCTCCATATACTCTTCATGCTGTATTGGACTGTGCTTTATATCTATTCTGCAAGCAAAACATTTAATTGGTTCATATTGCATAATTCTTCTACCGCCCCTTTGACTTACCTCCTGTTTCTACCTTGAACCACAGCAATTAGCGTTCCTTTATCTCTTTTTTGATTTATCTTTATCATTCCATTAGCTATAGCGGCTCTTTTAATGGCTTCATTCCTACTTCCCTCTGTTCCATTTTTTTTAATGTGAACTGTTTCTATTCATTTTGTTCATTCCATTTCATTTCAATACAAATCTTTATTCAATAATAGTTGAATATTAAAAAAGAACCGAGTAATATATTGAATTATGAAAGAAGTATATAAGCTATTAAATATAGAACAGGTAAAAGCACTGGCAGATCCACTTCGTCTTCAGGTACTTGAGCAATTCAGCAGGCAGCCGATGACAACAAAGCAGGTAGCAACGGCATTAAATGAGAAGCCGACAAAGTTATATCATCATGTTGACACATTAGAGAATGCTGGTCTAATAGAACTGGTAAAGACTCAGGCTAATAGAGGAACTATAGAACGTTATTATCAGGCAGTCGCTCGCAAGTTTACAGTTGATAGAAAGCTTTTTGAACTGAAAGAGTCTGGTGAAGCTATAGAAGAGTTGCAGGCTCTCTTTACCAATGCCCTTGAAGCTACTATAGAAGAGATAAGCGAGAGCATAGGATCAAGGCTTATCAGATCAGGTACGAATAATGTGATAATGGCTCGCGTTCATATCTGCGCTAGTAAAGATCAGGTAGAGAAGTTGATAGAAAAATTTGAAATATTGGCTGAAGAATGTAGAGCTGCTAATACTGAGAATGGCGAAATGGAGTATGGCGTTACAATGGCATTTTATCCAATAAAAGAGAGAAAGAAAGGAATAGAAGATGACAAAAAGTAAGAATAACCATAACTTATCCCAACAGTTAGACGCACCTGGCAGCAATTCTAATAAAACTGCTGAAGTAGCAACCATTCCATTTGAGCTTTATAAGAATAATATCTATATAGAGGCTATGATCAATTCTGAGCCTATTAAACTTATACTCGATACTGGAGCAGGAGCATCTATTATCAGTCTTGAGCATGCTCATAGAATGGGCCTGAATCTGAAAGATAGAATTGAAGTATCAGGTGCTGGAGCAGGATCTATTGTTGGAAATCTTATAGAGGGAGCTTCATTCAATTTTAAGGGTATAGATAACTATTCACTTCCAATTCTTCTTGCTCTACCAATGAGCGATCTTAAACCATATGCTGGTAGAGAATTGAGTGGAATCATAGGTTACGATCTCTTTAAGCGCTTTATTGTTGAAGTCGATTATGAGAGAAGACTACTTAAACTCTATGAGCCAGTTGATTTTAAATATAGCGGAGATGGAGAGAGAATACCGCTCTCTATTAAGATGAATCATCCTCATATTACAGCTAAAATTCTTAAAATAAAGAGTATAGCTAATCCAGAGCTAGAAGAGATAAGTTGTGATGCTGTTATAGATTTAGGATCAGGTATGTCTCTTACTTTAACAAGAGAGTTTGTTCAAATACATAATCTGCTAGATAGTCTTGAGAAGAAGATAGATGTTCTAATGGGAGTAGGAGCAGGAGGGAGAACAGATGCTTTTATAGGAAGATTGGGAATGAAGATAGGAAGCTATCAATTTGAAGATACGATAATCGGATTTTCTCGTGATGAGAAAGGGGTTATGGCCAGTTCAAAATTTTTTGAAGCCAATATAGGAGCAGAGATACTGCGCCGCTTTAAAGTTATTTTTGATTATTCGAGATCTGTAATGATCCTTGAGCCAAATATCCATTTTAATGAGGCTTACGATTTTGATATGAGCGGTCTCTATCTGATAACTGATGAGAGTGGTGCTTTATCTGTCTCTTCTATTATTGCTGACTCTCCTGCATCTGAAGCAGGTTTTGAAGTTGGCGATCTTATTATCGCTATTGATGGGAAGAGTGCTGATAGCTTTAATCTTGACGATCTGAGATCACTATTTAAGTCTTTAGGAAAGAGCTATTTACTAAGAGTTAACAGAAAGGGAGAGATTGTTGAAAAGAGTCTCTCTTTAAGAAGACTTATCTAATTGTTGATAGAGCTTGTAAAACAGGCTCTATCTCACCGCTTTTCATGAACTTACATTAATATCTTCTAAATCTGCAATCAATAATCAAAAATTAAAAGAACTAATTGGAAACTAGAAAAAAGCTATAGTCGTAGATGAAAAAGTTGCTAGAATATGTTGAAGAGTAAGAAGTTTGAGAGATTTGAAAGGCTGGTAAAGAAAATATGTCTCAAACCAGTGATAATAAAAAAGATCCTTTCTTTGAATATGGCTCGCCCCTTTTCTCTCAAGCTAAAACTTATGTTGATACCTCAACACTTGTAGAATCTTACAGACGCCTTCAGATAATTTATGGTTTTAGTCGTGCTCTTTATGGAGAGACTGAATCAGGAAAAATACCAGAAGTTCTATTAGAGGCTCTAATTCGTCTGGTTAATCTTGAACGTGGTTTTGTTGCTCTCTTTGAAAGAGGAGAGGGATTAAAACTGAAGATTATCGCTTCTCATAATATAGAGCTTTCTGATGATCCCAATGACTGGCCTGTCAGTAAAACAATGATTCGTCAGGTGATTAAAGAAGGTATTCCAGTTCTAAGCTCAGATACTTCTAAAGATGATAGATACTCTAAAATCCAGACAGTCAATCTTAATAAGATCCGCTCTGTTATGTGTGTTCCTATAGGAAGTAAGGCTACATCTATTGGAATCATATACTTAGATAATCGCCTGAAGTCAGACTCTTTTAATCAATCAGATCTTCTCTTTCTAACTACTCTTAGCCAGTATCTCTATCTAACACTTCTAGAGGATAGAGAAGATTCAAAATCTGCTAACAATTCTTTAAATGATGAGCAGATTAGACTTGCTAAAGAGTTGAGAGAACAACGAATTATTGGAAAAGCGCTCCCCTTGCTTGATGCTTATAAACGATTGCGAAGAGTAGCTGAAAAGGAGTTGCCAGTTCTATTAATTGGCGAGACTGGATCTGGAAAAGAGCTCTTTGCTAGAGCAGTTCATAAATTGAATAGAAGCCGTTCTAAACATGCTTTTATGGCCTTAAATATAGCTGCTTTATCAGAGACTATTATCGAATCTGAACTCTTTGGCCATGAAAAAGGGGCTTTCTCAAGCGCTACTTTTAGCAAACCGGGTAAATTTGAACTTGTTAATGGAGGTACGCTATTTCTTGATGAAGTAGCAGAGATTCCTCTCAGTATTCAACCAAAACTGTTGCGAGTCCTTGAGACAGGCGAGTTTGAACGGGTAGGTGGAACAAAACAGCTTCATACTAATATTCGTCTTGTCTGTGCTACTAATAAGAATCTTGAGGATGCAGTAAAGAAAGGAGAGTTTCGGGATGATCTCTACTATAGGTTAAAAGGGGCTACTGTTGAACTTCCGCCTCTTCGTGAGAGAAGTGATGATATTCCTGAACTTATCGATTATGCTTTAGAGAAGCTTGGGTCTGATAAAGTTTTCTCAGAAAAGGCAATCAGGGTATTGAAGAGTTACAGTTGGCCTGGGAATATAAGGCAATTGATCAGATTTATAGAGGAGATGGATGCGATAAGTGAAAGAAGAGAGGTAGGGGAGGATGAGCTTCCGGGATATATGAAGAGAGAAGCCACCATCTCTGATTCAAAATTCCTTCCTTTAAATGATATGGTAGCTAAGTTTGAGTGTGATTATATACAGCGAGCTTTAAGCTTAACTGGTGGGAACAATGATAGAGCGATAGAGCTACTTGGTATATCCAGAGCCAAGTTCTTTGATAGGAAGAAGGCTTATGGGCTATAGTAGTACTAGAGTTCAGAATTAAAACTCCAGTCTAGAAATTGAACTTGAAATAAGGGTTGTTTAGCTACAGAACAGAACGATTCTTACCATCTAAATATTGAAAGTAGGGCTTTTGTAAATAGATTTAAGATCTCTCAATATTCGGCACACTTTTTTCATAAATCAATATTATTTCAATCTTAAAAAGTTAATATCTAAGGAGCTGATGATGAATGCTGGAAATAATAAAATTATAAAAGAGGAACTGGACGTCAGCGTTGAGATATATGCTCTCACAGATGTCGGGAGAGTAAGAGCTGGCAATGAGGATAATTTCTTAATAGCAGAATTGAATAATAGTAATTACTGGATAGCGAATAATTCAGCTATCTCTGAGCCTTTCAACCTTTTACAGCAGGAATCAGGAATGTTGATAGCTGTAGCTGATGGGATGGGAGGCGCTATGGCAGGCGAAGTAGCGAGCAGGCTGGCTGTTTCTGCTGTAAGGGATATAATGCTTCAGTCTCAAAACCATGAAACTTTATCTAAATTCTCTTTTTCAGAGAGGTTACGTTTTGCTATAGAGCAGGCAAATACGATTATTAATAAAGAGGGAGAGACAAATGTAGCCTGTACTGGTATGGGTACAACTTTTACTGCTGTCGGCGTTAATGCGACAACCGCATATCTGGCTCAGGTAGGTGATTCAAGAGTCTATTTAATAAGAGATGGAAGGATAGCACAGATTACTAAAGATCAATCCCTTGTAGGTCAACTGGTAGAGCAGGGTTATATAACAGAGGAAGAGGCTGAGGTACATGCTTTTAGAAATATAATTTTACAGGCGCTTGGAGTTACACCAAATATTAATGTAGTAATTGATAAGGTACCTTTATGTCAAAATGATATTCTTCTACTCTGTTCTGATGGATTATCTGGAAAGATCAGACGTGATGAGATGCTAGGTATAATAAAGAAGAATTCAGATTCAAGTATAAGAGAGATTTGCAGAGAATTGATCAATCTGGCTAATGAACGGGGTGGAGAGGATAATATTACTCTTATTATGGCTCGCTTCGGTGGTAAAGGATTAAAAGAACCTGTAGCTGATGCAAAACTTGTAGGCGAATATGTGCCTAGAGATGAAGCCTTACCGTATGAGATAGATGAAGAAGAACTTATCTCATTAATAGAGATAGAAGATAGAACATTAGATCAGAATACTGATTCATCTGCTCCAGAATCGAGAATTGAAGAACAATCGCTAGAATCAACAATTCCAGATCTGGATCCATCTCTAGATAAGAATCAGCAATTTCAAGAGCATAACGGATGGAACTGGCTATTAAATATTTTTCATACAGTATTAGATAATCTTTTTCCGGTCCATAAAAAACAGCATCACGGCAAATAGATCTAAAATTTAAATTAGCAAACGTATAATAAGATCAAGAGATGCAATGAGAAAGCTATCCTCTCATTGCATCTTATATCAGAAACTCCATTTAACTCTTCTACCTTGATTCATAAACTTTAAGATCTGGCAATTCAACGGCTGAGAGAAAACCATCTTTTCCACACCCAGTATCAATGCCTATAAGATCTCCACGAAACCAGACATCTTTCTTATCGTCAAAGAATTTCTCTAGAAAATTGAGATGATCATTAGGAAGATGACTCGTAACTGTATGACCAAAAACGACTTTCTTTCCTGAATAGCCTGTCCAGAAATCATCTTCACGCATCCATAGCAGTGATCCATCCTGAGATTTTGTTGGATGAAACCAGATCTTTCCTTCACCCTCTAATCCAGCATGAACATAGATAGCATGTTCATCTTCATACCATAAAGGTAAGGAAGAGAGCCATTTATAGATATCAGGCTGCAACCAGTCCTTTACCTGAATTCTGCGAACTAACTGCTCTCTGCTATTCTTCTCCTCTTCTTCACCTGTGAATGATAGAAAAGTAGCGAGGCAGCCATTAGCTGGTGGAAGCAGAAGAGAACAATCATCTTTTTCATAAGCATCGAGCAACATCCGTTCATGATTACCCATAAGAGTAACTACTTTTGCTGCTGTCTTTTCAGGAAGTTGTTGTACAAACTCTATTACTTCACGTGATTTAGGGCCACGATCTATATAATCGCCAAGGAAGACAATCGTATCTGACTCTTCATATTGAGGCAATCGTGACCATAAGATAGAAAGTTGATCAAACTCTCCATGTATATCGCCTATTGCTAAAGTTCTATTGCTCATCAGATTTGTCTCCTCGTAATTATAATTTTCTAATCTTAACCCTGTATTGCTGCGGAGACTATCATAGCAATACCAATAATTACTGCGCCAATAACAATAGCAAGTGCTATATTCTGATCTTCTTCTATCTCTTTGCTGACAGAGAAAGGGGCTACTTTTATTATTACTAGAAAAGCTATTGAGAAGATAATCACACCAAGCGCAGCAAAGAGAGCCGCATTAAGAGCTAGTTTAAGTACTTCTGGCATAAACTGATTCACCTCTGCTCAATATATTTATAATATTTATAGATTTTAAATGTTATACAGTTGATCAATCTCTGTCGAGTAGCAAGAGGTGAACTTATCGGTAAAATGGCAGGCTATTCTTTAACAGGAAAGAAATCTTTACCAAAAATTTCAGCAAGTGCTGTTTCGCGAGCTTTTTTAGTCTTTTCATAGACTTCATTCGCCTGATCTACATACTTTTCTGGTAATTCAAAACGCATAGATTCAAGACTATTGAGATCGCGTCTTACATTAAGCTCAAATGCTCTATAAATATTTCTCTTATCTTTCTCTTTCTTAGGAGAGGCTACAATCTGAGCAAGAGCATAATCGACTAAAGAGCCAAAAAGCTTTATCTCACTACTTGCTTCTTCAAATTGCTGATTATTGATATTGTTACGGGCAGAGCCAAGTCGAGTCATTGCAATTTTTAGCAATAACTCTACTCTATCTTTATCACCATGCTCTTTTTCAAGCCTGGTCTGCTCATCTGTTGTAAGCCCATCAGGAAGTTGATTGCTATTTTGAGCAGTTGTCAAGCTAGCAGATAGAACTATTACTATAAATAATTTTAAGGCTCTACTCATAGGTCTTTCCCATACAATTACTTAGAAATTCTGGTGACTGATCTAAAGATTTATACAATCCAATATTAAGATGCATTCTTTTATTACTTAAGTTGCAATCTTAATTATAGCTACTTGCCTTAAGATCTTATAAAGAATTTATCTACTGATCGCTTTTTTAGCAAGGGGTAAAAGAGCAACTCCAATTGTAATTATTATTCCAATAGAAGTAAGAATAGCGCCAATTAGAAACTCTCAAGGTTGAAATTTTTAAATCAAAAATCTCAAATCAACAATTAAAGACTAGACAGTGGCTCTGGCCGTCAATTCTTTTTCAAGAGTTGCTATATCATCCTGACTGACAGCAAAGTAGCGAGCCTGTGGATGCTGAAATACCATTGCAGATACGCTCGCTTCAGGATCCATCATATAACCTTCCGTCAGTTCAACGCCAATACGTTCTGGCTTGAGCAGTTTCCATAGTAACGCCTGATCTTCTAATCTTGGACAGGCAGGATAACCGAAACTTACTCTTACGCCCTGATAATCTGCCTGGAAGATCTCTTCTTTTGTCATACCTGGATCATCTATAATTCCCCACATCCTGCGGATCTTCTTATGAGTCAACTCTGCATATGCTTCAGCAGTCTCAATAGCAAGAAGTTGCAAAATAACAGATTTAAGATAATCACCTTTCTCCTTGAACTGCTCAGAGAGTTCACGAATACCTTTACCACATGTAGTAACAAAGAAAGCTATATCATCAAAACCTGACTCTTTCGGCTTTACAAAATCGCTTAAACAGAGGCGAGAGTTGAGCGATTGTCGTGGGAAGGTAAATCTTTCTACCTCTTTTCCACTTGTGCCATCAAAGATTATTATCTGATCACCTTCAGCATTCGCTTTGAAGAATCGATAGATAGATTGCGGAGAATAATAGCCTTTCTCAAGTATCTCTTCTTTAACAGCATTAACCTGATCATAGAGTTTAAGAGCCTTCTCATCACCAGATGCAAGGAGTTCCATAAAATTACCACGAAAACCTAAATGCTTGTTATATAGCATTTTGGGATTAACAAGATCCCATATCTCATTTAGTGAAGCATTAGCTTCTATATGCTCAATATAGTCAGGTGCAGGATGAAGATTAACAGACCAGTCTATTACAACTCGCTCTTTAGAGTTATCCACTACTTTTGTTGTTGTATGAGAGGTGCTAGTTTCAGGCACCCAGACTTTTTTCAACTCTTCCATTCCATCAGAAGATTGAATCTTATTGGCTAGCTCAAGACCATTCATAGCATCTTTAGCATAAACAACTAGCCCTTTATATGCTGGAATAATACGATTAAGTGTAAACCTCTTTGTAAGAGCAGCGCCTCCTACCATAATAGGTATTGTGATACCAACTGCTGTAAGATCTTGCGCTGTATTCACCATTTCCGCAGTCGATTTTACAAGCAGGCCAGAGAGGCCAACTATATCAGGATTGTGAGTTTTAATGGCTTCTATCAGCTTATCAGAAGTTACTTTGATACCAAGGTTAACAATCTCATAACCATTATTACCAAGAATAATCTCAACAAGATTTTTTCCTATATCATGAACATCGCCTTTAACCGTAGCAAGAATAACTTTACCTTTACCAGTAGAATCGCCTTTAGGCATCAATGGTTCTAGATAAGCTACTGCTGCTTTCATAGCTTCAGCGCTTTGAAGAACTTCAGCAACAATCAATTCATTATTATTAAAGAGCCTTCCTACTTCTTCCATTCCAGCCATCAATGGACCATTGATAATAGCTAATGGCTCCATTGATTGAAGAGCCTCTTTCAAACTATCAACAAGACCTTCTTTTGTTCCCTGAATAATATTATCAGCGAGCCGCTCCTGGAAAGGTCGATTCTCTTTAACCTCTTTTTTAATTGCTTTTTTATCTTTGAAATAGGCAGAGAATGCTGCAACAGGATCTTCACCGCGCCAGAAGATAAGATCTTCAGAGAGTTTACGCTGCTCTTCAGGAATGGATGGATATCTTTCTAATCTCTGCGAATTTACTATAGCAAGATCAAGTCCTGCTTTAACACAATGGTAAAGAAAAACAGAGTTGAGAACTTCTCTACCTGCGGTTGGTAGACCAAAAGAGACATTGCTGATGCCAAGAATGGTCTTTACCTTAGGAAAACGCTGCTTTATAGCTGTAATTCCTTTAATGGTCTGCTCTGCTGAACCTATGTAGTTGGCATCACCAGTTCCACAGGGAAATACTAGCGGATCAAAGATAATATCTTCAGGCGGAATTCCATACTTCTCTGTTAGCAATTTATAAGAGCGTTCAGCTATCTCAAGTTTACGCTCTACAGTTACGCCCATTCCTTGCTTTGGATCTTCATCAATTGTGCCTACTACAACAGCGCAACCATATTTTTTAATAATTGGACAGACATGCTCAAATCTCTCTTCACCATTCTCTAGATTTATAGAATTTAGAATAGCTTTGCCCTGTATTAACTTAAGCGCCTGCTCAAAGATACGATGATCTGTAGAGTCGAGCATAATTGGCACTTTAACTTTTTTTACAAGCTGAGATAGCAACTGCATCATATCTGAGAGTTCATCTCTATCTGGATCTTGCAGACAGACATCTAAAATAGCTGCTCCTGCTTTTACCTGATTGCGACCAACTTCAGATGCTTCTTCATATTTTCCATTAGCAATAAGCTCTTTAAATATTTTGCTGCCAAGCACATTCATTCTTTCCCCAACCTGATAGGGGCGATTCTCTTCTTCTATTTTTGTGTATTCTATTCCTGAAACATGAGTTCCTTCCCAGTGCGGGATATGGCGAGGTCGCTTTCCTTGAGCAAGTTCAACCAGTAGTTTTATATGAGCAGGTGTAGTTCCACAGCAGCCACCAATTAGATTGACCCAACCCTTATCAATAAAGTCACGCATTACTTCGCCAAGCATCTCTGGTGTTTCTGGAAAGACTCCTTCTTGTGGTACACCAGCATTTGGAACACAGCTTACAGCAGTATCAGCAAGTTGAGAGAGAGAGCGGAGATGATCTGTCATATCACGAGGGCCAGTAGCGCAATTAAGCCCGATACTTACTGGATTAAAATGGCGTAAAGATGTATAGGCAGCCTCTGCTCCCTGTCCTGCCAGCATTGCTCTACCAGTCCGCTCAATTGTGACGGATATCATTAAAGGCCAGGCTTCCTGCTTCTCTTCAAAGAGTCTTCTGATTGCTATACCACCAGCTTTTAAGTTTAGAGTATCAAGGGCAGTCTCAAGCAGAAGAATATCGACTCCACCTTCAACCAGGGCTTTTGCCTGATGATAGTAGGCTTCTACCATCTCATCAAATGTTAAACCGCCTGTAATGGAGAGCGATTTTGTTGTAGGACCCATAGAGCCTGCTACTAACCGGGGCTTATCTGGAGTTGAATACTCAGTTGCAATTCTCTTAGCTATTTGAGCGGCTGCTCTATTTATTTCATAAACAAGATGTTGAAGGTTATATTCAGCTAGAACTATAGATGTACCGCCAAAAGTATTTGTCTCAATAATATCTGCGCCAACTTCTAGATAGCTACGATGAATCTCTTCTATTGCTTCGGGTTTGCTCAGCAGGAGATGTTCAGGGCAGCCTTCATATTCTGTTCCGCCATAATCTTCTGCTGTTAGATTCATGGCATGCAGGCTCGTTCCCATCGCACCATCTAAGACAAGAATACGCTTTGAAAGCATCTCCTTAAATTCTTCTACTCTTCTCTGTTTCATGCTGTAACCCCCTGTTATTGCTCGTAATAAAAAGAGTAATGATAGCATAAAGAGGAAATACATCGCTTCCCGATTTGGTGAAACTCTCAGGAACTAAATAGAGGAAACGGCTGTCTAATAATCCAATTTCTCGAATTTCCAGATTCAGTAGCTTTTTACTATTATCTTTTTTCTATTATTAAGGGAGGCAATTATGGGAATGTCTGCAAAGAATGTAAGAGGTCCTAATATCAATGTTACTCCTCTTATTGATGTTCTTCTTGTTCTGCTCATTATTTTTATGGTAGTAACACCAAGTAAACCTCATAAGATAGAGACTAAAGTTCCAGAAAAACCAGATAAGGTAACTGAAAATCTTAATCCATCGCAAGAACTGCTTGTGCTTACTATTAATAAAGATAGAAAGCTTGAGTTGAATACAGAGGCTATTACTGCTGAAGATCTTGGAAGTCGGCTGAAAGATATTATAGAAAAGAGACCTCAAGATCAGCGAACTCTCTTTATTAAAGCTCCAAAAGAACTTCCATATGGCTTTATTGTTAATCTTGTAGATATAGCTAAAGGAGCAGGTGTCGCTCCAATTGGCCTTCAGGTAGATTTTCTGGATGCCTGATACCAAAAGTAAGAATTAAAATCCACAAATTTGTAGCTTTATTGACGCTTTCTTTAAGTATGGGTAGATTAAAGTCTGCTCATACTTAATCTTCCTCAACCTTTTATAACCTTCCTATTGCTAAATATTATCCTATCCATTACTTCACAATACATTTAGCTCTTTTTCGCCCATTTCATAAGAGATTAACCTTTTAGAGACTTAAAAAAGCGTTAATAAGAGGCTCTTTTTCATCAATATATAAATTCTTTTATGTTTTGTTAATGAGAGTGGAATGGTATTTGTAACAGGTTTAACAGAACAAATTTAAGAGAATTTATTTGATAACTTTACGCAGGAATTAATTATGCAAGTCAGAGAAAAAAATATTTCGACTAAGCAGAGATCGAATAAAGAATATACTGTTCGCAGAGCTGAAGATGGAGATGTCCCAAAGATTGTCTCTTTACTTGAGCGATATGTAACAACCAGAAAAGCCTCACAGCGTTATGAATGGATTTATAAAAGAAATCCCCAGGGAGAGGCAAACACCTGGCTCGCGTGTGAGACTTCTCAGGGGGATATTGTTGGATTCACTTCTATTTTTGCTCGTGAATTTTTTCTTGGTGGGAATATAGTTACAGGTGGAATCGGTTTTGATGCTTTTGTCCGTCCCGATTTTCGCCGTCGTGGTATTGCCCTTGCACTTCATCGCGCTTCAAGAGCCGATATGATTAAAGGCGAAGTTCCATTCCAGTTTATGTGTGGACCACCGGTTCCTGCTAATTTAAGTGCTTTAATTAAAGCTGGATCGCAGATTATTGGTAATATTAGATATCTTAGCCTGCCTCTTAATACAGATGGTCTGCTCTCTATGCTTCATCAACATGATAAGGGGATAAGCAAGGTTATCTCTAAAATCTCTCTTATTGATAAGTCATTAAATTACTTACGCAAGACCATAACTGGAAGAGATCAGGTCAATGTTCATATTGTTAAAGGGATTGATCGCAGATTTGATATTCTATGGGACGAGCTTAAGACAGAGTTTAATGTAATAGGTAGAAGAGATGCGGAATATCTTAACTGGAGATTTTTAGAGAATCCTGTCTGCTGGCAACAGATTCTAGAATTTGAGCAGCATGGCCACTTATTAGGCTGGGCTGTGCTCGAATTCAGTTCACGAGGTTGTATGCTTGTTGATTATCTTTTGCCACTCGATAAGAAGACAGGTGGACAGACAATTAAGGCTCTTATCAATTATGTAGCTGATAAAGGTTATAGCCGTATAACTATGCGCTTCAATCTTAAGAGCCCATATAGAAAGCTTTTCCTTCATCATGGGTTTCTGCCTGGATGGTCATGTGAGGAGTTTCAGGTGCTAAATAGAGTCGAAGCGACAAAATCTGAACCTCAATTACAGTCTCTATATAACTGGCATTTCAATAATGGAGATCTGAATCCAGAAGCTGCTCCCTGGAGTGAAAATAGTGCTCCTCAAACAGTCTGGACCGATTCTAACTTTGTTACAACTAACTGGCCTGAAAGGAGTTCAGAGCTAATTCTTGAAACTCAATCTTAATAGTTCTTCATTTTCGTAATTCCATTTTTGGAAATTGGGTAAAGCGGTAATAATTTTAATAGATGAGAGCAGGAGGTTATAATTATTCCTGCTCTATTTTTTTGAGCAGACTTTTCTTGAGCAGTTACAAGAATTTGATAATTATGAAGATAGGTAAAAGATGGAAAATAGAGAATCTCATAAAGAATCGACTCCCGATCCAGTTGCTATAAAACTTGCGCTCTCACATCAACTTGAAAATGAGCTTGATAAGACAGGCTTCAATTATATAGTTCTTCTAATTGATAAAGTTGCTAATCCAGATGTTGCTGTAGCTACTAATATCAAACGGGCTGAATTAACTCAATTACTTAGACTTATCGCTGATCGTCTTGAAAAAGATGGTGTTGAGTTGAGTTAATTAAGCTGGAAATAGTAAAGCTAGAACTAGGAAAAAAGGGTGAATTTTTCATAAATCTTCAGACTTTCTGATACTGTTCAAATCTCTAATAGAACAGAATAATTTAGAAATAATATGAATGGTAAGAATAGATAGGGGAGATTTTATGTTTGATATTGGATTGCCAGAATTAGCAATTGTTTTTGGATTAGTATTTCTATTATTTGGTGGCAAGAAGATTCCTGAGCTAGCATCAGGCTTGGGTGAGGGAATTAGAAATTTCAAGAAAGCATTAAAAGAAGATCCAGAGAAGAAAGAGGCTTAATTCTATATAAGCAATGGAGCTATCTTTAAGAAAAATAAATGGATGCAGTCTTGTTTTAGTTGCATCCATTATTAAAGACTTCAATTTTTAAGAGTTTGTTCTAAGAAAACTGTTCTCTATTAAACCCTACTTCTCTTAAAACTTAAATACCATAAGAGCCTGCAAGCGACAAAAGAGACATTATATAAAGATCTTTTTAAGATTTTCTATCAGTAGATCATTCTCTTCTACACTTCCAATGCTGATTCGGGTATAGCGACCAAGCATCGGGTAACGGCTAACATCTCTTATTAAGATTCCTGCTGAGACCAATCTTGAGAAGAGTTCTGCTGGTGGTATCTCTGTTTCAGTAAGAATAAAATTGGCCTCTGATGGAACAGGCTTTAATCCTTTTATCGTCAAGAGATTAGCAAAAAGGCGCTCTCTTTCCTCAATCAGTCTATGAATAACAGGTCGAAGTTCTTCTTCAAACTTCTCAACTGCAACAATAGCAGCCATTTGAGAGAAAAAATTGATATTATATGGAAGCTTTGCTTTTGCTATTTCTGTTGCAAGTTCTGGACTCGAAAGAAGATAGCCAATCCTTAACCCTGCTAGAGCCATAGCTTTAGAGAAAGTTCTTAAGACAATTAAGTTCCTTGCCTCTTTTAGCAGCGGTACTACGCTCTTTCCAGAGAATTCATGATAAGCTTCATCAATAACGACAAGGCCAGGAAATTCTTCAAGTAGTTTGATCAGGTCATTATCATCAATTCTACTCCCGGTTGGATTATTAGGAGAGCAGATAACTATTAGATCTACATCTTTCTCTCTAGCTGTATCTCTAATGGCTTCAATATTATACTTGAAATTCTCTAGAGGTGGAACATTAACTACTTCACCGCCAAGTACTTCTATAAGCAATCTATAGAGGGTAAAAGTTGGTTCAGAGAGAATTACTTTAGTGCCAGGTTGAACGGTGACCGTAAAGAGAGCCTGTATTAACTCATTAGAACCATTACCAGCAAGAATACCATTACTCTGCCAGTTGCTAAATTTAGCAAGCGTTTCAAGAAGTTGATCTGGAACAAAAGCCGGATAACGAGACCAGGGGCGATCTGCAAGTCTTGCGATAACTTCCTGTTTTATCGATTCTGGCAGATCATAAGGATTCTCATTCTGGTTTATCTTAACAGGAGTCTCAGGAGCATTGAGTGTATAGGCGCTCAATCTTCTTACCTGAGGTTTTATCTTATCTAATGGATCTGCCATAAATTTATAGATTTAATCATCATTATCATCCAGATCGATCTTTGGTAATCTTCCTGGAAGTGGTGTTGTACTGCGACTTTCCTCATCATTGGAAGAGAATCGTGCCATCGCTGCTAGCGCATGTCCACGCAAGCCTTCACAATCTGCCAGTCCAACAATAGCTGCTACCGATTTATTCAACTTCTCTTTATTATATTTGATCAGATTTGTTCTCTTCATAAAATCATAGACTCCTAGAGGAGAACAGAAACGGGCAGTACCGCCTGTTGGAAGAACATGATTAGGACCGGCAAGATAATCTCCAACAGATTCACAGGAGTACTGGCCAAAGAAGATAGCACCAGCATGCCGGATGCTCTTTGCCACTTCCTCTGGATCTTCTACCATTAATTCAACATGCTCAGGCGCTATCTTATTAACAAGCTCGCAACCCTGCTCCATCGTTTCAACTATAAAAATAGCTCCATAATTATTGAGTGATTCTGTTGCTATATCTTTTCTAGGGAGGGTAGCTAATTGATATTTCAGATCAATAAAGACCTCTTCTGCAAGTGTAAGGCTTGTAGTTACAAGAATAGCAGATGCTGAACTATCATGTTCAGCTTGAGCTAGCATATCTGCTGCTATATAACTGGCAGGAGCAGACTCATCAGCAAGAACAACAATTTCGCTAGGACCAGCTATCGCATCTATATCGACTATTCCATAAACAAGTTTTTTAGCTGCTGCAACAAAGAGATTCCCAGGACCAACAATCTTATCAACTTTTGGTATGGTCTCTGTTCCAAATGCAAGAGCTGCAATAGCTTGCGCTCCGCCAACAGTATAGACTTCGGTAATACCAAGTTCATTAAGAGTTGCTGCTATAACTGGAGCTGACATAAAACTTGTAGGAGGTGTAGTTACAGCAATTCTTTTAACGCCTGCTGTTAAAGCAGGAACCGCATTCATTATTAGAGTAGATGGATAAGCAGCTTTTCCACCTGGAACATAGAGGCCAACAGAATCAATAGCGCTGAGACGCTGACCAAGGGTAACCCCATCAGAATCAGTAAATTCCCAGGAGCTTTCAAGCTGATGTTTATGAAATTCTCTAATATTCTCTATTGCAGTACGAATAAAGCCAATAAGTTGAGAACTGGTTTGAGAGGCAAGTTCTTTAATTAGAGCAGGTTCAACTTGAATATTGGCAGGAGTTAAAGCTATGCCATCAAGCTGTTGAGAAAGAGAGCAGAGAGCCTGATCTCCTTCTTGCTGAACCATATTTATAATTTCAGTCACTTTAGCAAGCAGTTCAGGGTTAAGTGAAAGATTTCTAGAGAGAATCTTTTGTAGCTGGTTATGAGCTTTAGCTGTTCTGAGATCTATAATTTCCATCTTAATCATCTCTTTATTACAGTTGAAAGGCGTTCAATAAGTTGAACCGTAGCTGAACGTTTAAGCTGAAAGCTTGCTCGATTAACAATTAATTGTGCAGTTGTTTCAGCAATTACCTCTTTTATTTCCAATCCATTCTCTAATAATGTACGACCTGTTTCTACCAGATCTACAATACGATCGGCAAGACCGAGCAACGGAGCAAGCTCTATCGATCCTGAAAGTTCAATTATTTCAACAGGAACAGCCCGCTGCTGGAAGTAGCTGGCAGTAATTCTCGGATATTTTGTGGCAATACGGAGAGTCGATAATCGATTCTCTTTACTCTCCAGTTCACTCTTTTTGCCAGCAACAACAATCCGGCAATAGCCAAGACCGAGATCAAGTGGACGATGCAGATCTGCTCCATTTTCAAGTAGAACATCTTTGCCGCAAATACCAGCATCAGCAACACCATACTCTACATAAACCGGCACATCAGAGGGTTTTACAAAGACAAAGTGGTATTCGCCTTCCTGATCTTCTACCAGTAGACGGCGTGAATTGATCTGTTCAGGGGCAATTAAGATACCTGCCTCTGCAAAGAGTGCTATTGATTCATTCTGAAGACGCCCTTTAGCAAGGGCAATAGTAAGTTTGGCCATCTAAAGCCATTTCTCCTTCTCTCTTTTCTGGCCTCTAATTTTCTGACCTTTTTTGTAGAAGGAGGCAGTTAATTGAAGATCGACATACATAAGGCGCTTAAACGCGGCTCTTTTGTGGTGGTCGCCCTGCTATTGTTTCAATACCAAAGCTATTGGCAGGATCTTCATCTTCTGTATGGGCAGGCTCTGATGAGTGAGAGGAATGATCAGACTCTTTTTCATGTGAGCCATTCGCATTATAACTAAAGATGTCGCCTACACGTTGATCATAGAACTGTTCCCATTCTGTAAGAAATCGCTGTTGAATATCTGGGGGCAGAGCACGATTGGTACGAATCTGTTTTACTTTTTCAGCATAGATATTTTGCAGAGTCGCCAGGGTTTCGGCATCTTCATGGAACTCAGCCTGAAGTTCTTCGAGCATCTTTTTCATAAATTTTTCTCTCCGTAAATCGATTATATTGAATACTCAAGACTGGATCAATATGAAATAAAGGTCTGAGAATACAATCATTTCCGAATAAGTAGCCCCATCTTCTCTATCAATCGCCTTTTTTCAACATTCTTTCTCAAACCATTTATATCATATGCTCGATACCACTTTTCAAGATGAACCAGTCTCTCTCTCTGATCTGCATTAAGTCGTTTACGATTATTTAATGCCGCTATATATTCTCCAGCCTGTTCTAAATAAGCCAGCATCATCTCTTCTGTTATATCATCATCTACTTCAATAGTATAAAGGTAGTTCCAGGCATCTCGAAGCTGTTTATCGATACTAATTCGCTGCTGATTTGCCATATTCTCCTCGATCTATTAAATTTATCTATTAAATCTATCTATTAAATCTGTTACAGAAATCAGGCAATAAAATATCACGAAATCGAAAGATTAAAAATGGCATGATTCTCTACTGGCCAGAAATCAAAGTCTGGTATAAAATGGGACGGCTAAACACTCACTCGCCTATAGATAATCAGATAATGATAATCAGGTAATTGGAGACGAATATTTTCAGGAGTTGAAATGAAGAGAGCTATCTTTGCAATTCTAATGATGGCTACTATTTTTGTGGCTCAGGGTTATTCACAGATGGTAGCTGAACAGATAACGAAGGATAACGCATCCAAAAGGCTTTTCTCTGGCTCTAAAGCTACAGGAGGTGTCGGAGACTGGTATTTATCTAATGGAGTAGTCGAAGCTGTTATAGATAATGCTGCATTTGCCCCAGATCTTGCTGCTCTGGGAACAAATCGACCGCTTCAAAATATTATTGCTCCTACTGGCGGAACATTGATCGATCTTGCTACTGTAGGAAAAAATAATGATCAGTTTAATCAAATGTTTCAGGTAGGTAATATAGATCCAAATAATGCCTTCTTTTATCTTGGTATTACTTCTAATGTTACTCCACAACTGGCTACAGTGACAGCACAGGGAATTCTACTATTTGGAGATGTTTCTACTCTATCAGCACCTACACTCCAGGCACAGACTGTCTATTCATTAGCTCCTGGAGATAAATTTCTTACTATCACCACAACAGTTATTAATGGAAATAAGACAGATGTTAGCGTCTTCAATATTACAGATGCTATTCCACTTGTAGGAAGAAATCTCCTTCCATTTGTTCCATTTCCAGGAAGAGGATTTAATAATCCAAAGCTAGTAGTTACAAGTCCAGAGGGTGTAGCTGCTGCTCTTGGTATCTATCCTTTTGTAGCTCTTCCAGGCAATGTTGGACCTGCTAATGGAATAACAGATCCGACAACTGGAGCGGTATCTGGCGAGGTTGCTTATGGATTAGTACCAGTAAGTATTGCAATTGATCCAGATGGTCCAGCAGGACCAATGAATCCAATTGTGACACAACTTTCTGCTCTATTAGGTGCTAATAGCGATCTGGTAAGCGCTTCAGGAAATCCATTTGATCCATCTAAATCGCCTAAACTTCCTGCTGGTGGTTCAATAACTTATACTCGTCGAGTTCTTTTAGGTGATAGAAATGATGTTGCTTCTGTATCAGATATCATTTATGGCAATCTTGGCAAAGCTCTCTCAGTTCCAATTATTCCAGTTACAGGCGATATAGATGCTGAAGATACACCCGATGTAGAAGCAAATATTATTATTGAAGGAACTCTTGCTCCAATTTTTGGAGATAAGAGCCTGCCACTAACTCAGGTAAGAACAGATAAAACAGGAAAATTCTCCGTTATGTTGCCGCCAGGTGACTATACATTCAGCATTGTTTCACCTAATAGAAATGATGTTACTGGCGTAAAAGTAACTGTAGGTACAGGCCCAACAACAGCATCAACACCAAAATTGAGCAGCACAGGACTTGTCAGCTTTACAGTCTCTGAAAAGAGCAACCCTGTTCCTGCTAAATTGACTTTTATCGGCCTTGATGGAACTCCAAATCCTGATTTTGGAAGATTCCTCTCTGCCTCTATTCTTGATCCAAAGACAGGAAGCATAGTTGCAGATCTACAGGCAAGCACATATACAGGTGCTCCAACATCAAATAATGTCTTCACTGTAGATGGCGTTGGCAGACAAATAATAAAACCAGGTAAGTATCAGGTAATAGCATCTCGTGGTTTTGAATATACCATTGGAATGAAGACTATTACTATAACTGCTGGTCAGGAAACAAAAGTAGATTTTGCAATAGAGCGTGTAGTTGATACAACAGGCTTTGTTTCAGCCGATTTCCATATTCATTCTGGCAAGAGTTTTGATTCATCAGCTCCTATTGAAGATCGTGTCCGTACCTATGTTGCTGATGGTGTTGAAGTAATGGTAGCAACAGAGCATAATTATATTGTTGATTACGGCCCAGTTGTTCAAAAATTAGGACTTAGCCGCTTTGTTAAAACAGTAGTAGGCGATGAGCTTACAACAAGTCTTCCAAATCCTCTTTTCCTACAAGCATTTGGACACCATATTGCTTTCCCATTGACAGTAGATCCAATAGGTCCACGTAAAGGTGCTCCATTTACTGAGTATGTTCCATCAGCAGTCTTCTATGATCGTGTTAGGGCTATGAATCCTGGCATACAGAAAGTTATTCAGCTTAACCACCCTCGCGCAGGAGTTTCTGGGCTGACTCTGATCGGACTTTTCAATACTCTTAATTTCAGTCCAACTAAGCCTGTTCCATTCTCTCTCTTTGTAACCAGTCCATTGACAAATAAGACTAGAAATATCGATTTTGACTCAATGGAACTTTACAATGGAAATAACATTGGAGAATATCAGCAGGTAAGAACCGACTGGTTTGGTTTGCTAAATCAGGGATTCTTTAAAACTGCAACTGCTGTTGCTGATTCACATCGTATAGTTGTTGAAAATGCTGGCTATCCACGTAGCTACATTGGATCACCAACAGATGAACCATCATCAGTAACAGATGATATGGTAACAAAATCAGTATTAGCAGGAAACGTGCTGGGAACATCAGGACCATTCATAAGATTTAGCATAGATGGAAAAGGAATGGGATCACTGATATCAAAGAAGACAGGAAAAGTAACAGCAAGCATAACAGTGACAGCACCAGCATGGGTGCCAGTAGATGAAGTAAGAATCTATGCAAATGGAAAGCTAGTAAAGAGCTTTGATGCAACAACAAATCCAAAAGTAGTAGCAGCACCAGGTGATCCAACATCAAATCAAGGAGTAGAGAGATTCAAAGCAACAGTAAAGTTAAAGCCATTGAGTGGAAAAGACACATACTTTACTGTAGAAGCTGGAACCAAACTTCCTAAAGCTATTGATACTGATGGTGATGGTGTTATTGATACAGGCGACACTAATGGCGATGGCAAGATTGATAGTAAAGATTCAGGTTTTGTACAGCCACAATCACCAGTTATATATCAGATGATAGCTCCTGGATTTGTACCATTAGCATTTACCAATCCTATCTTTATTGATCGCAATGGTAATGGTAAGTTTGATGCTCCTGGTATTGATGCCAGCATCGTCCCAACTACAATAGTAGAAAGAAAGGGCGAAGTTGTTCAGCGCCGCGATGAAGAAGATTATTTCCCCTGGTATCAGATGCATGCTGGTCCAGAAGAGATGAATAAATTCTTTGAGTTGCTGAATGATGCAGAACGTAAATTGGCACAACCAGGAAAGACAGAAGAGAAGTAAAAAATAAGATTAAGTTCTCTTTTCTTTAATCTTTAATCTTTAATCTTCTTAATCATCTATAAAAAGCACGGAGTCTAATGCTTCGTGCTTTTTCTCTTTATAAGCTATCTTACAGCACGTATACTACTAAATTGGTATCGTCTTAAAATTCTGAAGAAACGTTTTACCAAAAAATTATAAATTATTTATCTCAGAGCCGTTGACTGGTTCTATTCTGGAGGCTTTCTATGAAGAGAGCATTTTTCGCATTTCTAATAGTTGTAACTATCTTTGTGAGTAGAGGCTATTCACAGATGGTTGCTGAACAGATAACAAAAGATAATGCAGGAACACGACTCTTTTCTGGTTCAGATGCTAATGGTGGAGTTGGTGACTGGTATCTTTCTAACGGTATTGTTGAAGCTATAGTCGATAATGCTGCTCTCAGCCCTGATACAAGATTGCCAATACAGAATGCATTATCGCCTACAGGTGGAACATTGATAGATCTTGCACTTGTAGGAAAGAATAATGATCAATTTAATCAGGTCTTTCAGGTGGCTAATATCAATCCCAATAATGCCTTCTTTTATACAAGCGTAAAGGCAGAGTCTTCGCCACAACTTGCAACAGTTACATCGCAAGGTCTCCTTCTTTTTGGTGATATATCAGGAACATCAAAACCTACTTTAAGAGTTTCAACTGTCTATTCATTAGCTCCTGGAGATCGATTTATTACAATCACCAGCACTATACTAAACACAAATAAGAGTGATGTACCTGTTTTTAATATTACAGATGCTTTTATCTGGACAATTCATGGGCTTGTACCCTTTGCTCCATTTCCAGGGCGAGGTTTTAATAATCCGCAACTTAGATTAACTGCTCAGGGAATAGCTGATGCTCTTGGTCTTTTTCCTTTTGTAGTAGCTCCAGGTAATCTTGGTCCTAATGATGGAATGATGGATACAGTTAATGGCGCAAGTTGTGGGGAAGTATCTTATGGCATTGTTCCAGTCAGTATAGCAATAGATCCAGATGGGCCAGATGGACCGCTTCCTCCAAATATTGTACCGATCAGCATGCTTCTTGGTGCTAATTCTAATCTGGTAAGTGGTCTTGGTAATCCTTTTGATCCTGCTAAATCACCACCAATTCCAGCAGGTGGATCTTTCACCTATACACGACGGATCTTTTTAGGTGATAGAAATGATGTTGCTTCTGTAGCAGATACTCTTTATAAGAATCTCCCTAATCCAAGTGCCTCACCTCTTCCTCAATTTGGAACTCTTGTTGGTGATCTTGATGGAGATGATAATCCAAATGTTCAAGCCAGTATTCTTTTTGAAGGCAAAATCCCATTTCTTTTTGGTGATAAGAGTCTTCCTATAAGTCAGATACTGACTGATAGCACAGGAAAATTCTCTCTTGTGCTTCCTCCTGGCGAGTATACCCTTACAATTATCTCACCAGAGAGAAATGATATGACAGGCGTAAAAGTTACTGTTACTCCTGGCAGTACAACTACTGCTTCTCTTCCTAAGATGAGTGCTGTCGGTACAGTAGCATATTCTGTTACAGAGAAAGGTAATCTTACTCCGTCAAAACTCACTTTTATTGGTGTAGAGGGAACGACAAATCCTGATTTTTCTCGTTACCTTGACTCTTTCCTCTTTGATCCAAAGACAGGAAAAACAGTTGAAAATGTAGGAGTAAATGGATTTAAGGGTTCACCTTTAGTAAATTTTCTCTTTACAACTGATGGAGTAGGGAAGCAGACTATTAAACCAGGAAAATATCTGGTTATTGCTTCTCGTGGTAATGAATATACTATTGATATGAAGACTGTTACGGTAAGTTCAGGGCAGGAGTCAAAACTCGACTTTAAATTAGAGAGAGTTATAGATACTACCGGCTTTGTTTCTGCTGATTTTCATGTTCATTCTGGTAAAAGCCTTGATGCTTCAGTTCCTCTAGAAGATCGTGTACGAAGTTATGTAGCTGAAGGAGTTGAAGTAATTGTCTCAACAGATCATAACTATATTACCGATTTTGCTCCGGTTTTACAAAAATTAGGATTAAATCGATTTGCAAAGACAATAATAGGCGAAGAGATTACTACAAGCCTGCCAAATCCAATCTTTACTGATGGCTTTGGTCATCATAATGTCTTTCCAGTTCTGGTTGATCCTATAGCGCCTCGTCATGGAGCAGTCAATACAGAGTATGTCAATGCTGCTACTTTCTATGACCGTGCTAAATTGAATAATCCTGGAGTGCGTGAAGTTATACAACTTAATCATGCTCGTGCTGGTCTATTTGGTACTGGCTCTTTAACAACTGGCGGTATTTTCAATACAGTTATTAAGTTTAATCCAACTAAACCATTACCATTCGGCTTCTTTGTAACAAGCTCTCTAAACACAGGTACAAGAAATATCGATTTTGATGCTATGGAGATCTATAATGGTGAGAATATAGGCTTTTACCAGACATTACGAAATGACTGGTTTAGCTTTATTAATCAAGGATTCTTCAAAACAGCAACAGCAGTTACTGACTCACATCGACTTGTAGTTGATGCTCCTGGATTTCCACGTAGCTATATTGGATCACCAACAGATGAACCATCATCAGTAACAGATGATATGGTAACAAAATCAGTATTAGCAGGAAACGTGCTGGGAACATCAGGACCATTCATAAGATTTAGCATAGATGGAAAAGGAATGGGATCACTGATATCAAAGAAGACAGGAAAAGTAACAGCAAGCATAACAGTGACAGCACCAGCATGGGTGCCAGTAGATGAAGTAAGAATCTATGCAAATGGAAAGCTAGTAAAGAGCTTTGATGCAACAACAAATCCAAAAGTAGTAGCAGCACCAGGTGATCCAACATCAAATCAAGGAGTAGAGAGATTCAAAGCAACAGTAAAGTTAAAGCCATTGAGTGGAAAAGACACATACTTTACTGTAGAAGCTGGAACCAAACTTCCTAAAGCTATTGATACTGATGGTGATGGTGTTATTGATCGCGGCGATACAAATGGTGATGGAAAGATAGATAATAATGATTCACAATTTGTGCAGCCTCCGTCCCCAATTATATATCAGATGATAGCTCCTGGGTATGTACCATTAGCATTTACCAATCCTATCTTTATTGATCGCAATGGCAATGGTAAGTTTGATGCTCCTGGCGTTGATCCAAGTATTGTAGAGACAACCATTCTTGAAACTAAACCTCAGAAAGAGATTGAGTATAGAAAAGAGAATGGCGAAATAGATAACGCTCCCTGGTTTAAGATCGTAGTAGGACCTGAGGAGATGGAAAAATTCTTTGATAAGCTCACTGAGGCTGAACGAACTTTTGCACTGCCATTAATTAAAAAGGCAGACTAAATAAGTAATTAAGTAATAAGGAAAGTGTAATATGAAGCAAGTAGTTATCTTTTTAAGTTCAATCCTTCTCTTCTGTGCTATTACGATTTATGGCCATACAGTTCCAAAAGAGGAAGTGATTGGATATATTAATAGTAATGAAGTTCGAGAGGCGGCTGGCGTAGAGCGAGCCTCCTCTAATGAAAAAATTCCAAGACTCCTCATCGTTGAAGTTAATGAGAAATGGTTTAAGGTTAGCCCTGATGAACGGCGTGGCTTTGCTAAGAAATGGTATACTATGTGGCGCCATAGCGTTCCTAATGGAACGGTTTCAATTATAGATAAGGATAAAGGCGAGCCTGTTGTCCATTTCTTCCCTGATGGACGAGCTGAACTCACAAAATAGTTTGCACCCTTCTAAACTCTCAGTCTATTGCCCGATTTCAATTCTGGTGATAGACTGAGTAGACTGGATTTGTTCCACTGCTATCTTAATAATTTATGTAAAAATTATTTATTACATAGGAGTAATTATGAATTTCAACCATATATTCTTTTTATCAGTGCTTATCATAACATTTTGCAGCAGTATTGGTTCTGGTACCCCATTATATACACAGGAAACAAGTTCATCACAAGATCAAAGTATCAAGCTCTTTCTTATAGCAGATGGAGATGAAGGTAAGACTGGTAAAAAGATTGGTTGCGGAGATAGCCTTGTAGCTATTACAAAGACTATACAAAAAACTAATTCTCCTCTGAAAATAGCCATTCAAGAGCTATTAGCCATTCCTGCTGACTATAAGGAGAAACAGGAACTGCATAATTATTGGAAAGGTAACGATCTAAAAGTTAAAAGTGTTAATATTAAGAACGGAATGGCAATAATCCATATTGTAGGAGAGTTAGTAGTAGCTGGAGTCTGTGATGAGCCAAGAATTCAATCCCAGATTGAGGAGACTGCCAGGCAATTTCCTGCTGTAAAACAATTAAAAGTTTTTGTAAATAATGTGCCATTAGCTAAAGCTATAAGATAATCCTACTCAATTTATAACTTATAAACTAAAGGCAGGCATAAATTATTTATGGCATTTAATCCGGAAGTAGATATTGATGAGTTGATGACAAAAATTCGCAATGAAGTAGTTCGTAAGCAGCAAAGCAATGGTAGAAATGGAGATTTACAATTAAATCCTCTTCCGTCAAAGAATAATTTATCAAAGCTTGATAGCCATTTAAATTCAGCCAGACAATATGCTCATGTAGGAACAGTTATACCTTCTTTTGAATGGTATCCTGTGCCACTAAATATAATAGCGCGAATTATTGCAAGATTTATTACCTTCTTCTTATCATTTATTACAAATATTCAGAAACACTTCAATAACGCTACTATACAAATTTTTCAGATGCTCTTTTATGAGATAGAAAGATTAGAGAATGAAATTTTAGAGCGTGATAATCAGATCGCAAATCAGTTGCAACAACAACAACGCACCATACAGAGATTAGAGAACGAATTGTTACAAATTAAATCCAATGGAGTTTCAAGAGATTCCTCTTCACATAACAATTCATGATTACTTCCTCTATCCCAAAATTCTTAAAATAATCTTTCAGTATGCATATAGCTCTTATCACACCAGTAATGAAAACAGGAGAGATAGGCGGAGCAGAGGCTTTTTATAAAGGTCTGATGAAGGCATTTAAACAGACCAACCATTACATTGATCAGATTGAAGTTATCATTGATGAAACAAGTTTTGATTCAATAATGGAATCATATTTAAATTGTTATGATCTTGATCTTCGTGATTATGATCTTGTAATTTCTACAAAAGCTCCTAGCTACATGGTTCGGCACCATAACCATATATCATATCTGCCCCATACCATAAGAGCCTTCTATGATATGTTTGAGAGAGAGTTTGGAGCAGGAACTCCTGAACGGTTAAAGCAGAGAAAAATAATTCATTCTCTTGATAAATATGGCTTAAATCAAGCTAAGATACGTTCCCATTTTACTGTAGGGCCAGAAGTCTTTAATAGATTATATAGCACTGATCCTTTCTGGCGACAGATAAATTTCAAAGTATTACATCATCCGCCTGCTTTACAGGGTTTCAAAGAGCCAGAACCTGGAGAATATATTTTCTTGCCAGGACGTCTGCATAGATGGAAACGAGCTGATCTTATAATTAAATCATTTAAATATATTAAAAAGGATATTCAACTAAAGATAGCAGGCACAGGAGAAGATGAGGCTTCTTTTAGATCTATAAGTAAAGATCGACGAATTCAATTTCTGGGAAGAGTAAGCAATAAAGAGCTTATAGATCTCTACTCAAAATCTTTAGCTGTCTTATTTGTTCCAATAATGGAAGATTATGGATTAATTACCATTGAATCATTCCTGAGTAAAAAGCCAGTTATCACCTGTACTGATTCTGGAGGGCCAACAGAATTTGTTAGAGATTTTGAAAATGGTTTTGTTGTTGAGCCAGATCCTAAATTGATTGCATCAAAAATAGAATATCTTATTGATAATAAGGATCTAGCCGCTACAATGGGCGAAAATGGTGCAAAGTCCATTGCTCATATTTCCTGGCCTTCAGTTATATCAACCTTACTTGCCAGTATCGAAAATGATAATAAAGAGAAGAGCTATTTTTATCTTGCAGATAATAAGTCTGCCATTCCATTGATTAGCCAGACTCAAGAAACAGCAACTTCTAATGAAGATCAAATTACTAATGATGGAGTTTTAAGAATTTTCAAAACTCTGATTTTAGACATGCAACCAATTGAACCTCCTGTAGGAGGTGCGAGGCATAGGCTTCTTGGTCTCTATTACTATATGGGTATGAAATTGCCTGCTACTTATATTGGTAGTTATGATATAAGTGGAGAGAAATATCGCCGATTCAAACATAGCGATACTTTAGAAGAGATCACCATACCATTGAGCAAAGACCATTACAAGGCAGCCGCAGAGTTACAGAACAGGCTAAATGGAAAAACTGTTATAGATGTTTCATTTGATCTACTAGCACATCTTTCTCAAGATTTTGTGCTATCAGTAAGAGAGGCAGTTGATAAAGCAGATGTTGTTGTCTTTTCACATCCCTGGGTCTATCCATTGGTTAAGGATAAATTACGTAAAGGCTCTCAATTCATTGTATATGATTCTCATAATGTAGAGTCTTTGTTACGAGCCATTCTATTAGATGATGCGGCGGATGGCACTCAACTTGTAAAGCATGTAGCTCTTCTAGAATATGAAATCTGCCATAAAGCAGATCTCATTTTGGCCTGTTCACATGATGATAGAATACTTTTTAATAATTTTTATAATATACCATTCAGTAAAATGGCTGTAATTCCTAATGGAGCTTTTCTTGATAAATTTTTTCCTGGTAAAGAAGAGGATAAGTTCAAACTGAAGAAGAAATACAAGCTTGAAGAGCGACCAGTTATTTTGTTTATAGGAACATATTTTCAGCCAAATGTTGAAGCTGCTGAATTCATATGTAAGAACCTAGCTCCTACAATGCCTGATATCAATTTTGTAATAGCTGGAGGTGTAGGACTTGCATTAAAAGATTTTGATGCTCAAATAATACCTAATCTTTACATTACTGGTAAGATAGAAGAGAGTACAAAACTTGATTATTTTGCTATGGCTGATATGGCGATTAATCCAATCTTTTCAGGCTCTGGAACTAATATAAAAATGTTTGAATTTATGGCTGCTGGATTGCCTGTAGTCTCTACACCTGTGGGAGCAAGAGGAATAATAATAGGTGCAGAAAAATCATTTATTATTAGTGAGAAGAACAAATTTACAGAAAATATCTATAAAATTTTAAAGGATAGAGAATATAGTCGCAAATTGTCAGCTAATGGCAGACAACTTGTCGAGCAGATCTATTCATGGAAAAGAATCTCTTCTAAGTTAGGGCTACTTCTGCATAGATCCATAGAAAAGCTTAATCAGCCATTACCATTCTTTAGTATTATAGTAGCAACTTATGAAAGGCATGAACAGTTAAGCAAACTTCTTGAATGTTTACAGAGACAGAAATTTAAAAACTTTGAAATTATCATTGTAGATCAAAGTAAGGAAGAATGGAATGGAAAGAATAATTATCCTGATCTTGAAATTTTCTATATTCATACAGATGTAGTTGGTCTTGTAAGTTCTCGTAATACTGGAGCTTTTTATGCAAGAGGAGAAGTGCTTGCTTTTACCGATGATGATTGTCAACCAGAGCCGTTATGGTTACAGAATGCTGTAAGCTATTTCAATGATGAAGACGTTATAGGAATAGAAGGATGCATTTTTTCAGATGATCTAGATGATCCAGATTATCGCAAAGTTTCTAATATTGGATTAGAAGGTATAGGGTTTATGACAGCAAATCTTTTTTTGTGTCGAGAGATATTTATGACCATTGATGGATTTGATCACATTTTTGATCATCCCCATTTTCGTGAAGATACTGATCTTGCCTGGCGTGCTTTAAAGTATGGAAAAATTCCATATGGAAATGATGTGCGTGTATATCATCCCGCTATTTATTGCACCAAAGAAGAGTTTGCTTATCGAGAAACTAATTTTGAGAAAGATGTCCTCCTGCTTGATCGGCATCCAGATAAATATTTAGAGTTATTTTTAAGAGAAGGACATTATTTGAAAAGACGAGGATTTTATGAAAATTTTTTGAGAGGCAGTGAAAAATATGGTATTAAAATAGATGATTATTACATCTCTTTTCGTTCAGAGTAGTTAATGATAATCCATAATAACTTAAGATATCACCTTCCTGTTACTGCCATTCTAATATTTTTCGGATTAATTTATACCTCTTCCATAAAAAAGTATTAAAAATAGAGCCATTGAAATCATTCTAATGGCTCTATTTATTTAAGTCTATGAAAAAGATCTAGCTGGTTATACTGCAAAGATCCCTATACCATAAGAGCAGATCATTCTCTTCAGCAGGCAATTTTAATGCGCCTGGAATAATTAATAGGCAACGATCCAAACATTCTACTGAACCGATAGATGGAACACTTGTAGGTGTTATCTTTGCTCTTGTAACATTCTCAAGCTCTTTCAGATCAAGATTAAATCGCTTGAGAAGGATAGGATCAGGAGAACAGATTTCCAGACTTCCTTTATATTTTGAGAGCAGCTTGATCAATCTCTCAAGCCATGCTTCGGAACGAGGAATCTTTTCATTATCTGGGGTATTAGCTTCAGTCCAGGAAACAAGTTTATCAAATGTAAATGGACAGATAGGACTAAAAGCATTAGCCATTATTTTAATAGCCATAGCCATTGTTGCTCTTACAGGGCCAAGATTATCATGCGATCTTTGTGCTACTGTATCAGCATAATGGACAAAATCTTTAATGGTATTAATTAAGGTAATTCCTGCATCAAATAACTTATGCTCTCCATAAGCTTTTTCTGCTATCGATTTGGCTTCAAGACAGGATGAAATTATCCAGGAGTCTAAAAGCCTTGCTTCAGTCTTTGTATCTGCATTCCGAGCAAGATTATAGATTCCTGTAACTTTGGCTGTAAGCGTTTTAAGAGCCTTTCTAGCCTGTCTTAATGATGCCTCTGAGAGAGTCAACTCTTTATGAACAGTCTGTTGCATTGTTCTTTGCTGGCTAAAATTGCAACAGAGCACATAGCCCAATCTGAGAGCATCTGCTCCAAAACGTGAGATTAAGGTTTTAGGTTGAATTACATTTCCTGTGTCGCCTCGCATTTGACTCCATCCCTGCTCTACTACAAAACGCTCCTCATCAAGCGCATTTGCAGGGACACCTTTTCTTGGTTTCAACTGACGCTCTGCAATACGGAGTGAACCATAGGCATGAATCTGTCTAAATAGAATATTGCCAGTAACAAGAATGGATACTAGCTGGGTTGGAATTATCCATCGTTTTAGGAACCGGTGATTTACAAAGACTTCATCAATTAGCTCTGGTTCATTTGAATCAGGCCAGCCTGCTCCATCAAGCGCCCAGGCTGCAAGAGAGAACCAGGGCGAAAGGACTTCTCGCTTAGGTGCAGTTAGCACAGGATTACCCCACCAGCTCTGCCTTGAAATACACCATAATTTCATATCATCAAGATCTTCTAGAGTCTTCTCCTGCCAGTGTTGATTTGAAAAAGTAACTTCACCAGATTCTATGGCTCTTCTTAGATAGCTAATGGCTGCTTTCCAGCACATTGGGATCCTAAGCTTAGAATTCCACGTGGACAAGTTGTCGC
>JADMIO011482805.1_pt1 | contig 45911 bp, 48 predicted proteins | sample 8958161 | NCBI WGS metagenome assembly JADMIO01 (sample SAMN16585339, study PRJNA669376) | soil metagenome | isolation source: Crop rotation soil | place: USA: Cullars Rotation, Alabama | collected 2011
TCGCCAATCTGCTGCCGCCACATCGCGTAATAGAGGCCCTTCTGCTCGAGCAGCGCGGTGTGCGAGCCCGACTCGATCACCCGTCCGCGCTCGAGCACGAAGATGCGATCGGCGTGCATGATCGTCGACAGGCGATGCGCGATCAGGATGGTGATGACGTCCTGGCTGGTGGCGACGTCGCGGATGGTCTCGCCGATCTCTTCCTCGGTGAGCGAATCGAGCGACGAGGTGGCTTCGTCGAACACCAGCAGGTGCGGGTGCCGCAGCAGCGCCCGTGCAATCGACAACCGCTGCTTCTCACCGCCCGAGACCTTCACGCCGCCTTCACCGATCACCGTGTCGAGGCCGCGGTCGGCGCGCGCGAGCAGGCTGTGACACGCCGCCTTGCGCAGCACCTCGAGACATTCCTCGTCAGTGGCCTTCGGGTTGACGAACAGCAGGTTCTCGCGGATGGTGCCGGAAAAGAGCTGCGTGTCCTGGGTGACGAAGCCAATCCGCTCGCGGAGCTGGTTGAGATCGATCGTCGATGCCGGGTGACCGTTGTAGAGGATGTCGCCCGATTGCGGCGGATAGAGTCCCACCAGGAGCTTCACCAGCGTCGTCTTGCCGGCGCCTGACGGACCGACGAAGGCGATGGTGTCGCCGCGCCCGACCTCGAACGAGATGTCGCTCAGGGCCGGGTAGGAGGCCGACTGGTGCTTGAAGCTGACGTGGTCGAAGGCCAGCCGGCGCAGCTCGGGCAGCGGTGCCGGGTTGAGCGGCCGCGGCTCTTTCGGGATCTGCAGGATGTCCTGGAAGTTCTTCAGCGAGACCTCGGTCTCGCGATAGATGTTGATGATGTTGCCGAGCTCCTGCAGCGGACCGAAGATGAAGAACGAGTAGATGAAGAGCGAGAAGAACTGTCCGATGGTGATCTGCCTGGTGAAGATCAGGTAGAGCATCAGGAACATGATGCTGGTGCGGAGGAGATTGACGAAGGTGCCCTGGATGAAGCTCAGGCTGCGGATGTACTTTACCTTCTTCAGCTCGAGCTGCAGGATCTTGTCGGTGGTCGAATTGAGCCGCGCGATCTCCTGAGGGGCGAGGCCCAGACTCTTGACCAGCTCGATGTTGCGCAGCGACTCGGTGGTGGCGCCGGCGAGCGCGGTGGTCTCGGCGACGATCGTCTTCTGAATGACCTTGATCTTCTTGCTCAGCACCGAGCTGAGGATGCCGAGCAGCGGCACGGTGAGGAAATACGCCGGCGCGATGATCCAGTGCACGCTGAAGGCGTAGACCATCACGAAGATGATGCCGACGAGCGACGTGAAGAGGACGTTGATCGACGCCGCGATCAGCTTCTCGACGTCGGTGCGCACCTTCTGGAGCTTGCCGAGCGTTTCCCCGCTCCGCTGATCCTCGAACACCGAGTAGGGCAGCTCCAGCGAGTGGCGGATGCCGTCGGAATAGATCTGCGCACCCAGCCTCTGGGTGATGACGTTGATGAAGTAGTCCTGGAAGTTTTTCGCAACTCGCGAGATGAACGCCACGCCGACCGCCGCCCCCAGCAGGAGGCTCACGCCGCGAAAGAACTGGCCGGTGGAGTATTCCTGGAACTTGGTGGCGTACTCGTCGATGACGTGCCGGAAGATCAGCGGGTCGAGCAGCGAGAAGACCTGATTGATGGCCGCAAGCACCAGCGCGAGCGCGACCAGTCGCCAATAGTCGCGGAGATAGGCGGCAAGGAGTTTCATCTTCTTAAACTAACCCCTTGCCCCCTTCCCCCTAACCCCTACTTTGTTCCTGCGCGCGGAACGGCCTTCCCATAGACCTCGAGCGACCCCACGTGGACCCACCCGCCGGTGCCGTGTCCGCTGCCCGGGATCAGATCGGCAAAGCCCACTTCGTCAACCTTGGTCAGGTCCGGGTTTGCCCAGATCTGGTTGAACGTCCCGCCCGGGGTGGCGAGAGTGACGACGCGCATGGGATCGAGCTTCATCCAGCGGACCGTGCCGACCGCGATTTCGCTGACCAGCATCATCGCCACGTTCTGCGACGAGACGTCGCCGACGAACATGTTGCCGTCGGTCAGCTTGATCACCGGCTGCACCACGTGAAAGCCCGAGCTCTTGGTGGCCCAGCGGATCTTGGCGCCGCCCGAGAGATCGAACGACTTGGTCTTGTCGCGGAAGGTCATCGCGAACGGGCCTTCGGTCTCGCCGGTCCAGGCGCTGAACGGGATGAACTGGACGTCGTTGCCGGCGTTGGTCAGCACCTGCTTGGCCGAGCCGTACTGCTTCAGCTCGATGTTCGGATCGGCGACGTTCGCCTGCACGAACGGCAGCTGTTCGGTCTTGCCGGCGACCGCCGGCTGAAAGGTCACGTTCATCACCAGCGTCGCCGCCGTCGGCCGGGGCCCGGCGTTGCCGCCTCGTCCCCCTCGTCCTGCGGCAGGCTCCTGCGCCAGCGTGAGGGCGCTGCTTGCAATCCCGAGGATCGCGACCAATCCCATGGTCGATGTCATGGCGAAGCGACGAACCATACGGCCTCCTTGTGAGGTAGCTGGGTGGCTGCACGTCGCTACTCAGCTACCGATCGAAGGGCAGAGTCTACCTCAGTAGGGTGTCGCATAGAATCTCTCATCGTGCGCGTGTCCATACTGTCAGTTGCGCTGATGCTGACCGTGGCGTCGGGGGTCGATGCCCAGCCGGCGTATCAATACCTGCGAATCATCGCGCCGGCCGCTCCGGGTGGCGGCTGGGATCAGACCGCGCGCGTGATGCAGCAGGTCGTGCAGCAGACCGGCCTCGTCAAGACCGCGCCGGTCGAGAACATTCCTGGCGCCGCCGGCACGATCGGGCTGGCGCGCTTCATCGGCGCCGAGCGCGGCAACGGCGACGCGGTGATGATCTCCGGACTCATCATGCTCGGCGGCATCGTCACCGATCGCTCGCCAGTGACCTTGCACGACGTGACGCCGATTGCGCGGCTGACGGGTGAGTACGAGGTGATCGTCGTGCCCTCGGCATCGCCCTTCCACTCGCTCGCCGATTTCATCACCGCATTCAAGGCCAATCCCGAATCGATCTCGTGGGGCGGTGGGTCCGCTGGCGGAAGCGATCAGATTCTCGCCGGCCTGGTCGCCGACGCAGTGGGCGTGGCGCCGAGCCGAATCAACTACATCGCATTCTCGGGCGGCGGTGAGTCGCTGTCGGCGATCGTCGGCAACCAGGTGTCGGCCGGCGTGAATGGACTGGCGGAGCTCCTGCCGCAGATGGAAGCGGGCACGGTGCGGGCGCTGGCGATCTCGAGCGCCGAGCGCCTGCCCGGGGTCAATGCGCCGACGCTCCGCGAGCAGGGCGTCGACGTGGAGTTCGAAAACTGGCGGTCGATCGTCGCCGCGCCGGGGATCAGCGCCGCGGACCGCGACAAGCTCGAACGGATGGTCGATGCGATGGTGCACTCGGCGCCGTGGAAGGACGCGCTCGTCCGCTACAAGTGGATCGATCGCTACCTGCCGGGCGTGCCGTTCGCGCAGTTCGTCGATCGCGAAGAGGCGCGGGTGCGCGACATCCTGCGCAAGTTCGGCACCGGCCGCAGCGAGACAAGGCTCACCACCGAGCCCTACCCGCTGTTCGTCCTGGCAGGCCTGCTGATCTTCGGCTTCGTGTCGGTGCTGGATGTATCGCGGACCGTCAAGGTCCGCGCCGCAAGCGATAGCGCCACCGAGCATGATGCGACGCGGGCCTTTACGGCCCGCGATGTTTGGCCCATGGTTTGGCTCGTCGCCGGCATCCTGGCCCATCTGCTGCTGGCCGAGCGCGGCGGCTTTGTCGTCGCCTCGGCGGCGCTGTTCTGGTTTACCGCGCGCGCCTTCGACAAGACGCATCCGGCGCGCGATGCCGCGTATGCGCTGGCCATCTCCGTGGCCGCGTACTTACTCTTCGCTCGCGTGCTGCAGCTGTCGCTCCCCGCCGGAATCCTGGCCGGATGGATGTAATCGGCGTGACCCGGTGATCGAAACCCTTCAGGCATTGGGCGCCGGCTTCGCCAGCGCCATCACCCTGACGCACCTGATGTGGGCGTTCGTTGGCGTCACGCTCGGCACCGCCGTCGGCGTGCTGCCGGGGATCGGACCGGCGATGACCATCGCGCTGCTGCTGCCGGTGACCTTCAGCCTCGATCCGGTCAGCGCCTTCATCATGTTCGGCGGCATCTATTACGGCGCGATGTATGGCGGGTCGACGACCAGCATCCTGCTGAATACGCCGGGAGAAGTGGCGTCGATCGCGACGGCGATCGACGGACACGTGATGGCGCGAAACGGCCGCGGCGCCGCGGCGCTCACCACCGCGGCAATCGGATCCTTTGTCGCCGGCACGCTGGCGACGATCGGCCTGACGTTCTTTGCGCCGCCGCTGGCCTCGGTCGCGCTGCGGTTTGGCCCGGCGGAATACTTCGGCCTCACGGTGCTCGCATTCACCACCGTCGCGGCACTGCTCGGCACCTCGATCTCGCGCGGACTCTTCAGTTTGTTTCTCGGCCTCGCGCTCGGACTGGTCGGGATCGATCAGCTCACCGGCGAAGCGCGCTTCTCATTCGGCATCCCGCAGCTCCTCGACGGCATCGACGTCGTCATTCTCGTCATCGGCCTGTTCGCGGTGGGCGAGACGATGTACCAGGCGTGGCGGTTTGGGCGAGACGAAGTGTTCGCGGTGACCTTGCAGGATTACACCGGGATGAGCGCGGACGACTGGCGGCGCTCATGGAAACCGTGGCTGCGCGGCACGGCGATCGGCTTTCCGCTGGGCGTATTGCCGGTCGGCGGCACGGTGATTCCGACGTTTCTCTCGTACATGGCGGAGAAGCGCCTGAGCGATCACCCCGAAGAGTTCGGCAAGGGCGCGATTGAAGGTGTCGCGGGGCCGGAGGCGGCGAACAACGCCGCGGCCGCAGGCGTGCTGGTGCCACTGCTCACGCTCGGCCTGCCGTCTTCGGCCACGGCGGCGGTGATGCTCGCGGCGTTTCAGCAGTACGGATTGCAGCCCGGACCGCTGCTGTTTTCGTCACGTCCCGATCTGGTCTGGACGCTGATCGCCAGCCTCTACATCGGCAACGCGATGCTGCTCGTGCTCAACCTGCCGCTGGTCGGACTCTGGGCGCGCGTCATGCTCGTGCCGCGGCCGCTGCTCTTCGGCGCCATCCTGGTGCTGGCGTCGCTCGGTACTTACAGCCTGAATCGCGCGATCCTCGACCTGGTGATCATGTTCGCCGTCGGCGCAATCGGCTGCGTCATGCGCGTATACGATTTTCCGCTCGTGCCCGCGGTGCTGGGGCTCGTGCTCGGCCCGCTCTCCGAGCAGCAGTTCCGCCGCGCGCTCGCCATCAGCGAGGGCGATCTGACGGTGTTCGTGACGCGGCCGATCTGCGCCACGCTCCTCGCGCTTGCCGCGGTGGTGCTCCTCGGTCCTCGCGTGCTGCGGAAGTGGACGGTTCCCGATGCGCAAGCCGGCGTATGACCTGCTCGTCATCGGCGGCGGCAACGCCGGCCTCTGTGCCGCGCTGACCGCCCGGCAGGCCGGCGCCAGCGTGCTGGTGGTCGAATGCGCGCCGCGTCATTTCCGCGGCGGCAACAGCCGGCACACCCGCAACTTCCGCTGCGCGCACGCCGCGCCCACCGACATCCTCACCGAGTCGTACACGGACGAGGAATTCTTTGCCGATCTGCTGCGCGTCACCGGCAACCAGACCGACGAGCCGCTGGCGCGAATGGCGATCCAGCGATCGGCAACCTGCCCCGAGTGGATGCAGCAGTTCGGCGTGCGCTTTCAGGCGGCGCTGCGCGGCACGCTCCACCTGTCGCGCACCAATGCGTTCTTCCTCGGGGGCGGGAAGGCACTGCTCAACAGCTACTACTCGGCCGCCGAGCGCCTCGGCATCGAGATCGAATACGACGCTGAAGTGGTGTCGCTCGACCTGCGCGATGGCGAGTTCCACACCGCGTCGGTCGTGAGCAAACAACAAACGCACAGCGTGCGAGCCAAAGCTGCCGTGATTGCCGCCGGTGGCTTCGAAGCCAACATCGGCTGGCTGCGTGAAATCTGGGGCGAGGCCGCCGACAACTTCATCGTCCGCGGCACGCCGTACAACACCGGCACGCTTCTCAAGCTGATGCTCGACGCCGGTGCACAGCCGGTTGCCGACCCGCACGCCTGCCATTCGATCGCCCTCGATGCCCGCGCCCCGAAATTCGACGGCGGCATCGTCACCCGCCTCGACTGCCTCCCGCTCGGCATCGTCGTCAACAACAGCGCCGAGCGCTTTTATGACGAAGGGGAAGACCTCTGGCCGAAGCGGTACGCGATCTGGGGCCGGCTTGTCGCCGAGCAGCCCGATCAGATCGCGTATTCGATCTTCGACGCCAAGGTCATGGGGCGCTTCATGCCGTCGGTCTTTCCGGTGATCGAGGCGGCGACGATCGCCGACCTCGCCGCGGCGCTCGGCCTGCCGCGAGAAAAGCTCGCCGCGACCATTGCGGCGTTCAACCAGGCGGTCAAGCCGGGCACGTTCGATCACACCCGCCTCGATGACTGTCGAACGCAAGGCCTGCCGCTGGAGAAGACGCACTGGGCGCAGCGGATCGACACGCCGCCGTTCTTTGCGTATCCGCTTCGCCCGGGGATCACCTTCACCTATCTCGGTGTGAAGGTGGACAACCGCGCGCGCGTGCTGATGACCAACGGCGAGCCGTTGAAGAACGTCTGCGCCGCCGGCGAGATCATGGCCGGCAACATCCTGCGCAAGGGATACCTGGCCGGCATCGGCATGACCATCGGCACGGTGTTCGGCAGGATCGCGGGCGAGGAGGCGGCGCGTCATGCAGTCGCTTGAGCTCCTGCGGCAGGGCGAGCACGTGATGACCGTCTGCAACTCGTGTCGGTACTGCGAGCAGTACTGCCCGGTGTTTCCGGCGATGGAGCAGCGCCTCACCTTCGGCAAGACCGATCTCGCGTACCTCGCCAATCTGTGCCACAACTGCGGCGAGTGTCTCTACGCCTGCCAGTACTCGCCGCCGCACGAGTTCGGCATCAACGTGCCGAAGACGCTCGCCGAGATTCGGATCCACACCTACGAGGACTATTGCTGGCCGCGCTTCCTCGGCGTCGCGTTCCGCCGCCAGGGTCTGCTGACCGCGATTCTTCTCGTCGTCGCGCTCTCCGCGATCATCCTGCTCTCGCACGAGCCGGGTCCATATCTCTTCGACTTCTACTCCGTCGTGTCGTACGAAGTGATGGTCGTCCTCTTCAGCGCCGTGTTTCTGTTCGTCCTGCTTGCGCTGGCGATCGGCGTTGTGCGCTTCCGTCGCGAGATTGGAACGGAGCGCGGCGGAGTAGCGCGCGCTCTTCGCGACGTGCTCACGCTTCGCCATCTCCACGGGAGCGGGGTGGATTGTTCTACGTCGGGAGAAGAGCAGCGCTCGCCCTGGCGCCGCTGGTTTCATCACTGCACCTTCTACGGCTTCATGCTCTGCTTCGCCTCGACGACGACGGCGGCGGTGTATCAGCATGTGTTCGGCCTGATCGCGCCGTATGACTACAGCAGCGTTCCGGTTGTCCTCGGCACCGCCGGCGGCATCGGACTCGTGATCGGACCGGCAGGGCTGTTCGCGTTGCGACGCAAGCGCGACCCCGAGCTCGGCGGCCGGGCGCAGGACGGGCTCGACGAATCGTTCATCGTGCTCCTGCTGCTGACCAGCCTGACCGGCCTGGCTCTGCTGATACTTCGCGATCGTCCCGACGTCATGCGGATCCTGCTTGTCGTGCATCTGGCCGCGGTGCTCGCGCTGTTTCTCACCCTGCCGTACGGCAAGTTCGTCCATGGCTTCTATCGCACCGTGGCCCTGCTGAAATATCGCGGCTCGGTGGCATCGGAGATGTAACCCTCTTCGAGAGGAGAGGTGTTATGGATCAAGGACTCTTCCTTATTCGCATCGTCGTCGGCATGCTCATGGCCATGCACGGCGCGCAGAAACTCTTCGGCTGGTTTGGTGGGTACGGTCTGGCCGGCACCGCCGGCTACTTCGAGTCGCTCGGCTTCAAGCCCGGACACATGTATGCGTCGGCAGCCGGACTCGGCGAATTCACGAGCGGCATACTCGTCGCCCTCGGCCTGCTCGGACCGATCGGTCCGGCGCTGATGCTCGCCGTGATGATCGTGGCGATGGCCAGCGTCCACTGGAACAACGGGCTGTTCGCCACGAACAACGGCGTCGAGCTGCCGATGCTGTATGGTGCGGCGGGGGCGGGCCTCGCGCTGACCGGTTTCGGCGCGTTGTCGTTCGACGCCGTGCTCGGACTCAGCGCCTACTGGACCCCCGCGCTTGCGTCAACGGCCCTGCTCGTGGCGATCGCCGGCGGACTGGTCAGCCTCGCGGTGAGGCGTCCGCACGTCACGGTGTAAGCTGACGGCGTGGCGACATCTGGAGTCTGGTATCGCGCGGCGATCAGCGCTGAACAGCGCGGCTCCGGCTATCTGATGGCCATCCGCGACCAGTTCGCGGAGGCCATTACCGCCGCCGGCGACCCGGGTGCGGCGTGCCTGTTCGCCACCAAGGACGAAGATGCCGTCTATTTCTCACCCGCATCCGTCTCAGCCGTACCGCACCTGATTGCGCTCCTCGACGCGCAGCCCAGTCCGCCCCCAGACCGAGAGGGGGCCTCGCTCCTCGCCGGCACGCAGAAAGACTGGGATCTGCTGCCGCGAGCGGTTCATTAGCCCACCGGCCGAATAACGCTGACCTGTTCACAACAGCACAGACGGCACGGCCGGGGCCCGCTACCATGCTGTTCAATGTCAAAACTACTTTGTGTGATTCTCGGGACCGCGATGTTCGCATCGGCGTGCACGACCACCTCGGCCGACAGCGACGCCGCGAGCGACGATGCCGCGATCAACGGTCAGAAACCGAAGGCGGCGCAGTCGCGGCGCGCGCCCGCGAAGGCCGCACCAGCACCGGCGCGGATCCGCGAAGTCACGATTCCCGCCGGAACGACGCTCAACTTGAGCCTGACCAGTGCGATCGCCTCCGACACCAGCAACGTTGAAGACGCCGTGAGCGCCGAGCTCACCCAGGCCCTCGTCGTCGACGGCCGGCAGGTCGTGCCGAGCGGTGCGAGGGTCGGCGGAGAAGTGACCGGCGCGGACGGCTCCGGACGCGTCAAGGGACGCGCGCAGGTGGCGTTCCGCTTCAACACGCTGACGACCGGTGGCGATCGCTACGACATGCAGACGGCAGCGCTGTCGCGGATGGCGCCGGCCACCAAGGGTGAAGACGCGACCAAGATTGGCATCGGCGCGGGCGCGGGTGCCGTCATCGGCGGCCTGCTCGGCGGCAAGAGCGGCGCGGCCAAGGGCGCGGCGGTCGGCGGCGGTGCCGGCACCGGCGTCGTCCTGGCGACCAAAGGCAAGGAAATGCGCCTTGGACCGGGTGACGATGTGACCACGACGCTGACGGCTCCGCTGACGATCCGGCTCAGGTGATCAGGGCAGAGGGTGATGAAGGCGCTATGCCTCATCACCTTCACCTGACATAATCCGCAGCGATGCCGCCGAAGAAAACTCCGCGCCCCTCGTCCGCAGCTCAGCCGATCCCGCCCTTCGAAGTCCGCAAGTTTCTCGATTCAGCCGGTATCAAGCGAAAGATCAGCAAGTTCCCGCGATCGGCGGTGGTGTTTTCCCAAGGCGATCCCGCCAACGATGTGTTCTACCTGCAGGCTGGCAGCATCAAGCTCTCGGTGCTCTCGAAGACCGGCAAGGAAGCGGTGGTCGGCATTCTCAGTCCCGGCGACTTCTTCGGCGAGGGATGTCTCGCCGGGCAGCCGCGTCGCATGGCGACCGCGTCGGTGCTCAGCGCCAGCACCATCCTGGTGATCGAGAAGCCGCAGATGGTGGCGATGCTGCACAAGGAGCCGACGCTCGCCGATCGGTTTCTGACCCACATGCTGGCGCGCAACATCCGCATCGAGGAAGACCTGATCGACCAGCTGTTCAACTCGAGCGAGAAGCGGCTGGCGCGCGCGCTGCTGCTGCTGGCGCGCTACGGCAAGGAAGACCAGCCGCTGCGCCTGCCGAAGCTGTCGCAGGAGACGCTGGCCGAGATGGTGGGCACGACCCGCTCGCGGGTCAACTTCTTCATGAACAAGTTCCGCGAGCTGGGGTTCATCGAATACAACGGCGACATCAAGGTCAACAGCTCACTGCTCACCGTCGTCCTTCACGACTAGCCGGTTACCCCTGTAAGAGCACGCTCATCATCGAGCGGTGGATCTGGACGCCGCCGTTCTGGAGCGTCTGCCGCTCGACAAATCCGCGCTTTCGGAAACTGCTCATCAACCGGTCGACGGTCGCCCGCGACGTGCCGCTCATCTCGGCGAGCAGGTTCCGTGAAATCACCGGCAGCGAGTGGCGCACGTCCTGGTGCTCGTCGAATCCGGCGAGCAGCAGGAGCGAGCGGGCCAGCCGCTTTTCGGTGCCGTTGAAAATCCGCTCGACGATTTCCTTTTCAATGCGGACGTTTCTGGCGAGCATCTGCGATCGCAGCCAGTCCGACAGCTCAACCTCGTGATGCAGCCGGCGCCGGATCTCGGCGGTCTTGATGATCGTGATGGAGCAGGCGGTGATCGCCTCGGCGGTCGATTTCCGGCGGCGCTGACCCGCCAGCGCCCCTTCGCCGAAGATCGCGCCGGCGCTGAGCACCGAGACGACCGCGATCCTGCCTTCGGGCGAGATCGCCGACAGCCTGACGCGGCCCTTGTCGATGTACATCACGCCGGTGCAGCGGTCGCCCTGCGCGAAGATGGTCGAGCGGGCCTCGAACCGCACGCTCGTCGTCCGCACCCCGGACATCGGGTTTGCCAGGTTCTTTGTCACGGTTGTGAACCCATAGTGACCAATCCGCAGGCGCGCGTCTGTGCGGTTTTGGACACTTCTGGACGATTCCGGGTGTTCAGAACGGCACAGACCGATCTTTCAGCGATGGCTACCATCCCAGTCCAGACTGATGTCCAAGAACGTCCGCGCATTCCTGGTGCTCCTGACCGTCGCGCTGGTGTCCCTGCCGATCGAGGCGGATGCCTACTCGGTGCTGGCGCACGAGGCCAATATCGACGCCCTGTGGGAAGGGACGATCAGCCCGATGCTGACGCAGCGCTTCCCCGGCGCGACGCCGGAAGAGATGCTCGACGCGCGCGCCTATGCCTACGGCGGGTGCGTCATCCAGGATCTCGGCTACTACCCCTTCGGCAGCCGATTCTTCAGCGATCTGCTGCACTACGTCCGCACCGGTGACTTCGTCGCCGGGATGATTGACGAGGCCACGACCATCGACGAGTACGCCTTTGCGCTCGGCGCGCTCGGTCACTACGCCGCCGACAACAGTGGCCATCCGGTTGGGGTCAACCTCGCCGTGCCGCTGATGTATCCCAAGCTCAAGGCACGGTTCGGCACGAGCGTCACCTACGCGCAGGCGCCAAAGAACCACCTGCTGGTGGAATTCGCCTTCGACGTGGTGCAGGTGGCCGCCGGTGCCTACGTCTCCTCGGCCTTCCACGACTACATCGGGTTCAAGGTGTCGAAGACCGCCCTCGAGCGCGCGTTTCTCAGCACCTACGGCATGGACATGAAGGACCTGTTTCTCAGCGAGGACCTGGCGATCGCCACCTACCGCCACGCCATCGCCACGACGATTCCCGAGATGACCAAGGTGGCCTGGGGCAGGAAGCGCGAGGAGATCGTCAAGGTGACGCCGGGGATGCAGCGCAAGGCGTTCGTCTTCAACCTGCCGCGCGCGCAGTACGAAAAGGAGTTCGGCGCCGACTACACCAAACCGCGCGGATTCGCGCGCGTGCTTGGCGTGATGTATCGGCTGTTGCCGAAGGTCGGTCCCTTTCGATCGCTCGGCTTCGCCGTGCCCACTGCCGAAGCCGAGCGCCTGTTTCTGGCGAGCTTCACCGAGACGCGGGAACACTTCCGCACGTCGCTCGACGCGTCGCGGGCAGGGCGGCTCCGTCTGCCCAACACCAACTTCGACACCGGCAAGCCGACCGCCAGGGGTGACTACGCCCTCGCTGATGCCACTTACGACGAGCTCCTGGCAAAATTGTCGCGACGCGACTTCAAGGACCTCACGCCCGCGCTACGCGCGAACCTTGTCGCTTATTACGGCACCACTGATTCCACGCTGATCCGATCGCAGCTCGCGTCGATGGCCGCGGTGGAATAGAGGCGACTGAGGCGTCAGACCGCGTCGCCGAACTGGATGCTGTGCAGCTCGGCGTAGAACCCGCCGGCCGCCAGCAGCTCGTCGTGCGTGCCGCGCTCGTTCATGTGATGGTCTTTGACCACGAAGATGACGTCGGCGCTCCGGATCGTCGCCAGGTGGTGGGCGATGACGATGCAGGTCTTGCCCTTCATCAGGCGGTCGAGCGCTTCGAACACCAGCTGCTCGGAGTGTGCGTCGAGTCCTGACGTCGGCTCGTCGAGGATCAGGATCGGCGTCTCGCGGATGACGGCGCGGGCGATCGCGATGCGCTGCCGCTGGCCGCCCGAGAGCGAGACTCCTCGCTCGCCCACCATCGTGTCGTACCCCTCCGGCATGTCCTTGATGAATTCATGCGCGTTGGCGAGCCCGGCGGCGCGGACGATCTCGTCGCGCTTCGCATCCGGCCGGCCGTAGGCGATGTTCTGCCAGATCGGCGCGTGGAAGAGGAGCGTATCCTGCAGCACGAAGCTGATCTGCTCGCGCAGCGACTTGATCTTGAACTTGCGGATGTCGGTGCCGTCGATGCGGACCGAGCCGGAGACCGGATCGTAGAAGCGCGCGATCAGGTTGATGATCGTCGTCTTTCCGCCGCCGGTCGGACCGACGAACGCCGCCACCTGTCCCGGCGCGATCGAGAAGCTGACGTCGTCCAGGATGACGTGATCTGGCCCGTAGGAGAAAGACACGTGATCGAAGGCGATCGCGCCCTTGAAGGCCGGGGCTTTGAGCGCGTGCCTCTGGTTGCGGACGCCGCCTTCGGTGTCGAGCACCTCGCGGATGCGCTCGAAGCCGACGCCGGCCTTCGACACCGTGTCGGTGGCCTTCGACAGGTCGCGCATCGGCTTGTACATCTTGCCGAGGTAGAGGAGGAAGACGACCAGCGCGCCGGCAGTGAGTTGCCCGGCAAGCACCAGCCGCGCCCCGTACCAGAGCATCAGGCACGTGCCGATCGCGACGATGATGTCGACAATCGGCGCCAGCTTCATCTTGATCTTTCTCGCCACCAGCGCCGTCTCGACGTTCTCGAGACTCTGCCGCTCGAACCGCTCCTCCTCGTAGGCCTCGCGCGCGAAGGCCTTGACGACTCGGATGGAGGAGAGCACTTCGGCGACGGTTGACACCAGCTCGCTTTCCTTCTTCCTGACGTCGCGCGAGGTCGTCTTGATGCGCCGCGTAAAGGCGTACACGACCAGGAAGAGCACCGGCGCGATCGAGAGCGAGATGAGCGTGAATCGCCAGTTCAGGTAGAGCATCACGGCGATGATCCCGAACAGGGTCAGGACGTTGGTGACCATCCCGAGCAGCGCCGTGGTGATGAAGCTCTGCACCGCCTCGATATCGCTGGTGACGCGGCCGATCAGGTCGCCGGTGCGCTTCTCGTCATGTTCGGCGAGCGACAGCCGGTGAATGTGGTGGTAGAGCGTGCGCCGCAGGTCGTGCATGACCCACTGGCCAACGTGGGCGGTGAGCGAGGTATTGGCGTAGGAGCTGATCGCTCCGCCAATCGCGATCGCCGCCACGGCTACGACGGCGAGGTTCAACACCGCCAGCGTGCCGCCGCCAATCCACGCGGTGACCGGCATCATCCACGCGGGGAGCGGCCTCGACTGGAGCAGGTAGTCGAGGACGATCTTGAGCGGCCACGGTTCGAGCAGATCCGTCGCGGTTTCGCCGGCGACGGCCACCAGCGCCAGCGTCATCGGGATCCAGTAGGGCCGGAGCAGGCCGGCGATGCTGAGAACTTTGGGTTTGTGCGCGCCGTCCACTAGAGCCCGGGCGCGAGCGCCAACCCCTGCAGGGCGGCGATGCGCCGCGCGACGACCACGGTGTAGGCCTCGACTTCGGCAGGCGAGAATCCGGCCGCCCGGAACGCGTCGCCAATCTGCGTCGTCGACAGCCGGCCGAGACGATCGCCGAGCCAGCGGGCGTCGGCGATCGGGATATGCCTGGCGACGCTTTCCATGCGCGTCCGGAAGCGGTAGTTGCGGACGTTGAAGATCGTCAGGAAGAACGGACGGCTGTCGATGCGGAAATCGACGTGCGTGGCGGTGACGCGATCGATGAACTGCGTCGCCGCGTAGTCCTTGATGATCCCCTTGCTGCGGCGGATGTTGTTGCCGGTGCGCCCGAAGGTCGCGCCGAGGTCGGTGATGCTGTATCGCGTGCCGGCCCCCGGCAGTGGGCGTGCGCTGTTGTTGATCTCTTTCAGATCCCAGTTGTTGACGAGCGCCATCATCACGCGGAGGCCGTTGAACTCCCGTGTGCCGACGAGCGGGTTGTCGTACCAGCTCCAGGTGACCGACCCCTGGTCAGGAGTATCGCGCTCGAGCCGCGCGCTGGTAACGGTGTCACCGTTGGTGACGAAGTCGCGCCCGCGAGCGAGCCTCGTCAATCCCGCCACCCGCAGCGTCGGCCGGTAGTAATCCTCGTCGACGATGTAGCCGGCCGCCCAGAGCAGGCGGGCCGCGGCGGTCTCGGTCTTCGCTTCCTCGCCGAGCTTCACCTTCCAGGCGACGCCGCGCTCGTCGCGGACGTCGAACTTCGGCGAGGTACCTGAGTCGGATTCCTTGACGAATGTGAACTCGGTGCCCGGCTCACGATCCTTGCCGCCGGGGCCGGTGCTGAGGTCGAGGGCCGCCGCATCGCCGCGATCCTCCCAGATAACGGCTGTGCCGGCGGCGTTCTGGGCGAGTGCCGGCATGGCGAGCAGGAGCATGGCAATGGCGTACGCGGGTCGACTCATCCACCGAGCCTAGGGTATTTGCGGCCGGCTGTCCGTCCCTTTTTGCACAGTGCCCGGCGGCGTTCCGGCGTAGTGTGAATCAGTGGTAAACGGCCAGTGAAGTTGCTGATTCAACCCGAAGACGGCATCGCGCCGCTGGTCGACGCGATCAAGAAGGCCAAGAAGAGCATCGACGTGGTCATCTTCAGGTTCGACCGCGCCGAAATCGAGGCCGGACTGAAGGCCGCCGCCAAGCGTGGCGTGCAGGTCACCGCGCTCATCACCCACGCCAACCACGGCGGGGAGAAGAGCCTGCGCAAGCTCGAGATGCGCCTGCTCGAGGCCGGCGTCACCGTGTCGAGAACCTCGGACGATCTCGTCCGGTATCACGACAAGATGATGATCGTCGACCGCCGCGTGCTCTACGTGATGGCGTTCAACTTCACCCATCTCGATATCGATCACAGCCGCAGCTTCGCGGTGGTGATCAAGAAAACCGCCCTGGTCGAGGAAGCGTTGAAGCTGCTGGCCGCCGATAACGATCGGACCAAGTACGAAGCAGGGCAGGACGACTTCGTCGTCAGCCCGGTCAACGCCCGCAAGCAGCTCCTGGAGCTGATCGAACGCGCCGAGAAGGAGCTGCTGATCTACGACCCGAAGGTGGCCGACAGCGAGGTGATCCGCGCGCTCAACGCGCGGGCGAAGCATGGCGTCGACGTGAGGATCATCGGCTCGCTCGGACGGAAGAGTCCGCGGTTGAAGCTGCGGGCGCTGGCCGGCTTCAGGCTGCACACCCGGACCATCATTCGCGACCGATGCGAGGCGTTCGTCGGCAGCCAGAGTTTGCGTAAGGCCGAGCTCAACGATCGGCGCGAGGTCGGCGTGATCGTGCGCGACACCAAGGTCGTCCGTGGCTTGTGCGATACCTTTAATGCCGACTGGGCCGCGAAGCACGTCGAAGACGAGGCCGCGTCGACGCCGAAGGAAATCAAGAAGGCGTTGAAGGCATCGATGGAGAAGCTGTCGTCGCTCGATCCGCTGGTGAAAGAAGCGGTCGAGGAAGTCATCTCGAAGACCGATGGCAGCGCGACGCTGAACACCCAGGAAATGAAGGAGACCGTGGAAAAGGCGGTCAAGGAAGCAGTGCGCGAGAGAGTGCAGGAAATGTTGAGCGAAACGGTGGATCAATGAGAACCGTAGTTGCGTCCGTTGTGATCGCGGCGTCGGTGGCCGTTGTGGCGGCACAGACGTCTGACCCGGAGCCGGCCCGGATTCAGCCGAACTTCAGCGTGCAGGTGTGGGGCAACACCGTCGCCGACTTCACTGGCCGCGTCGACCAGTACTTCCAGTTGCGCCGCAAGCTCGAGAGCGAATTGCCGCCGCTGGTCGCGACCGACAATGCCGGTGACATCATCGCCGCCGAGCTGAATCTCGCGCGACTGGTTCGCCAGGCCCGCCGATCCGCGAAGCGCGGCGAGATCTTCACGCGGCCGATCGCGTCCGCTTTCAGGGAGGCGCTCGCGCCGGTGATGCAGGGGCCTGTGCTCGACGTGATCCTCGACGAAAATCCCGGCGCGTTCTCCGACGACATCGATCGCCGGTATCCGACCACCAAGCCGAAGGCGACGATCCCGACCGCGGTGCTCGAGCTGCTACCGCCGTTGCCGGAAGACCTGCGCTACGGCTTTCTCGGGCATCAGTTGATCATTCACGACACCCGCACCAACACCATCGTCGACCTGATGCGGTGCGCCATCCCGTGCGGAACGAAATTGAAGGTCAAAGATGACGACTGAAGCCCCTCGACTTCGCTCGGGGCAGGCCACCGGGATGATTCCGGGGTCGCGCGAGCGCAACGCACTGACCTCGCGCCAGCCCGGCTCGGGTGGATATGCGACGCGCTTGGACGTGGTGAAACCGGTGGGGAGCTTGATGGACGCCACGACCATCGCGGCGCGTCAGCGCGAGGGCGGCGGCGCGCCAAGCCAGCGCGTCGTGGTGACTACCGGCGAACCGTAGCTTCGTGCGTCGCGATGAACTTCCGCAGATCCTGATTGTCGGGGAAGTCGATCGCGAGCTCACGCGCGGTGACCAGCGCGTCGGCGAAATTCTTCTCGCGCACCTGCATGTCCCACAGCGCGAAGTCGGTCTCCGCGCGCACCCAGATGTCGGGATCCGCGTCGGCCTTGGCGGCGTCGCGGACGGTCGAGAGGCCGCGCTTCTTGTTGCCGCCGCCGAGCAGCCAGCGGACGCCCCTCGGAATCTTGGTGCCGACGATGTAGTCGATCCAGGCGCGCGAGACCAGCGCGCGCACGTTCTCGGGATGCTGCTTGAGCACCTTGTCGAGTGACTTCCTCGCCTCCCAGTACTCATCCCACCCGGTCTTGTGTCCGAGCGTGCCGAGGTGCAGCCACACGTAGTTCAAATCGATCTTGCCGAGGAAGAAGAGGGCCGTCTCGTCGGCAGGATTGGTGGCGAGCCGCGCGCGCGCCAGCGCCTGTCCTCTCGCCGTGTCCGCGTTGAACGCGGCCATGATCGCGGGGCAGGTGGCGCACAGCTTCCACGCCGCCTCCTTGTCGGGCGCTTCTCCCACCAGTCGCTTGATCTGAAAGAGGAGCGACGAGGTCCGCAGCTCGCACGCGGCGAGATCGCCCGGCGACGCGGCGCACATCGGCTGAGTCGCCTCGGCCGCAGCCTGGTAGAGCCCGTTATAGAAGAGCCGCTGCGCTCCGTCGAGTGTGCTTGGTTGAGCGAGACTCGGAAGTGCGCCTCCGAGGAGGACGACGACCATGAAAGGCAGGACGGTATAACGCAGAACGTGAGTATACTCGCTCAGTCACGCTTTCCTGAGTCCTGGCCCGCCGCGTCCTTCCATTGGTCAGCCCTCATCAAGGCCCTTCAACGGTGGCCTTATGGTTTCTCTGGGCTGGATCATTTTCGCTCTCTGCTTCATCAGCGCGGCGGTCGCGTTCTACGCGTCGAAGCGCCGCAAGACGGCGGACGCCGATCTCGGCGCGGTGAGCGATCACTGGATTTCGGAGTATCGCCTCGGCCGCGGCGATGGTGACGGCGGGCGCTGATCTCAGCGTCCGAGATCGACGCTGATCGCCGCGCCGTTCTCGAGGCCGGCCTGTCCGCGGGTGATCACCAGCTCGCCTGACTTGACGCCGGAGGTGATCTCCGCGCGTTCGTCAGTCTCGACGCCAACCGTCACCACGCGCCGTTCGGCGGTGTTTCCCGCGGCGACGAAGACCACGGTTTCTCCACCTGCCTTGTCCGCCGCGCGCACCAGCGCCTCGGGCGGAACGAACACGACGCCGTTGCGCGCTTCGGCATCGATATCCACTTCGACCGACGTGTCGCTGGCGACACTTGCCGGCCCGACGAATGTCAGCCGCACGGGCGCCATTCCTGACTGCGCCGTCACGCTGCCGGCGCGGCCGACCACGGTGAGCGGCACGGTCACGCCGCCGCCACCCGCGAGGCGCGCGCTCGCGCCGGGCACCACTCGCGGGACGTCAGCGGGCGGAACCGTCGCCATCACCTCCATGCGCAGCGGATCGACCACGCGCAGCACCGGCTCGGTCGTGGACACGAGGTCGCCTGGATTCTTGAATCGATTCGCGACCACGCCGGAAAACGGCGCGCGGACGATCGCTCGCGCCGCGACGGCTTCGGCGGCCACCAGCGCCGCCTGTGCGCGCGCGAGGGAGGCCTGCGCATCCGCAAGCTCGCGGTCGGTCCGGTCCATCTCCTGGCGCGCAACGAGCCCGCGATCGACGAAGTCACGCATACGCGCCTGCGCGATGCGGGCGTTCTCGGCGAGCGCCTGCGCGGTGGCCAGGTCGGCCCGCTGCCGCGCCACGTTGGCGGTGGCCGACCCTGCGTCGAAGCGGACGAGGATGTCGCCCGCCATCACCGGATCGTGCTCCGCTTTCGTCACCTCAAGAACGCGCGAAGTCTCGGGCGGCGTCGCCAGGAACTCCGCGCCCTGTGAGGGCGTGACGATGCCAGTGGTGTGGATGACCGCGCGGAGACTCCCGACTTCGGCCGGCCGTGCGGTGACCGGCACGACGGCGACCTCATCGGTCGGCTCAGGAGCCGGCGCGGCGCGCTTGCACGCAGACGTCGCCGCGAGCGCAGCAAGAACGAGGGGAAAGAGGAAGTGTCGCGTGAGAGAGATGATAGCTGCTACTGCCTACTGACTACCGACTACCGACTACCGACTAGCGACAGCGTGACCGTTCGGGTCGTGGTTCTCGAGAAACTTCGACAGCTCACGGTTGTCGGGGAAGTCGCGCGCCAGCCCTCGTGCGGTGGTGATCGCGGCGGTCAGATTCTTCTCCCGCACCTGCATATCCCACAGCGCAAACGCGGCCTCGGTCTGCGAGAAGAAGTCGGCGCTGGTGCTGGCGGCCTGCTGCACCGCGAGCAGTCCGCGGTTCTTGTCGCCGCCGCCAAGCATCCACTTCGTGCCGCGCGGCATCTTGGTGTCGACGATGTAGTCGATCCACGCGCGGGCGACGCGGGCGCGCACGTGCTCGGGGTTGCGCTTGAGCACCGTGTCCAGTGAGCGGCGCGCCTCTCGGTATTCGCTCAGGCCGGTCTTCTTGCCGAATGTTCCAAGCTGAAGCCAGACGTAATTCAGGTTCAGCTTGCCGAGATAGAAGAGCGCCGCCTCGTCAGTCGGGTCGGCCTGCAGGCGTGCACGAGCCAGCGACTGACCGTGCGCGAGCTCGGAGAGGAATGCAGCCGTGAGATCGCGGCAGAGGGCGCATGTCTTGAGGGCCGAAGCCTTGTCGGCCGGATCACCAAAGGCGCGGCGAATCTGGAAGAGCAGGGCGGTGCTGCGAAGCTCGGATGCCGCAAGCGATTCGCTGTCCGACGGGGGCAGGGTATCGGCCAGCTCCGCGGCCGCCTGGTAGTGCGCGCTGAAAAACAGCCGCTGCGCATCCCGCAGCGTCGTCGACTGCGCCGCCGTGACGCCCGGGAACAGCCCAACTATTACCAGCGCGGCAGCCACGATCTGGGTGCGCTTTACCACAGTCCCTCCATCGAACGGGTGACTGTGCAACGGCTGTTCCGCTTACTCCGCGGGAATCACGCCGCCAGCTTCGGGGACGACGTAGCGTTTGACCAGCGTGAGCAGGTCGTCAAAGCGGAAAGGCTTATCGAGCCACGCATCGGGCCTGAGTGGGAGGCGCTCCGGTTGCGGGGTGTCGGATGCGGTGAGCACGATCGTGGGGATAGCGGCGAGCGCCGGGTCGGCGAGTTGGCGCGCGCGCACGTCCAATCCGCTCATTGGCCCGGGGAGCACCAGGTCGAGAAGCACCAGCGCGACGGCCTCGGGGTCTGCGGTGAGTTGATCGATCGCCTGTTCGCCGGTGCGCGCATCGGCGACGAGGTAGCCATGAAGCTCGAGCAACTGCGCCAGCCCCTGCCTCACGTCATCACGATCTTCGATCACCAGGATCGCGCCCCGGCGCGTCGCAACCTCGACCATAGTCAGCCTCCGTGAAGCTGGAGGCAGGTCCATGTTGCATGCCACGCGAGGGAATGCCGCCTTTATGGCCTTTTTCGAAACGCGGCGCGGGCGGTGGCAGGTTCGACGACCAGAAACACGACACCTGCCCCAATCCCGAAGGAGAGCATGAGTATGGCGAGTGGCGAGCCTTCGTCACCGATGAGCAGGCTCGCTGAGATCAGCGTCAACACAAAGGTCCAGTCGGCCGCGAGAATCCACGGCGCGACGCGCGACCGAAGCCAGCGCAGCTCGCCGGGATAGAAGCGCGAGGTGAACCAGAGGTGGAGCCGCAGGTTTGCGGCGACGATCACCGCGACCAGCGTGACGAGAAAGACCACGCGGCCCGTCCACCCACCGAGGATGCCGCGGACGGTCCACGTCGGGATGACCATCAGCCAGTAGGTCAGCGCGGCGACCGCCTGGTGAAACTCCCACCACCATCGCGCGGCGTAGCGCCCGTCGGCTGGCGCAGGTGGCGCATCGCTGCCCAGCTCGATCGCCTTGAGCGCGCGGACCAGCTCGCGCGCCGATGCGTATCGCGAGTCGGGATCGTGCTGACGGCATCGCTCGATGACGGCGGCAATCGGTGGAGGAACAGGCGCCTGCGCCGCCGCCGGATGCAGCGGATGCGTCCCGGCGATCATTTCGAAGAGAACTGTTCCGGCAGCGTGGATGTCGGCGCGTGCGTCGACACGGCCGCCGGTCATCTGCTCCGGCGCCATGTATGCGGGTGTGCCGAGGAGCGCGCCCTCGGCGGTCAGTTGCGGAGCGTCCGCGTGCTCGAGCGCAGCGATGCCGAAGTCGACCACCTTGACGCTGTCGCTCGCGGTGAGGATGACGTTCTCCGGTTTCAGATCGCGATGGACGACACCCGCATCGTGCGCCGCCGCGAGCGCCTGTGCGATGTCTGACGCAATCGACAGGGCCCGCGCCGGCGCCAGCGGACCCTGCTCGATCTCTTCGCGCAGCGTACGCCCGGCCACGTACTCGGTGACCAGCAGCAGGTGCTCGTCGATCTCCTCGAGCGCATAGACGACTGCGACCGACGGATGCGAGATCGTCGCCGCCGCGCGCGCCTCGCGCCGCAACCGCTCGCGAAGCTGCGCGTTGCCGGCGACCACATCCGGAAGCGCCTTGATCGCCACTCGTCGTCCCAGGCGCGTGTCCTGTGCGAGATAGACGACGCCCATGCCGCCGCGTCCGATCTCGCGTTCGACGATGTAGGCCCCTAACCGTGTCCCCGCTGGCAACGAGCTGTCGAAGAGATCCAGTGGATCGATGTCGATCGGTTGTTCAAGGAATCCTGCGGCGGTGTCGTGCGCGTGCACCAGCGCCTCGGCCTCGCGCAGCAGATCCCTGTCGTCGCCCGCCGCATTCCGCAGCCACTCGCGCCGCGTCGCCGCCGGCTGTTCGAGCGCCCCGTGGAACAGATCCTTGAGCCGCTCCCACTGTTCGCGCGTCATGGCTCGAGCGCGCGCTTCAGCCAGGCTCGCGCCATCGCCCACTGGCGCTTCACCGTCGCGGGTGAAGTGCCTACCGCCTCGGCGGTCTCCTCGATCGTCAGTCCGCCGAAGTAGCGAAGCTCGACGATGCGCGCTTGTTCGGGATCGAATTCAGCGAGGCGGGTGAGTGCTTCGTCGAGCGCTTCGACGTCGATCGTGTGAGCCTGGCCTGCGTCGCGAAGATTGGCGTCATCCAGCGTGACTTTGCGCGGCGCGCCGCCGCGCTTCGCCGCGCGGCGGGCCCGCGCGCGCTGCACCAGGATCTGCCGCATCGACAGCGCGGCGATGGCGAGAAAGTGGGTACGGTTCTGAAACGGCCGGGCGCGCTCGGCCGCCATCCTGACGAAAACTTCGTTGACGAGCGCCGTGGCCTGCAGCGTCTGGCCCGGCCGCTCGCGCCGGATGTAGCCGGCGGCGATGCGGCGCAGCTCGTTGTAGACGAGCGGCATCAGCTCCGAGATGGGATCAGCTTCGCGCAGCGTCCCACCCCATCGTTCAGCGGCGTTCGATTTTGATCGTCTGGATGGCGACGTCGGTGAGCGGCCGGTCGCGCTCGTTGGTGGCCGTGGTGCCGATCTTCTCCACGACATCCATGCCTTCGACTACTTCGCCGAACACGCTGTGACGATCGTCGAGGTGCGGCGTCGGTCCGAGCGTGATGAAGAACTGTCCGCCGTTGGTGTTGGGACCGCGGTTGGCCATCGACAGGATGCCGGCCTTGTTGTGCCGCGCCTTGGGATGGAACTCGTCGGCGAAGGTGTAGCCCGGACCGCCAATCCCCTGGCCGAGTGGATCGCCGCCCTGGATCATGAAGCCCTTGATCACCCGGTGGAAGATGACGTTGTCGTAGTAGGGCTTCTTCACCTTCTGGCTGGTGCGCGGGTCGGTCCACTCTTTCGTGCCTTCCGCGAGGGCGACGAAATTTTCAACGGTCTTGGGCGCCTCCTGATCGTAGAGGCGCACGGTAAAGTTTCCCTCGCTCGTGGTGAACTGCGCGTAGACTCCCGGCAACGTCGGCTCCTTCTGTGCGTCGATGGCTATGAGGTCAAGAGGATACCACTGCCACCGCTGTACAATCGCGTGATGACCGTCGGCATGCGAACCGCTGCGGATGAGGCGCTCGATGCCCTCGCGCTCGGCGCCCACGAAGATCCATTCGCCGTGCTCGGCCGCCACCAGGTGACCGAGCGTGGTCGGCCCGCCCTTATTTTCCGAACCATCCAGCCATCAGCGGACTCTGTTGAGCTCGTCACGCCGGAAGGGTCGTTCGTCATGGAGAGACGACGGCCGGAGGGTGTGTTCGAGGCGACCCTCCCTTTAGACGGCGCGCGGCCCGAGGAGTTCGCCTACCGCTACCGGGTGCACGAAGGCGGCCGCACCCGTGACGTGGTTGATCCGTATCAATTCGGCCAGGTGCTCACCGACTTCGATCTGCATCTGGTGGCCGAGGGCACGCATTACCAGGCCTGGGACAAGCTCGGCGCGCATACGGTCGAGATGGGCGGCGTCAGCGGCGTGCACTTCGCCGTCTGGGCGCCCAACGCGCAGCGCGTCAGCGTGATCGGCGATTTCAATCGCTGGGACGGACGCGCGCACGTCATGCGCCGGCTCGTGCCGTCGGGGATCTGGGAGATCTTCGTCCCTGATCTCGGCGATGGCGCCTGCTACAAGTTCGAGGTGCGCACGTCAGCCGGCCACCTGCTGCAGAAGGCGGATCCCTACGGCCGCCGCTTCGAGGTGCCGCCGAACACCGCGTCGATCGTCTGGAGCGACGGCCGGCACGCCTGGCGCGACCAGGACTGGATGCGCGACCGCGGATCGTTCAACGCCTGGCACGACCGGCCGATGTCGATCTACGAAGTGCACCCGGGATCGTGGAAGCGCGTGCCCGAAGAAGGCGGCCGCTACCTCACCTATCGCGAGCTTGCCGCGACGCTCGTGCCCTACGTCCGCGAGATGGGCTACACGCACATCGAGCTGATGCCGATCATGGAGCACCCGTTCTCGGGATCGTGGGGCTACCAGGTGATCGGCTTCTTCGCGCCGACCAGCCGGTTCGGCACGCCGGACGACTTCCGCTATTTCGTCGACGAGTGCCATCGCTACGGCCTCGGCGTGATCCTCGACTGGGTGCCGGGACATTTTCCGAAAGACAGCCACGGCCTCGCCCGCTTCGACGGCACCGCGCTCTACGAGCACGCCGATCCGCGCAAGGGCGAGCACCAGGACTGGGGCACGCTGATCTTCAACTACGGCCGCGACGAGGTGCGCACCTTTCTCTTCAGCAACGCGCTCTTCTGGCTCGAGGAGTTTCATATCGACGGCCTGCGCGTCGACGCGGTCGCGTCGATGCTCTATCTCGATTACTCGCGCAACGAGGGGCAGTGGATCCCCAATCAGTACGGCGGGCGCGAGAACCTCGAGGCGGTCGCCTTCTTCCAGCAGCTCAACACGCTCACGCACGGCCGCGTCGTCGGCACGATCACCGTCGCCGAAGAGTCAACCGCGTGGCCGGCGGTCAGCCGTCCCGTGTACGTCGGTGGGCTCGGCTTCAGCTACAAGTGGAACATGGGCTGGATGCACGACATCCTCGAGTACTTCGAGCAGGATCCGGTGCATCGCCGCTGGCATCACGGCAAGATCACCTTCTCGATGCTCTATGCCTTCACCGAGAACTTCATCCTGCCGTTCTCGCATGACGAAGTGGTGCACGGCAAGCGCTCGATGCTCGACAAGATGCCGGGCGATTTGTGGCAGAAGCACGCCTCGCTGCGCGCGCTCTACGGCTTCATGTACGGGCATCCGGGCAAGAAGCTGATGTTCATGGGCTGCGAGTTTGGCCAGTGGCGCGAGTGGAATTACGACGGCAGCCTCGACTGGCACCTGCTCGACGACAAGATGCACGCCGGGCTGCGCAAGTGGGTGCAGGACCTGAATCGCACCTACCAGCACGAGCCGTCACTGCACGAAGTGGACTTCGAGGCCGCCGGCTTCCGCTGGATCGACTGCAACGACAACGAAAACAGCGTCGTCTCGTTCGTCCGCCGCGCGCGTGATCCGCACAACTTCACCGTGGCGGTCGCCAACCTCACGCCGGTGCCGCGCGAGGCCTACCGCATCGGCGTGCCCGAAGGCGGGTGGTATCGCGAGCTGTTGAACAGCGATGCGGCGATGTACGGAGGTGGGAACCTCGGCAACGGCGGCGGCATCACCGCCGAGTGGGGCCCGATGCACGGCTTCGATTATTCGATGACGCTGACCGTCCCGCCGCTCGGGTTTGTGCTGCTGAAGCGCGGCTAAGGTACGAAGACGGCATAAACCACGAAGGCCACGAGGGTCACGAAGCTTTTTGTTTTTGTTTAGAAAAGCCTCTTCGTGATCTTCGTGGCCTTCGTGGTTTAGTTCTTCGTATCTTTATTTCGAATTTTCCCCCGGCGTCGGCGCGCCCGCGAACAGGCGCTTGCCGTTGGGCAGCGTGATCGTATTGGTGTTCATCGTCGGCGTCCCGTTGCGCGCCTGCCAGCCTTCGACCACCAGCACCGTGTCCTTCACCAGATCTTCCTTGCGCCATCCCCGGCGATAGAGGCCGTTGACCGCGGCGGTTTCGCAGGCCCAGTTCACGACCTTGCCGTCGGGACCGGTGACATCGACGTAGATCCAGCCGTGCGGGTTGGACCACCGCATCTCGGTGACCTTGCCGGTGAACTTGATCGGCTTGTTCTCGTCGAACTCCGCGGCAAACGAGTGATGCGCGGCGACCGGCGCCGCCGCCGTCAGGGCCGCCGTCAGCATCGCGACGGCGCAGAGCATCGCTTTCATCACGCTACTTCCCTTGTTCCTTGGCCCTGGCGGCATCCCTGATGTCCTTGAGATGCTGCAGGTCCTGGTTGTCTTCGTGGCACGCGACTTCGAGTATCTCACCCTGCTGGCGGATGAGCGGCATCTCGATCGTCCACGGCCGGGTGTAGGCGACCGGGTCGGTGATCGTCGCGCGATAGGTGATGGTGTCGGCGTCCACCGGCGTGAAGCGCTCGACCACCTGCTCGGCGTAGCTGATGACGTCGCCCGATTCTCCGAGCCACGTCTTGCCGTTGAAGTTGGTGGTCTCGACGACCAGCGTGTCGCCGTCCCAGTGACCGACCGAGTCGCCGTTCCACAAGCGGACGTTGTCGGGAATATGTGGACGCGTGCCGATCGGGATGATGCGCCACGACATGCGCTCGAACAGCAGCGCGACGTGGGTGGGCGTCTGGACGATTTGCAGCGGCGACGGCGTGTACATCGAGCGCGGCACGCCGGCCGAGACGAAGCAGTGCGCGGTCGGGTCGTCGTAGCCGCGCTCCGGCCGGGCGCGCGCCTGCCGTTCGGCTTCAGCCCAGGGCTGCAGCGGGAGCTTACCGTCCGGCGGATCGATGATCACGCCGCGTCCGCCAGGCATACCGACTTTCTCGGCGTGCCGCTCGAGGCCGTAGTTGGCGCCGCCGGCATCCGCCTGGAAATGTCCCTGGAGATTTGGCTTGCCGTCCGCCGTTCTCGGCATCGGCCCCGCGGGCTTGCGCGCCGCCGCGCCCTGCGCAGAGATCCCCGCCGTTGCGAGCGCGAGCAGCATGGCGACAGCGATGAGTCTCTTGCCGCGCCATAGCCGTAGGCGAAGGCGGGTCACTTGGGATACCAGGTGCGCGGATCGCGCTCGAAGTCGCCGTTGGCCTCTTCCTTCTCCGCCTGGCAGTGATACTCGAGCAGCCGCGGCATCTCGGTTTGCCGGTAGAAGGGCATGCTGATCGTCCACGGCCGGCTGAAGGTTTTTGGATCGGTGATCGTCGCTTCGTATTGAATCGTGTTGGCGTCGCGCATCGTGTAGCGCTCGACCACGTGCAGCTGCTCGCTGTGGAAGTCGCCAGCCATGTCGAACCAGGTGCGGTCGTTGTGGTTGGTGACGTCGACCACCAGCGTGTCGCCTTCCCAGTGCCCGCGCGAGTCGCCCATCCAGAACTCGATGCCGTCGTGCGCCTTGCTGCCGTTGGTGTAGATCACGCGGTGCGCGAGCGACCACTCGAAGGTCATCGCGACGAGCTCGCTGGTCTGGAAGATCTGGAACGGATGCTCGAGGTACATGATCCGCGGCACGCCCGGCAGGTAGCAGTTGGCGAACGGATCGGCGGTGTAGCGCTTGGCGAAATTCTCGTCGCGCTGCTTCAGCGCCGCCGGCAAGTAGGGGATGTCGCCACCGCCCTTGATGACGCTGGCGCCCGGCGGCATCAGGTAGCGCGCCGCATGATCGCGCAGGTCGTAGGCCGCGCGGTTGCGCACCTGCCAGATCCCGTCGAGCAGCGGCTTGCCGTCACGCGTGCGCGGGATCGCGCGCGAGTCAGCCGTCCTCGCCGCCGGTGCCTGGGCGAAGGCCTCCGGCGCCGCGCAGGACGCGAGCAGGAATCCGAACAGAATCGATGAAAGCAGGCGCAAAACGGAGGGAGTGTACCACACGGAAATCGTTCGGATCGTTCGGGTCGTTCGGTGCCTTCGGATCGTTCTCCTCGGTGGTTCGAATGGTTCTGGCGGTGCCACTCGGGCCCGGCAGCGCGCCTCCCCGCGCACGGAACGCGGCCCAGTCGGGCGTGTCAGGTGTTCGCACGCATCGGGAAAGGCAAGGCGACTTATCGTGACCGGTGGCGGAGTCAGCAGGGGCTACTAGGCTGGGAACTACTCTTTCTCTCCGTCATACCGATGCGCCGCGCGGTAGAGCCGTGTCCCGTTGGACTGGATCGCGTAGAACAGCAACACGAGGTTGGAGCCATCCATAGTCGGATGAGCGACCACCGTAATCGGATCGCCACGCTTGTACGTCGTCGGAGTCCACCCGCCGGACGCCATGACGCCGATAGCCGAGGCCTCGACGGTCCATGTCCCCACCGTGGATCGATCCGCAGCGCCGGCCCCGACTCTGACGACGATGTGGCTGTGGGGGTTCTGCCACTGGTACTCCTCCACGATTCCCCGATACGTCGTGTTCGTGCCCATGTCGAACATCGCGCGGGAGTGGTGGGCGAGCGTCGGAACCGTCGCCAGGGCGAATCCGACCGCCACGGCCAAGGCGAGCAACGGACGGCGAGCGCGAGAGCCCACTCCAACCATCGCCGGATTATAGGCGACGCCGGCGATTCAGCCGATTAGTAACGACCAACGCCGAAGTGTTGAGTGACCGAGGGTAGTCGCCGCAATGAGCCTGCCTGCGAACTCGATCCCGACACCTAATCGATGCCGCGGCGCGGGGCGTGTTGTTCCGGCGACGTGCCGACTGTGAGCGGCGCGATCGGCGAAGTACAAAAACGCCGCGACAGCGTTCCTGAGTTAGTCCCCGCAGACTCCGTTGGGAGCATCTTCGCTCACGAGGCGATAGTCATCGCGCTGTCGCGAGCGTTTTTCCGCGCCGTCGAACCGGAGGCCGAGCGGAACAACGCGTCCCGCGCCGTGGCGGGTGTCTCCGAAGCGCTGTCGCGAAAGACGGACCGACCTCAGATCGAAAGTCCGGGATCGCCCTCAATGACTTGCTGGCGCAGCACCGGCCGCTCGCCCGGTTTCCAGAGCGATGCGGTGTGGACGACGCGGTAGCGCAGGGGACCTCCGTCGGGACGATCGCTGCGCGTGACCGGACGCGGTATGCAGACGAACTCGGTGCGCATCTCATCGCCGGTGAGCCGCACCGTCGCATACCCGTGACCGCCGGTGTCGACGAATTCAACGTGCGGGGCCAGTTGCGGATTGGATACGGCGTGCGCGCGCTTGAGGTCGAAGCTCCTGGCGTATTCGAGGCACGAGCGGACGCCGTGCTTGAGGAGCATGTTGTAGGTCCATTCGGGCTTGCCGTCCGGTCGATCGGCCAGGAACAGCGATCGGAGCGGATGATCCTTACGGAGCACGTGCTCAAAGGATTCGGCCGCCCCCGGGCTGATGAGCGACGCGCCGACGAAACTGATCCCGACCGGCTCGAACTTGCCGGGTGGCAATCGCGACGCGGCATAGCCGGCCCAGAAGGCATGACGGTCGCCGGAGACGATCGCGAATCCGGTGATCTTCGCGTCGCGGACGAGGTCGTAGATTTCGCCACGCTCGTGATACGCGCTGCCGAAATCGCCGCTGCTCATCACGGCGAATGTGTCCGCCGGCCACTTCTGCTTGGTCAGTCCATCCGGGAGGTTCTGCGGGTCGGCCCGCAAATCGAGAGCGCCCAGCGAAGCGCCCCAGATTTTCCACGTCGCCGCGGACCGGCGGAGCTGGTCCATGAACCATTTCTTTTGGCGGGCGCCGAGGATCGTGCGCGGCGCTGAATCCTTTCGCGGATTCGGGATGCGGATATCGCCGAAGCTCAGTTCATCGGGCGGCTTGCCCTCGTCGAAGGTGCGGCCGGCATCGAGCGCGATCATCGCCGGCTCCGAGAACATCCCGTTGAACGCCGGATCGTAAATCTTGACCACGCCCTCCGCATCGGTCGGGTCGTCGCCGCAGAAGCTGTGCTGGTCGGTGAGAATCAGATCGAGGTGCCGGCCGTAGCGCAGAGTGCGATAGGCGATCAGGCTGTTGATGGCCTTCAGATTGTTGGGTTCGATCCCAAGGTAACTGTCGTCCCACTTTTCGATCGGCACATTCGTCACCGGCACCGCGCCGAACGTGTCGAGCGATCCGCTGGGCGCCTTCACGCGCGCCGGAATGTATTCGAACCACGCCTGATTGGCGGCGACCTTGACGGTCTGTCCCGGACGCGGCGGCCCGCCTGCCTGCACGATGCTCTGCCGGCCCTGCCAGGAAAATTCGTGATTGTCCCAGACGGCGACGAATGGCCAGCGCGCTCGCGCGTCCTGTAGATCGGAATCCGCAAGGTAGCCCTTGTAGACGACGCGGTAGCCCTCGAGCGTGAGCGGGTAGTGAAAATTGCCGGTCTTGCCGCCGTCGGGAATCCGGCCGACGTCGTAAATCGTGCGGTCGTACCGCGTCTTCAGCTCGTCGGGATATTCGACGACCTCGTAAATGAAATCACCGAGGTGGAGCACGAACCCGAGTTGATCGGCGGGCGCCGCGCGCTCGTCCTCGAAGATCATCCGGCGATAGCCATTGAGCTTGCCCTCGTTGAGGCTCTGGCAGCTGACGAATGCGAAATTGATCGGCCGTCGATCGTTTGGCCGCGGCGCGGTGATCGTCCGGCCGACGCGGCTTCCGTTCCCCTCCGCATCGGTGAAGCGATACCAGTAGACGCGCGCCGGCTTCAAATGACCCACCAGCACCCGCGTCGTCCAATCCGATTCCGGTGAGACCGGCGCGGGCGCTGTGGCGACCACCCGGCGGAACGCCTCATCCTCGGCGACCTCCACGGTGAGCACGCGCCGGCCGCCCGACTCGAACGGCCGTCGGGTCCAGAGGATGACGCTGCTCGGATCGGGATCGCCCGAGGCGACGCCCTCCGGATAGAGGTCGCGCCGCTCACGCCAGCCCGTGGTCGAGGCTCGAGCCGAGCCGCCCCACGCCAGCGAGGCCCCCATCGCGGCAGCCATGTGCACGAACTCGCGTCGAGTGAGCCTCACGTCTATCTCCTTCGCGCTGTGTTGCCCGCGCGTGTCTCCCGTGTTACCGTGCCCTCGCTTGCGTGAGGGAGATCATGCCCAAGATTAAAGCGTCCGCTCTTGCGTTGTTTGGCATCGCGTCGTTGGCGTCCGGGGTGCTGCTGGCACAGACCCAGCGGCCCGGGGAATATCCGCGCGGCGAAAAGCCATCTCCGATGATGAACTTCTTCGTGACCAGCGTGCCCGTCGGCGATGGCGGCAATCTCGGCGGACTGGCGGGCGCCGATGCGCACTGCCAGCAGCTGGCCACCGCGGTGGGCGCCGGCAATCGTACCTGGCACGCCTATCTGAGCACGCAGGCCCGGCCCGGCGCGCCGGCTGTGAACGCGCGCGATCGTATCGGCAAGGGTCCCTGGTACAACTTCCGCGGCGAGATGATCGCGCAGGATCTGGCGCATCTGCACGGCGACACGTTGGAGCTCGCGCATCAGGGCAACAACCTGAACAAGCTCACCGGCCTGACGGAGAGAGGGCAGATCGTGCCCGGTCTCTACGACTACAACGATCCGCGCGACGGCGACTGGGAATACGCGAAGATCACGCGCTTCTCCAGCCGCCACGAAATGCTCACCGGCACGCAGCCCGATGGCACCGCGTTCACCGACAACCAGGATCACACGTGCAATAACTGGACGAGCAACAAGAGCCCGGAGCCTGGACGCGGCAACGACCTCAACGCATCCGACGGCCGGTTCAACGCGCAGATCGGCTTCCCCGATCGCAATGGCGGCGGCAACGGTTCGTGGAACTCGGCGCACGGCACGCGCGGCTGCGCGCAGGCGGACTTGCCGAAGACGCACGGCCAGGGTCTCTTCTACTGCTTCGCACCGAATTAGATGGCGGACACATTCATGACCAGGCGACGCGCCTACGTGGTTCTCTTGTCTGCCTTGCTGCTCACGCAGCAGGCGGTGCCGACGACGCAGTACAACACGCAGGGCGTGACGCCGCCGCCGGGCAGCAACCCGAGTCAGGCGAAGATGACGTTCTTCGTGACCAGCGTCGGTCTCGGCAAAGGCGGCAACCTCGGCGGACTCGCCGGTGCCGACGCGCACTGCCAGGCGCTGGCGACGGCGGTCGGCGCCGGCGGTCATACCTGGCACGCGTACCTGAGCACGCAGGCGCGTCCCGGGCAGCCCGCCGTCAACGCGCGTGACCGCATCGGCACCGGGCCCTGGTTCAACTGGTCGTACGCGCAACTCGGCGCGCCGCAGAACGCTCTCATCTCAACCGACCTCGCCGATCTGCACGGCGACACCCTGATCCAGGCGCAGCGCGGCAACAACTTCTTCAAGCAGTCGGCGCGCAACGAGCATGGCCAGGTGATTCATGGCATCGGCGATCCGGGACCGATCCAGCACGAGATCCTGACCGGATCCAAATGGGACGGCCGCGCCTACACCGATAACGCCGATCACACTTGCAACAACTGGACGAGCAGCACCACCGGTTCGGCGCAGGTTGGCCACTCCGATCGCATCGGCAACGGGTCCTCCTGGAATTCGTCGAATGCGACGAAGAGCTGCAGCCAGGCCGACTTCGAAAGTGCGGGCGGCGCCGGGCTGTTCTACTGCTTCGCGATCAACTGATTCCTAGTCGGTGGTCGGTAACGCTGCGAGCTCGGAGGGCTGAAGCCCTCCGGCTACCACGTGACGTCGGAAAGGATGGGGACCGAGGCGATGGCGCCGATTCGCGTGCAGCTGATCGCCGCGGCGGCGTTGGCAAAGGTCAGGATGTCTCGCGGCGTGTCGCCGCGGAGCAGCGCGTAAATAAACGCGCCGCGGAAGACGTCGCCGGCGCCGGTGGTGTCGACGACCTCCACTCGGCGCGCCGGCTCGTGGTGGAGCGTGTCGCCGTCGAGCAGCATCGATCCCCTGGCGCCCAGCGTCACGCACAGCAGTCCGTCATGCGTGCGGCGCAGCTTGCGGAGGGCGCGCTCGAAATCAGATTCGCCGGTCAGCTCCTGTAGCAGGTGCTCGGCAAAGATCGGCACGGTGACGCGCGCGATCAGCTCTTCGGTGCGATCGGTGAGTCGCTCGATGTCGCTGGTCACCGGGACACCCGCGGCTCGTCCGATCTCCGCCGCGCGGATCGCCGCCTCCTGATCCTCATCGTCCACGTGGACCAACCGCATGCCGGTGATCGCTGCGGTCAGTTCGTCGTCGGTGAGTGACAGCCCCGCATCACGGTCCCAGAGCACGACGCGCTCGCCGACGGTCTGGTCGAGCAGGATCACCGCAAACCGGTTGCTCGCGTCGCGAGTGACGACGGCGGAGAGATCGACGTTGCGGGCCGATAACTCGTCGCGCATCCGGCGGCCGTTGTCGTCGCTACCGACCGCGCCAACATATTTCGCCCGCAGTCCCAGCGCTGCGCAGGTGCTCATCGCGGTCGCCGTCTGCCCGCCGCACGAGACGAGATGGCTGTCGATGCGCATCTTCGCGGACGCGCTGTCGGGTCGCGGGTAGGCGGGCAGCCGGTAGACGTAGTCCACCGAGTTGGCGCCGACACCGATTACGTCGTACTCGATCACATCGACCTTTCTCACGGTCCGCCCAAAGGCGGACACTACGTACGACTATCCGGCTCGCTTCAGTTCGTACAGCGCGATTGCCGCCGCGCTCGCGACATTGAGCGAATCAAAGCCCGACATCGGGATGCGTGCGCGATGATCGCACGCCTCCATCGCCTCCGTGGTCAAACCCTCGCCTTCGTGGCCGACGACGATCGCGGCGGGCCCCCCGACTCCGCCCGCAGCACGTCGCCCTGCGAGAGTGGTGACGAGGTCGCGGAGCGAGATCGCATCCGACGCAGGCGTCAGCGCAATCGTCGAGAATCCGAGCTCGCGCAGTTGGCGCAGTGCATCCGGCCACGGGTCCACCCGCGCGAACGGCACCAGCAGCGTCGCGCCCATCGAGGTGCGAATGGCTTTTCGATACAACGGATCGGCGCACGCCGGTCCGAGCAGGACCGCGTCCACGCCGAACGCGATCGCATTGCGGAAGATGCCGCCGACGTTGTCGGCGTTGCCGATCCGCTCGAGCACGAGAACGGTCCGCGCGCCCGCCACCAGCCTCGTCCATGGGATCGGTGCGCGACGTTCGCCGATCGCCAGGCAGCCGCGATGGATGTTGAAACCGGTGACCAGGTTCATCACCGCCTGCGGCACGAGATAGACAGGCAGCTCTGGACGTCGCGCAAGTGCCTCGGCAATCCCTGCGAGCGCCGCCTCTGTGACCATCACCGATCGCGCGGCCAGCGCACTTTCTTCGAGCAATCGCCGGACGACGAGACGCCCCTCGGCGATGAAAATCCCGCGCTCTTTCACCAGTTGCGGGTCAGGGACATTCCGGTAATCCGCCAGCCGCTCATCGTCTTCGGAGTCGATCGGGATCACCGGCACGTCCAAATCGTACCTGTAATGGGCCAGACACCAGGCGGGTTGTGACTAACCGCTCACTGGCGGCGCCCAGCCGCGGACCGGCGGGGTCGATGCGCGCTTGACGCCTTGCGGCTCACCCCTGATAGTGCGGTGATGGGGTCTGGGAACCGGCACGTCAGCCCGGGAGTGATCTTCGGCGTCGCCACGGCGCTCGGCATTTTCTCGACCTTCCAGGCCTACAACTACATGTCGCTGTTCACGGCGAAGCAGCCATCGTTCCCGATGCTGCTGCTGCTGAACGTGACCTACTGGTATGCGTGGGCCGCGCTCGTGCCCGGCATGATCTGGATGTCGCGGCGCTACCGCTTCGGGCGCCACACCTGGCCGAAGTCGGCGGCGATGCACGCGCTCGGCGTGATCGTCTTTACCTTCATGCACGCGGTGCTGACGATCGCGATGCGCGTGCCGATCCAGTCGTACTTCGGCCGGCCGATGGGTTTTCTCGCCAGCTTCCAGGAGCTCTTCTTCCTCTATTTCGACTGGGAAATGATGATGTACTGGGCGATCGTCGGGCTCAGTCACGCGATCGATTTCCACAACGAGGCGCAGGAGCGCGAGCTCACCACCGCGCAGCTGCAGATGCGTCTCGCCGAGGCCAGCCTGCAATCGCTGCAGCGCCAGCTGCACCCGCACTTCCTCTTCAACACGCTGCACACCATCTCCGCGCTGATGCATCGCGACCCCGAGGCGGCCGACGCGATGCTCGCGCAGCTGAGCGACCTGCTGCGCCTGACGCTCGAGCGTGTCGGCACGCAGGAGGTGGCGCTCAAGGAGGAGCTCGACTTTCTCGAGAAGTACCTCGAGATCGAACAGACGCGCTTTGGCGAGCGCCTGCAGGTCAAGCTCGACGTGCATCCGGATACGCTCGACGCCGCGGTGCCAAACTTTCTGCTGCAGCCGCTCGTCGAAAACGCCGTGCGCCATGGCATCGCGCAGAAGATCGGCGGCGGCCGCGTCGAGATCTCATCGAAGCGCGAGGGCGAGCACCTCGTGCTCGTCGTCCGCGATACCGGACCCGGGCTGTCGCCGGACAAGCGTGCACGGCTCAACACCGGCGTCGGGCTCTCCAACACCCGGTCGCGGCTCGAGCACCTGTTCGGCGCCCGTCACCGCTTCGAGTTCGACGAGCCGGCCGATGGCGGGCTGGCGGTCAGGATTTCGATTCCGTTCACGCTCGATCCGGAATCGCGTCCCGACAGCGATTTCGATCCCGATATGGCGCCCGGGAAGATAGAGAGTGTCGCGTGACCAAGATCCGAACCCTGGTGGTAGACGACGAGACGCTGGCGCGTGAGCGGGTGCTCACGCTGTTGCAGCAGGAAGTCGACGTCGAGGTGGTGGGTGAGTGCAGCGACGGCGGGCAGGCGGTCACCGCCATCCAGGAGCAGTCGCCCGATCTCGTGTTTCTCGACGTGCAGATGCCCGGTTGCGACGGCTTCGAGGTGCTCAAGCACATCAGCCCCGATCGCATGCCGACGGTGATCTTCGTCACCGCCTACGACGAGTACGCGCTGCGCGCCTTCGAGGTGCACGCGCTCGACTACCTGCTCAAGCCGTTCGGCAAGGACCGCTTTCAGGAGACGCTGCGCCACGCGCGCGAGGCGCTCGAAGCGCGTCGCGCCGGCGACCTCGGACGCCGGCTGCTGGCGATGGTGCAGGACATCAAGCCTGAGCCGCAGCGCGTCGAGCGGTTGGTCGTCAAATCCGGCGGCCGCGTCTTCTTCCTCCGCACCGATGAAATCGACTGGATCGAGGCGGCCGGCAACTACGTCCGCCTGCACCTCGGGCAGGAATCGCATCTCTTCCGCGAGACGATGAACCGCATGGAAGCCCGGCTCGATCCCCAGCGCTTCGCCCGTATCCACCGCTCGCGCATCGTCAACACCGAGCGGATCAAGGAGCTGCAGCCCTGGTTCAACGGGGATCACGTGGTGGTGCTGCGCGACGGCACGCGCCTGACCCTGAGCCGCCTGTACAAGGACAAATTGCAGCAGCGGCTGGGCAAGGGCGTTTAGCTATCGAGCCGCCGCGGTCAGGTGAATATAATCACCCCCATGCTAAACAGACTCTTCGCCGCTGCCATCATCCTGCTCTCGTGTGCCGCCGCCGCTGCCGCGCAGGCGCCGCCCGCACCGCAGGCGCCGCCGACGCCGGCCGGCGCGCTGCGCAACTACTACAACGGCAACAAGAACAACATCCTGCGGTCGGCCGAGAAGATGCCCGAGGAGTTCTACGGCCTCCGGCCCGGCCCGCAGATGGAGGTGCGCACGTTCGGCCAGCACCTCGCGCACGTCGCCACCTACAACTACCTGTGGTGCTCGCAGGCCAAGGTTGAGAAGAATCCCAACGCCGGCAACTCGCTCGAGAAGACGCTCACCGGCAAGGCGGAGATCATCAAGACCCTGACCGACTCGTTCGCGTATTGCGACGGCGCCTACAACGCGCTGACCGATGCGTCGGGCGCCGAGATCGTCGACATCACGCAGGAGAACGGACGCCAGGTGCGGCAGGCGCGCATGGCGCTGCTGATGCTCAACGTCATCCACAACAACGAGCTCTACGGGAATCTCGTGACGACGATGAGGATGAAGAGCATCGTGCCGCCGTCATCCGAACCGCGTCCGGCGGCCCCGGCAGCTCCAGCGCGATAATTCGTAGGGCGGGTCCTTCCGGACCCGCCGCACCATCATGGCTGATCAACCATTCGGCTCGGTCTGCCTCGTCGATCTGGTCCGCACGTTCCGCAACTACAAGACGCTCGGCGATGGGGCACTGGCGCAGGTGTCCGACGCCGATCTCCACACCCTCATCGATCCCGACGCCAACAGCATCGCGGTCATCGTCAAGCACCTGGCGGGAAACCTCCGATCGCGCTTCACCGATTTCCTGACGAGTGACGGCGAAAAACCCGATCGCGATCGCGATGCCGAGTTCGAGATGCCGCAGCAGGCGTCGCGCGCGGAGATCGTTCGGTGGTGGGAAGAGGCGTGGACGATCGCGCTCGGCTCGGTGGAATCGCTGACCGGCGACGATCTACAGAAGACCGTGATGATCCGCGGCGAAGCGTTCCTGGTGATCGAGGCGCTCAATCGCCTGGCGAATCATTCCGCCTACCACGTCGGCCAGATCGTCCTGCTGGCGAAGCACTTCTCCGGCCCGCAGTGGAAGTCGCTGAGTATCCCGAAGGGCCAGTCGAAGCAGTTCTTGCAGGGATCGTTTAAGCAGGGCATTATTCCGCCCCGCCCGTAGCGCGTGGCCTTCAGGCCACGCGTCGTTAGACCCGTCCCGGCTTCGCTCGCTCCCAACCCTTGTACGTCCCGAGTACGCGCACCCACTTCGCAAACTCGCCGAGCTGCGTGAGCGCGCGCGAGGTGGGGAGGTCATCGCGCCGGGCGTCGATATCGACGTAGAACAGGTATTCCCACGGTGTGCCGCGGATCGGCCGGCTCTCGAGCTTGGTGAGGTTGATGTCGCGCAGCGCGAACACGCTGAGCGCCTTGAAGAGCGAGCCGGGCGTGCTCGGCAGCGCGAAGACGATCGTCGTCTTGTTGGCCTCGGTGGTGTTGGCGCCGCCGATCACGAAGAAGCGCGTGATGTTGAACTCGTAGTCCTGCACCGCCTCCTGGATCACTTCGAGGCCGAACACTTCGGCGGCGCGGCGCGAGGCGAGCGCGGCGGCGCCTTTGAGCTTCTGCTCGGCAACCAGCTTGGCGCCGCCGGCGGTGTCGTAGACCGCTTCAACCGTCACGCCCAGGTCTTTGAGAAACCGCTCGCACTGCGCCAGCGCCTGCGGATGCGAATACACGATCTTGATCTCTTCGAGCTTGGTGCCCGGCAGCGCCTGCAGGCAGTGCACCACGTCGAGCTCGATCTCGCCGGTGATCGGAATCTCGTGATCGACGAGCAGATCGTAGTTCCGGTGAATGGTGCCGCCGATCGAGTTTTCCATCGGCACGACGCCGTGCGTGGCCTTCTTGTGCAGCACCGCTTCGAACACTTCGTCGAAGGTCTTGCACGGCAGCGTGTCGCTGTGCGGCGCGTACTGCAGCGCCGCGGCTTCGCTGTAGGCGCCCGGTTCCCCCTGGTAAGCCAGTCTCACGATTACTCCTGCTCGCGCCGGCCCCCGCCTTCGCTCGTCGCGAGCTTCGGCGCGGCGGCCCCTAAGTCTGTCGATTGTGCCGCTCGCGTGCGAACGGCGGCTCCCACCATCATCGCCGGTCCGGTCAGGACGATCAGCGCCACCCGCATCCAGATCGGTGTGTACGCCGCAAACTCGCCGCGGCTGAAGCCCCAGATCAGGCCCACGGTTTGCGCAGCCGCGGCCGCTGCCGCGTGATGCATCTCGTATTTCATGGCGACCCGCGCCGCGACGTATCCGCCGAGCACGCCCGCCATCGGGTAATACAGGAGCTTGGCCGCAAGGATAACCGGTTGGTTGGCAATCGCTAAGTACTGCGGCATGTCCGCGACGCGACCCCCAGCCCTGGCCATCACCAGCGAAAACTCCATCGCCTGGACGATGAACGAGATCACGCCGAGGCCGCCGAGCACGCCGCCGATGCTGCGCAGCGGGTTCACTGCAGCTTCACCAGCAGGTCGCCCAGGATGTATCCGGCCGCCGCGACACCGAAGCCCACCACGAACATGTCGCGGCCGCTCGCCCAGATGCTGCGCCCGGTGAAGACGCTCCGCGCCGCGCCAACGCCGAAGTGGGCCAGCATGCTCACGCTGAGCGACACCCAGATCGCCAGCTCCGAATTCATCGTCAAAAACGGCACCAGCGGGATCACGGCGCCGACGAGCGTCGCGCTGCCGGTCACCATACCGTCGGCGAGCGGCGTCACCGCGGGCGGCGTGATCCCGAGCTCTTCCTGCACCTTGGTTTCAAGCGCCTGATCGGGATCCCGCATCATCGTCTTTGCGGTTTCGCGCGCGCGCTCGGGGTTGAGTCCCTTGGCTTCGAGGATGATCGCCAGTTCTTTTTCCTCGAGGTCGGGCATCAACCGCAGCTCTTCCCGCTCGATCGCGATCTGGCGTGCAGCGACTTCAGCCTCGCTCTTGGCGGCGAGATATCCGCTCGCGCCCATCGACAGCGCATCCGCCATCGCTCCGGCCAGGCCGGTGACGATCACGAGATGCGGCGCGATGTCGGCGCCGATCACGCCGGCCACCAGTCCGAAGTTCGCCGTCAGACCGTCGTTGAATCCATAGACCACGCTGCGCAGGTAGCCGGCGCCCGTGGTGATGTGCCATGGCTCGCCCTCGCGGCCCATCGAGTCGGAGAGGTTCTGCGCGTGCTCGGCCGACTCGGTGGCGATCGCCATCGCCGCGTCCTGCGTCGACTTCTGCTTCGAGCGGCGCGCCAGCCGCAGGTACGAGCCGACCTCCTGCGATTCCTGGCGGACGATGATCGGCAGGACGACGGACGAGCCGAAGCGCTGTCCGATCCATGCGAGCATGCGCGTCTGAAACGACGGCGAGTGCGATGGGACGTCGCCGCCATTGGCCTGGAAGAGCGAGCGCCAGCGCTCGACGTGCGCATCCTCGACGACCGCGAGCCGCTCGAAGATCGACTTGCGGGCCGGGTCGCGCTCGTGCTGCGCCAGCGCGCGATACATCCACGCGGCGTCCATTTCGTCGCGGTAGTACTCCTCCCAGACGGGGTCGATAGCCACGTCCCGATGCTATCAACCAACTCCCAACTCCCAAAGCGCCAACTCCCAATCGTGGCAGTTGGGAATTGGATGTTGGGCGTTGGAGGTTTAGCGGAGGAACTGGAAGCCGTGGACCACGGAGACGACGATCGAGATGATCGAAAGCGCGAGGCAGCCGACCGCCATGGCGATGTGGTCGACGCGCTCGGGTTTCATCGGGTCGAGCGCGCGGGCGGCGAGATAGCCTCCGGCGAAGCCGCCGGCGTGCGCGTAGTTGTCGATGCCGGGAATCATGAATCCGTAAATCGCCAGCATCAGGACGTAGCTCTTCGCCTGGCTGCTCGCCATCGTGCTGCCGGTGCGATGGCCGTAGGCGAGCATCGCGCCGATCAGTCCGGCAATCGAGGCCGAGGCTCCGACGGTGAATGAGCCGCCGCGCAGCACGAACAGCGGAGGAATGTAGGCGCCGGCAAACGAGCTGAGCGCGAAGCCGATCACCGCGCCCGCGGTGTAGATCACCACCATCCGGCCCGGACCGTAGAGATCGGCGGTCACCGGTGCGAGCTGCCGCACCGCCATCATGTTGAACAGGATGTGGAGCACGCCGGCGTGCAGCCACGCCGCGCTCAGCACCGTCCACCATCGGCCCGCGACGAACACCGGCACCGCGCCGCTCTCGCCGAACAGGAAGAGCGCCTGCGAGCTTGGGGAGAACGCGGAGAAGAGTCCGCCCATGCCGATATTGCCGCCGAGCCGCGGCGTGGCGATCAGCGTGAGCACGTAGAGGGTGGCGCAGGTGCCGATGACGAACGGCACGAAGCCGAGGTCGGCGCCGAGCGACCGGAGCGCAGGCGCGAACCCCCACAGGCCCGGGTTGCGGCGATTGCAGTTGTAGCAACGGTCGTCGTTGACGCCGACGAGCACGCCGCAGGAGGTGCAGAGCACCGATCCGGTTCGCTGACGCTTGAGCACGGCCTCCGATGATAGCCTGTAGAGCGATGAGAGTGATTGTCGGCATCTCCGGCGCAACCGGGATCATTTACGGGATCCGGTTGCTCGAGCGGCTGCGCGAGGCCTCAGTCGAGACGCATCTCGTGATGAGCCGGTGGGGAAGCCGGACGCTGCTGCACGAGACGTCCTACACGCGCGAGCAGGTCGAGGCGCTGGCGAGCGTGACCTATGTGCCGACCGACATGGGCGCCGCGATTTCGAGCGGATCGTTTCAAACCGCCGGGATGATCGTCGCGCCGTGCAGCGCCAAGACGCTGGCGGCGATCGCGCACGGCTACGGCGACAGCCTGATTCACCGCGCCGCCGACGTCGTCCTCAAGGAGCGCCGCAAGCTGGTGCTCGCGGTGCGCGAGACGCCGCTCAGCGACATCCATCTCGAGAACATGCTGAAGCTGTCGCGCATGGGTGCGGTGATCCTGCCGCCGATGCCGGCTTTCTACCACAACCCCAAAACGCTCGACGACATCGTCGATCACACGGTCGCGCGGATGTTGGATCAACTGGGTGTTGAAGTGCCCGACGCGCAACGGTGGTCGGGCGAGATGGAAGTAGGGGGAAGGGATTAGGGGGAAGGGGTTAGGTTAATTTCGAAACGTCCGCCTTGGCTTTCTCGAGTGCGCGCTCGGCTTCGTCGACCGACTGCGCCGCGTCTTCCGCCTCTGACGCCACTCGCCGTGCTTCCTGGCGCGCGGCATCCGCATCTGCCGACGCCTTCTCGAACTTCTTTTCGATCTCCGCTTTCACGCGCTCGGTCTCTTTGGCTTTCGCGGCGACCTTCTTGAGCGCCGCTTCGGCCTCGGCCGCGGCCTTGCGCGCGTCACGAAGCGAACGCTCCGCTTCCTGAACCGCGGCGCGTGCAGCGGTCAGCTGCGCCTTGCGCTCTTCGGCCTGGTGCTTCGCCTCTTCCTTGGGATCGAGCTTCTTTTTCTTTCCACCCTTCGGCTCGGGCGGCTTCCGCTGAAACGGAATCACGCGGGTCGGCTCGGTGCCCTTGAGGCCCGACTTGCTTCCGCGCGGGACCAGCGCCGTCAGCGCTTCGAATCCTGGCGGATCGACGTCGTAGGTGAGGCGTCCCGCGGGCGGCGCCTCGGGATGCGATCCATAGGTCGCCAGTGCTTCGAGAGTGGTGTTGACGCGGCGCATCGTGTCGGGCGTTGCGGTGTAGCCGTGCTCGCGCAGCACGTCGGCGGCGAGCTTGGAGAGCTCCGACAATGCCTGCCGCCGCGCATCGAGCGGCGCGCGAAGATCAGCGGACTTGCCCGCGAGCTGCGATGCCTGGGCTTTGCGAAAGCGCTCGCCGGCGGCAAGCAGCTGATCGAAGGATTTGCGGTGCCGCCAGTACACCTGGTTGACCGCCCACGCCGAGGCCGGCGGCTTGGGGAGCGTCTTCACCCTCGCCGCCTCGTCGTCGTGCCCCGATTTCTTCAGCTTGGTGACGAGCGCGTTGCGGGCCGCGGTGAATTCGCCGGGCGGCAGCTTGAACAGATCATCGACGTCGGACGCCTGAGACACGTGTGACCTAGTCTGTCATAGGGGACTCCTAAGCTTGTAGTCGGTAGGCGGTAGCCGGTAGTCAAGAAGCTCTACCAGCTACCAGCTTCCAACTAACGACTGCTACCGACTACCGACCACCGACTACCAACTAGGAGCGCAGCGCCAATGACAGCTCAACTAGCCCTTTACGAAGAGTCCACTCCCGTTGCCATCCCTGCCGGACGCCGCCAGTCTGCGGCGCCGCCGGTTTGCGCCGCGTGCCGCGCGCGCGAGGCGCGCTACGGGTTTCGTGATGAAGATGACGACCCGCAGACGCCCCGGCCGCGGACGCTGTGCTTCGAGTGCTTCCGCGTGGAAATCAGCCGCCGCCAGGCGATTGCGGCACGGATGGCGCGTGGCTGGAACGCGACGCAGGTGACGCTGCCGCTCGAGAAAACGCTCGAGACGCTCGATCGCCGCCGGCGCAAGGCACAGATCGCCGCGCGGCACGCGCTTGCGGAGGCCTAAAGGCCTCCGCCTACCGGTCGCGGGGCCTCCGCCTACCGGCTGCGGGGCCTCGGCCTTCGATTGGGACACAGCCATCTTGGTAGCCGGAGACCTTCAGGTCTCCGGGTCACTTACCTCGGAACGTCTCCGCGCTGCCTGGGGCGGTGAAATTGATCGCGCGGTCGCCGGCCTTGCCGGTCACCGTGTAGGTGCCGCGCATCTGCAGGAACTCGAGCTGGGCGCCGAGCGTGCCGCGCTGGGTGGTGACGACCGAGCCGACGTCGAAGCGCGCGGTCACGTTGAGCACGGCACTGCGCGCGGTGATGGAGATCGTTTGCGGCTGGCCGCTCGCGTTGTTCGACTCGGTGATGGTGACGTCGGTGGCGTAGCCGAGCGGTCCATCGGGGCCGAGCACGCCGACGAAGCCGGGGATGCGATCGGGGTCGGCGGCTTCGCGCGGCGGAAACACGCGCCCGTAAAGCAGCGACAGGTCGCCTTGCTGCGCCTGTCCCCACTGCCATGAGACGCCTTGCCAGAAGCCCCAGTTGTGGTCGTGATAGCCGGCGCCCTCGTCAAACGGGATCGTCTCGCCGCCGACCTCGAGCTGGCCGTTGAGCCGGCCCGACATGACCGGTACTACGTATCCCGATCGCCAGCCGCGCGCGCCGGCAATCTCGATTGGCGGCACGAGCTTTCCGGGTGACGCTTCGACGGTGAACGTGCCGCGCACGCGCCGACCCTTCGCGCCTGCCAGATCCAGCGACACGACGTACTTCAATCCATCGAGACGCACGGTGTTTCCGGCAATCGTCAGCTCGGGCGCCTCGAGCGCATCGGCCTGCGAGATCGCCTGCGCGGCAGTGAAGTTTTCCACCTCGCCGTTGCGATCGAGCTGCAGCCGGACGCCCGCGCTGCGCAGTCCGTCCTTCTGCACCGGACCGACCATGAAGGTGAGATAGAAGCGCGCGTCCTTCGACCGGCCGTTGAAATACAGCCACTCGGCCCACGAGCTCGCCCAGGCAAGCGCGTCCGGCACCGGATGAAAGCGATCGACTTCGCGCAGCAGCCGCTCGGGCGTGTCGCGCGTCCATTCGACGTCGGCCGGAAGGTCGCGCCACGCGGCGACCGACGACGTCTCCTCATCGCCGAGCGCGCGCTCGAGGCTGGGAATGCCGCCGCGCGCGGCCACCCGGGTCGCCCGGCCCTCATGAATCAGATACAGCGCGTTGGTATGTCCCGGAGCGGCAACCGCGACGCGCTTTCTCAACGCATCCGACTGGAGCGTCCCCGAGAGCAGCAGTCGCGCCGGCACCTGCGGTCCGAGCCGAACCACCACGTCTCCGCCGCCGACCAGTGCCGGCGCCCGCGCCTGGTCGAGCACGATCTCGGCGACACCCAGCAGGATCGCCATCACGCCGACGCCGACGCCGAAGCCGGCCGCGAGCACGGCGCTGCGAATGGGATGCGCGGTCAACGACCGCACGGCCAGGCGTCCGATCATCGAGAGGCCTCACTCTCAATCCGCCCATCCTTCATCGACAGCACCCGCTTGCATCGGTCGGCGAGTCCGGGGTCGTGGGTGACGATGACGAGGGCGGTGCCGTCGGCGTTGACGCGATCGAGCAGTGCAGCGATCTGCTGGCCGGTGGTCTGATCGAGCTCGCCGGTGGGCTCATCGGCGAGCAGGAGCCGCGGACGATTCGCGAGCGCACGCGCGATCGCCACGCGCTGCATCTCGCCGCCGGAGAGTTGCGACGGCCGGTGATCAGCGCGTGCACCGAGTCCGACGTACTCGAGCAGCTCGCGGGTGCGCGCCTGGCGCGCGGCTTTCGCGGCGCCGGCCTCGGCCTGCGGCAACTCGATGTTCTCGGCGGCGGTCAGCATCGGCAGCAGGAAGAAGCGCTGAAAGACGAAGCCAATCTGGTTCAGTCGCAGCAGGCTTCGTGCGCGATCGCCAAGGGTGGCAACATCGCGGCGATCGAACAGGAGCGTCCCGGACGAGGGCGCATCGACGCAGCCAAGCATGTGCAGCAAGGTCGACTTGCCGCACCCCGACGGTCCCTTGATCGCCACGTGAGCACCGGCATCAATCGACAGCGTGATGTCGCGGACAGCCGTGACCGATCCTGCGGGCATGGCGAACACGCGGCTGACGTTGGTGGCTTCAACGATCACGTCGTTGGCTTCAACGATCACGTCGTTCGCCCTTCTTCGTTCTCTCTGCTCGGTTCGTGTTCAAGTTCGGTTCGACGTTCGGGGTTCGATGTTCCGGAGTTCGACGTTCTGAAGTTCAACCGCGAACAACGAACCGCGAACCGCGGACCCGGAACCGAACCTGAACACGAACCGAGAACAGGGAACGTGGAAGCGCGAACGACACCTTTCACGAGATCACCTCATCCCGCAGCGTGGCGGCGATCGGCAGGCGTGCGACGATGCGCATGGGGTAGAGGGCGGCGACGATCGCGGTGGCCGCGAGCAGCGTGAGGTGCACGCCGAGCGCGCGCGGCTCGAAGACGAAGAAATGCAGGTTTTCAGGAATCTGCGGCATACGCTTCAGGATGCGATCGAGTCCGGCGGCAAGCGCGATGCCGAGCGGCAGCGACAGGGCGCCGCCGATGCCGACGATGAGGACGGATTCCGCGAGGACGTCGGAGACCACGCGCATCCGCGTGAAACCGAGCGCGCGCAGTGCAGCGATCTCTCCCAGCCGCTGATTCACCGACACGGTCAGCAGCACCGTGATCAGCAGCAACGCAAACGAAATCGTCACCGTCGTCAGCACCGCCGAGATCTGCCGGAAGTAGGTGAAGCCGCCCTGTTCGAGGCGGCCGACCGATTCGTCGTTGGTGAAGGCGCGCAGGTCGGGGCGGAGCTGCGAGATGTCGCCGGCCGCGATCACGGGGTCGTCCTTGGCGGTGACCATGATCACGTTGGCGGCGTCAGGCTCCTGGCCGCCGCAGGCCTCGTTCATCGCTGCGGTGCTGGTGGCGGTGGTGGCCGTATCGGGCGTGTCGAACGGGAATGCGGCAATGCCGGCGACGCGGAATTCGACCGGCGGCAGCGCTTCGCTGTCGTCCGAGCACGACGCGCGGACCGTCACCGTTGCGCCGGGGACGACGGCGAGCATGCGCGCGGCGGTTTCGTTGATCAGCAGCTCGCGGCC
>JADMIO010604028.1_pt1 | contig 45880 bp, 38 predicted proteins | sample 8958161 | NCBI WGS metagenome assembly JADMIO01 (sample SAMN16585339, study PRJNA669376) | soil metagenome | isolation source: Crop rotation soil | place: USA: Cullars Rotation, Alabama | collected 2011
GCCGCGACTTCAAGTCACGTGAATTCCAAGCTTCGGATCCCACTGTGCTGGAAAGGCCTGGTTCGGCGCAAGAATGACGTAACGCATCCCCTGGTCAATCAATAACGAGAGCACCTCGTCATTCGCAGCAGTTTCCGGCAACCAGAGCGCTTCTGCTTCGCGACCGAAGCGAAAGCGAAAATCGGCGAGTCCCCAAACCACCTGAGTCAAACGATCGCGCTCGTTGCAAAGCGGCAGAATCGCGTGACCGTAAGCCTGCGCGATCGCGTTGCCATGATCACCGCGCGCCGCAGCACTCACTTTGTCGGCATTCAAGATCTTTTGATAAGTGTCCGCGTGGTGCTCGGCCAGCCACGAGAGCAGAGTCGGGCCAAAGTTGAAACTGATGAGCGGGTAGTTGTCGACGTTTGGAGCGTAGCACTCAGCGTAAACGCGTTCGTTCCAGTCGTGGAAAGGCGCGGCGCTCGGCTCGGTTTCGACTTCGCCGGTCCATGGGTTTTCGCGTGGTGGTTGGTAAAAGTGGCCGTGGATTACTAGGGCTGCAGACATAGCTTCACAGGAGTTCAGGATATACAAGATTAACAAAATATCTTGTAAATCATGAAAATCCTGTCAAAGCAGTCTGCGCGAGGCGGGCGGCTCCGAGCAAGCCCGCGTTGTCGCCGCACTCGGCGCGCGCAATTCTGATCTGCTGCGCGATAGTGCGAAAGGCGCGTTCCTCAACCTGCCGGTGCATCTCACTCGCAAACAGATCCCAACCATTCGCGGCGCCGCCAGTGATCACGATGATCTCCGGATCGATCAAGTTGATGAGGTTCGCGAGCCCGATGCCGAGATACATGCCAAACTTCCTGAATACCGCGAGCGCGAGTTCATCACCGGCGCGTCCTGCCTCATAAACCCGCTTAGCCGTCAACTCGTCACTCTTCAAACTCGAATCGGGAAACAACGACAAGTGCTCGCGCGTCATGCGCACAATCGCCGTCGCCGAAGCAAACAACTCGAGACAGCCGGTGTTGCCGCACTTGCACTTCAAACCACTGAACGGATCGACGGTCGTGTGTCCGATCTCCCCGCCGGATCCATGCGAGCCGCGCCAGAGTTTGCCGTCGAGAATCAGGCCGCCACCGACGCCCGTTCCGAGCGTGACGCTCATCACGTCGCGACAACCACGCGCAGCGCCCAGCCACATCTCTCCCACCGCCGCGGCGTTGGCGTCGTTCTCGAGAAAGACGGGCCAGCCGAGTCGCTGCTCGAGTGCTGCTTTTAATTCGAAGTTGACTAACGAAGGAAGGTTTGGCGCTTGCAGCACGACGGCTTGAGCGCTGTCGACTGCACCCGGCACCATGATCGAAGTGGCAATTACGTGTTGCTTTTCATCACGCCACTCGTCCGCCGCGTTCGCGAGTGCATTCACGATGCAGTTCGCGGAATCGCCGCGCGGAGTTTCCTGTTTTAACTGCTTGAGTATTCTGCCGGCGTCATCGACGAGAGCTACTCGTAAGTGCGTGCCTCCCAGATCAACGGCAAAGACCAAACTGTCACTAGACTGATTCTTCGGCATGTTCAAGTTGGAGCGTCTCTGCGGTCATCTCCCCTCGCGAAAGGTTTCTTGAGATAAGCACGCCTGCCGAAATCGCGATCAGCAAGTAGATCGCTCCCGCGCCCCATTCCTTGAAGATCAACTTACCGATACCAAACAACGAACCATAGATGAGCGCGCAGCCGAGTATCCAATTGAAGATTTGCAGCGAGAGGCTGCCCTGCGCGTGCACTGCGGAGAGTTCTGCCTGCGCGGCAATCCTGTTCCAGCCTGGGCCTTCCGGACGGACACGTCGATAAAACGCAACGAGCTTGTCTATCGGTTCGGGCCGCGTGAGCATGGTCACGACCACCCAGACCACAGTCGTTATTCCGACCGTTACGATCATCAGGTAAGCAAATTGGTGTGGCTCGTCGCTGTTCCACTTCAAACCGAGTTGCAGGAAAATCGAAACAACCGCCGCGCAGATCATCGCCGACACTTCGGACCAGGCGTTGATGCGCCACCAGAACCACCGCAGCAGCAACACTGTTCCGGTTCCCGCGCCGGTCACGAGCAACAGTTTCCATGCGCCGCCGATCGAGTCCATGTAATACGTTATCCGCAACGACGCGACCATCAGCAGCACGGTGACGATTTGCGAAGCGATAACGTAGTGTCTCTCAGTTCCGGAACGTTTGACGAAGCGACGGTAGAAGTCGTTGATGACGTACGAAGCACCCCAGTTGAGCTGCGTGCCGATCGTCGACATGTAGGCCGCGGCAAAGGCGGCGAGCATGAAACCGCGCAGGTAAGTCGGAAACACGGCGGGATCGAGCAACGTCTTGATGTAGCCGGATTCTTTGTCGACGAGAGTTGGATAAAGAATCAGCGAAGCGAGCGCGGTGAGAATCCACGGCCACGGACGCAGCGCGTAGTGCGCAATGTTGAACCAGAGCGTCGCGAGCAGTCCGTGCTTTTCGTTTTTCGCGGAGAAGATGCGCTGGGCCACGTAACCACCGCCGCCCGGTTCCGCGCCGGGATACCAGGTGGACCACCAGATGACGCCGAGATAAACAAACAACGTGATCACCGGCATCCATGCCGAGTTATATGCCGGGAAGAAAGCGAGTCGCGAACCGGCGCCGGCAGCGGCGTCCATCGTACCGATCTTGGCTTTCAGTTGATCGATACCGCCGACCGCGTTGACAGCGAGAATCGCAAGCACGATCACCATGCCCATCTTAAGTGCAAACTGAAAAAGATCCGTGACGAGCACGCCCCACAAACCCGAGATCGCGGTGTAGAAGGCCGTAAAGATCAGCATGCCGATGACGATCTTGAGCGCACCGGTCTTATCGAGACCGAAAGTGAGCTCGAGGATCTTCACCATCGCGAGGTTGACCCAACCCAGAATGATGCAGTTGATCGGCAACCCGAGATAAAGCGCGCGAAAGCCACGTAGAAAAGCGGCGGGCTTGCCCGAGTAACGCAGCTCGGCAAACTCGATGTCAGTCATCACTCCTGAGCGTCGCCAGAGCCGTGCGTAAAGAAAGACGGTGAGCATGCCGCTCATGACAAAGTTCCACCAGAGCCAGTTTCCGGCGATGCCGTTCCTGGCGACGAAGCCGGTGACGGCGAGCGGTGTGTCGGCGGCGAAGGTGGTCGCAACCATCGAAGTGCCGGCCAGCCACCAGGGCACGTTTCGGCCGGAGAGAAAAAACTCACTGGTACTGCCGGATGCTCTGCGCGCGTAGTAGATGCCGATACCGAGGTTGAAAAGGAAATATGCGGCGATTACCGTCCAATCTAATATTGAAAGGTTCATCTGTATCCTTACTTTGTCGGTTTGAAAAGGCGGTTACTCGGGCGCTTATAGCATAAAGTGACCAAGTCAGGAAGAGGTTTCACGCAAAGGCACAAAGGTTACGACAAGGCACAAAGAAAGCCAGTAGTTCTTCTTTGCGGTCTTTGCGTAACCTTTGCGCCTTTGCGTGAAACCTCTTCCTGTGCCTTTTTATGGCTGATGCTTTAGGATGGGCCACACATGTCCGCGGATTCATTTGTGGCCGGGCTCGCCATCATCGGCATAGTCATCGTCGTGTCGGCCCTCTTGTCAGGGCTTGTCGATCGGACAGGTCTGCCGCAGGTCGCTGTCTTCATTCTTATCGGTGCCGCCCTTGGTCCACGTGGATTGGGTGTCTTCGACACGACGCTCACCTCACCCGTGTTGCGTATCGTGGCCACGCTGAGTCTCACGATGGTGCTGTTCACCGACGCCGTCACACTCAACACCAAAGAGCTACGACGTAATGCGGGACTCGCGTTTCGCATGCTCGGACCAGGAACAATCCTCTGTGCGGCGCTGACTGCGCTGGCCGCCTGGTGGTTACTCGCAATTCCACCGGCATTGGCTGCAATTCTCGGCGCCGCACTCGCTTCGACCGACCCGGTGTTACTTCGCGGTCTGCTGCGTCGCCGTGACATCGCATTAGTCACACGCCAGGCTTTACAACTCGAAAGCGGACTCAACGACGTGGTGCTGTTGCCGGTCGTCGTGGTCGCAATCGCTTTGACCGGTCAACAGGAGCTTCAGTCCCCCAGCTTTTCGAAGATCGGTTTAGGTCTCTTCATTCTTGGACCAGGCGCAGGAGTCGCGATCGGATTGATCGCCGTCGCCACCCTCGACCTGATTCGCAAACGCATCGGCGTGCGCCGCGATTACGAATCACTCTACTCACTCGGCGTCGCCTTCTCCGCATTCGCCGCCGCCGAAGCTGTTCACGGCAGCGGTTTCCTGGCAGCATTCGCCGCCGGCATAACCATCGCGGCGCTCGACGTTGAGCTCTGCGATTGTTTTATCGAATACGGCGGCGTCACTGCGGAAATGCTCCTGCTCTTTACGTTCGTGATCTTCGGCAGCTCTTTGATTTGGACTGGTTTCAACGGACTCAACGTCCCGACTGTGATCTTCGCAGTCTTCGCCATCTTGATCCGAGTGCCTGTTTATCTCCTTTCGATGATTGGCTCGGATGTCGATAAGCGCGGGCGGCTGCTGATCGCGTGGTTTGGACCAAGCGGGCTGAGCTCGCTGTTACTGATACTGTTACCGATCTTCGCGGGCGTTGCCGGCAGCGATCGTTTGTTCCCCGTCTGCGCACTCATCGTGCTGATCTCGATAGTCGTACACGGTTCAACGCCGATGTTGTTCGCACGTTTTCTCGGAGAACCGCAAACGAAGCAACCACCCGCGCCCGAACCGCCGAAAGAGCCGCGACCGCTGCCGGTTATCGAACTCGTGCAACCCGCGGTAGATACGCAAAACATCACGCTCGAAGAGTTGGACCGTCTGCAAAAATCCGGAGACGAGGTGATCCTGCTGGACGTGCGCACCGAGCGCAGTCGTGACACGAGCGACTTGCAGGCCGAAGGATCGATTCGCATGGCGCCGGAGAATGTCGTCGCGCAAGCGCGCGAGCGCCGGTTACCGAAGGACGCGTGGCTAATTGCCTACTGCGCTTGACCAAACGAAGCGACGAGCGCCCGGGTGGCGCAGGAACTGCGACAAGCCGGATGGATAAAAGCACGCGCCCTCATCGGCGGTTGGGATGCATGGCAAAATGCGAACCGCCCAGTGGTCCCCAAAGCCGCCTGATCCGTAAACGAATGAAAAAGTTCACGGCGTTAGTCTTACTTCTGATCATGACTTCCCTCCAGGCGAACACGGAAAACCGGCCGCGCGCACGTGACCTCGGCATAACCGTCGGCATTCTGCCCACTGGTACGTTGAATGCCATCACCGACGTCGACGGCGTGCTGGTCGGTCACACGACGATCGTGCGCGGCGACAACATCCGCACCGGCGTGACTGCAATCCTGCCACACAGCGGCAACCTGTTTCGCGAGAAAGTGGCGGGCGCGGTTTTCGTCGGCAACGGGTTTGGCAAGCTGGCGGGTTCAACACAGGTCAACGAACTTGGTGAAATAGAAACGCCCCTCCTGCTCACGTCAACCTTGAGTGTTCCGCGCGTGGCCGACTTTCTGCTCGATTACATGCTTTCGCTGCCGGGAAACGAGGACGTGCAGTCGATCAATCCACTCGTCGCCGAGACAAACGACGGCTATCTCAACGATATTCGCGGGCGTCACATCACGCGCGACGACGTCGTTGCCGCTATCAAAAACGCGAAGGGCGGTCCGGTTGCGGAAGGTTGCGTCGGCGCGGGCACGGGCACGGTCGCGTTCGGCTTCAAAGGCGGCATCGGCACCTCGTCGCGCAAACTGCCGCAACGTTTGGGCGGTTTCACGGTCGGCGTTTTGGTCCAAACCAACTTCGGCGGGGTTTTGACGATTAACGGCGCTCCAATTGGACAGGAGTTGGGCCGCTATTATTTAAAGGACGAACTTGCGACACCGCCCGCGACACCCGACGGATCAGTCATCATCGTGATCGCGACCGACGCGCCCGTAGACGCGCGCAACCTCAATCGTCTCGCAGCGCGGGCGATGATGGGCCTTGCCCGCACCGGCGCTGCGGCCAGCAATGGCAGCGGCGATTATGCCATCGCCTTCTCTACGTCCGCTGACGTACGGCTCAAGCCTCTCGGTCAAAGCGAGCGAAATGTGTCTCGCAATCAGAAAACACTTGCAAACGATGCTATGTCGCCACTCTTCCTCGCCGTGATTGAAGCCACTGAGGAGGCCATTTACAACTCGTTGTTCAAGGCCAGAACCACGACCGGAAGAGGTCACACGGTCGCAGCGTTGCCGTTGGACCGTACGGTCGAGATCCTGCGGCGGCATGGTCTAATTTCGCCTGCTCGCTAGTCCGCACTATCACGACAAGTTCACGGTGGTCTAACCTTTTCATACTGAAAAGAAAACTGTTTGACACTCAGTTAGTCGCTGCATAGAATCCTGATCGAACCCCCAAAATTCAAACTCATCTTGAAGGGAGTTAACGATGGCTAGCAGACTCAATGTTCGTGTCAATAGAAAACGCCCAGAGTCGATGACTCGACAGATTCGTGAACAACTCAACGATTTAATTGATGCCGGAGAGTTGGCAGTGGGAACGTTGCTCCCCAGTGAACGTGAGCTCGCCGACTCGCTGAAAGTAGCGCGCAATGTTGTTCGCGGAGCTTACGAGCAGCTCATGGACGCCGGGAAGTTGCGGAGCGAAGGTCGCAAAGGTCGATCAGTCAGCACCAGTCGTGGAGGCACCAGGAAAAGTTCGAGCAGCAAGACTTCGAAGAGCAAATCGCGCAAGAAATAGCTTGCTCTTCCCTGGACCAACTGTTTTCCGCTTTTTGGACCACGCCTGGAATATTATTCACTGGCAATCGGAGTTTCTTTACCGAGCGCGATGATCTCATCCCGTATCGCGTTTCGCTCCGCCAGTAGTCTCACGAAAAATCGTCTTCTCACGAGGAAAAACATCAACACACGCACGCCGGCAATCGACTTATCGAGCTCCTCGAAGAAGACGATTGCCACGTAACCTGAAAACGGAATCACGACCAGCGCGAGCACCGCGACGATCCAGCCGGAGTACAAATAGCCGAGCACCGCGAGCACGATCCAGGTGAGTGGAAACAAAAGCATCGCGGAAATGATCTTGACCGTTGAGATCACGTCGTCCGAGTCGCGCGAGATCTGAGTCGAAAGATAACCGCCGAGTTTGTAGGCGGGATAGTGCGCGAGAGTACCGATGACGGCTGGTCCAAGCATCAACAGGAACAGCAGCGAGCGCCGCAGGATCGTCGCTAATACTCTCGCTGTCGACGTCGGCGGCGACAACTCATCCGGATCGACGCCGGCCTGTTGCAACTCCTCCTCGAAGCGCATCATTCTCAATTCGAGACGGCGCAGTCGCTCGGGTTGCAGTTCCTGCACGATCGAGTAGGCTTTGATGAATCGTTGTTGTAACCGCAGCTCGTCTTTCAAACTCTCGTTGCCGCCGTCGTAGATCGCCGAGGAAAAGATTCGTTCGGCGCGCGCTGTCGTCTGTAACTCTTCTTCGTGACGCGCATCGAGAATCACCTCGCGCAGTGCTTTCTCGATTCGATCGGACAAACGGCGGACAGCGTCGCGCGGCGGCGTGCCGTCCAGCTCGAGTGTTACGGGTTCAACTGCGATCGGAGTTCCGAAATAGAGCAGCGCGTCACTGCGAAAACTGGTCTTCGAAGTGTAGTAGAGTCCCGCCGGAACGATCTTCAGGCTCGAGACTTCGCCGGTTGAAACGGCGGCCAGCGAGATTCGCGCGGCGCCCGTCTTGATTGGCCGCAGGCCCGGCTCATCGTGCGAAACGCCTTCGGGGCAGATGCCGATCGTGCCGCCGCGCGCGAGCAGTTTTCGCGCGGCGATAAATGTCTCCTGGTTTTTAGTAACGTCCTGGCCTTCGTCCTGACGGCGATAAACCGGCAGCGAGTCAAGCTCCTTCACGAGATAGCCGATGACGGGCATGCGAAACAGCGGCGCCTTCGCCAGAAACGAGACCCGCCGCGGTGCGAGACACAAGAGAAAAACCGGATCAACGAGGGCGTTCGGATGGTTGAGCACGAAGATCACGGGCTCGTCGTGAGGTACGTGTTCGAGACCCGTCACCTCGATGCGCCGAAAGTAGATCCTGAGCGCAAGTCTCACGAGGGCGACAATGACGCGACGTATCATGAGTTTAATTTAGCCGCAGATTTCCGCCGATAAACGCAGATATGCAATAATACCCATGCTTTCCCGCTTGATTCAAAATCCATTTGCTTGAGGAATATCTATGAAGCGTGTTGTTAGTTCCCTGACTGTCCTGTTGCTTGGTCTGTGCTCGTTCGCGGCGGCGCAAAACCGCACCTACACCGTCGAAGATTTGCTGAAGGTACGACGCGTCGCCGATCCGCAGGTCTCACCTGACGGCAAACGCGTTGCTTTCACCATCGGCGACGTCAATTTCGATGGCAATCGCGTCGTGAATCAGATCTACACGACTTCGATCGACGGCGGCGATCCGAAGCAGTTGACCTCGGGCGACCGCTCGGCGAGCGCGCCGCGCTGGTCACCGGACGGAAAAAAGATCGCTTACACGACCGGCAACCAGGTCTGGGTGATGGACAAAGACGGCGATCACAAAGAACAGGTGACGAAGATCTCGACCGGCGCCGCTGCGCCTGTGTGGTCACCTGACGGCAAATGGATCGCGTTCACGTCAGAGGTCTATCCCGACTGCGACAACGACGAGTGCAACAAGAAGCGCGACGAGCAAGCGGAAAGCAGCAAAGTCAAAGCGCACATCATCACGCGCTTGCTGTACAAACACTGGGACCAGTGGCGCGATGTGAAACGCACGCACGTTTTCGTCGTCTCGAGTAAAGGTGGAACCGCGCGCGATCTCACCACCGGCGATTTCGACTCGCCGCCATATGCGGCAGCATCCGGCGTCGATTATGCCTTCTCTCCGGATTCGACTGAGATCGCGTTTTTGCGCAACCCGGACAAGGTCGAAGCGATTTCCACCAACAGTGACATCTACGTGATGCCGGTCGCCGGTGGACCAGCGAAGGATATCACTGTCCGCAACCATGGCTACGACGCCAGCCCGGTCTACACGCGCGACGGGAAGTTTATCCTCTATCGCTCGCAAGCAACTCCCGGTTTCGAAGCAGATCGCTGGCGCGTGATGGCCTACAACCGCGCGACCGGAACCAGCGTGGAGCTAACGCGGGGGTTTGATCTTCAGGTTGACGAGATCGTCGCTTCGCCGGATGGAAACACGGTTTACTTCATCGCCGCCGATCGCGGTAAGAGTCCGATATTCCGGATGCCAATCACTGGCGGCGTACCGCAAAAAGTTCTCGGGAACGTCTTTGCCGGCAATCTCCGGCTTACTCCTGACGGACGAACGTTTGTCTTCGCGTCGAGCTCGCTGTCGTCGCCCGCCGAGATTTATCGCGCGAATGCAGATGGTTCCGGACTGGTAGCGCTAACTGCCGTAAACGCCGACCTGATGAGTCGCGCGAATTTAAAACCGGCGGAAGAGATCGAATGGACCGGCGCGGCGGGCAAAAAGATCCACGGCTACATCGTGAAGCCGAACAACTTCGATGCGAACAAAAAATATCCACTCCTCGTGCTGATACATGGTGGACCACAGAGCGCGTGGGACGACAACTGGGGCTATCGCTGGAACCTGCAAGTGTTCGCGAACGCGGGTTACGTTGTGTTTACACCGAACCCGCGCGGCTCAACCGGCTACGGACAGCAGTTTATAAACGAGATCACCGGCGACTGGGGCGGCAAGGCTTATATCGACATCATGAATGGCGTCGCCGACGTGCTGCACCGCAGTCCGTACATCGATCGCAATCGCGTCGGCGCCGCGGGCGCGAGTTTCGGCGGCTACATGGTCAACTGGATTCTGGGACACAACAACGATCCGCGCTTCCGCTTCAAGGTGCTCGTCTCGCACGACGGCGTCTACAACCTCGAGAGCATGTACGGCGCGACTGAAGAGCTCTGGTTTGCGGAGTGGGAGTTTAAAGGAACACCATGGACCAATCCGGCCATGTATGAGCGCTGGTCCCCGCACCGGTTCGCGCAGAACTTCAACACGCCGATCCTGATCATCCATAACGAGCTCGACTACCGCGTGCCGCTTGGCGAAGGAATGCAGTTATTCACGGCCGTGCAACGCAAAGGCATCGACTCGAAGTTTCTGAGTTTTCCAGACGAAGGTCACTGGGTCTTGAAACCGCAGAACTCGCAGCTCTGGTATCACACGGTGCTCGATTGGCTGGATAAATATCTGCAGCAACCACGGATCGACACGGAATCACGCCGCTAGATCAGTTATTCCGGGCGTTCCGGTGGGGGTGCGACGGCGACGAAGTCTTCGGCGAAGCGGCGGCCATATTCGTCGAGTAGTTCATTGACACGTTCGAGACGCGGGGAGCGGACGATCAATCCGGCGTGATGCCGCTTCTTCACGCGGTAGATGATCTCTTCGTCGACATAACTCGAGGTGTCCGGGTCCTCTTGTTTCGCGAGCGAGAGGATGATGCCGGCGTAGTCTTTGCGCGACGGTGTGATGCGTGCGGGTGCTTTGCCGTCCGCGATCTCGAGCCTGGCCCACTCGCGCCACAAGTTTACGCCTGAGGCTGCTTCGAGCACCTCGGCGATGTAAGCGCCGCCAACGCGCGCGGCGATCTCGAGAAAGTAAAATTTTCCGTCTGCGTCGCTCTTGATAAACTCAGCGTGCGTGGCGCCGCGTTCCAGGCCGAGCGCGCGCACAAGTTTCTTGTTGATGTTCAAAAGCTCTTTCTCATCAGCCGAGCCACGCGAAAGCGTTCGGGAAACGTAAGCGCCGCCTTGATGCGCCACCTGCATCGGCGGACGGCCATACTGATTCGTTCCCGCAAACACGACTTTGCCGTCGTTGACCACCGAATCGACGTGGAAAACTTCGCCCGGAATGAAGCGCGCCAGCACGTAGTAAGAAGCACGCTCGCGCAGGTTCTCGCGCTCGTTCATTTCGTCGATCGCGCGCCAAACTTCCTGCGGCTCGCTTACTTTGCGAATGCCGATCGCGGAAACGTCGGAACGCGGCTTGATGACCCATGGACCAGTGACGCGTTTCATGTAGTCGTCAACTTCCTGCACGTTGACGAGGGGCACAAACTCGGGCACGTTGATTCCCGCGCGCTGGCTGTGAACCGCCATTGACAACTTGTCGCGAAACACCTTCGCACAGGAACTGCTCAGGCCGGGCAAGCACAAGTGCTCGCGCATCAGTGCGGCAGTGACGACGTCAAACTCCTCGAGCGCCACGATGCGATCGATCTTCGTTTTGCGTCCCAGAAACGCCAGTAAATCGATGAACAACGCCGGGCCGGCATCGTTCGGCACGGCGATCAGATCGTCGAGACTCTCGCGCGGCCAGTCTTCCCGGAGCATCTTCTCTTTCGTGACGAGGATGACGCGGCAACCGTGAGCTTTGCATTCGTGAATGAAGTCGGCGCCCTTGAAGTAGGTTGCCAGGCAGATAATGTTGAGGGGCTGTTTCTCGCTTTGCGACATTTTATTTTTCTTTCAGCGCCGAGGTTGACTTGATAATGTGGTGTCGACAAAACCATCAACAGATTACACAGAAAACTGTTTCCGTGTAATCTGTGCTCTCTCTGGATACTTCTGAATGATTATCAAAGGTCCTTATCCGGACGTAACGATCCCCGAAATTGCGCTGACGCCTTTCACGCTGCGGCGCGCGAAAGAACTGGCCCATAAACCGGCCCTGATTGATGGTCCAACCGGCCGCAAAGTGACGTACCAGGAACTGGCCGATTCGATCGGCATCGTTGCTTACAATCTGTCGCAGCGCGGTGTCAGGAAAGGCGACGTGCTCGGCATTCTGAGTTCGAACTGCCCTGAATACGCGATCGCGTTTCACGCGGTTGCGACTTTAGGCGGAATCGTGACGCCAATCAACCCGCTTTACACGAGACACGAGATTGCTCACCAACTGAAAGACTCCGGCGCGCGTTTTCTCGTAACCATCCCTTCCTGCGTGGACAAAGCAAACGAAGCGGTCGCGGATGCAGGCGTCGCAGAGCTCTTCGTATCCGGCAGCGCGCCGGGCGCAACCTCGTTCGACACGCTGCTCGTCGATAACGGCCGCGCCGAACAAACCGAAATCAATCCGTTTGAGGATCTCGTCGCGCTTCCCTATTCGAGCGGCACGACAGGTTTACCGAAAGGCGTGATGCTCACGCATCACAACCTCGTCGCAAACCTCTGCCAGATGGAAGGACTCGAATATTTCTATGAAACAGACACGCTGATCTGCGTGCTGCCCTTGTTTCACATCTACGGTCTGGTCGTCGTTTTGAACATGGGCCTGTACTGCGGCGCGACCGTCGTTTTGATGCCGCGGTTTGATCTCGAAACGTTCCTGAAAGCGATGCAGGATTACGAGGTGAGCCTGGCGCACATCGTGCCGCCGATTGTGTTGAATCTGAGCAAGAACCCGATCGTCAATAACTACAAACTTCCGAAGCTCAAGACACTCTTCTCGGGCGCCGCGCCGCTGGGTGAGGAGTTGACGCGTGCGTGCATGGACCGGCTCGGCTGCAACATTCGCCAGGGGTACGGAATGACCGAGACCAGTCCGGTCACGCATTCATCGCCGGCGCCGCCGTTCGAGCTGAAGTTTGGCTCGGTGGGCGTTCCCGCGCCGAACACGGAGTGCAAGATCATCGATCTCACAACCGGTGAAGCTCTTGGTCCAGGAGAGAAAGGCGAGGTCTGCGTTCGTGGTCCACAGATCATGAAAGGTTATTTGAACAAACCGGAAGCGACCGCGCAGACGATCGATACCGAAGGCTGGTTGCACACGGGCGACATCGGCTACGCCGACGAAGATGGACACTTCTTCATCGTCGATCGCGCGAAGGAGTTGATCAAGTACAAGGGCTTCCAGGTGCCGCCGGCCGAGCTCGAAGCGGTGTTGTTGACGCATCCGTGCGTGGCGGATGCCGCGGTAATCCCTTATCCGGATGACGAAGCGGGCGAGGTGCCGAAAGCGATCATCGTGTTGAAACAACCAGTCGAGGGCGATGCGCTGCTCGAGTATGTCGCGGATAGAGTCGCGCGGCACAAGCGCATCCGGCACATCGAATTCGTCGAGAAGATCCCGAAGTCCCCGTCAGGAAAGATTCTGCGCCGCGTGCTCGTGGAAACGGAGAAGAGCCGCCGGCTCACGCAGATGAACGCGGATAAACGTACTTGACAGTCTTATAGCCTACGACTAGAGTCCCTAAAACCTGAGGAGGTAATGACATGCACGTTCGTCGTTTACACTTCGCGCTCGCGATTTTTCTGCTCTCGGCGCTGCCGCTCTCGGCGCAGGTTCAAAAACCCGCAGGGCCCTGGGCCGAATGGGAAACGCTCAGTCCGGAGAACGAAGAATTTACTGTCCTGATGCCCAAGAACTCGACCACAGAAACAGCCAAATTCCCGTATCACAAGATGGAACTCAGCGCGCGCCTGTACCTGGCCACGTCCTCGGCCGGACCAGTAGTCGGCGTCGTTTCGTTGAGCGGTATCAAATCCGATCCGGCGCAGTACACTGAGTTCGCGCGCTTCAATTCATACATCGACGCATTCAAAAACTTTTTCCCGCCGAAGATTCGTTCGAAAGAAACGCCGGCGAAGATGGTGCTGGTGAACAGCCGCCCGTTTCGCGGCTACACCGGACGTTTTTACAACCTGACGCTGGGCGATCTGAATGGATCTGTTAACGCGTTTGTGACGAAGAAACGCTTCTACGCGATCGTCTCGCTCAACACTAAGAAAGACGATGCGCTCGCAGAAAAGTTTCTGAGCTCGTTCGACTTGCCGGAGCGTCAGGCTGATCAACCAAAGACGACGGCCGCCGCCGACGGCGGCGACGCCGGGACCACCACTCGCGCTAACGGCGAACAAAAAGGCGAGGGCGAAGTCAAGGCGCCTGCGTCCGGAGCCGAAGGCAACACGGAACAGAACACCAGCGCTACTGCCGACACCCCGAATCAGCAAGTGCCGACTCCGAACGCGAATCAAAAACCGAAGGCGCCGATGGCCGGCGGCATGTTGAACTCGAAGGCCATTTACCTGCCGCAGCCGGAAGTTCCGGCAGGCGAGACGGCTGGTGTGGTGCTGGTCCAGGTGCTGGTCGACGAGCAGGGCACCGTGATTGACGCGCGCCCAGTCTCGGGTCCACAAAACCTGCACGCGGCCGCGGTAAACGCCGCGCGTCTCGCAAGATTCACGCCCACTTTGTTCATGGGCGAACCCGTTAAAGTCAACGGAACGCTGAGTTACAATTTCGCTCGATCAAACTGAATCATTAGCCGCAGCTAAACGCGGATGACGCGGATCAGAAGGAAAACTTTACTTGTTCTGTCTGATCCGCGTTATCTGCGTTTGTCTGCGGTCCAAATGGAGTCGAAAACTAAAGAATGTCATCTGGGATAGCTGCTTTGTCGCCGGCATGGTCCATACCGGGCTACCTCGAAGTGCGCGACGATCACCTGACCGTCAACGGCGTGGACACAACCGAGCTCGTCGAGAAATTCAACTCGCCGCTGTTTGTTTTTTCCGAAGGCCGCATTCGCGACAACATCGCCCGCCTGCAACGCGCCGCGAACGCTGTCGATCGACCGATCAAGTTCTGCTACGCGTCGAAGGCAAACTCAAACCTCGCGATCCTGAAAGTCGTGCTCGAATCCGGCATCGACATCGAGGTCAACAGCGGCGGCGAGCTGTTCAAAGCACTGCGCGTCGGCTTTCGTCCCGATCAGATCATCTTCAACGGCACGAGCAAGTCAGACGACGAGCTCGACGACGCGGTATGCGCCGGCATTTACGCTATCAATATCGATTCGATCTACGAGATCGAGCTCGTGGAACAGTCAGTCGAGCGCATGCGCGCCCGCGGCGAACAAATCCCTGCGGCCCGGATCACGTTGCGCCTCGTTCCTGAAATCGGCACTCGCTCACATCTTGGTCTACAAACTGCCTTGCTCACTTCGAAGTTCGGGATCTCTTCGTCAGAAGTTCTCGCAGCGTTCCGGCGCGGCTTGCAGAAACCCGACCTCGTCAAGGTCTGCGGCATTCACATTCACGTCGGCTCACAAACGCCCGACGTCGAACCATTCGCCGAAGCCTTCAAGAGCATGTGGGAACACCTGGTCACGATTTATCGCGAGACCGGCCACACCCTCGAACACATCAATCTCGGCGGCGGCATTCCCGTCAACTACCTCCGCGATCGCTCGCAGGCTGATCAACTTCCGGAACACGAGCGCGACATGCTGGGCGCGGAGCTCGAGCCCGTCGTCGTGTTGACTGAAGCGCTTCGCGTCGCCCGTGAATCGGCGCGTGCCGCGGACGCCGAGCATCTGCTCGATAAGGTGACGATTCTGCTCGAGCCGGGACGCAGCATCATCGCCGACGCCGGCCTGGTGCTCACTACCGTGCGAAACATCAAGCAGCGTCCGGAGACTGGCGATGTCTGGTTGTTGACCGACGCCGGCTACAACATCATGCTCTCGATGAACAATTACAAGTGGTACTACCACCTGATCTCCGCCTCACGCGCCGGCGCGCCGTACGAACGAGAGTATAAAGTGGCTGGTCCGTTGTGTGATTCCGGCGACGTCTACTTCGACATCGAGCGCGAAGGACGTTTGCCGGACTACCGCAAGCTTCCCGCGAATGTTGGACCAGGCGAAGTGCTGGCGCTACTCAACTGCGGCGCCTATTCACTGGCGCAGATGTTTCACTATAATGGCCGGCCTCTCCCCGCTGCGGTGCTGGTTCGTCAAGATGGAGCTACCGCGCTCATCAGGCGCCGCGATACTTACGAAGACCTGATCGCAAATGACGTTGGATACTAATCCACAGATTTCACAGATTACGAAAAAAATCTGTGTAATCTGTGGATAAAAGCCTATGCAAAGTCAGCACACACAACTCATCCGCGGGCTGGGATTGACCGCTGCGATCTCCGTCAACGTAGCGAATATCATCGGTACCGGCATCTTTCTGAAGGCTCGCGTTATGACGTGCAACGTCGGCACGCCTGCCAAGACGCTGATCGTCTGGGTACTCGCTGGTCTGCTGGCGATGGCGGGCTCACTAACCTACGCGGAGCTGCTTGCCATGAAGCCGCGCGCCGCCGGTGAGTACGGGCTCGTGCGCGATGCTTACGGTCGCCCGCTGGGATTCATCTACGGCTGGACGCAGTTCGTCATCGCTCGCACCGCTTCAGCCGCAGCGCTGGCAGTCGGCTTCGCGATCTTTCTCAACGACCTCGTCGGCGGAACGTTACGGCCGGCAGTACTTGGACCATTCGCGCTGCCCGGCGGCTTCAGTGTTTCACTTACGCGTCTCCAACTCGTTGCACTCGCAGCGATCATCATCACCACGTTGATCAACTGCGCCGCGGTCAGGGTCAGCGGCGGCGTCGCGAGCGTGCTCACGGGGATGAAGATCGTTTTGTTGCTCGCGGTCGGCTTCGGCGCGTTCTTTTACAGCGACGGCAGTTGGGGAAATCTAGCGCTTGCTAACAGCGGCGGCGCTTGCGAAGGTGTGGCAATAACCAGTGGCGGAGTCGCGGGATTTGCGGCCGCCATGATCGGCGCGTTGTGGGCTTACGATGGTTGGAACAACATCACGTTCCTCGCTGGTGAAGTGAAGAACCCCGGGCGCAACCTGCCGCTCGCTTTGATTGGCGGCGGGTTCGTCGTGATGGGCCTCTATCTATTCGTGAACCTGAGTTACTTTCACGTGCTGACGCCGACTGTGATCGCCAGTGTTCCGGCGTCTTCTTCGGTGGCCGCCGAAGTAGTGAGACGGTTGCTGGGCGCGGTCGCGGTAACGCTGATGGCGGCGGCGATGATGACGTCGTCTTTCGGCGCGCTGCACGCATCGATCCTGGCAACGGCTCGCATACCTTACGCACTCGCGAAAGACGGCCTGATCGTGAAGAGCCTGGCCCACGTGTCGCCGCGCACGCACGTGCCGATCAGAGCCCTCGTGGTCCAGTGTATCTGGGCTTGCGTCGTGGCAATGTCAGGCGAGTACGACACGCTCACTGATTACGCGATCTTCGCACTGACTCTGTTTTATGCGCTGGTGGCGGGATCGATCTTTATCTTTCGGCGTCGTGAGCCTGACGCGGAACGGCCGTATCGAACGTGGGGTTATCCGGTAGTACCAATCCTGTTTTTGATCGTATCGACCGGACTAATCCTGCAAACCATCGTCAACACGCCGCGACAGTCGGCGATCGGACTTGGTCTGATCCTGCTCGGCGTGCCGGCCTACTGGTTGCTCGACCGTAGAAAAAAGGCCTAGAAACGGGAAAAACATTTCACGCAAAGGCGCAAAGGCGCAAAGAAAACCTCCAAACAAATCTTCTTTGCGTCTTTGCGCCTTTGCGTGAAACTTCGTTCCGTCAGCGGCGCTCAACTTGAATCAGCGGCGACCCTCGTCCCTCACTCGTCGCGAGCAGCGCTTTGCCATCGGGACTATACGCAATCGATTCGCCCTGCTTGCGCTTGCCGAGATCGAAACCAGCCATCCTCTGTTTCCAAATATCATTGAAGTTGTTGCTGCCTGCCGGCAGCACCAATTCGTAACCCTGAAAGTAATCGCACAGCGCGACTCGCCGCCCATCCGGCGACACGCTGCCGCCCGTGATGACACCCCCAAAAAGACTCGGCACGTGAATCGTTCCGATTCGCTTCAACTTCATTGTCGTCCGCGGAGTGAACGGCGGCGCCGCTTCGTAAACAACCGGATCCGAGATCAGGACCTTCGTGACGATGTAGATGTGACCGGTGTGTGGATGGACCAGCAGCGCTTCGGCATCGTGTGGACCATCCGGATATTGCAGCCTGATCGCTTCCGCGGGCTCAGTTGTGCCGGGCTTGACTTTGGTGAGCTTGCGCGTGTCAGCGGTCAGAGCAGGTTCGGGCACGCGATAGATGACGACGTCCGCGCGGACACTGTTGTTGTCGCCGATGTCGCCGATGTAGAGATACGTTTTGTCCGGCTGGGGTCCAGGTCCGATCGAGATGTCTTCCCAGTCACGCGCCTGTGCGCCGGTGACGCGGAAGATGCCGAGGGAGTCGCCGTGCGCGTCGAAGCTGTAGATGAATGGACCATCGCCGGAGTCGTTGTGAGTCCAATAAGCGCCGGGAGTTTGGCGCGAGGCGACGAGGCCGCTGCTCTCCGAGATCGATTTCTCTTTTATCGTCGTGAGCGTGACTGGCGGGCCGTACGGCGCGGGCGGTGCAGTTTTTTGACTGACTTGCGCTGGCGACGAGAGGAAGAACACGACTCCCGCAAAGACGCAAAGGCGCAAAGCAAAACCCCACACGAACCCGGCAGGCTTTGCGTCTTTGCGCCTTTGCGTGAAACTCGTTTGAGCAATATTCAGGCTCAACATCTCTGAGCCAGCGCCGCCCGCGCTACTTCCTTGTCGTCGAAATGAAACACCTCGCGCCCGATGATCTGATAGTCTTCGTGCCCCTTGCCCGCAATCAACACCAGGTCGCCATCGCGCGCTTCTGAGATCGCCTGGTGAATCGCTGCGGTGCGATCGGCAATCTTGCGATACGGTTTACCGGTCTTTTGAATTCCCTCTTCAGCATCGCAAAGAATCTGTTCCGGATCCTCGGTGCGCGGATTGTCGGAAGTCAGAATCACCACGTCGCTAAGACTTCCCGCCGCCTCACCCATCGGCGCGCGCTTCGTCCGATCGCGATCGCCGCCGCAACCAAAGACCGTGATGATCTTTCCCTTCACCACTTCACGAGCCGTGCGCAACACGTTCAGCAGCGCGTCGTCGCTGTGTGCATAATCAACCACTACCGAGAAATCACCGTCATGGACCACGCGCTCGAAACGTCCGGGCGCGCCGGTACACTGCTCCAGCGCCGCAGCAATCGTGTCGAGACTGTAGCCGAGGGCGAGTCCGCTCGCGACCGCCGCGAGCGTGTTGTAAACGTGAGGTGGACCAACCAGCGGCGAGTGGAAATCGCGTTCGCCTGCCGGCGTCACGAGTCGGAAACGCATGCCGTTCAAAGAAAACTGCGGCTCGCGAGCGACGATGTCGGCGTCGCCTTTGACTGCGTAACGAATCACGCGCAAGCCGTCTTTCTCGAGTGACGCGGCGAGCTCGCGGCCGTAAGGATCGTCGACGTTGATCACGGAGTTGCGCGGGCGTGTGCCGAGCCGGCCGTCGAACAGACGCTGTTTGGCGTACCAGTAGTTCTCCATCGTCTTGTGATAATCGAGATGGTCGCGCGTGAGGTTGGTGAAGACTGCGACTGCATACTCGAGCTCGTCGCAACGATGAAAATCCATTGCCTGAGAAGAACATTCCATCACGGCGGTGCGGCAGCCGAGCTCGACCGCGCGTCGCAGCAGTCGCTGCATGTCAGTGGCTTCGGGCGTGGTGCGATCGGCTTTGAAGCGTTCTTTGCCGAGACGATACTCGACCGTGCCGGTCATCGCGACGAGCTCGCCGGCTGCTTCGGGAATGGAGGCGATGAGATAAGCGGTCGTGGTCTTGCCGTTGGTGCCGGTGATGCCGGCGAGCTGTAGCTCGCGCGAGGGATGATGTTGGACTGCGGCGGCGGCAAGCGCCATCGCGCGACGAATGTCGGCGACTTGCAGCCACGCGCCGTCGAAATTATCGGGAGCAGGACGCTCGGACAACACGCCCACCGCGCCTTGGTCCATAACTTGAGGCACGAACTTGTGCGCGTCGAAGAGCGCACCGGCGACGGCGGCGAACAGCGTTCCTTTACCGGCGCGACGCGAATCGTGGCTGACGTCAGTCACCTGGGGCGTCTCGTCGCCGGTCAGCTTTGCGTCAGTTATCGAAGCGAGTTGCTTAAGAGTTACAGGGTCAGACATGTCGTTAACGATTTTTTCACGCAAAGGCGCAAAGACGCAAAGGGATTCCATAGATCCTTCCCCACCCTTTGCGTCTTTGCGCCTTCGCGTGAAATATTCGCTACGGATTAGCGCTTACCGGCTTCACGACGACCGCCGGGATGTTCTGATCGCGCACCAGTTGATTGAACGCCGGCACGTCCGTGCGCATTAACTGCGCCAGCTTCTGCAACTGCGCATCGATCTGCGCGACCAGCTCGTCATAAACCGCATACGACTGCGCCGTCGGCGCCGCCTCCGCGCTACCAACCGTACCAGCCAGCGCCGCCAGTTTATTATTCAATCGGATCGGGAAATTCAACGGATCCTGACTGCTCTGGTTCTTTGTCTGATACAACGTCTCCTCAATCTCGGTCAGCTTCTTGTTCAACGCCGTTCCCGCGTCGTTCACGACCTTGAAATTCGGTTGGCCCGTCAGCCGCTTCAACAGATCCTCGACCTGCTTGCGCACGTCGCGTATCTCGATGATAGCGTTGTGCGTTTCGCTCAACTTGTCGCGAATCTTCAACCCCAGCTCGAGTTGCTTCGCATAATCCGCGGGCGTGGTCGTCAAACGCGGATCGGCTTTGACCTCGAAGTTCTGCGTCATCGTCTTGCCGTCGACTGTGAGCTTTACCTGGTACGTTCCGGGCGGCACTTTTGGACCACGCGTCTCGCCCGCCCAGAGAATCATTCCCGGAAAACGCACCGCATCCGCATAGCGCGTGTCCCAAACAAAACGATTCAACCCGACCTCGGTGGGTACCGGCGGCGGAACGCCGCCACCAAACCCACCTTCACCCGGCGGCGGTCCCGCGGGCGCAACGGCCGCAGCAGCTTCACCGGGACGCTTCACTTTCGCAGCGAACTTGCGGATCGACTTCCCTGCCGGATCAAAGAACTCGAGATCCACATCCGACGCCGGCTTCGTCTTCAATGAATAGTAAACGACCACTCCGTTCGCCGGGTTTCGTCCCAACGTCGCCGTTGGTCCAAGCGGAAAACTGCCGCCCGGCATGCGATAACTCTCCTTCGGCGCAAAAAGCTTCGTTTCTCCCACCGCACTGAAACCACCCGCATCCATCAACTGATGCAGCACCGGCAGATCGTCGAAGATCCAGAACGAGCGGCCCTGCGTCGCGACGACGAGTTCCTCGTCGCGTTTCTGAATCGCGAGATCCGTAATCGGCACGATCGGCAGATTGAGTTGAAACGACTGCCAGTGCTCGCCGCCGTCAAACGAGATGTACATACCGGTTTCAGTTCCCGCGTACAGCAGGCCGCGTTTATTCGGATCCTCGCGAATCACGCGTGTGAACGTTGTCTCGGGAATTCCGCGCGTGATCTTTTTCCAGCTCTTGCCGTAGTCAGTCGTCTTGTAGAGATAAGGTTTGTTATCGTCAAACTTGTACATCGTCGCGGCGACGTACGCCGTGCCCGGATCGTACGGCGACGCTTCGAGCGAGTTGATCTGGATCCACTCCGGCATGATGCTGCTCGGCGGCGTCACGTTGGACCAGTTCTTGCCGCCGTCGCGCGTCACGTAAACAAGACCATCGTCGCTGCCCGTCCAGATCGTGCCGGCTTGAACGGGCGACTCCATCACCGTGAAGATCGTGTCGTAATATTCGATACTCGTATTGTCTTTCGTAATTGGACCACCCGCCGGGCCCTGCTTCGACTTGTCGTTGCGCGTCAGGTCCGGACTGATGATCTGCCAACCGCTGCCTTCGTCAGTCGATTTAAATAAAACATTCGCCGCGCAGTAGAGCGTGTTCGGATCGTGCGGTGAGAAGAGCAGCGGAAAGTTCCACTGAAATCTGTACTTCAACACGTCCGCGCCCGCACCCATCGGATTGTTTGGATAAGGATTGACGTCGCGCAACTGGCCCGTGCGATGATCCTGGCGCGTCGTCAGCCCGCCGTACGAACCGGCGAACACGATTTGCGAATCTTTCGGAGACGGCGCGACCCAACCCGACTCACCACCGCCAACGTCGTACCAGTCGCTCGTACCGATGCCGCCTTCAGTCGTCCGACTCGCGATGCGCACAGTCGAGTTGTCCTGCTGCGCGCCGTACACGTTGTAAGGAAAATCGTTGTCCAGCGCGACGCGGTAGAACTGAGCCGTCGGCTGGTCCTGCTCGGTCCAACTCCGGCCGCCGTTGAAAGAAACGTTCGCGCCGCCGTCGTTACTCTCGATCATTCGATTCGGATCGTCCGGCGCGATCCACAGATCGTGATTGTCGCCGTGGGGCACGGAGATGCCCGTGAACGTGCGGCCGCCGTCGTTCGAACGATAGAAGCCGGTGTTCAAAACATAAACGGAATCGGCGTTCTTCGGGTCCGCATAGATGCGCGTGTAATACCACGCGCGCTGCCGCAAGCGTCGCTCGTCGTTCACCCTGGTCCAACTCGTGCCGCCGTTGTCGGAACGAAACACGCCGCCGTCTTCTGCTTCCACGATCGCCCAGACGCGATCGGGGTTAGCGGGTGAAACGGTGATACCGATTGTTCCGATCGTTCCCTGCGGCAAGCCGTTGTTGCGCGTCAACTCCGTCCAGGTGTCGCCGCCGTCAGTAGACTTGAAGATGCCGCTGCCGGGACCACCGCTCTCGAGCGTCCAGGGTTTGCGATAGACCTCCCAGAAACCTGCGTAGAGAATGTTCGGGTTCGTGGGATCGAGGATCAGATCGATCGCGCCGGCCTTGTCTCCTCGACTCATGATCCGTTCCCACGTCTTGCCGCCGTCTTTGGAACGAAACACGCCACGCTGATCGTTCGGACCCCAAACGTGACCCAGCGCTGCGACGTAAACCAGGTCGGGATTCTTCGGATGAATGCGAATGCGTGAAATTTGACGTGTGTCTTCGAGACCAACGCGCTTCCACGTCTTGCCCGCGTCCGTCGATTTGTAAACACCATCGCCATGCGAAACGTTGCCGCGTATCGGCGACTCGCCCATGCCGACGTAAATCGTATTCGGGTCGGAATCGGCCACCGCAATCGCGCCCACCGAGCCGGTGCCGAACACGGAGCCGTCGCTGATCGACTCCCAGTTGATGCCGCCGTCAGTCGACTTCCAAACGCCGCCCCCCGTGGCGCCGTAGTAAAAAACGTACGGCTGCGAAGGAACGCCCGCAACTGCCGCACAGCGCCCCCCGCGATACGGCCCGATGCTGCGATATTGCAGCGCCTTCAGCGGATCTGCTTCCTTCGGCGGAGGTGAAGGCGTTGGCGGACGTTGCGCGCGGAGCGGAGCGGCTGAAAGGATCAGCGCGAGACACAGAATGACACTCTTACGAGACGCACTAGCCGTCTTGAACATTTGGATGGGCTCCTTTACTTTGTCACTGAGTAGACGATGGCTTGCGGCTGCGAATATTAACACATCATGCGTATCGGCACTGTCAAACAAATCTGGCGCTTCCCGGTGAAATCGATGGCCGGCGAACAACTCTCGTCATGTACGGTTGGCGGCGGCGGAATCGCGGGCGATCGTGGTTGGGCCATTCGCGAAGAAACGTCGGGCAAGCTCGCCACGGGCACGCGTTATCCGTTGCTGATGCAGTGCGCGGCGCGTTATCGCGGACAACCTGTAAATGGAACCATTCAGCACGTCGAGATGCGCTTGCCGGATGGCGTTGTGGTCGGCAGCGATGCACCCGACGTCAACATGCGGTTGACTGAGCTGCTCGCGAAACCCGTCTCCCTCTCACCGTTGCAGCAGGATAGTAACGCCGAACATTATTTCGATGTGACTCCGATTCATGTTCTGACGACGGCGACACTCGCGGAGATGTCGCGGCTCAATCCGGAAGCGCTGTGGGATGTGCGTCGCTTTCGACCGAACTTTTTTGTCGAGACTGAACCGTTGTTCAAGGGCTTGGTGGAGTTTGAGTGGATTGGACGAACGCTTCGGGTGGGTGAGGTCGAAGTTCGGTGCGAGCTGCGGACCGAGCGTTGCGCGATGGCGATGAACGCGCAGGCGGAGTTTCCGAAAGACGAGAGTATTCTGCGTTCGATCAGGGACGCTGCGGATATGAACCTCGGGATTTATGCGCGAGTCGCAGCGTCCGGCACAGTTCGCGTCGGTGATGTCGTCGACTTAATTTGAGCCGCGGATAAACGCAAATGAACGCGGATACTGTTTATCTGCGTTCATCTGCGTCAATCCGCGGCTTAAATCTCTTCTCGGAGCGGACGGCTCATTAGCTCCGCGACGGCGTCGCGTGCGGGTTTGCCGTCGTAGAGAACCGCGTTTACCTCGTTCGTGATCGGCATCTCGAGGCCGGCGCGGTCCGCGAGCTTCTTCACCGCGCGCGCCGTGTTGATGCCTTCCGCCACCTCGTTCATGCCCGCAGTGATCGCTGCGAGAATTTTACCTTTGCCGAGTTCTTCACCCACGAACCGATTACGCGAGAGATTCCCGGTACACGTCAATACCAGATCGCCGAGGCAGGCGAGGCCCATGAGGGTTTCGATCTGCGCGCCTTCGCGTCGCGCGAGGCGCGTGATCTCCGCGAGACCGCGCGTGATCAGTGCGGCGACACTGTTGGATCCGAAACCCAGGCCCGTGGTCATTCCGGCGGCGATGGCCATCACGTTCTTAACCGAGCCGCCGAGCTCCGTGCCGACGACGTCTGAGTTTGTGTAGATACGAAGGTTTTCAAAACTCAGATCGTTCTGAACTACCCGTGCGGCAGAAGCGTCTTTGCTCGCCGCGACGATGGCAGTCGGATGGCCGGCGATCACTTCTTTCGCGAACGATGGACCAGAAAGACAAACAAACGAATGAGCGGCGGCGACAACTTCTTTTGCGATTTCCGAGATTCGTTTGCCAGTCTCGATCTCGATGCCTTTGGAAACGCTGACGATGATCGACGGTTCGCTGAGTAACGGTGAGATCGCAGTCAGGAGTTCGCGCGCAGCGTGTGAGGGTGCGGCGAAAAGGATCATCGTGGCCTCACGCACTGCCTCGCCGAGATCGTTCGTCGCGGTTACGTTTGCGGGAACTGATGCGGAACTGAGGTAACGTGAGTTGATGCGATCCTGGTGGATCGACTTCACGACGTCAGCGTCGCGCGACCACAGCTTCACGTTGTGTCCGGCCCGCGCGGCGATGACAGCGAGCGCAGTCCCCCAATTTCCGGCGCCGATAATTGCGATCTGCTTCGTCATCAGATCCGAGACTCAGTGCCGTCGGACAGGCGCGCGATGTTGCCGCGATGTGCAAACACGATCAGCAGCGCGCCGAGGACCGCAGCGATCAATAGCGGTTGCGAATCGCTCCGCCACCAGACAAACAGCGGAATCGATGCGGCAGCGATCATCGAACCGAGCGACACGTACCTCGTCGAAAACACAATCGCAAGAAATATAACGCCGGCGCACAAGAGCGCGAACGGCGCGAGCACGAGAAACACTCCGGCGCCCGTCGCGACTCCCTTCCCACCGCGAAATCCTAGCCACACCGGAAATATGTGACCGACGAGCACCGCGATGGCCGCCAGCGCCACCAGCCCATCACTATGCGTCAACCTCACAGCGACGAGCACTGCCGCACTGCCTTTCAACGCGTCGAGCAAGAGCGTGACAACTCCCGCCGCCTTCCCTGCGCGTCGCGAAACGTTCGTCGCTCCAGTCCCGCCCGATCCCGTCTGCCTGATATCCGCGCCGATCTTGCCGCGCACGATCAGGTACCCGAACGGTATCGACCCGATCAGGTACGCAACGATCACGACGATAATCCGCGTCATCCGTGTTTACAGCAATCGCCGCCGCAACATGTCCAATGCCGCCTGCGACGCACGCCAGCGCACAAGATTTCGATCTCCCGGCAGCTTGAGTCTGCGATGTTCCGTCTTCAACTCATCAGCGAGCGCGATGAACACGGTCCCAACCGGCTTCTCTTCACTTCCACCATCAGGCCCCGCAATCCCCGTGATCGACAAACCAAAATCAGTTCCCACTCGCGTGCGAACGCCTTCGGCCATCGCCTCCGCAACCGGCGCACTCACTGCCCCGTGCTCCAGCAACAACATCGGCTCGACGCCCAACTCTTTCGTCTTCACTTCGTTTGCATACGCGATGACACCGCCGATGAAGTACTTCGAAGAGCCCGGCACTTCGGTGATTCGTTGCGCCAGCAAACCACCGGTACAACTCTCCGCGACCGAGAGCGTGTAACCACCGAGCGTGAGTTTCAGCCCGACGACGTCTTCCATCTTCTCGCCGGCAAACGAGAAGACCGCGGTTCCGAGTCGCTCCTCAATCTGACCGGACAAACGATCGAGCAGATCGTTCGCTTCTTTCTCGGTGCGGCCACGCGCCGTCAGATGAATCTCAATCTCGCTCTGGTTGAACAGAATCGTCGTGACCGGGTTGTCGTACTGCGTGTAAACGGGCGCGATCTTTTCATCGACCGCGGACTCGCCCATGCCGGCCACGCGCAACAGACGCCGCACCACCCGCAAACTCCCGGCGCGACCCTGTAGCTTCTCAGCCACGTGATTCTCGAACATCGGATGCATCTCGCGCGGCGGACCCGGCAACAACACGATCGCCGTGCCCTGGTGATCCATGAACATGCCCGGCGCGGTGCCGTTCGGATTGGGCAACACGTGGGCGTCTTCGATCACCATCGCCTGCCGGGAATTTCGTTCCGGCATGGTCACGCCGAACGACTGAAATCGTTGCCGGATTTCTGCCAGCACTGTTTCGTCGAGCAGGAGACGCCGGCCCAGTGCGCGCGCCGTAATCTTGCGCGTGATGTCGTCTTCAGTTGGACCAAGGCCGCCGGTGGTGATCACCACCTTCGAGCGGCGCACGGCATCTTTGATTGTTTCTTCGAGGCGGGCATCGTCGTCGCCGACGATTGTTTTTAGTTTTACTTCGATCCCGAGCTGATTGAGTTTTTCGGTGAGCCAAAGACTGTTGGTGTCGGTGCGATCGGGCGCAAGCAGCTCCGATCCGATGGCGATGATTTCGGCTGTGAGCGTTTCAAACAATTAGTTACTGGCTCTCGTTTCATCCTGGTAAACGTCGTGCAGCACCTTCGTGATCGGCGGCGGCGGGTTGATCGCGCTCAGCGGCAACGAAGGCGCAAAACTGGTTTCCTCATGAACCTCGGTTGCGTCTTCAACATGCTGGTCGGTGGCGGCGCGATTCCTTTCCGCGTCGAGCAGCTCGCGACTCTCGGTCAAGAGCTTCGCCGCATTTCGTTGCCGCGCGCGTTCGAGACTTCTGACGGCCGCGAGCGTTTGCGGCGCGGTTGAAGGTTGATATTCGATCCGGCGCAGCATCGCCACGTAACGGCGCAGTTGTGCTGACGGTGTGATGCGGTGCGTTTCTTCGCAGTGCTCGTCTTCAACTACGTGTGAGAGATATTCGACCGTTGCCTGATGATTGCCGAGCCGGTGATAGAGCGCGCCGAGTGTGTAATAGTTCAAGGGCGGCGGATCGGGCATGAGCTCGAGCATGCTTTCGCCGTGTTCGATCACTTCGGTAATCTCGAAACCGTACCAGCGTCGTTCTTCTTCACGCAGGATCGCGTCGGCAGCGATGTAGAAATCGAAGATGCGTTCCACTTCGCGAGCCTGCGCCCGGCGCGCGCACAGCCAGACTACAAACACGACTCCGGTGATGAGCACCATGACCACGGGTGAAAGCCCCACCGCATCGAGCATCGCCACAATTACAATAACCGCGATCGCCTTCGTCGTGAGTTTCCCTGTGCCCGCACCCATAAGTCCTCCACTTCTAATTCGCCAGCCGTTTGATGATGGCCGCGCCTGCTTGTTCTGTAGATAGTTGTCCGCCAAGATCTCTGGTCGTTTCGTTTGCAGAGATCGCGGCCCGAACCGCCGCTTCGATTTCTTTACTCAAAGTTTGGAAGCCCAGGTATTCTAACATCATCGCCGAGGTCAGAATAGCACCAATCGGATTCGCGATTCCCTTGCCTGCAAGCGGCGGTGCGCTGCCGTGTACCGGTTCAAAAAGCGAGACTCTGCCGGGATGAATATTCCCTGACGCAGCGAGTCCGAGTCCGCCCTGAATCGCCGCGCCGAGATCCGTGAGGATGTCGCCAAACAAATTGTTACTCACGATCACGTCGTACTGCGACGGATCGAGCACCATGAACATCGCCATCGCATCGACGTACTGATGGTTTGCAGTGATCTCTCGATAGCCCGCGGCTACTTCTTTAAACACACGCTGCCAGAGGTCGCCGCCAAAACGCTGCACGTTTGACTTGTCAGCCATCGTCACGCGTTTGCGACCGTTCGCATGCGCATACTCGAAGGCCGCCACGATGATGCGCTCGACGCCGCGACGCGTGTTGACCTCGTCCTGTAACGCGATCTCGTCGGCAGTTCCCTGTTTTAGAAAACCGCCCGAAGCGCAGTACGCGCCTTCCGTGTTCTCGCGAAAGACTACGAAGTCGATGTCGCTGGTTTTGCGATTTGCGAGTGGGGTGAGGCGGTCGTGAAGCAGTCGCACGGGGCGCAGGTTGATATAAAGATCGAGACCGCGCCGCATACCGAGGAGTATGTCTTCCGCGTGTTTGTTGGAAGCGACCCGCGGATCGCCGAAGGCTCCGGCGAAGATCGCGTGGAACTCGGTTGTCAGCATGTCAAGCGCGCCTTCAGGAAGGGTCACGCCTTCACGCAAAAACTTTTCGGCGCCCCAATCGAAGTCGACAAACTCGAGCTCGAGGCCTTTCGTTTCCTGCAAGTGTTTCAGGACGCGCACCGCCTCGCGCAACACTTCAGGTCCGATACCGTCACCGGGAATAACCGCGATTCTTTTCATAGTTTGCAAATTAAAGCGGCACGCAAAGCACCGGCACGCGCGTGCCGCGCAGCACCTTTTCAGCAGTTGAGCCAAACAGAATTTCTTCGGCCGGCGTTGAATGACCTCGTACTCCCATCACGATCATCGGGAGATCGAGATCGCGCGCGATCTTCAGAATCTCGACAAACGGCAGACCGATGACGATCATCTTTTCGATATCAACCTGAGTGGTGTCGATTCCTTCGAGGACGCTGCTGAAGTTACTCTCGGCCTGTTCCTTCAGACGCGTTCTGAGGTCCTCGCTCGATCCCATGCCAGCCGCAACGGCGGCGTCGATAAATTCCTCGTCGACTACGTGGAGCAACGTCAGATCACCGTCAGGCGCCGCGATTCCAACCGCGACCCGGAGCGCGTTCACGGAGCAAGGCGAAAAATCTATCGGGACTAGAATGTCAGGTGATTTAAGCATCACGCACTATCTTTCTTTTTGCGTCTATGTACCCTTTTGTGGCTACTCTTTTTCTTTGTTCGTAACGCGCTCAACGATCCTCGGTAAACTCGCGAGCACCGTGTCGCCCACGATCTTCATACTTTGCGCTGACACTTTATCAACCGTGTCGTCAGCCTTGTGCCAGTACGGATAGTTCGAAAGTTGAATCACATCGACAGCATCGACACCCGTGTGGATGAAAGCTTCGTGATCGTCTCCTCCCACACCTTCTTCGCGATCGACAAAAACTTTTCCATATCCGAGCTCGCGTCCGGTTTGCCAGATGATGTCCTGCAGCCATCTCGTGCTCGACGGATCGCGACCGAGCTCGAGGTTCTTGTAACCCATCATGTCGAGCAGGATCATCGCGCGCGTATTCTCCACTTCGTTGTGCGCGGTTAACTGCGAAACATAATGACGGCTGCCGTAAGTGTTATCGGGATGGCCTTCGTTGCTACACTCATCCCAACCTTCACAAAAAGCCTCTTCGCCGTCGAAGAACACGAGCCGGTACGTCACCTTCGGCTTCTCATTCTGGCTACCGAGCACGCGCGCAATCTCGAGCAGCGTCGCGACTGACGACGCCGGATCGTTCGCGCCGAGAAACTGCATGTCCTTGAAATACTTCGTATCGTAATGGCTCGTAATCAGGATCAGCGTCTTCGTCTCGCCGGGAATCTCGCCGACGATGTTCGCCATCTTCTTCTCGCCTTGCGGAGTGTTGGCACTGAACTCGTCGAGCGACACGTTCAATCCGGACTTCTTCAATTCGTTGGTGATGTAAGCGCGCGTCTTCGCGAGTTGCGGAGTGTCGGGTGGACGTGGTCCAAACTCGATCTGCTTTCGCACATGGTCCATCGCTCTTTCGCCGTTGAAAGCGGTCGGAACCGGCGTAACGTCCGCCTGGCGCGGACTGGTTGACATACGGGCGCGCGGTCGCGACGGCAGATCCTCTTTCGGGCAGGCAGCTAAAAGCAAGGGCATCAGCAACACCGCCGCCGGCAGGACCACGCGACTTCCCTTTAAGGTCATGACTTCTTCGCTTCGCCTTGCTCACGTGCCGCGCGCGCTCGATTCATGATCGAGTCGAAAGCTCTGGATCCGAACGCGAGTGGTTTTTCGATGGCCGCGTCAAATGTTTCCGACGCCGTAATCGCTTCGAGCTGCACGAGCGTCGCGATTTTTTTCTTAAGCGGTAATGCACCAAACTTCTTTTGCAGCTCCGCAGCGGAGTCGTTTGCCGAAGGATGTGTGTGTGGTCGCGTTGCCACCATCACCACCACTTCACCTTGATTCTCCAGCTTCACCTGGCACGCGAGGCGTAGTGACTGGTCCAACTGCTCGTCGCCGAGTTGATTCTCTTCCGCGAGACTGCGCGGCGAGAGCACTTCGGCGCCGCTCTTCACTGAAATCAGACACGCCGGACACTCGCCTTTGCCCGCGGTGCAGCCGCTGCCCAAAGGGGCGCCCATCCGGCGCGCCGCGTCGATGAGATACGTTCCCTGCGCCACGACTCCGCTGATGCCGGAGGGTTCAAATGTAATCGAGACACTCATCTCAACCTCCAAACCTGGTTTGATCTGTTTTAGGTAGTGTAAATCCGGGGGAGACTTCTGCAAAACCTAGGAGACGGCGGTGAGGTCTCTCTCGCCGTGTTGTCGCGCGCGCTGGCAGTCCGCGCAAACACCGATCATGCGCAACAAATGCTGCGTGATTTCGAAGCCATGCTGGGCAGCCATGGCGTCCTGGAGTGCTTCGAGCTCAGCCGAAAAGAACTCGATGATCTTGCCGCACTCGGAGCAGATCATGTGGTCGTGGTGCTGGTGTTTGTAGTTGTGTTCGTAGTGCGTGCGTCCATCGCCGAAGCGGACTTCGCGCGCGAGCCCGGCCTCGGTCAGGAGCTTGAGCGTGCGATAGACGGTTGTTTGACCGACGGTTGGGTCCTCTCGTTGCACCAGCCGGTAAAGATCTTCGATTGAGAGATGTTCTTCGGTACGCAGAAAAACGTCCAGGATCAGATCACGCTGGGACGTGCGCTTGAGTCCTCTTTTCTGGATGTGTTTAAGAAAGACTTCCTGCTCTTCAGTTAATGGCTCTGCGGTCGTCATCAGTGCATAGATTTTAACACCTCCATCCACAGATTACACAGATTGGTCAGTAGAATCTGTGTAATCTGTGGATGAAAACGTCAGAACGCGTATTCGATGTAGAGCTTTGTCCTGGTCAGCGTCCCGACCCTGGGTTCCGGCAACGTCACGCCGTCGGTGGCCGCGATTGTCTTCTCTTGATTGGTTTTTCTATCCGTGAAGGTGATCGGGATTGAATCGCTGCGGACGAGGCACGAGCCTTTGTTCAACTCATCCATCAACAGAACCCGCGGCACCTCCGTGTCCTTGTCCGGATTTCCGTAAACTCCTTTTTCCGTCGAACACATCGAAACAAATCCCTTGTTCGTCTTCGGACGCGCGACTGCCGCGTCGACGACGGGAATGGGCGTCGCATTCGTGCTGCCATGATGACCAACCTTGTAGAAGTCGATCGTCTGCAGGAGCTCTTTACTCGCCTCGACGATGTCGCCGGCGTTAGTCGGATCTTTGAGCGGCGCCTCCATCTGGTAGAGCCAGTATTCCCAGTTGCCGCCCTGCGCGTCGCCGGCAAAGAGCAGTTTCTTACCGTCAAATTCAAACAACACGACGAGGCTCTGGTTGTTGAGAAAGTTCTCGATCTTCGTGGCGGCAGTGGCCAGCATGTCGGGTTGCGCCGTGTTCACGAGTTGCGCGATCTCGTCGTAGTTGAGCTCGTCTTGTTGCGGATAGTTCTTCGACTTGACGATCCACTCGCCGGCAAACGGCTGCAGCGGACTTGGACCACCATCACCATTCGTCATCGAATCGAGATACTGTCCCACGCCCTTCTTGAGATCCATGAGCGCCAGGAACGCTTTCGCTTTTTCCGGCGGTGGTCCAAGAATCGTCACCTTCAGATCTTTCAGCTCGTCGGGTAGCTCGGGCTTATCGCCGGCCGCGTAATAACGAACGTTGTCGCCGTTCGATCCCAAGTGAAGCTTGAGCATGTCGAGCGCACCTGCATTCCCGCCACGTTTCTTCTTGTCGTTCGCCGCGGCATTGAAGTCTTCGATTCCAGTTGCATTTCCGAGTTGGGCCAACGCTTCCTGCGCGTCCGAGTCGCCTCTGCCGCGAAACTGAATTGCGAGGCTGGCTGCGAGCTCTTGAATATCAACCAGCAGATTGTTGGCAGAATCAGTCTGCTTATCGTTGAACTGTTCCCAGTACGGCATCCACACCATGCTGGCGTTGAAATCTTTGAAACGTTCGACTTTGAAACCCGCGATGTGATCGGCGTGGCGATGGGTCATGATCACCAAAGCCAGCCGGCCGTTGGTTGTTTGAAACATGTCTTCGACCGCCTCAGTGATCGAACCCAGGTCGCCCGTGCCGGAAGTTCCCTTGAACACGCCGCAATCGATCAGAATGTGCTGATCTCCGGACGGCGTCGGCACGATGACGAGAAAGAAATCGCCGAAGCCGACGCGGTACATCCGCACCCTGAGACCCGTAGTTTTTGTTTTTCGTGTAGCCATCTCACAACCCCGAATGCAGCATGTTGAAATCCAGTTGGAACCGCTTTTCGTCGTTACCTTCGAGCAGTCCGTTGCGCAGATTGAAGTCTCGTTGCCGGCGCTGGCGGCGCTCGCCGTATGGACCATCGAGTTTTCTGCGAATCAGGTAGCGGATAATTCCGGGTCCGTAAACTCCGTCGTTGAGCGGCGGCTTGGTGATGAGCAAGGTCGAACCACTGCGCATCGGAAACGTTCCGAGTCCCGGTCGCGTCGGGTCGTAGGGAATGTCGGCCTTCTGGGCCATCTCGACGACCATGTCGATACGCATGCCGCCGTCGGGAGTGACACGAAAAGCGGGATGGAACGACGGCACCGACATGAACTCACCCGCACGAAACCCGAGTGTCTCTGCGTTGTCCTGCGCATACTGCCGCAAGAGCTCGCTGTTGTGTTTCTTCTCCGTACGCGTCAGTCCATTAGGATCTCCGAAGATCAGTTCTTGAAAATCCGGTAACTTGCCCGGCTCAACTGGCGACCACGAGAGCGACTCTTCCGAGAAGTATTGCGCGTCTTCCGGCAGGATGCCGCGCAAGCGAAACGCCTGCATCAACGCATCGCGCACACCCAGAGGATCCGCCGGATGATTGTCGCGATCGGCCGTGATCAAGGCGCGCAGGTAGTCGCCGAAATTGATGTCTACTGCGGGGCAGTAGTCGATCGCGCGAACGCAGATCTTGAAGAGTGTATTCGCTGTCTTCGTCGCTGCATCGGCGAGTAAGTTAGCCATCGGACCTGAGATCTCGCGCGAATCAATGTTGCCGCCGCCGGCTCGGAAGATACGAAACAGATCCGAGGTCTGTCGCAGGTAGACGGTGAAGTAAGCGTCGAAAACTGCGGCTACGAGAATCGCGCCCCGTTCATGCGGCTCGAGACTCGGGTTCTTCATCTTCTTCGGATCGGGCAGTTCACTCAACGCCGAGCGCAAAGCGCGGCCGGTTCCGCGCGCTTCGCCGAACTGCTGCGCCAAACCGATCAAGGGATTGTCTTGCAGCTTGTGCGCCTGAATTGTCGGGTTACCGTCAGTGATGATCGCGTCAGGTTCGAGATGATATTGATAAAGCCTGCCGCCTGTTTTCTGAATAGTGTCGAGCAACGCTTCCTTGTGAGAGAAGTGACGAAACAGCGCCACGATATCGGCGAACGCTTCGTGAAACGCGGCCACGTCGGAACTGGTGCGTTCCGAGAAGTAAGTGCGAATGCCGTCGAGGATCGCGTGTGTGACTTCATGAACGATGATGTCGTGGGAGAGACAAGTGAAGACTGTCTGGCCCGGCAGATTGCGTCCGGGGTCAACTGAGCTGGCGCGAAAGTAACCAAACAGGATTCCTTGTGCAGCGGGCGAGTAGGCCGCGTTGGCGGAGACCATCGCGTGCGGATAAAGATTGAGACGACGGATATCCCCGTCGCGACGGCCAGGTTGTATGATGCCGTTCGCGTCGGGCAGTCGTTCTTCGCGCCGCCAGCGAATGCGGCGCCCGAGTGCTGCTTCGAAGTTCTGGACCGTTTCCATCGCGACGGCATAGACCATCTGCTGGTGGAAACGCGGATCGGATTCGGTGGGGTTGAGTCCCGACGAGATGAGCAGGCTCGGATCGTCGAGGTTGACAGGCTTGTAGAATTTCTTGTTTGCGCCGTCGTAGTCGATCACGGCGATGCGTTCGCCGATTGGACCAGGGAGAAGTTTTTCATACTTCACGCGCAAGGTCATTTCGTTGCCGAAGAACTTTCCGTGGCTCGGGTCGAAAGCGTAGCACTTGAGCGGACGGTTATCGGGCGTGGGAATCTCGAACACGTCTGCGAGTCTGCTGGTTTGGGGCTTTCGTGCGGCGGCTTTGGTCTTTTCAGTATTTGCCATGTTTGTGTTGTCTTGAGGTGCTCGGTGGTGCGCGAAACTATTGTGAAAGCGGGGTAGAAGTCAACAGTTTTCTGCGGGTTGAGTCGTCAACCTTTTTTGCCGTTCGTTCGCCGTCGCATTTTATAATGAAATTGACAATCTTAAGGTAGCCGCGAAGATGAAGCTTAAATTCTGTGTTCTGTTTCTCTGGCTGACGGCGGTTTCCGTGCGTGGCGACATTATCGATTCGTACGTGCGCACGGAAATGACGAACCGTCACATTCCCGGTCTGTCGCTGGTCGTTCTCAAGAAAGGAAAGATCGTCAAAGCAAACAACTTTGGGCTGGCCAACGTCGAGCTCAATGTTCCTGTCAATGAGCGCACGTCTTTTGAAATCGCGTCGATGACCAAACAGTTCACGGATGCGGCGATCTTGTTACTCGCGGAGGAGAGAAAGCTCTCAATCGACGATCACATCACTGCCTATTTTGACAATCTCCCACCCGAATGGCACGACATCACGATTCGCCAGTTAATGCTGCACACGTCGGGCTTGAGAGACGATTGGGACGAGGACGACAAGTACTTTCTCAGCAACAACAGTGACGAAGATTTTTTGCGCGCGCTCACGTCGGTGCCGCTCTACTTCAAACCGGGTGACCGTTTTAGTTACGGTTGTGGTCCATTTCTGCTCGGGTTGATCATTCAAAAGGTTTCGGGACAGCCCTACGCGCAGTTTATGCACGAGCGGATTTTTGCGCCGCTGGGGATGACGTCAACTCACGTTAACGACGCGTCGACACTCGTCCGTGATCGTGCGTCCGGCTACGTGTTTGCGGGCGGCGAGCTCAAGAATGGGGTGCGTATTTCGCCGGCCGCGGAAGCGCGCGGTGATGTCGGGATACGCACGACCGCCCATGATTTAGCGAAGTGGGAGGCAGCGATTGACGACGGAAAGCTGTTGCAGCGCCGTAGTTGGACCATGATGTTTACGCCGGGCACGCTCAACGACGGCACGATTATTCCGGTTGGGTTTGGCTGGTTCATGCTGCCGATGCAAGGCAACGTTTGGAAACACGGCGGTGCTTTTAGAACTGGTTTTAATTCAGAGATTGATCGCTATGTTGACGATGGCTTGACGGTGATTGTGTTGACCAATCTGCGTTCCGGCAGTAACGCTGGTCCGATCGCTCAAGGCATCGCGAGTTTTTACAATTCGAGTTATCGTTCGCGCGCGGCCCTCATGGTCCAACCAGATCCCGATCCGAAAAAGAGTGAGCGATTGAAGTCGCTGCTTGTATCACTTGCAGCCGGCTCTGCGAGCGCCAACTCCTCACTCACTGAGGGTTTTCCGTTTGGCCTTTACCGGCAGAAGGATTGGGAGGAGCTGGGCGTGAACGGGATGAAGTCGTTCTCATTTCTTGGCTGCAAAGATTTTTCCGCCCGCCCGATCGGATTTTTCCGTGTGGCGCCCAAGCAAGCGTGCGTTTATAAAATCAGCGACTCGGCTGATCACTATGTGACGTTTGCCCTCACCGGCGCCGGCAAGGTTGTGTATATCGAACCGTACGAGTGACGCGTTTGCGGGACGGGTTACGGGTTAGTTCGAGCGAAAGCACGCTGAGAGTAGTGGCTCATCTTTGGCTGATATGGTGGTCTAGGGAAAAGAGGAAGGGCTTGCTAGAATTCGAGTTACGGACACATGCCGGGGTGGCGGAATGGCAGACGCTGCGGACTTAAAATCCTCAGCGCGCCGTAGTACCTAGTGCTACCAAACGATACTAAGCAGTATTTACCGACGTTGCGGCCGTCAAAGTAAGGTTACGTCCTGCTTGGTATCACCAGGTGATCCACGCATGTTCCACGCATCTTTGGACCAAAGAAAAGAAATGCTTACAGCTTTTCTCACAATTGCGGAAACAACATGTATCACTTCCTCACTCGGCCCACGCTCATCGTATCTCACGCGATGCTTTGAGGCTCTTCAACTGCGAGGGGTTTGAAGAGTATTAGACCTCTCTTCAATTCCTCAAGCGCGATGCTCGTATTCCTTCGTTTCAGTCGGTCGGCTATGATCCGCGGCTGTGCACCTAGTAAGAGTTGCTTGCTTCTGTGAGTTGCCAGGATGACCAACTGAAATCTGGACACAATACCCGGCCACTCCGTCGGTATGGTGTCGTTAGCAACGTTACTGCTCACTTCTACTATTCCAGTCATATTTTATATCCCGCCTTAACAGCCTCTGAATTGAACTCAACGCTTGGCCTGGTCTACTTTTGATTTTGCAGTTCTTGCCTTCACCCCTTTGCTCTCAGAACGACAATGTAGATATGAAACTGTCGCGCAATTTTGGATGCACCGGCCTATTCTCTAACGACCTCTATATCTCAAGAGTGAACCTTTTAAACCGCACCGTCCGTGCGCTATCTCACATAGGAAGATACTGTCGCCCAGCGCATGGCCCAGGTGGTCCAAGGGTCAACGATTCTTCTTCACACGTCTGTGAAATGGGGTTTTTTAATCTGACGGCAAGAGTGCGTCTTTGAACAAACTGTCGAAGGCGATGAGAGATTCGCCTCGACGGGTTCTCTTGAACTCGACTACCCAGGACCGAACCCCTTGGGACGATCTGTCTCGCCTGGTAGCAGCTTTGATCCTGGATCGAGTATCTGGAACCTTACGTTCCGCGTGCTTGATGAGTTTGATTGCTCGCATTGTTCGTGTCCGAGTTCGCTATGTCTGACTCACCATGACAAAGACTAGTAGCCGGCGTAACCGTCGGCGTAGCCGTGTTCGTATGCCTCACGGAAGTAGCGCTGAAACACTTCGCGGTCGCCGAGACCGGAACTATAGTCCTTCGTTGCTTTCTGGTAGGTACTCTGGCCCTTGTAGCCGTTGTTATTGCGTTTCCTGCGATCTTCGCGGCCCTGTTTGACACCTTCACCGAAACCGGCGTTCAGAGCGGTTTGACGTAACTGGAACGAACCTCCGAAGTTGCCGTAACCATCCTCGTTGCGGTCGAGGCGATCCCGGTTACCGTTGTCGTTGCGGTCACGGTTTCCATTGCGATCCTCACGATGTCTATTGCCACGAGCATAACTTTCGGCGTTATATCCGTCTTCGAAGGCTTCACGGAAGTAGCGGCGGTAGAGTTCACGGTCGCCGAGACGCCGGCTGTAATCTTTCGTGGCTGTTTGATAGCTGCTCAGGTTGCGGTGTTCTGTGCGGCTGCCGTTCCCGCGATCTTTGCGGCCTTCCTTGACGCCTTCGTCATAGCCGGCGTTCAGAGCGGTGCGACGCAGCTCTGAAGAGCCGCCATAGTTACCGTAACGATCCCAGTCGCGACCACGTCGGTTTTGATCCCCGTTGTCGCTGCGGTTCCGGTCTTGCGTGTAACGATCGTCTGGATTCTGCGCCTGAGCAGTCATGCTCAAGGCGATCCCTATTCCAAACAGCATTGAGAACACCAGGAAGGCGTTTCCGATTCTGCTTTGCGATTGATCTGTTTTCATAAGTCACTCCCTGTTCAACATGGCCCCGGCAACAACAGCTTCAAGAAGGCCGGTTATTGATCTCGATGAAACCGGCTTTTCTCGCTCCTGTGAATCTCTGTCGCAGCGGTTATCGGTATCAGAGTGCACTCAAATGCAATCTCATCTGAAGCCGAAACTGCCTGATATGCTTAGCGCAGTAGATTTCCGGGACGGATCATCATTAAACGCTATGCGGGTAGACTTGTATGTGCAGTAGCACACATATCAACCAAAACAGTTGTATATATATATGTGTGTGTTAGCGCACGGATGCATTTCCTCGCTTGTGTTAAGAGTTCTGTACTAGACACCCAGATCATGCAACTCATAAAGGAGCCAGCGATGAGAGGAGACATAAAACAACACGTAGACACGAATTGTGCCGAGTTCAAACAAGGAGTAGAAGCCGGACTAAACAGTGGAAAGGACATGAAGAACTGGAAAGCCGGTAATGAATTGGGCCTGGAATTGAAAGAGGAAGTTGAGGATGACGAGTCGGTGTCTAAGAGCCTTTTAAAGGAAGCCTCAATTCCGCTTTTTATGAGTGGTAGTCCGGAAGGTAATAAGGGAAATGCTCAGGATGAAAAGGATGAAACTGAGGAATAGCTCCTCTGCTGCGGCTACTGAGCGCGAAAAGTTCATAATGCATTTAGAAAACTATTAGCTCCCATCGAACATACTGCAATGGAAGACTTCGAAATTGGCAATGTAGTTCAGCTTAGATCCGGCGGACCAAAAATGACGATCCACGGTTTGGTTTCAGATGGCGATGTTATTTGTCAGTGGTTTGAAGGCAACGCGGTCCATGAGGAGAGTTTTCCGAGGGAGGCGCTCCAGAAGGTTGAATTGGTTAAGGCTGGCGGTAGCAGGCGGGAAGATGGAGTATTCGTGGTAAGTTGATTAGAGACGTTTACCTGACCAGTTAAGCCCAAAGGCTCAAATGCAGTTGTTAGTACATGAATCGAAGCGGGGCATCAGATCGCCGCGCTTCGATCCGGCCATCGGTCCTACTTACCTCGGACCACTCGCACGAATTGTCAGCTCTGTGCCGACCGGCAGCTCGAGGTTGTCTTTACCCTGAATAAAAACTGTACCGGCTCCGCCTGCAGCCCCAATGATTCCGCCGATCGCTGCGCCTTTTCCACCGCCGGCAATGGCGCCAATGATGGCGCCGACAGCCGTAGCAATGCCCGCGCGTTGGATCGTCTGGGTGGTCCGGTTGCTACCTTGCGCGCTTCCTTCGTTGTCAACCTTGACGGTGTCGCCATTCAACAATCGCACATTTCCGAGAACTCCGGAGAATTTATAGGTCTGACCGTTCTTTAACCGAATCCTCTCGAAGTTGAGCGACATCCCTGACCGGCCACTCAAACGCCCTCCCTGGTCAACACTGCCCACCGTGCCTTCGATAATTGCCCCCTCAAATTGACTGGGGTCGCGCACGGTCATGGTGAACAGGTCACCCTGCTGCGATCGCTCTGTGGTCAGATCGTTGTTCAAGATGGCCACCAAAGTCTCGCCGTCTCGTACGATGAACTCACCGCTGGTCGCACTGGCGTTACCCAAAACCGGCCGCGAATCCTTATCGACGTTCCACTGTGCTACATCGGCGGTCCGGTCATAAACACTATCGACGACAACCGGTTGCGTTAACTTATCGGAATAGATCTGCCGCCGCACTCGTAGACTGTGGTCGTTTTCACTTGCATCGAACGTGACATTAAAATCATTCTCTTTGTAGCCGTTCGAACTCACTAGTAACTGCTCCCCACGAAGCGTCGCTGTTACCTTGGTCCATCTACCATTGGAAAGTTGTTCCTGACGCTCACGGCCGTCTGCCTCAAAGGTTGTTTGTGGCGCTAACGAAGAAGCAATAGTCATCGTTGTACCGCGACGCTCAATCATCAGCAGCTGAGGAGATTCAAGTCGCGCCAGAATTTCGTCAACGACTTTCTGCCGTTCGTCGGTACGTAAATTCTGAGTCGCGCGCTGCGCTTTGTCCCACGGGTTGTCACTGCGAGACGAATCCAATCTAAAAGTTCCGGTTAGGCGATTAGTGTTCCTGGAGCCAGTTTGTAAAGATGGGCTGCTTCCCCAACTTGGCGCTACGTCATACGCGCTGGCCAGGACGCTTAGATGCCCGCGCAAGGTCGACCAATCGCTTTTGACGCGGTCTGCAAGCGGGTTGTCGCGCATGAAATTGTCGAGGGGTTCGGCGTAATCGAGCAGATGCTTTACGTCGTCCGAAATCAACTCCCTGGCATCGAAGTGAATGCGCACCTGATCGGTCGCCTTTTTGAAGGCTCGCAGAGCATCGTTCATGTTGCCCTCGCTTCTGGTCCGATCGTAAGGTCGTTGGGAAAAAGCATCGGTAAGACTCACACGAAACGTGTCGCCGCCATTCTCGATCCGCTGGATTAGCTGATTGAGTTCGCTCTCGGACAGTCGGAACGATCCATTTGCGTCAACCTTCATCGGAGTTAGTTGGTTCCACTGCCAACTGACGCCATAGGCATTCGCCAGCGTGTTCAAATCTGTTCGAACCGATGTCCAGTCATTCTTGACCCGAGGGTTTAGGTGGTTTTGAATTATGAAGCTGTTGATGGGCGACGCCTTTTGCAGGATGCTCTCAACGTCCGTCGCAACCGCAAGCCGGCGAGTGAACTGATCCCTAAACTGCTTAATAGCGAGCTCAAAGCCGGATTCGAAAGTGCTAACATCATTTTGAGGCTGCGTTTGGTCGACGCTCCCCTCGACCAATGCCAGATTGAGACTGTTGCGGAACCTGCTCGAGCTTCGTTCAAGTCGTTGCAGCATGTTGCTGACCGCACGGGTGTTATTACGGTTAGTTTGTTGCTGCGCCTGTATGCCCACGCCGATGACGAGTGAAAACGCTAACAGGCTGAACACGGAAACAATGCTTTTTAAGATCGACATTTTTCTTCCTTCAGTTTCTAGAGCTTGTAACCAGGGTTTTCCAAGCATGCGTTGGAATACATAAATTGCACCGGAGAATCCTACAGCCTGATAGATGGAACGTCTGCGGACGCTGAGAGAACAACTTCGTCGGCCTCTCTGGAGAATTACAAGGCGGCTCAAGAAGAAGGTTGCTGGCCCGATCCCGGATGTCGAAACGTAATTTCGAAAGGAAGCTAACGAGTTATAGCAGTCAGAGGAGGGAAGGTCTGTGCGTTAACACACACACACCTACGCGGGTGAGGCTCTACAGGTAATCCGTCTAAGTCACTCGATTTCGATCGGCTTCGTAAATATCTGACCCCGCTCTTCGATACCTCCTCTCATGGAGCCGGAGAATTGCGTAATGGTCTTCCGGCCTTAACTCAGAACAGTTACACCTGCGCCTTAATCACTGGAAACCTGAGGAACTTTACCGCAGTCCTAATCTTAGATTCGGAGTTTACTATTAGCTGCTTGTCCTATATGTGTGTTACCGCACATACAGAAAGGCTAGGATTATCTTAACTAAAGGCTCCACGAGCCTCCTCATTGCCCAGATATGAGGCGAGGGCGCTGCTATGCTGAATCAGGGTGGCGCCCTTTTACTTGCATCCACGCTCAGCAACGCACTATTGGAACTTACCTGGCGTCCCAACGACACGAACCGACTTCGTAATGAAAAAGATCCCGGGTCTTTTGAAAACCCGAGATCCCTTCACTCCTCGCGATTGTTTCTCTTAACTAAAAGCCGACGCGATTTTCGCGCTGCTTGGCTTCATCGACTTTCAAGAACCGTCCGCCTAGTTCCTGGCCGTTGAACTTCTCAATCGCCGCTGCACCTTCTTCCTTCGTTGACATCTCGATGAAGCCATAGCCACGCGAGCGACCTGTCTCGCGATCTTCAATCAACGATATGCTTTCGACTGTGCCCGTTTGTGCGAATAATGTTTGTAGTTCATTTTTCGATGTTTCAAACGAGAGATTACCGACATAAAGTTTCATAGACATAAGTTTCTTTACCTTTTCCCCTGTGGGTTTCTCACTTCCAGAAGACTTCTCTCCTTCGGCGAGTTAACAGAAGCCCCATAGTGATTATGTTGGCTTCCCAATTTGCTACCGAACTACATGTCCATGCCGCCGGGCATTGCCCTCGGCTTATCATCATCCTGTAGCTCAGAAATGAGTGCTTCAGTCGTGAGCATCAGCCCAGCGATTGACGCGGCATTTTGCAGCGCGCAACGTGTTACCTTGGCGGGATCAATCACACCCGCAGCCACAAGATCTTCAAACTTTTCGGTCACTGCGTTAAAACCGATGTTTGGGTTCTTCTCTGCACGAACCTTTTCGACAATGACGGCGCCTTCCTTGCCGGCGTTTGAAACAATCTGACGCAGCGGCTCTTCCAGTGCCCGCTTGACGATGTTGACGCCAATTTGTTCGTCTGCGTCGCCGACGGGTTCGTCCTCGTTGTCTTCGAAGAGTTTGAATTTGTCGAGCACTTTCGCGGCGCGAATGTAGACGACCCCGCCGCCCGGCACGATGCCTTCTTCTACTGCCGCGCGCGTCGCGTGCATCGCATCTTCAACCCGCGCCTTCTTCTCGTTGAGCTCAGTTTCCGTCGCTGCGCCAACGCGAATTACCGCGACGCCGCCAACGAGTTTCGCCAGCCGCTCTTGCAGTTTTTCGCGGTCATAATCCGAGGTTGAGTCTTCAATCTGAGTCTTCAGTGTTTTCACACGACCTTGTAAGTCGCTGGTCTCGCCACCGCCATCGATGATAGTCGTGTTCTCTTTGTCGATCGTCACACGTCTTGCGGTACCCAGGTCTTCAAGCTTGACGTTCTCGAGTTTGATCCCGAGGTCTTCGCTGATGACCTTGCCACCCGTAAGAATCGCAATGTCTTCAAGCATCGCCTTACGACGATCGCCGAAGCCCGGCGCCTTGACGGCGGCGACATTGATCGTGCCACGGAGCCTGTTGACCACGAGGGTTGCGAGGGCTTCGCCTTCTACATCCTCCGCGATAATCAAGATTGGTTTGCCCAACTTAGCTACCTGCTCGAGAATGGGAAGCATGTCTCTCATCGCCGAAATCTTCTTTTCGCTGAGCAGAATGAACGGATTCTCGAGCACGGCTTTCATGGTTTCCGCGTCAGTGACGAAGTAAGGTGAAAGGTAGCCGCGATCGAACTGCATCCCTTCGACAACTTCCAAAGCCGTCTCCATTGTTTTCGAGTCTTCGACAGTGATGACCCCATCTTTACCAACCTTGTCCATCGCTTCGGCAATTAACTGGCCGATGCTGTGGTCACCATTTGCTGAAATCGTGCCGACCTGCGCGATCATGTCTCCAGTAACGGGTTTCGACATTTTTTTGATCTCTCGAGTTGCGCGCTCGACAGCTTTATCGATGCCGCGTTTCAGGGCCATCGGGTTTGCCCCCGCGGCCACTGTTTTCACGCCCTCGCGGAAAATGGCCTGCGCGAGCACGGTCGCCGTGGTTGTGCCGTCGCCCGCCACGTCGCTGGTCTTCGAAGCGACTTCGCGCACCATCTGCGCGCCCATATTCTCCCGCGCATCTTTCAGCTCGATCTCTTTTGCGACTGTCACGCCGTCTTTCGTGATGGTCGGACTGCCGTATTTCTTATCGAGAACGACGTTGCGCCCCTTTGGTCCGAGGGTGATTTTCACTGCATCGGCGAGCTGATTTACGCCGCGCAGAATTGCCGCTCGCGATTCTTCGCCATGAACTATTTGCTTTGCCATAATCTTTGTCTCTTCTCCTATTTAAAGGTGTGACGCAAACGCTCAGTTTGCGGGTCGTGGAATAAATAGACTTCGCAAACTTCCCGTTTGCGGTACTCCAGGACCTATTTGCCCTTTTTGCCAACAGCGGCGGCACCAGCGCGGGTGATGATTCCCAGAATCTCATCCTCGCGCATAATCAAGAGCGCTTCGCCGTTTACCGTGATCTCTGAGCCGCCGTACTTGCCGAACAGAACGCGGTCGCCTGCATTGATATCCAGAGGCTGACGCGAGCCATCTTCGCGATATTTACCGAGCCCGGTGGCTATGACCTCACCTTCCTGGGATTTCTCTTTCGCTGAGTCAGGAATGATGATGCCGCCGCGCGCTTGCTCGCCTTCATCAATGCGTTTCACGATTATGCGGTCATGTAATGGTTGGATATTCGTCGTCATACTTTTCAATCTCCTTTTGGTTTCTACCAGGAGTTGGGCTGCGAGGCTGCGAAGTGGTACGCCATTATCGGTGCGTTAACAAACGCGCAATAATGACAAACTCATAGCGCGGGTAAACACCCTTAACTTTTTTGGTAGTTGAGCTGTAAGTTTCAGACGAATCTGGCGGGTCCAGAAGAGCTGAGAATGGAGTTAGCTGGTCTCGGTTCGATCCCAACCTTACACTTCGTAGTGCTATATGTCAAATGCAGTATATCCTGCATGCGAATCATATCCGCTTAACGCGCTGCGATGGTTGGCGTTTTCCTTTTGGTATCGCGTTCATTTGAGCCACTCGCTCCCGAACCTGAGGTTGTGCACCAACTCGCCAAAGGCACCAAAGATAAAAGCCAAACCCAGGGCCACGAGGAATACGGCGAACGCCAGAACGAGAACCGACGAGATGCCGCGCCCTTTATAAGTCCTGACCGTGGTCCAGGCTGCACCACCTAACAGTATTACGCCTATTGCTATTTCTATCAGTCGCATACTCTTGTTAACTCTGAGACGCGCGTGCCCAAAAAGGTTGCCGGATTCCCCTTCTTTGCTCGTCATCATTGTAAATGCCCGCGTCTGAGATCACTACCTACGGCTATGTGTGTTAGAGCACAGACCTCTGCTCTCGGAATTGCTATACGATCGGACTAATTTGAAAAGAGAAGAACGTAAGGCGATAGAATCAAAGTGGAAATTACTAATACATTAAGTGCTGAAAAAGACCAGCACGCGGAGCTAAGCCTCGTGGATTTTCCGGCAGTCGAAGGGAGCTTCAGTCAACCAACTCCCGCAGAACTATCTATTCTTACCTTTTGGCAAACGCGCTACGCTCGCAATCGTGCACAGGAGTTGAGCAACGAATTCGCTCGTCTCTTGAATCGTGGCTCATCGCTTGAATAGCGCGGAAAGGATTTTTATGAGCGATATCTATGTCATGCAACGTGCAAACGGCGATGTGTTCGCCCTTGACGATCACGGACGCTTTCGAGTGCCGTTATTTAACAGCAGCAGCGACGCTTTCGTGGCCCGTTTACGTAACTTCGGAATGCTGCTTTTCAAACCAGTGCAGCTTAATGCCGCCTTGCTAAAGGAACTCGTACCGGTAGGCGGCGCAGCCGAGGTCGACTTTTGGCTGGTGAGCGATCCATTAATCAATCTCAACCGTGGTCGGATCGTGCAACCCGAGCAACTTGCCTTACTGATGAGAAATCGAGTCAAGCCTAAAACGGTTTCAGGTAATGCCACTAGCGACAAAACTCCGAGTATGTCTCCGCATAGCGACAGTAATGCTACGGCGGCTTGGGAAGATGAAGGGGGCCTGTATGCGAAAGTTGCGTGAGCCTCTTTCCAGCACATTGGGATCCTAAGCTTAGAATTCCACGTGGACAAGTTGTCGCG
>JADMIO010996598.1_pt1 | contig 45880 bp, 40 predicted proteins | sample 8958161 | NCBI WGS metagenome assembly JADMIO01 (sample SAMN16585339, study PRJNA669376) | soil metagenome | isolation source: Crop rotation soil | place: USA: Cullars Rotation, Alabama | collected 2011
GCGACAACTTGTCCACGTGGAATTCTAAGCTTAGGATCCCAATGTGCTGGAAAGCTTTCCAGTTTTCGTTTCGGGAGAGATTACCCGCGGCGTGAACGCCGCCGCCACCACATCAAGCCACCGAACGCCGGCACGAGCAACATGCTGCCGGGTTCCGGAACGGCCTGCGGTACCGAGCCGAATACCCACAGTTCGTTCAGGCCGTACACGTTGGTTCCGCAGCACGGTGTGCCGGTCGTGTTGACGCTGGTCGGATTGAACCGGATATAGCGGAAAGCGTTCGAGCTGCTGCCCGCAAAGATCTGGCCGGGAATCGCTCCGCAGCATGACTGCGCCGACAACGTGCCGCTCGCGATCGTTGTCACGGGACCCGTCAGGTCGAAGCCGTTGGGGCCAACATTCGTGATGGCATTGGCGGCAGTGAAGTTGAAGTCGCCGGTGCCGCGATCATCGTACTGCGTGTTGTGGGTGTTAAAGAGTTCGAGCTGATCAATCACAAAAGGCGCGCCGAGATCGATGGTGATCCACGCGTTGGCAGGGCCGTTGTCCGGGTTGATCCAGTAATTCACACCGAACACGTCCGTAATGGTGCCGGTTTGGGTGTCCAGAATGTTGTTCGCAATGAATGACGAACCCGTGAGCTGTAACGAGCCGGAACTCCCGATCACATTGTTAGGACCCAGAAGAATCTGAGATCCCATCCCGATGCTCGCCGATGCCAACAGGCACAGTATTGTCTTATGCACGAATCCTCCGCAACTTGAAAGGAGTGTAGCATTTCCAGAATGCCTGCAGCAATACTAACTAATGAGAATGGGGTACTTAATAGCGCGAAAGTTTGCGCAAACCATCCCGGCGGGAACATCAGAAAATTCTTCTCCGGTTAATCCCCCTGTCGTTTCCGTGCATCCGGCCTATTTTCAATCACTCCCATGCAACGCAATAAGGCCCGAGTAATTTCCGGATCGCGCTTGAGAGCACCACCAGTTCATATATCGGCGGAAATTGGATATGACCCAGTACCAACCCTCATTCGAGTCGAGCCGCGGAAATAAACAGCCGAATTTCACTGTGGACAGAGAGAAGCCGCGGCTACCTGGACCGCCGGAGGCCAGTTTGTGGTATATTATTCACTAGACCGAATAATTATACATGAAGCGCGTCGGCATAGTCGGGTATCGGGGATATAGTGGCGCTGAGCTGGTTCGCCTGGCGCAGCACCATCCAAGTGTCACCCCCGTTCTCATGGAGCACCGCGGCGACGCCGTACCGGTCAAAATGATCCGTGGCGCTGCCACGTTGCCGGTCGTTCCTTGTACCGAAGACGCCGTTCGCGATCAACAACTTGATGTGGTTTTCCTGGCCACTCCCCCGGAGGCGTCCATGGAGCTCGCACCGGTCATGTTGACCGCCGGGGCGAGGGTGGTCGACCTCAGTGGCGCTTTCCGGCTGCGCACGCCCGAGAACTACGCCGCCTGGTACAAGCAGCCGCATTCCCAGCCTGCACTGTTGGCCGAGGCCGTCTACGGGTTGCCCGAGTTCTGCCGGTCTGCGATTCCCGGCGCCTGGCTCGTGTCCAACCCGGGGTGCTACCCAACTGCCGCGAATCTGGCCATTCGCCCGCTGATCGAGGCCGGCATCGTGGACCGTGCCGCAGGGATCATCTGCGATGCCAAAAGCGGCGTCAGCGGGGCGGGGAACAAGCCGTCGGACAAAAATATCTTTTCTGCGGTCACGGAGAACTTCTCCGCGTACTCCATACTCATGCATCGGCATGTGCCGGAGGTGCTGCAGACTTCGGGCCTGGAAGAGCGCGAATTCAGCTTTACCGCCCAGCTCCTCCCGCTCGACCGCGGCATCCTCGAAACCATCTACTTCCGGACTAGTGCGGTCTCCGATGTCGCCGAATTGCTGGACATCTACGCCAAGCGCTATGCCGGCGAGCCCTTCGTGCGCATCTACAATCCCGGCCACGTGCCCGACCTTCATGCGGTGGCACGCACCAACTTCTGCGATATCGGGGCGGCTTTGGACGCGCGAACCGGCCGCGCTGTCGTGGTCTGCGCCATCGACAACCTGGTGAAGGGCGCCGCCGGCCAGGCGATGCAGAACATGAACCTGATGCTCGGCCTGCCGGAAACCGAGGGGTTGCTGTGAAGCTGCTCGTTAAGCTCGGCGGCGCGCTCCTCGATGCGCCGGAATCGCGTGGCGCTCTGGCGGATCAGATCGCCTGCGCTTCCCGCCGCGGCCACCAGGTGGCGGTAGTTCACGGAGGCGGCCGGCAGATGACCAGCTACCTTGCCGAGCGCGGCATCGAGAGCCGGTTCGTCAACGGGCTGCGCGTCACCACGCCCGAAACCATCGATGCCGTGCTGAAGGTATTTGCGGGCAGCGTCAACCACGAGCTGGTCGCCAGCCTGAACCGCGCGGGCGCTCTCGCCGTGGGGCTCTCCGGGATCGACGCCTTCCTGGCCGAAGCCGAACAGATGGACCCGGCGCTGGGTGCGGTGGGCCGCGTCATTGCATCGAACCCGGCGCTCCTAGACCTGCTCACTGCGAATGGGTTCGTTCCCGTCGTGGCGTGCGTCGCGGGCGACCGGCAGGGGAATATTTACAACGTCAATGCCGACCAGATGGCCGTCGCCTGTGCGGCCGCCTTTCATGCCGATCAGCTCATTTTTCTCACCGACGTGGACGGCGTGCTGGGCGAGGATAAGCAAGTGCGTCCCGTGCTCACCGCCGCGGATGGCCGGTCGCTGATTTCCAGCGGCATCGCCACCGGTGGCATGCAGGCGAAGCTGAACGCCGCTATCGCGGCTCTGGAAAACGGCGTCGCGCAGGTCCGGATTGCCCCCGGTGCGGCCGCCCGCGTGCTCGAACGGATATTGGGCGGCGAGGCCGCTGGAACCCGGATGGTGGCCGCATGATCAGCAGCGTACAAGCGGACGCGTTCGCCGACGCACCGGGCGCCGGCCGGCGGCTCACCGTGCGGAAGGCGCTGATGCGCGATATCCCGCCCATTCTGGCGCTGATCAACGGGTACGCCGCCAAGGGCGTCATGCTGCCGCGGACGGAATTCGAGATGTCGGAAGCCATACGCGATTTCACGGTGGTCTACCTGGACGACCGCTTTCTGGGTTGCGGCGCGCTGCACTTCTACAGTCCCACCATTGCCGAGATCCGCTCGCTGGCGGTAGCGGAAGAGGCGAAGGTCCACGGGGTTGGGCGCAGGCTGGTCGAGGCGCTGGTCGCCGAGGCCATCGAGTATGAATTGGATGCCGTGTTCGCCTTCACCTATGTTGTGGGGTTTTTCAACAAGGTCGGATTCGAAGTCGTGGAGCGTGGCGCACTGCCGCTGAAAGCGTGGAAGGACTGCGTGCGCTGTCCGAAGTTTCAGGCATGCGACGAAATCGCCGTATTGCGCATTCTTCGCCCCGATCATTGGGCCGACGCGCAGCCCCAACCCTGGGGGCAGGCGATGATTTCCCCTGCCGATGAGTTAATCCAGATCCCCACACCTAAGTAGTTGTGGCGTAAGGGGTACCCGCACTTACCCCCAAACGCAGGGAGACGCGCCGCACCCACAAAAGACCGCCGAAAAAGTCTACGCAACTGCCCTCTTTTCCGCTTATTATTTGATTTAGGATTTTCAAGCCTGAAATACAGATCCTACTTCTTGTGAGGCATGCATGAGAGCGCAAACGGTTGACGTGAAATCCTCAACTGGCCGGGTCCTTTGCTGCACCGTATTCCGGCCGGGCGGGAAGAAACTGCTGGCCAAGGGACATGTCATCAGCGACGAAGACATTCGCGTGTTGGAGTCCGAGGGCATGGAAACCATTTGGGTCACCCAGTTGGAAGAAGGTGAGATCGGCGAAGACGACGCGGTATGCGCGGTAGCCAGCGAGATCGGCTGCGGCAGCTTTGAAATCCGCCTCGCCGCCGGGGGACGCGCCAACCTGTTTGCCACCGAGAATTGCTGCGTGCTGGTGGACGACGAGCTGCTCAAACAGATCAACTGCCCGGCGAGCGTCGTGATCGCCACTGTAGCGAATTTCAGCTACGTGACCGCCGGCCAACGGATCGCCACCATCAAGAGCGCGCCTTTCGCTGTCGCCAAGGATCAGTTGGACGCGGTAATCGGAATTCTCAAAGATCGCGGTCCGATCCTGCAAGCGCGGCCGGTTCGCAACCCGACTGTGGGAATGCTCTACACCGATCCGATCTCCGGCGAGCGCGCCCGCCAGTTGTTCGAGAACATCACCCGGCAGCGCCTGGAGCGGTTCGGCGTGAATGCCAACTTCGTCCTGGCCTGCACAGAGGACGAAAACTCGGTTTCGCGCTGCCTGCAGCACCTTCTGCGCAGCAAGCCCTCCGTGATCATGGTGGCCTCCACGACGGCGCCGGCGGGTCCCGAAGATGTGGTCGGACAGGCAATGGTCAGGATCGGCTGTCAGGTGGAACGCTTCCTCGCTCCGGTGGAGCCAGGCAACTTGATGCTGCTTTCTTACAAAGACGATGTGCCGCTGATCGCCGCGCCCGGCTGCTTCCGATCTGCGCGGCCCAACGTCGTCGATCTGGTTTTACCACCGCTTCTCGCGCGCTATCGCGTGAACGGCTGGGAAATCGCGTGTCTCGGACACGGCGGTCTTCTCGGGTAACAAGCTCCTCCAAAACTGCGGCCCGTCAACCCTCCGATGCGGACCGTAGCCACTCGATAACCGGGCGTCTCCCCTCCGTGACGCCCGGTTCTTTTTTGGCGTGCTGTGCAGTATGCTGCAGACTCAGTTTCCGGCCGCGGGCCAGGGGCGTTCCTTCCGCACCAGGAACTGGTATTCGCCGCTCGACATCACCGGCTTGAACGATTGGCGCATATAGCGGACCAGCGGAAGAGATTCGAGATCCTGCAGCCCTCCGGGGTTCCACGCGGCCGCCAGGGTGGGGTTGTACACCATGCACGCCCGAGAATGCTCAGAGAGCGCCTGAATAATCTTGTTCTGTTGGGCCTCCGAAAGGTAAAGAGTCCAGCATTGCAGGTTGTAACCGGTCAGGGGCTTTAATCCGGTCCAGAAATTGAGGCTGGGCAAACCGGGCAGCCCCTCGAACGAGTCGCAGGATGCCGTCATCTGGGCTACCAGTGTGCGCAGCTCCTGCCGCTGTTGAGGATCCACGTGCAGCCGGTGACTGCCTGGCAGATCGAGCGGCGGCAGGGAATGATAATTCTCATAGCGGTCCAAGGCGAACTTTCCCAGCAGAAGCGTGATGCCGGCGAGTATGACCAGGGCGTAGCTCCGGCCGCGCGCCTCGAGCCAACGCGCGCCATAACCCTGCTCGACGATGGCGAACAGGACATCGCCCCCGCACACGATCACCGCAATCAGGGGCACGATCTGAATCACGTAGCCTTGGCTGCCATAGACCGGATATCCGTAGAGGCTCTGAATCACGGCGACGCTGCAAAGCAGGGATCGAGAGAGCGCCTGCGACTCACGCCTCTCCGGGTCGGGATTGTAAAGCACCAGCCATACGAACGGCACCGCGAAGGGAAGCAGATCGATGTGCAGCGAAACGGCCCAGAGCGTGGCGACGGCAAACACCGTCTTCAGAGGGAGCAACAAGGTCTCTGCGGCAAAGGCGCCGGAAGACGTCCGCCTGGTGGTAAACGTGGCGAGCGCGAGCCCCAGCGCGCCCCAGATAATCCAGAACGGAGAAAATCGCGGTCCGATGTACCAATTGCGGCCTTCGACGATCACCCGCGACGGGAGCAGCACTAGCGAATCGAAGACCAACGCGAGTGAGGTCCCCTGCAAGGCCAGCCACGCCAGTCCGAGAGCCACGGTGACTGCGCAGCCCGCGGCCACGTAGATCGCATCGCGAAAAGTCGCCGCCGCGGGACGGCTGAAGCGGAGCAGACAGATGACCGCTGCCGAAATGGACACCATCGTCAGCACGCAGTAGGACGCCGCCCAACCTGCGTTCAGATGATTGCGCATCAGCATCGGCGGCACGAGAATGCACCCGATACCGGCGAGGATCCCGAGCGAGCGTCCGACGAGGCCGGGCGGCATCGCGGCGACTATCGTGATGGCGATGGCCGCCAGTACGAAGATGCCGATGTTCACTTTCACCAGCAGGAGCGCTCCGGCGAGACAGCCCAGCGTGGTCATCAGGAGACGGGGCCGCGCGGCCAGGCGGCGGGACAACGGGCACGCGAGCAGACCGCATAGGATGACCAGGGTGATCTCGTGAGTATGCCCGGGTTCGGCCTGAAAAAACTCCAATGCTTTGGAGAGCAGATAAAAACCGGCTGCCGCAAAGACCAGAGAGCGGGTCAGTCGCAGAATAATGACGGAGGACAACAGCGCGCAGGCGAGCCACGGGAACACGGAGCTAATGCGTGTCACGTCATGTGTTACCGGCGTGCCCGTTAGCGCGCGTACGGCGAAATTGTAGGCGTAATACAAAGGTCCATAGATGCTGAGCACCTGCGCGTATAGTTTCTTGCCGGCCAATGATTGCTGCACGGTGAGCATCAGGGTGCCTTCGTCGTCGAACGGAGTTCGCCCCGTGAGCATTTTGTAATAGGCGGCGACCGACGTCAGCGCGGCCAGCAACGACAGCCAGAAAAGGACTTGACGGCGGGTGAAGCGCTCGGGAAAACGAGTGGTATCGGATTGCTTCATCGGTTGCAGTCGAAGGCGCATCGGACCGAGGCGCTTCGATCGTAACCCCGGTAGCCTGGTCAGTCCCAAAGCTCTAGTACCGTTTAATCAAAACTATACTCGAAAGCCGGCCCGACCGGTGGAGCAATCCGTACAGCGGCCTACGAGTCGCAGGCCTAAACTACGCCGACAGTCGCGTTCACAGGAAAATATTTTTATTTTTCGTTGATAGCGTTGGGGTTGTGCGTTGGCGTGGACGAGTGGTTCCAGGCGGCCTGCCAGAATTTGATCGTGGAACGACTCACTCGAAATCAACGCGCCAGCGCGGTTGCTGCTGCGGCGGCGCACGACATTAACGATGAAATGACGATCATAGTCAACAGCGCGTGGGAATCGCTGCAACTGCTCGAGCCCGGTCATCCGGCGCGCCTGCTTTTGCACGATCTCGGCGCGGCGGCGCAGCGTTGCGTCTGGAAGACTTCGGCGATGCTGAATTTCAGCACCCGCGACGGATACTATCCGATCAACGCGCCGGTGGAGCATCTCACCCGGGAATTGGACTGACCCTACAATAAAAACAGCCGTGCGCATTCTTGCGATCGAATCCTCGTGTGACGAAACTGCCGCCGCCGTGGTGGAGGATGGCGAGACCATCCTTTCCTCGGTGGTCGCCTCGCAGATGTTCACCCACGGGAAGTACGGCGGCGTGGTGCCGGAACTCGCGTCGCGCGAGCACCTGCGCGCCATCGTGCCGGTGGTGCGCGAGGCGCTCGAGCGCGCCGTTACGCCGTTTGCCGGACTGGCGGCCATCGCGGTGACTCAAGGTCCGGGATTGGTCGGGTCGCTGCTCGTGGGTCTCACCTATGCCAAGAGTCTGAGCTTTGCGACGGGCGTCCCGCTGATCGCGGTGAACCACATAGAAGGCCACATTCACGCGGTAATTTTGGAATCGCGGCGCGATGGGAATCCCATCGAATTCCCAGCGCTCGCGCTGGTGGCGAGCGGCGGCCACACGCATCTGTTCGAGGTCCGGGAAGGCTATCGCTACCGGCTGCTGGGGAAGACACGCGACGATGCCGCCGGCGAGGCCTTCGACAAGGTGGCGAAACTCCTCGGATTCGGCTATCCGGGCGGACCGGTAATCGACCGGCTAGCGCCTCACGGGGACCCGAAAGCCGTGCGCTTCACCTTCGCCAAAATGAAGGGCAACGCGCTGGACTTTAGCTTCAGCGGCCTGAAGACGGCCGTGCTGCGCTGGGTGGAATCGCGCGACATGGAGGCCGAAATCGCGGCACGGCGCGCGCTCGTCAACCGCAATCCGACCCCTTTCACCGAGCAGTGGCTCGAGATCACGCCGAAGGAGACATTGGACTTATTGGCTTCGTTCCAGCATGCTGTGATTCGCGAGTTGCTTACCCGGGCGTCGGCCAGCGCGGAGGCCTGCGGGGCGCGAAGCGTGATCATCAGTGGGGGAGTGGCCTGTAATTCCGGATTGCGCGGCGCCGCCCGCACCGGCGAGTTCGCATGGCCGGTCTATTTTCCGTCGCCGGCGCTTTCCACGGATAACGCGGCTATGATCGCCGCGGCGGCCTTCCCGAAGCTCAAGCGCGGCGAATTCGCGGCGCTGGATATTCCGGCACTCGCCAACCTGAGTCTGACGAGTAATTAGCGGAGGCCGCTCCACTCCTCGGCAATGACGATCGAGTTTGCCGGATTTCGTGCGTCGTACTTCACGCTTACCGCGCCGTTGGGGGAGAGGCCGGGCGGCAACTTGGCGGAGAGCGGCGCGATATCCTGCGAGGCCGTGTATTCCACTCCGCGCACGTCGTAGGTGTAGAACAGCAGCGTATCGCGCATCTCGACCAATACGGCGTCGCCCATCTTGCCGGTGGCGACCAGCCACGCGCGGCGACGGCGCTCCCGCTCCTGCGGCGTGATGCGTGAGCGCCGATACCTCAGGTACGCATAAACCGCCAGCAGAATTATCAGCAGGACGGCGAGTGCGATCGTGATCTGTACGGCGAGCGAGAGTGAGGAGGGATCGCCAGGCATCGTTGCGGCGCGTCTACCCAGCTACCGGAGCTTCGTGGAAGACTTTACCCCAATCCTTGAGGAACTGTTCGAGACCCTTGTCGGTCAGCGGATGATTGAAAAGCTGGTCCAGGACCTTGAATGGCATGGTCCCGATGTGCGAGCCGGCGAGTGCCGATTCGATCACGTGCGTCGGCGAACGCAGTGATGCCGCCAGCACCTGGGTTTTGAAGCCGTAGTTGCGATAGATCTGGGTGATACTGCGGATCAGGTCCATGCCGGTGTAGCCGATATCGTCGAGGCGCCCGACGAAGGGGCTAATGATATACGCACCGGCCTTGGCCGCGAGCAACGCCTGTCCGGCGCTGAAGCACAGGGTTACGTTTACCCGGATGCCTTCCTTGCTGAGCGCGCTGGTGGCCTTGATGCCGTCGCGCGTGAGGGGGCACTTCACCACGATGTTCTTGTGAATCTTCGAGAGATTCCGGCCCTCGCTGATCATGCCGTTGGCTTCCGTGGAGACCACCTCCGCGCTGATATCACCATCGACGATGTCGCAGATCATGCGCACCTGGTCTTCCAGCGGGCGGCCCTCCTTGGCGATCAGCGACGGGTTCGTGGTGACGCCGTCGACGATTCCCCAGGCCGCACCCTTCTTCAGCTCGTCGAGGTTCGCGGTGTCCAGGAAGAACTTCATGGCAGAAAACCCTCCAATTCAGTCCCAGTGTACACCGCGCGCGGCGCCCGAACGAACCGCATGTGGGCGCACGGTACAATAACTTTAGTGCCGGATAAGACCTTCTATATCGAGACCTTTGGCTGCCAGATGAATGCCCACGACTCCGAAAAGGTAGTGGGCACGCTTTTGGCGCAGGGCTATTCGCAAGTGGCAACGCCCGCCGAAGCCGGCCTGGTGCTGTACAACACGTGCAGCATTCGCGATAAGGCCGAGCAGAAGGTTTTTAACCGGCTGCAGAATTTCAAGCGGGAGGCCGGCAAGGGCAAGATTTTCGGCGTACTGGGGTGCGTGGCGCAGCAGGAGGGAGAAAAGATCTTCGATCGCGCGCCGCACGTTTCGTTGGTCGCGGGTAGCGCCAGCTATCCGAAGCTGGGGGAGATGCTGGTACAACTCGAAGCCGGCAATCGCCGGGTGACCGGGCTCAGCCTGGACACGGAAGAAACGTTCGACACACCGTTCACCCGACGGGATAATCCGCATCGGGCTTACATCACGATTATCGAGGGCTGCGACAAGAGCTGTGCCTATTGCGTGGTGCCGTTCACGCGCGGTCCGGAGCGTAGCCGAACGCGCAACAGCGTGCTCGCGGAGGCCACATCGCTCGCGGCGCAGGGCTATACCGAGATCCAGTTGCTCGGACAGAACGTGAACAGCTACCGCGACACGTACTCGGGCGGGTGCGATTTCGCGTCACTGCTGGGCGATATCGCGGACATTCCCGGAATTCGCCGGGTACGCTACACCACCAGCCACCCGCGCGACTTCGTCCGCGCCATCGTGGATACGATGGACGCAAATCCCGTGCTGTGCGATCACGTGCACTTGCCCGTGCAATCCGGATCGTCGAAAGTGCTGGCCGCTATGGACCGGCTGTATACCCGCGATGAATATATGCGCCGGATCGAATGGCTGAAGACTGCGCGCCGGCCGTACGCGATCACCACGGATATCATCGTGGGCTTTCCGGGCGAAACCGACGCCGATTTTCAAGAGACGCTCGATCTGCTGGACGAAGTGCAATACGATTCGCTGTTCAGCTTCAAATACTCGCCGCGGCCCAATACGGCTGCGCTAGCCATGGAGAACGTGGTTCCCGAGGAAGTGAAACAGCAGAGGCTGGTCACGCTGCAGGAGAAGCAGCGCGCCATCCAGATCCGGCGCAATGCCGAGCTGATCGGCAGCGTGCAGGAGGTGCTGGTGGAGGGCCGCCACGAATCGCTCGGCCAGTGGATCGGCCGCACGTCCACCAATCGCACGCTGAACTTCACGCACCCGGGCGACGGCGATCTCATCGGTACCTACCTGCCCGTTCAGGTGACCCGCTCCGGCCCCAATTCCCTGGTAGGGGAAGCTGCGTAACCGCTCCCTCACGGTCGCGGCTCTGTTAGCGTGCGAATGTGGTGTAATCAGATCAGGGGGCGCAATCATGGAAGTCGAGATGAAGATTCGGGGGCTCATGATGGACCCCGTCACCAATATGCCCATCGTCATCCTGAAGGATGTCAACGGCAATACGGTGCTCCCGATCTGGGTCGGCGTCTACGAAGCCAACGCGATCGCGCTGGAAATCGAAAAGGTCTCGACGCCGCGTCCCATGACCCATGATTTGATCAAAACGCTTCTTCTGGGCTTGAACACCGGCTTGCGCAAAGTGGTGGTGAGCGAGCTGAAGGACGATACGTTTTACGCCGTCATCTGGCTCGATCGCGACGGCGAGCTGATCAGCGTGGATTCGCGGCCCAGTGACGCGCTCGCGCTCGCGCTGCGCCTGGATTGCCCCATCTACGTGGAAGAGACGGTGCTCAAGAGCTCGAAGCAGGCATCGACGATTTCCGACAAGGTCAACAACGAGGAATTGCGGCGGTGGCTCGAGGGCCTGAACGACGAAGATCTCGGCCGCTATAAGATGTGAGCCGGCTGGATGACTTCGGCATCCGGCTCATGGTGGAAGGGCCGGCGGTTTCCATCTACGTCCGCGGCGACTGCATCGGAGTGGCGAGCGGCGGCTCGCAAGGCAGTACAGGCATGCTGACGCCCCAGGGATTGGCATACCTGGTGTGGCGCGACGGCCAGCCGATGCTCGCATCGAAGGGCACGGAAACGCCGGCTACTGCCGAGCAGGTGGAAGCCATCCGCAAATTCTCCGAGGATCTGAAGACGGCACTCAGCACATGACGATCGACGAACAACTCGCGTACCTGAAGAAGGGCATGGCGGAGATCATCCGGGAAGAGGACCTGCGCGAACGGCTCGTGCAGTCCGCCAAGACGGGGCGGCCGCTTCGCGTGAAGGCGGGCTTCGACCCAACAGCGCCCGACCTGCATCTCGGCCACACGGTGCTGCTCCGCAAGATGAAGCACTTTCAGGATCTGGGCCACACGGTGATCTTCCTGATCGGCGACATGACGGGCATGATCGGCGACCCGACGGGCCGCAACGTCACGCGGCCGCCGATGACGACCGCCGATATCGAGAAGAACGCCGAGACGTACAAGCAGCAGGTGTTCAAGATTCTCGATCCCGTGAAGACCGAGATCCGCTTCAACAGCCACTGGCTGGCGCCGCTCAAGTGGGAAGACGTGATCCGGCTGACCAGCAAGTACACCATCGCGCGCATTCTCGAACGCGACGATTTCGCCAAGCGCTACCGCGAGGGCGCGCCGATTTCCATGCATGAGCTGATGTACCCGCTGGCACAGGGCTACGATTCGGTGGCGCTGGAGAGCGATGTCGAGATGGGCGGCACCGACCAGAAGTTCAACCTGCTGGTGGGCCGCGAGCTGCAGCGCGATTACGGACAACAGCCGCAGATTGTGGCGATGGTGCCGATTCTGGAGGGCATCGACGGCGTGAACAAGATGTCCAAGAGTTTGGGCAATTACATCGGCATCGCCGAGCCGCCGGAGGTGATGTTCCGCAAAGTGATGCAGGTGTCCGACGACCTGATGTGGCGCTATTACGAGTTGCTGACCGACAAGAGCCTGGCCGATATCGCCGCGATGAAGAGCGGCATGCATCCGATGGAGGCAAAGGTCGCGCTGGGCAAGAGCATCGTCGCCGATTTTCATTCCGCGGAAGCGGCCGATCGGGCCGTTGATGTGTTCAACGCCGTAGTCCGGCGAAAGGAAGTACCGGCGGACATTCAGACAGTGGCATTGCCCGAGGGTGTGGCGGTGGATGGCGGGGTGCGCGTGGACAAGCTGCTGGCGCGTGTGGGCCTGTGCGAATCGGTGAGTGACGCGGTGCGCAAGATCAAGGCCGGCGCGGTGGAGATCAACGGGGAGAAGGTGAAGGATCTGCTGGTTAAGTCTCCGCCCGATGAGCTGGTGGTGCAGGTGGGCAAGGGGTGGCGCAAGGTGGTGCGGTAAGGCGACGAAGGCGACCCGGGAGGGTCGCGTTACGAATGCTGTACGAGTTCGGACCCTTCGTGTTGGATAGCGTCCAGCATGTGTTAGCGCGCGACGGGGAAAAGGTGCCGCTGACGCCGAAGACGTACGACCTACTGCTGCTGTTGGTGGAGCAGAGCGGCAAGCTGCATACGAAAGACGAGCTGATGAAGGCGCTGTGGCCGGATAGCTTTGTCGACGAATCGAATCTGACGCAACAAATTTCCACGGCGCGGAAGGCGCTGGGGCAGAAGGCCGGCGAGGATCAATATATCGTCACCGTTCCGTCGCGCGGGTACCGGTTTGCGGCCGCAGTCTCGGTGAAGGAAGCTGTGCGGGCGGCCCCAGCGACGAGACCGGCGGCGCCGCGGTGGATGATCGGCGCGGGCGTGGCCGCACTGGCTACGCTGGCTGCGGTGTGGGTGTTGGGCCGCGGCATGCTGAAGGCTCGTCCGGCGGCGCCCCGCAGCCTGGCGATTCTGCCGTTTCAGAGTTTGAAGGCCGACCCGGGCAGCGAGTTCCTGGGGTTCTCACTGGCAGACGCCATTATCACGCGGCTGGATTATGTCAGCTCGCTGACGGTAAGGCCCTCGTCGGCGGTGGAGCGTTATCGCACGGGTGGTGCGATCGACATCCCGAAGATCGCCGCGGAGTTGAAAGTGGACACGCTGCTGACGGGCAACTATCTACGCGACGGCGAGGACCTGCGCATCACGTCGCAATTGGTTGATGTGCGCACCCAGGGCCTGCTGTGGAAGGACGAATACAACCTCAAGTTCGACCGGCTGCTGATGCTGCAGGACAACGTGGCGCGGGAGATTGTGAAGGGACTGCGGCTGAGCCTGTCGCCTGTCGAAGCGCAGAACCTGAACCCGGGCAAACCGATCGCGCCGCTGGCCTATGAATACTATTTGCGCGGCGTGGATTTGTATTCCCGGGAGCAATTTCCGCTGGCCACGGAGATGTTGCGGAAGTCGATCGAGATCGACGGGAACTATGCACCGGCGTGGGCGCACCTGGGAAGATCGCTGACGGCGAGCGCGTCGTTCGAACTGGGCGGGCGGGACCAATATGCCAAGGCGCAAGAGGCCTACGAGAAAGCGATGGCGCTGCTGCCGGCGTCGATCGAGGCGCGGATCTACACGGCCAACCTCTTCACCGATACCGGCAGGGTGGAGCGCGCGGTGCCGCTCTTGCGCGAAGCGCTCAAGACCAATCCGAACCACGCCGAAACGCATTGGGAACTGGGATATGCCTACCGGTTCGGCGGAATGTTGAAGGAATCGGAGGCAGAGTGCGAGCGGGCGCGGCAACTGGATCCCGGCGTAAAGCTGGGCAGCTCCGCGCTGAACGCTTATCTTTACCAGGGACGGTATGACGATTTCCTGCGAAGCCTGCCCGGCGGAACGGAATCGTCGCTGATCCTGTTTTACCGCGGGTTCGCGGAGTACCACCTCAACCGCCGCGAAGAGGCGGCGAAGGTGTTCGATGCGGCGTTCGCCGAGCATCCCTCGATGTTGCAGGCTCGGGTGGGGAAAGCCCTGAGCCACGGCATCCGGAAGGAACCGGAGCGTGGGCTGGGGATTCTCCGGGACACCGAACAGCGCATTGCCGAACGCGGCGTCGGCGATCCCGAAGCCCTATACAAGGTCGCGCAGGCCTATGCGCAGCTGGGCGACCGCAATTCGGCGATACGAGTGTTACGGCAGAGTATCGAGGGCGGGTTTTTCCCGTACTCGTACGTGGCGTCGGACCCCTTGCTGGAGAGCGCTCGCGGGGAGAGCGAATTCGCGAAGGTGCTGGCGCTGGCGCGCCGCCGTCACGAAGAGTTCCGCCGCACGTTTTTCTGAGCGAGTACTCACAATTTCCTAACTTTTTGAGACTTCTTTGAGGCCGTCCGGAGGATTCGAAACGGCCGTGGCGCGCACAATACCCGTGTACTCAACAGAGCCACTCAAGAGGTGTTATGCGATCGTTATGCAAAACGTTACCGTGCCTGTTTAGCGCGGGCATGTTCCTACTCCAATCGACGGCATCGGCGGGCAATCTGTCCCTCGGCGTGTATCAGGAGTTTGCCTTCAGCTCGCCCGGAGTTCAGGCTACCGGGTGTTTCCCGGCCGACCCCAACGGCGACTTTTGTATCCCCAGTTCCGGCACGCCGACGGGCTTTTTGGATACTCCACCGTGGACCCTTACGGCGCCGGCGCAGGGCGTGATCCTAACGGTGACCGACGCGTTCGTGGCGGGCGACCGGTTCCAGGTGTTCGACTTCGGGGCCTCGCTCGGCCTCACATCGCCGACCTTTGGGAATGCCGATTGCGGCGACGACCCAATTCCATGCCTCTCGACGCCGGGAATCAGCTCGGGTCAATTCCGGCTGAATGCCGGCAACCACTCGCTGACAATCACGGCGGTGCAAAGCACTGGCGGGGGCGCGGGATACCTGCAGGCCCAGGCGGTCCCGGAGCCGGGCACATGGTTGCTGTTCGGGGCGGGTTTCGCGGCCTTACTGTTGCTGCGCTCAAAGCGGCGCGGGCTCGCGTTCCTGGTGTGCTTTGCGGCAGTGGGTGTGGCGTGGCTGGCACTGCGGCCGGTGTCGGCGCAGGGGCCGGTCATGTTTTCGGGCCCGACGTCATCGCAGCCGCTGGCGCTGACGGCGAACGATACTTTTCTCGTAGTAGCGAATCCGGATAACAACAGCGTGTCGTTCTTCGACGTGCGTTCGGATCGCAATCGCCGGCTCGCGGAGGTGCCGGTGCAACAGGAGCCGAATGGCGTGGCCATCCTGCCGGACGGCTCCAAGGCTTACGCCGCCAACACGGTCAGCGGCACGGTCACGGTGATCCCGCTGAACCTCGCGAACGGGTCGGTGTCGCGGCCGACCAGGCACATTCCCGTGGGAACGGAGCCGTACGGCCTCGCGATGGGTCCGAACGGCAAGAAGCTGTACGTGACCAATTCGCGGTCGGAGTCCGTGTCGGTGATCGATACCGCGACGGACACGGTGATTGCGACGATCACGGGAGTGGGTCCGGAGCCGCGCGGGATCGCGATTACCAATAACGGCAACTCGCTGGACAACGACGAGACGGTGTACGTGACACAGTTCCTGTCGCTGCCGACCTCGGGAGCGGTGGACGGGCAGGACAACGCCAAGGCGGGTCACGTGACGATCATCTCAAGCCTGACGGATACCGTGATTGGCGAGGCGACGATCAATGCGATCGCGGACACGGGCTTCAACGCCACCGGTGATGCGATTGCGCGCATCCCGCCAGGGGATCCGAATAATCCGGCGAACTTCACGTTCCCGACGGGAGCATATCCGAACCAGTTGAACAACGTGGCGATTAAGGGCAACTTCGCGTACGTGCCCAACGTGGGCGCGTCGCCCAACGGCCCGGTGCGGTTCGACGTCAACACGCACAGCCTGCTTTCCGTGATCGACCGCAACACCAATCAGGACGCGGGCAAGACCATCAACATGCATCTGGCGGTGAAGCAGCAGACCAACTCGGCGAAGCTGTTCAATACGCTGCCATGGGCGATGGCCTTCAAGCACTCCTCCGATGAGGGGTACGTGGCGATCGCGGCCAGCAACGTGATCGTGAAGGTGGCGGTGGACCCGGTGACGGGTGCGCCGGCGGTACAGAATGATCCGACCGATGCGACGCGCGTGCTGCAGTTACCGGCGGGCAAGAACCCGCGGGGCATTGTGATCAATTCGACCGATACGCGGGCATACGTGATGAACTACGTGTCGCGCGATATCACGGTGCTGGATATCGGGTCGCCGGAACACGTGCTGGCGGCGAGCGTGGTGTCGGCGGCGCAACCGGCGCCGGGCACGCTGGCGGAGAAGATCCAGATCGGCAAGGAGCTGTACAACACGTCGGTGGGAGTGTTCGATCCAGTCGTGTTTCTCGGTCCGAATATCACGGGCCGGATGTCGCGGGCGGGATGGGGAGCGTGCGCAGCGTGCCATCCGAATGGACTCACGGACAACGTGGTGTGGATCTTCCCTTCGGGCCCGAAGAGAACGATTCCGCAGCACACGGATTTCGATCTGACGGATGCGACGCGGAGCGCGCAGCGGCCGCTGAACTGGTCGGCCGAACGCGATGAGGAGGAGGACTTCGAGTTAAACATCCGCGCGGTGTCCGGCGGTCTGGGCCTGATCGTGGGCGGCGACAACGTCACGCCGGACCCGAACGTTGCGAACTTCACTCCGCTCGCCAGCGGCAATCGCAATCAACTCAAGGTGCGGGGTGTGGGGGCGTGGGATGCGATCAAGGCGTACATCCAATTCGGCGTCCGCCCGCCGATTTCGCCCGTGTCAAAGACCGATCCCAACGTGGTAGCGGGCCGGGCGCTATTCATCGCCGCCAACTGCCAGCAGTGCCACGGCTCAGGGCAGTGGACCACGGCACGAATTCGCTATACGCCGCCGCCGGGGGCGGGGCTGGTTAATACGACCACCGGCGAGCTGACGGGCGAACTGCGAACCGTGGGCACGTTCAACCCGGCCGCGCTGAACGAGGTGCGGCAGAACGGCGCGCCGTCACTGGGTGCGAACGGCTTTGTTCCGCCGTCGCTGCTCTCGATCTTTGCGTTTCCGCAGACGTTCTTCCACAACGGCAGCGCGGACTCGTTGGATACGGTGCTGAACAACGTGACGCATCGCAGCGCCGGCACCGGCGGTGTGGACACGCTGACCAACGCATCCGATCGGGCGCTGGTGGTGCAATTCTTGAAGTCGATCGACGCGAGTACGGTGCCGGTGCCATAGCGCCGATGCGCCGGTAACGCGATCCTGCGGGGGCGACCCTGGGGGGTCGCGTTACGACGCGTGGGCCAGGCGTCGGTGGTCTTTGAGAATGCAGCGGTCCATCAGCACCAGGAGCCCCGCGTCGGTCGCGCGCTTGGCCGCGGCCTCGTGATAGACGCCTTCTTGCATCCAAATGGCTTTGGCGTGTTTGCGAATCGCGGCTTCTACGATCTCGGGGACGAATTCGGAGCGGCGGAAAATATCCACGATATCGACCTCGTCGGGCACGGCGTCCAGACTGGGGTAGCAGCGTTCGCCGAGGATTTCGGTCTCGTACGGGTTGACCGGGATGATTCGGTAGCCGGAGCGCTGCATGTACTCGGTGACGCCGTAGCTCGGACGAAACCGTTTGGCCGAAAGGCCGACGACGGCGATGCTCCGGGCGGTGCGCAGAATTTCCGCGATCTGGTTCATGTGGGAACCCCTGTTCTGGCCGGGCGCGCCACGGCGCGCTTCAGCTTCTTAACTTCCTCTTCGGTCAAATGGCGGAATTCTCCAGTTTTCAGCGGTCCCAGCTCGAGTGGACCGATGCGCACGCGCTTGAGCTTCTCCACCAGCTTGCCGAAATGCTTGAACATCAAACGGATCTGATTGTTGCGCCCTTCGTACAGGCGAACCTCGTACCAGGGATTCCTGGCGTTGTGAATCAGCTTGAGGCCGGCGGGGAGGGTGCGCCGGCCGGACAGCGGCACGCCTTCGCGGAACTTCTGCTCCTCATCGGGGGAAAGGGCGCCGGTGACTTTCACGATGTACGTTTTGGGGAGGTGCGTGGCGGCGGACATGATGCCGTTGGCGAGTTCTCCGTCGTTGGTGAGGAGCAGCAGGCCTTCGCTGTGATAGTCCAGTCGGCCGACCGGATACACGCGTTCTTTGAGGCCGCGCACCAGGTCCATTACGGTAGCGCGCTGCTCCGGATCGGTGACGGTAGTGACGGTGTTGTTCGGTTTATTCAGCGCGATGTAGACCTGGCGCTTGGGGGCGTGGATCAGTTTGCCGTCGACTTTGATGTGGTCGCGATCGAGATCGGCTTTGGAGCCGAGCTCGGTGACGGCTGAGCCGTTAACGGTGACGCGCCCTTCCAGCATGAGCTTCTCGGCTTGGCGGCGCGAGGCGGCGCCGGCTTGAGAGAGGATTTTTTGCAGGCGCTCTTCGGCCATCAGGACTCCTGCGGCTCGGGAGCTGGCTCAGGCGTGGATGGCTCGGCCGCTTCGGCAGACGCGGCTTCGGACGTTGCTTCCGGTGCGGGCGTCTCGGCGGCGCTGGGTTCGGCGGGAGTGCTGTCGCTGAACGCCATCCGCCGGATTTCTTCGAATTCCTTGAGCGACGGCAGCTCGGTCAGGTCCTTCAGCCCGAACTGAATCAGGAATTCCTTCGTGGTCTTGTACAGGATTGGCTTGCCGACGACGTCTTTTCGCCCGGCGACCGCGATTAGCTTGCGGTCGAGCAGCGTCTTCATTACGCCGCCGCCCTGCACGCCCCGGATCTCCTGAATCTCGGGACCGGTCACGGGCTGCTTGTACGCGATGACGGCGAGGGTTTCGAGCGCCGGCAGCGAGAGCTTGAGCGGCGGTTTCAGGCTCTTCACGAAATCGCGGACGGCCTCGTGATGCTCGGGCTTGGTGGCCATTTTGTAGCCGCCCGCGACCTCGCGGATCGAGACACCGTGGCGGGGCTCATCGAATTCTACGATCAGCTCGTCGAGCAGTTGGCGGATGCGATCGGCCGGCTGTTGCAGCGCTGCCGCGATCTGGGCCAGCGTGAGCGGCTCTTCGGCGACATAGACGATCGCTTCGAGCACGGCTTTGATCCGCGTGTCCTCGTGCGAAGGCTGAGGCGCCGCTTCGATGGCTTCGTCGCGGGTGGCCATGAGCTCGTCGACGGAGAGCGGCTGGCCATCGGACGCCGGCTCGCCTTGGGCCTGGGGCTCGGCTGGGGTTTCGGTTTTCGGTTCCAATTCTTCCATGCTGGATCAGATGTAATCTTTTTCGATGGCCTCGATGGCGGCCGTGGGCTGATCGCCGGCAAATACGGCGTCGAAATTGTGATGCCGCTTGAGCGCGATTTCGCCAAAGAGATCTTTCTGTGTGACCATGACGGCCTGCATGCGGACCATCTCGAGCACGGCGAGAAACAGCGCGATCATGGCGCGGCGCGTGCGCTGCACTTCGAAGATGCGCATGATGTAAACGGGCTGGTCGGGCGCGATTTCCTTGAACTGATCCCGCAGGTAGCGGATCATGTCGGCCACGGTCACATCGGCCGATTCGACCTCGTAGATGGGCCGGTTTTTCAAGCGCTCCAGCATTTCGCTGAAGGCTTTCACCAGGTCGAAGAGCGTGATGGCGAGACCCGGATCCTCGTCCTCGTTGACGAAGGATTTGATCTGCGGATTGCTCCAGACGTTTTCCTCGATCATGCGCTTTTGCTGGAGCATTTCGGCGGCGTTCTTGAAGCGCTCGTGCTCCAGGAGCCGATCCACCAGCTCCTGGCGGGGATCCTCCTCGGCGTCGTTTTCTCCGGCGAGAGCGGGGTCGCGCGGCAGGAGCATTTTGGACTTGATGTGGATGAGCGTCGCGGCCATGTAGACGAATTCCGCGCCTAAATCGATGTCCATTTCGCGCGCTTTATCCATGTATTCCAGGTATTGCGCGGTGATGGTGGCGATCGGAATGTCCTTGATGTCGATCTGCTGTTTGCGGATCAAATCCAGCAACAGATCGAGCGGGCCATCATATTGTTCCAGATGGAAATTCAGCGGGGACGACACTCAATTCCAGGTTAACACGCGAGTGAAAACAACACTTTCAGGACCGCTCGGTCTCCCGTATCGCACCCTGGACACCCAGATGCTCCACCGATTCCACAATAAAGGTGGGGCGCCGCCGGCTGTTCTGAAGCGCCAGCCACAAATACTGCCCTACGATGCCAAAACCGAGGCTGGTAAGCGCGCCAAAAAACATGATCGCCAGAACGATCGGCGTATAACCTGGTACCGAAATCTTCCCGCCGAGCTTGGCAAGAATCACAAGAAGCGTTCCGGAGCATGCCACAACAAACGCTGTCACACCGCCGAATAGGAGAATGTGAATAGGCAGGTCAGTGAAGTTGAACACGCTATCGAAGAAGTAGCGCATCTTCTTTTTCAGAGTCCAGGCGCTCTTGCCTTCCAATCTCGGCTGGCGTTCGTAAATGACGTACTCGCGCCGGAACCCCAGCCATAGGAGCAGGGCCACCAGATTCGTATTGACTTCCTGCAGTTGTACGATGCGGTCTCGAACGTGCCGCGAGCAGCCGAAAACGTCGACTCCACCGCGCGGCATGTCCGAGAGGACGAATTTTCGGTAAAGCCACCAGAAGAGGTTCGAAGCCGCGGCGGAGAGCCACGGGTCCGAACGACTGCTGCGGACTCCGAAGACGATATCAGCTTCATCGCGAACCAGGATTTCGAAGAATCTCGCGATCAATTCCGGCGGCTCCTGAAGATCTGCCGCCATCACCGCCAAAACCGATCCGCGCGCGTGTTCCATACCGGCGGCGATCGCTGAGAATGAACCGAAATTCCGGCTCAAGGAAAGCAACTGCGACTGAAAGTTGAGGTTCGGCAGGCGCTCGCGGAGGATTGCCAGACAGCGGTCGGGGCTGCCGTCTACGACAAATACCACTTCAAACTGTTCACCGATTTGGCGTGAGAGAGACGTCAGCGCCTGAAGGAGCCGCTCCAGGTTGGCTTCGTTCCGATACACCGGAATGATCAGGGAATACAACTTAGCCGCTCCATGCATTGCAGACGTCCACGACCCGCGTAATCTCGTCCGCAGTAAGGTACGGGTGAATGGGCAGGCTAACTTCCGAGCGGCAGATCCGTCGCGCCATTTCGAGGTTGCCCACGGTCTCGAAATCGGCGCCGGTCATTGCCGGTTGTTCGGGAAGCAGGATCGGGTAGTGCTCGGCGCACCCGACATCATGCGACTGAAGCCAGCGCATGAAATCCTGTTTACGGGAAGACTCGACGAGGACCGGAAAAAGGTGGCAGGAGGAGTCGGAGTGAGATGGCACTCCCATGACGGTGATGGCTGGATTGGAAATGCCTGCGATGTAGTTGGCGGCGGCACGTCGTCGCTCCTGCAGCCAGAACGGCAGGCGCGGTAGGTACGTCCGCCGGAGCAGCGCCGCCTGCAGTTCATCGAGGCGGCTGTTGTAGCCGATCACTTCATGGCGATATTTCGAACTCTGGCCGTAGTCACGCCACATGCGAGCACTGGCCGCGGCCGCCTCGTCATTGGTCAGGACCGCCCCGCCGTCTCCCATGGCGCCGAGATTCTTGGTCGGGTAAAAGCTGGTAGCCGACATCCGGCCGACCGTGCCCGTGGCGCAGCCACCGAACGTCGCGCCGATGGATTGAGCGCAATCCTCCACGACGATGCAGTCGAATTCGCGAGCGATCGCCGCCAGCGCTGTGAGATCGATCGCGTGACCGTAAAGGTGTACCGGGACGAAGAAACGGATGCCGCCGGATTTCAGCCGTGTGCGGGCCTGCTCGAGATCGACCAAACCGAAACGATCGCAATCGACGAAGACCGGGATGGCGCCGATCTTGACGATGGCCAGCGCGGTTGCGAATGCCGATAGCGGTGTCGTCAGCACGCGATCGCCACTCTTGCAGCCCTGGATACGAAGCGCGATCTCGATGGCATCCAATCCGCTGGCGACGCCCACGGCGTGAGATATTCCCCAATATCCCGCCAATGCTCGTTCAAACTCCCGCACTTCCCGGCCGAGAACGTACCATCCGCTCTCGCCTACCGCCGAAAACGCCGCGACAGCCGCTTCGCGCGTGTCGCACCACTGGCGCTGAAAATCATTCATCCGAATCATCGGCGGTTCGCAATGAGCCTCAAGAACTCAGAATAATCCCGAACGTAATCCGCGGGATTGTAACGGTCAGAGGCAAGGACGAGGAGAACCGCATCCTCGCTGTACTTGTACTGCGTGGACCAGACCATCGGTGGAAGATAGATTCCGACGGTCGGATTGTCCAGAAGAAACTCCTGCCGGTTCACTCCATCGTCGGCAACCACGTGACAGCGGCCGTGGGCGCAAACGAGGAATTGATGGAGTTTACGATGCGCATGCTCGCCGCGAACCTCTTTGCCCGAAACGCCGAACACGAGGAAATACCGTTTGACGTCGAAAGGCACGTGAAGCCCGATCTCACCCGCGCTCAGCATGCCGCGAAGATCATGGACGAACGGGAGGCGGTGCAGCGTAACACCGTCTACTGAGGTGGGACTGGTCCCCACCTCGGCGGGCGGAGAACCGAATTCGGATGATTCCGCCGAGGTCGCTCCGACGTAGCCCACGATGCGGGCGGGATTGCCGGCGACGATCGCCATTGGCGGGACGTCGTGTGTGACCACAGACCCGGCGCCGACCATTGCCTTCTCGCCGATGGTAATTCCGGGGAGAATCGTGGCGTTTGCACCGACAGAAGCGCCCTTTTTGACCAGCGTCGGAATGAACTTATCAGGACGTTGCCGGCTTCTCGGAAATGCGTCGTTGGTGAAGGCAGCGTTGGGGCCGATAAACACGTCGTCTTCGATCGTCACGCCATCCCATAACTGAACGCCGCACTTGACGGTGACCCGATCGCCGACCCGAACCTCGTTTTCGATGAACGTGTGATCGCAAATGTTGCAGTCGGCGCCGATCTGAGCGCCTGGAAGCACGTGCGCGAAGGCCCAGACGCGGGTTCGGTCACCGATATTCTCGCTCTCGACGAGTGCGCTTGCGTGCGCAAAAAATGCTTTATGCTTTAGCTGCTCTGGCATTGCTCGGTTCTTCGCAGGATCGGCGGGCCTGGTCGCCATCCGTTAATAGCAAGCTCTCCCGTGTACTGTATCAACAATTCGCATATCGGAGCTTGCAACGATTGGTCGCGGTTGCCGTGACGCTAGTCGGCGACGTCCTCATTTGCGTACCGCAGCGCCAGCCTCGGCGCAGGCAGAAAGTTAGCGTGAAAACACCCTGCCGACCGGCACCCGAAGTCATCAAACGCACTTTTTGGCGAGGTCGGGTCGATTCGGGTTGTGTTATGTTCCGTAGAGCCCGTCGAACGGGTTAGACCATGATTAATCGGAGAATCCGCGTGAAGAAAACTACGATTCAAGCTCTTACGCTCTTTGCTGTTCTAGAAGCTGCGCTCTCCGCGCAACCAGCGCAACCTGCCCCCACGGTACCCAGGCTGATCCGGGTGTCCAACGTATTTCGTCCAGCCAACGGGTTAGCAGTATCGCCTGTGGAGAGCGTGACGCTTTCCATTTACGGGGAGGAACAGGGAGGCGCGGCGCTGTGGTCGGAAACCCAGAATGTCGCGATAAACGCGGAAGGGCTCTATTCGGTATTGATCGGGTCGACATTGCCGGAAGGAGTCCCGGCCGAGCTGTTCGCCAAAGGTGAGCCCCGATGGCTTGGCGTCCAATTCAATCGACCATCGGAAACCGAGCAAGCGCGCGTGTTGCTGGTGAGCGTTCCCTATGCGCTGAAAGCCGGTGACGCGCAAATGCTCGGCGGCCGGCCTGCGTCGGCATACGTGCTCGCGCCGTCCGCGACCAATGCGGACGGTAAGGCGGATGCGAATCCGGGTGCGACAGGGAATTCCAAGCCGGCATCGACTAAGGCTGCAACGAATGCGGCGGGTCAAGCTTCCGCTGGTACGGCGGGCTTTATCGCGGAATTTTTCGATACCACGACCGTTGTTAACTCGAACATATTCCACAGTGGCGCCAACATCGGCGTCGGGACCACGACGCCTCTCTATGCCTTCGACGTCTTCTCGCCAGTGGCGGGACCGTCGGCCGCCTTGCGAATCGGCAATGCTACAACGGATAACCGTATGCGGGTCGAGTCCAACCAGCCCTATGCCTTGGGCATGAAAAACGGAGTGGGCGGAACGTATGCCTGGATGGGGGCTACGACTGCGGGCGATTACCAGTTTTCGAGCCAGGGGGGGACCCCGCTGGCCACGATTATGCAAGGCGGCAATGTCGGTATCGGAAACACCGGACCCGGCTCCAAACTCGATGTCGCTGGCGACATCAACCTGACGGGCAATTTGCGGTACCAGACTACCCCAGTGTTGCAATTCCCAACTGTTGGCGGGGGGAGCCTGAATCTCGCACTAGGGGCCGGTGCGATGCAAAACAGCACCAATAGCGGATTGCAGAACACGGCGATCGGGTCTAATTCGTTGAAACAGAACGCTGGGGGAAGTTTCAATCTCGCCTTGGGCGCATCGTCGCTGCAGAGCAACACTTCAGGAGCATCCAACACAGCGATTGGCTCACAAACGCTGTTGAACAACCTTACCGGCGCCGGCAACACGGCGATCGGCCAAACCGCATTGCAACAGAACACCAGCGGTCAGAACAATACCGCCGTTGGATTCAATACGCTCGTAAACAACGTATCGGGAAGCAGCAATATCGCCATCGGTAATGGAGCAGCAGGAAATGTGAATAGCGGCTCCAGCAACAACATCCATATCGGAAACACGGGCTTGGCCGGAGACAATGGCGTGATCAAGATCGGCAATGTCAACCAGACTTCCTTTTTTGCCGCCGGTATTCGTGGCGTTCAGACCGGGATCGGCGACGCGATTCCTGTCGTGATCGATTCCGCCGGGCAACTGGGGACGGTGTCTTCCTCGGCGCGTTTCAAAGAAGACATCCAGGAGATGGGCGACGCCAGCCGCGCGCTGCTGCGCCTTCGTCCCGTGACTTTCCGTTACCGAAAGCCGTATGCGGATGGTTCGAAGCCGATCCAGTACGGCCTTATTGCGGAAGAAGTCAACGAAGTATTTCCCGAACTCGTGGCACACTCGGCCGATGGGAGCATCGAAACGGTTAAATACCAGGTATTGGACTCGTTGCTTCTGAACGAAGTGCAACGCCAGGATCGATTGATCACCACTCAAACGGAACAGATCCGCAGCCAACAGGAAGAGATTCGATCCTTGAACGAACGCCTCGCGCGGCTGGAGGCGATCATGACATCCGGTTCGAATCCCGGCGTTCGTTAAATCGAGATCAGCTCGATTCGTGAGAACACGTGCCGCGATTGGGACTTCGCGGCCTATCGTCCACGTGCTTCGAGCAGAGCGGTCTATCCCGCTACCACTTCGAGACTGGCACCGCTATGGGTGGAATATTCGCGCAAGACCTCCGGGGCCGAACCGAACTTTACCACTCGGCCATGATCCAACCATAAGGCACGGTCGCAAAGCGCGGCTACCATGGGAAGCGCATGCGACACGCAAATAATGGTCTTGTTCCTGCGCCGGAAATCTTCGATGCGCCGAACGCATTTTTCGAAGAATGCGTGGTCGCCCACACCGATCACTTCGTCGATCACGAGGATATCGGGGTCGACGTGGATCGCCACCGCAAACGCCAACCGCATCATCATGCCGGCAGAATAGGTCCGGAGCGGCTCATCGATGAAATCACCGATATCGGCGAAGTCGACGATCGCTCCAAATGATTCCGCCGTCTGCTTCCGCGTCAAGCCCAGGAGCGCCGCGTTGGTCCTGACATTTTCCGCGCCGGTCAGGTCGGGATGAAAGCCCGAGCCGAGTTCCAGTAGCGCAGCTACGCGTCCGTTCACCTCGACCTTGCCGGAACTGGGCCGGCAGAGGTGCGTAATCAGATTAAGGGTCGTGCTCTTGCCCGCACCGTTGCCCCCCACGATGCCGAGTGACTGGCCGGCATCGACAGAAAAAGAGACATCCGTTAGAGCAAAGAAGCGTTCACGGTCGCCGCCGCGGAACCAGTTCATGACGCGCTGCCGTAACAGCATGCGGCCCACGTGCCGTGGAAAACTCTTGGAAACGTGATCGAACCGTACCGTGGCCATAGCAGTTCAGATGTGTTCAAAGAAATAGTCGCGCGCGCTTCGAAAGATCAAGGCGCCGACGATCAGCGTCACAAACGAGACTGCGGCCAGTTTCAACAACGTGGTGATCGGCGGCGCCGTCGCTTCCAGCAGGATATATCGCAGCGAAATCACGAGCGCGGCCACGGGGTTGTAATTATACAGGTCCTCGTATTTGGCAGGTACCCTCGCGAAGGAGTAGAAGATCGGAACCAGCCAGAACAAAACCATATTGACCGACTCGACCACGTAGCGTATATCGCGCACAAAGACATTTAACGCGGATGTCGCCAGGGAAAGCCCGCAGACGAAAACAATCTCGAGCCCCCAGACAACTGGCAGCCATACCCAGTGTATGTTGATTCCCGGCCCAACAAAAAGAACGCAGCCCAGCAGCAAAAGGATCTGAATGCCAAGGTGCAGGCAATTCGACAACACCACGGCGATCGGCACGATTTCACGCGGGACCGGCACTCGCTTGATCAAACCGGCACTGTCCACGATCGACGTCGTCCCGGTACCCCAAGCCAGCGTGAAGAAATTGTAAGGCACCAGCCCGCACAAGACGAAGGCGGGAAAGTACTTTTCGGTGTTATTCGGAAACACGTAAAGAAATACGAACGTGAGGACCGACATCATCACGAGCGGGTTGAGCAGCGACCAGAGGACCCCGAGCGACATGTTGCGGTAACGGACACGAAAGTCCTTCAGAATCAAATTCTGGAGCAGATAAACAGTGTTTCCGTTCCACATGTCTAGATTGAGGGCGTTCCGGGTTGTTAAACGTGATTATATCAATGGCCGGCAGCTCAGGGCCACTCGACGACGAGGCATTCTCGCATGTATGCAAGGAACTGCGCGTCATCGGTAGCCGCTTTGCGGCTCCAACGCGATCAGCCTGGCTTTCAGGCCCTCGACGTCCGCCTGGAGGCGCTCGATCGTGCGCTGCTGCCGCTGTAGTTCATTCAGCAGCATCGAATCCAGCACCTGATACTTGACCGTCTCGATCTGACCATCGGCCCCACGCGCCACCAGTTCCGGATAAACTTCGGCGACTTCCTCGGCGATCAATCCGTACTGCAAGGGCTTGGAACCATCAGCGAACGGCTGCTTGTAGCGGAAGGTGACGGGCCTTAGCATCATCAATCCCGAGCTCGAATCGTCCATGTCGGTGATTTCTTCCTTGAATCGCCGGGAGGAACTCACCGTCCCAAGTTGCCCACGCGAATCGATGACGACAGGAACTGCGTCGCTGATTCCGGTCGTGACACCCCTGACGCCGGCCGTATAGAAAGATGTATGCGTACCTGCCGTCCCGATCCGAATGGTGCCCTCATCCGTCGAAGTTCCCAAATTTCCGATCTCAATGTTGTTGTTATGACCTGCTGAGACCTGGTAACCGGCCTGATTGCCCACGCCGATATTGCCGCTTCCGTTGGCGTTGTACAGCGCAGAATCGCCTATTGCCGTATTGCCCGCTCCGCCGCCGTTACCATACAGGGCGTAATGCCCGAGCGCCGCGTTGTGAGTTCCACCGGTGTTTAGCCCGAGCGCATACGTGCCGACGGCAGTATTCTCGATGCCCGCCGTAGTGGCACCCAACGCATTGGCCCCGACCGCCGTGTTGGAACCTGGTCCGTTGGACGCCGCCAGCGCCTGGTACCCGACTGCCGTGCTGTAGTTTCCGCCAACGCTGCTCTGCAGCGCGCCATAGCCCGATGCGACGTTGTAGCTGCCGGTGCTGTTCGAGTACAGCGTATATCCGCCTGTGCCGACGTTCTGCTTGCCAGCGCTGTTGAAAGCGAGCGAGTTATACCCGACAACCGTATTGTTCGTGCCGGAAGTGTTTTGAGGCAACGCCAGATAACCCACGGCAGTGTTGCCCGTAAGCAAGCCGGTTTGTAGCGCCGGAACACCATGTAACTTGAGCATGCCGCCCGCATTAATATCATTGACAACGTCCAGACTCGATTGGGGTGTCGTAGTCCCGATGCCTACATTTCCACCTTGCTGAATCGTGAGCAACGCATTACCGTTCTGATCCGAAAACTGATAATGGCCGCCGCTGGTAACACCCATCCATGAGTAGATTCCGGATAGTCCCGATTTCATCCCGAGCATATAAGGCTGCGCCGACTCCAGACGGAGACGATTATCCACCGACGGATTTCCGATGCGCACGGCTGCCGCCGCGCCGATTCCTGCCGGGAGGATATCCACGCCAAAAGCGGGAGCAGCTGTGCCGAGCCCCAGGTAGCCGTTGGCGTTTTGGTAGACCACCGAATTCCCCAAATCCGTGGTGTTCAGGAATTGTGCGAGGTAGCCTCCCGTCCCGATCGCCGCCTTCGGGGATGTTGTGCGAAGACTACCTTTGCTTGAACGTGAATCCGCAGTCCTCGGGCCAGGCTCGCCGGGCGTTGTGCCATTCGAAGCGAGCTGATACGCCGATGCCGGCCGTCCACCCAGGGAATCGGCATCAGCGGCTCTGAGTGCGTAAGGGACACTCGCAATCAGCGTACGCGGCTGCTCAGGCTCACCCGGGCGGTTGAAACGAATGCCTAGCCATCGCGACTCGCCGGACGCAAGCACGTCCAGCGGAATGCCCGCGGCGTACGTTGCGCCCATCAACATCGTATAGCGGCCGTCGCCATCGATTGGCACGTTTTGGGTTTCGCTCCAAAGCGCGTCGGTATCGCGTTCTGCCGCGTAGATGGCTACGGTCACGTTTTCTATTGGCGACGCGGGTTGGCCGTTTTGCGGATGAAACGTGTTTCCAATCCGAATCACCCTGGGGACGGCTTCAACCGTCAGTGTTTGCGCCCCAGCGGTTACGGCCAGCACGGTTAGAAAAACCGCGGCATGCTTCCAGTTGTACATGTTAGCTCCCGCCCCTGGGATCGGCAGATCTTTCTGGAAACTTTAGGGATTGCGTACGGTGGCTGATCGAGGAAGACGTGTTGCGAGGCAATCGGTTGGCGGCGCGTTGTCTGCTAGTATGGGTGATCCAATGTTACCCGTGCTCCACCGTTCTGCTTGTGCTGCCCTCGTTCTCTCGATTCTCATCGCATTGGGAATCTCCGCTTGCTCCCCGAGCCGTCCAGCCGGCCCGACGCTCACCCATTTCGAACCGCCAAATCCGGCACCAGGAGTGTTTAAGTGGACGCTAACGGGTTCCGGGTTTAGCCCGTCAACGAAGGTAACTTTCACGGGCCGCGGATGCGAGGCGGGATGCACTCTTCACGATGGCGCCATCGTGACCCGGACAGAAAATCAAATGAGCGGTATGGCCGACCTGACGGGTTGTACTGGTTCTTATCAGGTGCGGGTTGCAAATGACGGCGCTGTCTCCAACGTGGTCACCTTTGAACTCTTGGCACAAACTAAGCCATGATTTCCGGCGCTTTGCGCCGATGTGGGTATCTACATTTGGCATGATGCGGCCAGCAAATTACGGTTCGCCCGTTGGTCCGATAACCGAGCAGGGCGGAACTGCCACCCAAGGGTCTGACACGCGAGGATTGCTCGATCGCCAGCGGCTAATTGCAGTGGGGATTATCTCTACCCTTTATGTTTTGACGAGATACGGAAATCTGGGCCGCGAACTTACTTTTGAAGAGGGTTTCTTCCTGCTGCCTGGCTTCGAATTCTTCCATTCCGGGCACTACCGATTGTATTGGGGTGAGTTGGATCGATCGCTTGATCCCTTTCATAAGCCGCCCCTATGTTCGCTTCTCTTAGGTTTCTTCTCTCTGTTCAACTTTGATCCTGTGGCCGGAGCCCGGCTAGTTCCATTTCTGAGCGGCTGGTTCGTCTGTGTAGCGCCGCTGTTCGTGACCGGCTCCTGGATTCCAAGTCTGCTGGTCCTCCTGTCGCCGTTTCTTTACGGAGCAGCCAGCCAGATGCAGACCGATCCGACGGGAGTCCTCATTGGCTACACGCTGGTTGCACTGGCCATCTGGCGCTGGAACGCGTCTCCTGACAGGACAAATCGGCTGGCGCTCATCGCCGGGATGATCGTGCTTTGGCTGACCCGTATCGAAAGCGGCGCGATGGCCGCCGTGGCGGCTGCGATTGCGGCTATCGCCATTCCGCAAGGTCGCCGTGAACTGGGCAGAGATGCCGCGATTGGCGCCGCGGCGGGCGTTCTGCTGGTCGTGATCGCATGCGCACTGTTGGCGCTTACCGGCGAAATTGGGCCGGGCACTGCTGTGGCATCGGTATTCGGCACCGTCACACGAATCGTCTCTTCAACCGTCGGCAGGCACGCAGCTGTCGCGGGAAGCGGAGGCGCAGGCCGCTTGGCGTTGTTCCGTATGGCTCTGAGTTTTCGTGTGCCGGAGTTGCTTCTGCTTTGCTGGATACCGGCCGTGACCCTCCTGTTTCAAACGCGTCGTGATTCCGCGTGGCTTCGGCGCGTCGCGGCACAGGCGGCGCTGTTTTGCGTGCCACTAATCGCAACGTTTGCGATCGCGTATGTCGGGGACGGATTTCCACGATATCTGTTGATCTTGATCCCGCCGTCGCTGCTCGTGCTGGGCGGCTCTCTCGAATGCTTGCACGGCCGGGCAAGGGTAGCCGCCATGAGCATTGTGGCCGCAGGAGCCGTTATCCTGATGGCCCCCTCCACCTTCGCAGCCATGTTTTCGCCCGGGAGCCCATCGGCGTTTCATGGTGAATCGGGAACGCGCGACGCCGCCCGCATCGCGCGGGCGTTCACCCAGAAGGACGAACTGATCCTGGCGCCGGAAGGGGAGATTTTTTACCTACGGGATCGGCGCGTGCTGAACATCGACGCTTTCGACCCCTATCCGGAACGCCGCCAATTGGCCACGCCTTTTGTGCCATCGTTGCGAGCAGCAATTGTGCGGCGTCCGGCTAGCCCGGCAGTGAGCGAAATCTCGAGCTCGATCGAGGCGCGTGGAGCCACGCGCGTAGATGTGAACTCATATTCCGTCTACGTCTTCGCGGGAGGGGAGAGCAGGGCGGCTTTGTGTGCAGCCGGCGCGCCGGTTAAGATCGCTTCGGCGTCCGCCCGCCGCGGTCCGACCGGCACAGTCGAGTGGTCAATCTCGGGCCAATGCTGGGACGCTTCCGCCGTCAACGTGGAGATTGTGGGTCCCCGCTGCGAATCGGGCTGCGTGCTGCCAGAAGGAGCGATTTCGGACAGGTCGATGTATCGTTTAGACGGAGTTGCGGACCTGCCCGCCGGCCGATATACGGTGAGGGTCTTCGATCACCGTACTCGCTCGGAGTTTGTTTCCATTGATATTCCCGCCGCCGGATCTAGGCGGTAGCCACAGAATGTAGCAGTTGCTTTTTCATCTGCTGAGCCAGGCTCGCCAGCTCGAATAGCGGATCGGTAACCGGCTCTAGATTGAGGATCCGTCTCGCGGCAGCCGTATCCGCCACGAACCGACTCACTTCGAATGGCTTCTTCGGGGCGAATTCGATGTGTGAATCAGAATCACTGATATCCAAAATCCGGCGCGCCAGATCAGGCAGCGCCACTCCGATGCCGCTGCCGATATTCACGGCCCCGGCAATGGGAGCGTCGGCGGCCCGCACGAGAGCGTCGACGACAAAATCGATCCAGATGAAATCCAGAATCTGCTCGCCGCCGAAGAGCTTCAACTGACGTCCGAGGATGGCGTTGCGCAGGAATATCGGAATTACTCGGCCGTGGTCGCCTGGACCGTAGACATTCGCAAGACGCAGGACGGCTACCTCGACGCTCTCGGCGAGGTGGCAGCAGGATTCACCTGACGCTTTGGTCAGGCCATAGGCGCTCTTCGGTTGAAGGGGCAATGTTTCGGGCACTGGCAGGCGTGCCGGTTCACCGTAGACCTCGCGCGATGAGGAAAAGATCACCCGCCTCACGCCGCATTCCCGGGCAGCCTGAAGCACGGCGGCGGTGCCTTGGACATTGATGCGATAGGCATTGCCGAAATCGTCCTGTGCGGCGCCGACACTGGATACGGCGGCGAGGTGATAAACCACCTCGGTTCCCTTCATCGCCTCCAACAGGACTCGGCGGTCGAGGATATCCGCCCTGTGGAATTCCACGTCCTGCGGCAGGCCCCGCTCGCTACCCGCCTCACAGCGCGACAGATTGTCGATTACCGCAACCGGGCCCGCGGAATCAGCCAGTAATCGCCGGACCAGATGGCGACCGATGAAACCGGCGCCTCCAGTTACTAAGCTCTTCCTCGTCGAAGACATGGAAAAAAGCAGGTTAGCACGCCTGCATGGATTGCGGCAGCATGCCGTCTAGAGTGTCGAGCGTATGCACGCAGCGGGCGTGCCGCGAAAACCTCTTTTGATAAGCGCCGCGATGCAGATAAAAGAAACGGTCGCCCAGCAGATCGACGGCCTCTTCGTACAACCAAACCGCACGGTCCGGAAAAACAACCCTGGCGGCGTCGTACAGGTCCCGATCCACCAGGATGCCGTCATAGAATCTCCACGCAATACAAAGGGCGGCCGAGATCTTTAGCAGAGGCAACCCGAGAGTGGTAGCGATCTTGCGGATCGCGCCAGGAATCTTCTGGTGATCGCCCAAATCGAGAAAGGTTTGATGCACCCTCCCGCTGCCACGGCGCAGCCGTTCCTGAAATTGGCTGCTGACCTGGTTTTCCGAGATCGTGTATTCGAAAAAAACCTCCTCAAGCACCGCCACCTTAAAGAAGCGCACCCATGATCCCCATAGTGCGAAGTCTCCAAAGTACGTTAACAGTGGATCGTGAGGGTAGCCGCCGAGCATTCGGAAAACGTCCTTGCGGGCCAGAATGCTGGCGTGCGGGAAGGGACAGCCCACTCGCTCGAAGAACGACAGGACTCCATTCCAGTCGCCGCCACGAAGGTCATCATGGTCAAGCTCGCGGCGGTGCGGATGCACCAGCCGCATGCTGGTGGCGACCAGTGTCATCTCCGGGTCATCCGCAAACATTGCAAGCTGTTTGGCCAGCTTTCCAGGGCGCCAGTAGTCGTCCCCATCCATTCTCGCGATGAGATCGTAACGGGCCTGCGCAAGGCCGGCATTCAGCGCGAACTCGAGGCCCTGATTCCGTACCAGGCGCAAGCTTTGAACATTCGTGCGGTCGAATATGGGCTGCAATTCTCGAATTTCCCGGAGCGGGCACGGCGAGCCGTCGTCGATGAGCAGTAGTTCATGTGGAACAGCGCAGTCCTGCGAGAGAACGGACTCGGCGGCACGAATCAGATCGGCGATCGTGGTATTGCCGATCTGCCGAAGGAAGACCGGCATGAGAGTGGTAATCCCGCTGAACATCTACTGGCGCAGCCTCTTGTGCCGCCCCACGCCGAGAACGACTCCCAGCGCCGACCGGAGCGGAGCCGTGCATCTCCACGACAGCGAATTCTCAAGCGCCCAGATGCGGTGGCGCAATTCGGCGACAAGGTGGGCGTCTGCGGCCACTGGCGGAGCCATTGCGGGCGAATGCGGCACTGTGGGCGCCGTGGGCGAGACCGCTGCCGGCACATTCGGTCCGAGAGCCCATCGCACGAGTTCGCCTCCCGGAATCGGAAACAATGAACTGTTGATCAAGCGCCGGATGTCGAGTGAAATCGCCTTCCAGGCGGCAGGATCCTTTTTCTGTTGCAGATTTCCGTCCGACGTGATGCGGAACTCGGACAGCGTGACCGGCAAAGCCTGGAATCGGAGGCCTGCCTTGAGCAGTTGCAACAGGAAGTGCCAGTCTTCCGTGTACTCCATTTCTTCCGACATGCGCGCTCCGGAGGCAAGCAGCGCCGAGAAGCGCATGGCGTAGCTGTTGATGGGGATGAAGTTCTGCGGAAGGAGGTGATGGATCGGGCTGGGCGAATAAGCCGCCTCGGTAGGCTCGCCCGGCGCCCGGCGATTGGAAGCAGCGTAGACCACATCAGCCTCCGAGGCGAAAAATGCTGCGGCAATGGTGTCCGTGAAGAACGGGTAGACGATATCGTCGTCATCCAGAAAAAAGACGAAGTCGAGTTCGCGAAGCTCGGTGGCGCAATAGTCGAGGCCGACGTTGATCGGATACCCACGGCGACGTGATGCATCCGGAGCGTGCAAGACGACGACAGGGGCCGCCCCGCTTTGCTGGAACGTGTTCCTGATCTCGTCGTACCGCTCGAGGTCGCCATGCACAACGACAATCGCGTGACAGGGAAACTGCTGAAGACTGAGCGACTGCAGCGCATCGGCTAACAACTCCGGGCGGTGCCCCTGCGTGCGGATGATTCCAGCGAAAGAAGAAAGCATGGGCTTGGAAAGGAAACATTTTAGCGTAGCGGCCGGTCTGAATTTTTCAGTCGCAGCGTAGAGGCGCCCTTGGCCACCGGCGCCACCGTCTCTGAGGATTCCGTCAACTTGGGCGCGTGCCCTAAAGCCGGAATTATTTTGACAGCAGGCTCGTTGGCACCCCAAGTTGGCGAAGCTCATCCACCTTCAAGCTGGTGATATTGCCGGCCGCATCCGTCAGCGTAACCGAGTTGAGCGTCCAGCGGCCGGCCTCGCTAGTCTTTGGGAACCGGATCTCAATGTTCGCTATGACGTTCGTCTCGGGCTCCAGTGTGACCGAGCCGTGCACTTGGACAGACCCGCTCGGACTTTCCATGACAGCCTGGATGGATTTCACGCCGGAGACGTCGTCGGTAGCGGCGGCCCGCAGTGTGACCACCGCGCCGTCTTCGCGCGTGTCGATCGAATCCGATTCGAGCGAAAGCGTGGTCAACTTCGGCCCCATTTCGTCAGGTCTGCTGTTCACCCTCAAACTCGTCGGGAACCTCAGGCTGCGCAGTGAGTCATGATCGAGAATTAAAGCATTGCCGGCTGCGTCAGAAACAAAAACGGAGCTGAGCGTCCAAAGGCCTGGTTCGCTCTGAGGGGGAAAGTCTATAGCGAGGACGCCGGCGGCGTTCGTCGTCGGCGTGATGCTGGCGGAGTGGGCGCGAATGGTGCTTCCGGATGGACTGGTGAAAGCAGCTTCGAGGTAGGCGCAGCCCGAGAGGTCGTCCGTGGCGCGATAGCGGAGCGCTACAGCGGCAGGATGGCGCGTAGTATCGACCGACTTCGGTTCGAAATCCAGCTCCGTGAGTTTTGGGCTGAAAGTGTCGCTCGGAGAAATGACGTCAATTTCGGTAGCGAATCCCCGCTCATGGAGCGTCTCAGTGTCCACGATCGACGTATTGCCGTCGTTGGCTGCGAGGACGAGCTTCTCAATCACCCACATGCCGGCGGTGGCGAAGCGAGGGAACGCAACGTTCACCGATCCGGTCGCAAGCGGGACGCCACTCAGCCTGGTGGAGGCGGACTGACGAAAGCTGCCGGACGGAGCACGAAATGTGATCTCCATGTAAGCGACTCCCGATGAGTCGCTAGCCGTGAATGAGACCGTGAGTCCGGTGTTGACATCGGTGCGAATACTGGCCGGAGAAAAGGAGAGCGACTTTAGATCCGGGCCCGTCGCTCCCAGGGCGCGGTAGCACGCACACGATACTACAAGTGCGCCGGCAATAATCGGCGGGTGCCAATTAGACCTTCGGAATCGCAGGGCCATTGGCAAGTCCGGTCGTTCCGTTGAAAATCTGCGGGTTGTCACCCGCTGACGAGATCGATCCACCCGCCGCATTGAATACGGTGCCATTGCCGTAGAACGAAACACCGGTAACGCCGATACTCGCATTGGTAATGCTCTTCACGGCAGTTCCACACAGCGTGATAGCGCCTCCCTCGATGGCCACCTGCGATCCGCCCGCGCCTGCATTGTTTTCGACCACTCCGACGGTGGCGGAAAAAATGTCCGACTCCTTGACGACAATGCGAGCGCCGTTTTGAGCATTAATCCCGTTAGCCGAGCCGGAAATTCTAACCCGTGTGAACAGGCCATAGATATTGTTCGATCCGCTAGTGTTGATGCTGATGCCATTCGTACCGCAATCGGAAAATGACGAATCGTCGGCCGATATTTGGGAAAAGGCGGTCGTGTTTGCTCCCAAGCACCCCTGGGTGAAGCCGTAGATCTTCACATTTTCGAGCCGGACACTGCGTCCGGAGATTACATTCACTCCGGTGAGTCCGGTTCGCAATCCATTTATATCCAGGTTGCGCAAGATGACGACTGCCGAACCGGCACCGCCGTCATTAACAATGATTCCATTAATGCCGGATGCGATAAGGCCTCCGATGGTATTGGTGCAGTCCACGGTAATGGATTTCGTAATGGTCAACGGACCGAAGCCGGCAGGATCCAGGCAGTTGATTTCACCGGCCGCAGCCGTTTTAGAAATGGCCCCGGCGAAGGTTTTACAAGGCGCGGTCCTGCTGCAAGGGTTCGCATCGTCGCCGACGCCCGACACCCATGTGCGGGTCGCCTGGCATGTGCCGACTGCCGTCAGGGTGGTCAACAAAGCGCCGCATATTGAAAGTCTCCAACAGAATTGCATCAGTCTCATCGATTTATCCTCACTTTGCAGCGTATTTTGGTGCGGCTCAGAGAACCTTACATTATGCAGCGCTGCATGTCAACTTTGCCATTAGAAAACACCACGGAACCCGTTGTGGTAGCGAATTGCGACGCCGGCTAACCACCCCCCCCCCGGGTCGAGGCCTGCGGCAGCGCAGCCGGTTCTTCAAGCCGTTTGCAACCGGCACAATTCTGCGACCTTACGATAAACTGAGGTGTGTCGAATCGTCACGCCGCAACACACGACTGGAATGCCGAGTCGCTGATGGCCGCAGTAGACCAGGTTCGGGGCAGGGTGGGACCCTGGACGTCGCACTCTATCCATCTCGGACACGGAGTTTACACACGCGATCCTGAAGACAACTGGCGGGTCGACTTGTTTTCTCGGATCATGCGGGATTTCGGCTTTCCCCAGATTGCCGGTATTCGCATTCTGGACTTGGCGTGCCTCGAAGGCCTCTTCGCGATCGAGTATGCGCGTCAAGGCGCGCTTACGGTCGGAATTGAGGGCAGGGCTGCCAATGTGGAAAAGGCGTTATTTGCCCGGGACGTTCTGGGCCTGTCGAGCTGCACAATCCTGCAGGACGATGTCCGCAATCTTGAGGCGCGCGGACTCGGGAACTTCGATGTCGTGCTCTGCGCAGGCATCCTCTATCACCTGAATGCTGCCGATGCCATAGAATTCATCCGCCAGATCGCGCGCTGCACGAACAAGCTGGCCATCTTCGATACACACATCGCTCCGGACGATTTGGTAGTGAACCCGTTTTCCTTGAGCGCGCCCATGTCGGATGTTGCCGTTCGAAACGAGGGCTACCGTGGGCGATTTTTCCAGGAACACCCGCCTGGTTCCTCTTCGGAGGCCAAGGCGTCAAGGCTCTGGGCGTCGCTCGACAATGACCTGTCGTTCTGGTTTTCGAAGGCTTCGCTTCATGATGCGCTGAAGAATAACGGCTTCGCGGCAGTTTACGACGCGTTACGCGATATCAAACGGCCGGTCAGCGAAGTGGATCGCGTGATCTTTGCCGCGCTGAAATAGTCCTTCCATTTTCGGGACACTGGCTCACTTGATTTCGATAGCGGCGGGATTAGAAGGCTGCTTCCCATTCAGTACCTGGAATTGATAGGCGCCTTTGCCCTTCGTCAGGTCAGCGACGCCGCTTAATTCCGTGTCGCTTTTGACCGAAACGCTCTCGGAATTCAAGATGCAGCCGGATTCGCATCCCAACCCGGTCACGACGACTCTCGATGCCGGTGTGAAACCGGTACCCTGGAGAGTCCACCGGAAGAGTCCTGGCGGGGGACCGGCCGGGTCCGTACTGATGCGTGTAACATGGGGGCGCTCGCCACTTACCGGCTGGGCATCCGGCGGGCGGACCTTCATGACTCTCATGTACTCAGTGGGGGCGTCCGTTTCGTCGGCGATTCGACTTGCGTACTCGGCGAACTCCTTGGCATGCTCGTTAGCCCAGCTCGGTTCAGTCGACAGTGGAGGCTTATGAAAGAGGAGGAAGTCTGCCCCATTCATTCGATGCAGGCTATCGTTAACCGACCGTCCGCGGATCGAGTCGTATACCAATGTGTCTATATTTAGCGATTTCAGACGCGGGGACCGGATTTCACGCGCCAGGAGAAAGGTCTCAATGTTGAGGAAAGGGCTTTCGGTTGCCAGCAGGATTCGGCGGCCCGGTCGCGCCACCTGGTCCAGTATCGATCCGGCATAACGAATGTAAGTCATATCCGGGCGTGACAACATGGGTATGCTGCACAACACACATCCGAGGAGTGCGATCGACATGGAAGCGAGATCGGGATGCGCCTGTTCGCGATTCGTTGAGAGCCCTGTCGCCAAGGCGAACGGCAGCGCGATCATAATCGGCATGGCGAACCGGTAATCGGCGTTTGGACTGAACGCGCAGAGCGCAAGGTACAGCAGCAGCACGGCAACCGGCACAATACGGAACCAGCGCGCATCGGAACGGTATATGGTCCAGACGAAGTACGGAATCAGAGCCACCAACAGGAGAGAGCCCCAGCCCCAGTTTTTCAGCAGCCCCTGAATGTACCCCAGAGGGGTTGCGCCCGAGACCGCGTAAAATTTCGACCCGCCGCCGAAGGAGAAGCCGATGGCGTGTCCGATAAAATTCCGGCCGAACGCCGCCCAGACGATCGCCGCCGGTAAGGAACAGACGGCCCCTGCGATCGCGGTTCGCAAACAGCGCTTTGCACCCAGACGCCGGAAGCGGATCCACAGCACGACAGGCATAGCGATGGCCACAAAGAGAAGAAACGTCACTTTAGCCAGACTGCCGACTGCGATTACAAATCCCCACGACGCGCCACGCGCCAAATCCGCCACGGGTTCCGGTTTAGCAGTCGCTAATTCGAGAGGGATGAATATGAGCACTAATAACGTGCACCACGAGACCAGAATATCCGAGAGAAAGGATCCTCCGTAAGAAGCGACGAAGGAGTTCAGCCAGACTGCGAGCGCCGCCACCGCCAGAGCCCAGACATTGGCGCCGGCCGCTATAGCCGCGCGATAAAATAACAGAATCAATATCCAGATGAGTATCGCGAGAGCGATCAAGCCCAACGGGATGGCCGCTTCACCGGAAGCCGCGGGACCCCACGGCAGCAGCGTGAATGTCAGAACCGGCGATTTGCTAAGGTTCGAGTAACAATCGGCCATTCCCCGCAGATCGAGACGATAAACGGCGTCGTGAAAGCATACAGAGCGGTGGAATAGGTAGAGATCGTCCCAAGCCATCAGATAAGGACGATAGCTGATGACGGAGGGCGCGACCAGAAACAGCAAAAGGACAAGCGGCGCGAACACAGCCACAATTCTTCGGAAACGACCATGCTGCTGGCCCTGGGTATCGAGGGGGAGATTCACCGAAGCGAACAGTGTACCAGAATACGTTTGGCGGTCCGGCTGCCTGATATAGTCTAGGGAGATTCTCCACGTTTCCGTTCAGATTCCGTTTCGAAATGAAAAGAGATCGCACAGGGCTTTCCGAAGTCTACCCCGATGCCTGGCGATGGCTTCGTATCGCGCGGCGAATCTCCGGATGGCTCACCGATCGCGAAGGTAATGCTCTATTTGAGTTGGCGCGACATCGCGTTCCGGAAAAGGACGCTGTTGCGGTCGAACTCGGCTCCTGGCAGGGCAAGAGCTCGGTCCTGCTCGCAGCGGGGCTGTCGGGCAAGCACAATCCCCGTCTATTTTGCGTCGACCCGTTCGGCAAAGACGAAAACGCCCGTTATCAGGCCGAGTTTTACGATCCGCTCCTTGCCAACAAGAGTCGCAACCTCGAAGAGATTTTTCAAGCCAACATCCGGCGCTGTGGATTCGCGCATATTGCGGAGCCCGTCAGAGGCTACTCCTTCGACGTGGTCTCCACATGGCGCGAGCCGATCGACCTGCTGTTTATAGACGCAAGTCACGAATACGAGGCCGTGCATCGGGATCTGCTCCAGTGGGCGCCATTCGTCAAGGTTGGCGGGGTGGTTGCCTTGCACGACGTATCGCCCGTCTGGCCTGGCCCAAGCCGTGTCATGGCTGAGGATTTGCAGCCGCCATTCTTCGACGATCTGGAGCAAGCGGACTCGCTCTTATGGGCAGTCAAACGGTCGTCCGACACTCTGCCGGAAAAGCGCCGGATCGTTCGTATCACCATTCCCAAATCCGACTTCGATGTCCGGCAACTGGAGATCGCTCAGCTTCAGGCCGACCGGAAGTACCTGATGGACGAGAATGCGCGCCATCGCGCAGCAGTCGCGCAGCTACAGGAGAGTGCGGCGGGCGACTGCAGGGTCAAAACGGCGGAAGCTCGCTGCACAGAATTGGAACAGGAACTGACCGCTGCCGCGGGGGCACGCGCAGCGATCCAGGCGGAACTCGATCGCGAGCGGCATGAGACCGCGAAGCTTGAGCGCAGAGCCGAAGCGGCGGAACAGTGTTCCGCGAAGCTGGAACAACAATTGGCTGTGGCAGCGGCCGCGCGCTCCGCACTCCACGCGGAGCTTAATGAGGTGCGCGAGAGCCTTGAGCGCGCAGCAGAGACGGCGGAACGCCGAAGGACAGACTTGGAACAGCAATTGACCGCGGCGGAAGGAGCGCACACTGAGTTGGAGACGGAACTCGCAAGGATTTCGTCGCTATTGGCTGAAGCCCGGCACGCCAACGCCAGCCTCCACTCATCCTGGTCGTGGCGGATTACGGCGCCACTGCGGTTAATGGTGGATATAACGGGGGTCTTACAGGGTAAGCGGCGTAGCTTGGGCGGTTCGTCCCGTATTCGTGCGGCCCTGCAATGGCTCTATTTTCGGGACGAGATTCGCAAGAGCGGCATTTTCGACGAAGTGTTTTATTTGGAGCAATACCCCGACGTGCGCGGCGGAAGAATCGAGCCGCTGCTCCACTATTTCCTTTTTGGCGCCGCAGAAGCACGGTTCCCCAACTTCCTTTTCGACACCGGTTATTACCTGTCGCAAAACCGCGATGTCACGGCGTCGAAACTCAATCCGCTAGCGCATTATTTGAAGTGGGGCGCCTATGAAGGTCGCAGACCGCACCCGGATTTCGACAGTTCCTTTTATCTGGCGCAGAATCCGGATGTAAAGGAGCGGCGGCTGAACCCGTTGGCCCACTATCTTGGCCCCGGGACTCCAGAGGGCCGCGATCCGAATCAATGGTTCCATACAATCGCCTATCTGGATGCAAACCCCTACCTGGCTGTCGCCGCCATCCACCCTTTCAAGCACTATCTCGCCCGCAATCACCGCGGCGGTTGACATGCGGGCGCGATCTGTCGGCGTAAATTGCGGGATCGAGTGTAGAAGGTTATATTAGGTGCTGCCAGGAACATGTTCTCGGTCATAGTTCCAATCTATAACCATGCTCGATTTTTGGCGCAGGCTGTCTATTCGGCCCTGGGATCTCCGCTTGTTACAGAAGTATTACTGCTAGACGACGGATCTACTGACGATTCAGCCTCCGAAGCGGCTCGCCTCGCCGCCATTCCAGACGGGCGGGTAAAAGACCTTACGCCGCCCGACGGGGGAAATCGCGGAGCCCATAACCGGTTAAACGAATTAGTGTCCGCCGCCAAATGCGAGTGGATCGCCGTCCTGAATTCCGATGATATTCTCGTTCGCGGCCGATTCGAGGCCATCGTCGGTCATCCGCAATTCGACAGCGCAGACTTCGTTTTCGGCCATTTGTTGTTCATCGATCAACGAGGTGCATTGATCGGCGGAAAGCGGGGCCCGGCCGATCCCGGTAAACCGTTTCCTGCGGCATTCGACGTGCCGCGCATGGTCCGTGAAGGCAAGTTGCTCGACCTGCTTGCACACCAGAATTACCTCGGTACCACCAGCAATATGGTATTCCGGCGTTCCCTGCACTCGCGAATTGGTGGCTTCGCGCCCTATCGCTATGTCCACGACTGGGATTTTGCGCTCCGAGCCATGATACGGGGCCGGGCCTTGTACGTCACGCGGTTCCTCACGGGATATCGCATCCATTCCGCCAACACGATTTCGGAAAGTAGCGAAAAGGTGGACCGCGAGGCGGCCAGCGTGTTTGAACATCTCTTAGCAGAATTTCCGGAGCTTTGGAATCGCCCCGAGTTTGTGACTGCTCTGCAAAAGAACGCCAATGGTGTTTCGCTGACACTGGACCGGTCGCGAAAACCCGTAGTCCGATTAGTTCCTGCCTAGCGACACGATCGGTTGCGCGCCAATCACGTAACAGGTGCGCCGCCCCGTTAGTTTATGGCGCTCTATTTCCGTGTCGCTTCCGTCCACAGACGTTTGATGAATCGCACGCCCGTATCGAAACTCGGCGCTCCCGTCGCACCGGCCACGCGCTGCCCTTCGATCGTCGGAAACTCCACTACCTTCAGCCGTGTTTTCAAGGCGCGCATGGTCATCTGGTATTCAATGGTGTAGTCCGATGCGTCGAGTTGCAGCAGCCGTGCCGCGCGCGCGGTGATTGCCCGAAATCCATTGATGGAGTCCGTGATGTACGGGCCCTGCTTGCGGAACAGCATGTTGGCAAACACGTTGAATCCGTTATTGGCCCACTTGCGGAACCGGAGAAACTGTTGATCCTCCTCGTTGACCGCCCCCTTCATCATCCGAGAGGCGATCACCAGATCCGCTCCGCCCTCCAGGTGCCCACGGAATTTTGGCAGGTCCGCGACATCCTCGTTCCCGTCCGGCGAAAAGAAAATATAGGCGTCGGACTGCAATTCGCGGAACGCGACCAGAAATGCTTCTCCGCGGCCGCGACGGCTCTGGCCAATCACCGGGACATTGCGTTCCTGGTAGAACTCGAGCGTTCCGTCGGTCGAACCGCCGTCGATCGCGACGATCCGGTCGTATCCCGCCTCCCGCGAGGGCGGCGGGATCAACGGATAGATCTTCTCGAGGCACTCGCGTTCGTTACGAGTGAGAAGGCACAGCGTGATGTGCATGCTCGGCATACCATTCAATCGTGCGCCGCAGGCCTTCCCGAAACGGCATACGGCTCTCAAACCCCAACTCGCGCATGGCCTTCGTCGTATCGCAGTTGCGCCGCGGCTGGCCCGTCAGCCCCGCGGGCTGGAAGCGAGGCTCGACTTTTCTCTTACCCAACTGCGAGACCATTTCGCCAATGGAGCGCGCCACATCCGCGATCGTCACCTCTTCGTTCGCCCCGAGATTGACCGCGTCGGCAACGGGATAGCGTGCCGCGACTTCAAGCAATCCCCGCGCAAAGTCGTCTACATATAAGAACGACCGTGAATGCGAACCGTCGCCCCAAACCGCAAACGTTCCGTCGGATGATTCGAATGCCTTGCGAATCAGAGCGGGAATTACATGCGATGTGTCCGGCTCGAAGTTGTCGCGCGGCCCGTACGCGTTATAGGGGCGGGCGATGGCCACGGGAAACCCGAATTCCCTCGCGTACTGCGCGCCCAGGTACTCCTGCATTCGCTTCGACCATCCGTAGCCGGAGTTCGTGGGCTCCGGCTCGCCCGCGAAGCCCTCCTCTTCGGGTGTCGGCAGTTTGCAGAAACGAGGATACACGCAGGCGGAACTGGTCACCAGGAATCGCTCGGCTCCAATCTCCCTGGCTGCGCGAATCACGTTCAGAAACAGCCGCAGGTTCGCGTCGAAAATCGTTGCCGGATGCTTCGCGTTGTACTCCAGCCCCGCCACCGACGCCGCCAGGTTCAGCACTGCCGACGCTCCAGATAGCGCGCCGCGCGTTTCCTCCAGCGAGTCCAGATCGCAGCGCCGTATCTCGACTCGGCTCGCAATGTCCGCCAGGTATCCTGGCTTCCCCGATCGCGACAATACAATGCATTGCGCCTCCAGGGCCAACAACTGCTCCACCAGGTGACTGCCGATGAACCCGGTTCCACCCGTCACCGCGACTACTCGTTTACGAAAGAACTCCCGTGTGTCGGGGTGGAAGTCGGCAGCCCCATAAGCAGTCCGGTACATGCTGCTCATAACGGATAGCTCTCCGCCACACCCTGCTCCCGCAGATCCGACTTGAGCATCATACGTACGAGATCGCCGAAACTCGTTTTGGGTTTCCATCCAAGTGTCTGCATGGCCTTCGAGGGGTCGCCGATGAGCAGGTCCACTTCGGTTGGCCGGAAGTACCGGGAATCGATCTCAACGCACGGGCGCCAGTCCCACCCGAGCAAACGGGAGCACTCGTCCAGGAAATCGCGAACGCTATGGGTGGAGCCGGTGGCCACAACGTAGTCGTCGGGCTGGTCCCGCTGCAGCATCAGCCACATGGCTTCCACGTAGTCGCCTGCGTATCCCCAATCGCGCTTGGCGTCGAGGTTGCCGAGGTACAGCTTCTTGTCCTTGCCCGCCAGAATGCGCGCAATCCCGCGGGTGATCTTCCGGGTCACGAAGGTCTCGCCGCGCCTCGGGCTCTCATGATTGAACAAGATTCCGTTCGACGCGTGGACGCCGTACGCCTCGCGATGATTGATCACCTGATAATACGCATACACCTTCGCACAGGCGTAGGGACTGCGCGGGTAGAACGGTGTGGTTTCTTTCTGTGGAACCTCCTGGACCCGGCCGTACATTTCCGAGCTGGATGCTTGATAAAACCGAATCCGATTTGCGCCGCCATCGACGGTCCGGATCGCCTCCAGAAGCCGCAGCATCCCGAGCGCCACCACGTTCACCGTGTAAATCGGTTCGTCGAATGAAACCCGCACATGGCTTTGCGCCGCCAGGTTGTAGACCTCGTTCGGTCCAATCCTTTCGATCAACTGCTCCAGCCGGCTGCCATCCGTCAGATCGCCATAATGCAGGATCAGGCGGTTATCCGCTTCGTGAATATCTTTGAATAAGTGGATGATTCGGCCGGTATTAAATGAAGAAGAGCGGCGGATTATGCCATGTACTTCGTATCCCTTGGAGAGCAATAACTCCGTGAGATAGGATCCGTCCTGCCCGGTAATCCCGGTTATAAGCGCCTTCTTCACGACCACGCTCCCACCACCGCGTCAGCCACATAATTCACTTCCTCGTCCGTCATCATCGGGTGCGCACCCCATAACAGACCACACTCCATCACCCGATCGGCGCCCGATAACGTCCCGGAGACCCGGTGAGTGACATTGGCCATGGCCGGCTGTCGGGCCATATTCCCACAGATGATTGGTCTGGTCTCGATATCGCACGCATTCAGGTGCTTCTTCAGTTGTTCGCGCGTCTGCCGGCTGTGGCAGATCACCGGGAAACCGAACCACGCCGGCTCGGCGCCTGGCGTGGGGCGGGTAACACAAAGCATGCCGGCGGCGGTGAGCGGCTCG